>Ga0194055_10000944_pt1 | contig 23606 bp, 23 predicted proteins | sample SepL449m_MetaG_FD_155482 | JGI IMG/M metagenome (GOLD analysis project Ga0194055, IMG submission 155482) | Anoxic zone freshwater microbial communities from boreal shield lake in IISD Experimental Lakes Area, Ontario, Canada - Sep2016-L442-9m | ecosystem: Environmental > Aquatic > Freshwater >... | reverse complement strand
GCTTAACCTCGAACTCATTCATGAATCAAAAAGGACCAAGGGCAGTAGTGCTTACTAGGCTTGGGTCCAAAATCCGGCGAGCCAGTTCAATAACTTGTGCGTTGGTTACTTTGTTGAGCCTTTCCAGGGACTCCTCGACAGTGATATCACGTTGAAAATTCAGTTCACTTCGGCTCATTCTCATCATTCGACTACTCATACCTTCAAGCGCCAACACGAGATGACCAGACAAGCTCTTTTTCGTTCTATCTAGCTCTTCGGCTTCTAATCCAGTTGCCATGATTTTGTCAAATTCAGTTCGAACGATCGCCTTGACTTCTTCCCAATTCTTCTTGCTGGTTCCACCGTAAACCGTATAGGCACCGCCAGCTCCATATGTTAGGGAATAGCTTCCTATGCTGTAAACGAGTCCTCGCTTCTCTCGCACTTCTTGGAAAAGGCGGCTCGACATGCTGCCGCCTAAGGCTGAATCAAGGACACTTAAGACCGGAAGGAGTTCTTCCTCATAAATTGAAATTCCATCGGAACCGATACAGAAGTGGACTTGTTCCGTGTCCTTTGCGATTTCGTTGATTGCCGCAACTCCAGATGGTCTCGTAACTTGAGAATCGGTTATTCCCGATTTAAGTTTCCCAAGGACTTTCTCTGCTTGCTCTTTGATTTGGTCAGGATCAACATTTCCAGCGACTGCGAGAAGAACATTTTCTCCCCGGTATTGGCGCTCCATGTATTCGAGAATATGTTCTCGTCGGAATGACATCACGGACTCTTCGGTACCAATGATTGGCTTTCCGAGTTCGTGTTGGCCCCATCGGTAGCCTAAGTGAAGTTCGTGAACGTGGTCAGATGGTTCATCTTCGCTTCGTTTAATCTCTTCGCAAACCACTCCTTCTTCGGTTTCAAGTTCCTTCGGATCAAAATTTGAATGGAGCATCATGTCGGTCAAGACATCAATTCCGTTAGCCGTGTCGTCGGATAGCACGCGACAATAGTAACAAGTTGATTCTTTATCCGTGAACGCGTTGAGAACGCCACCGCGACCCTCGATTGACTCGGCAATTTGCTTTGCTGACCTCGTTGGAGTTCCCTTGAACAACATGTGTTCAATCAAGTGGGTTATTCCGGCTTCATTTTCGTTTTCGTGCCGGCTTCCGGTTTTACACCAAAGACCGATTGCCGCACTTTTAACGTAAGAAACGGGTTCAACGAGGATTCGAACTCCGTTCGAAAGGGTGATTTTACTGAGATTGGTCATTGATTTTGATTGCGAGCGTTCCAAGACGCTCCATAGAAAATTGAAATTCGTCGCCCGGTGTTACTACGCTATCTTCGTCACCAAAAATTGGTCCAACGCAAAATATGTCACCTGGACGCAATGTGCAGGTTTCGGATGCAAACCGGACTGCCTCGATCATTGATATTGTGAACTCCTCAAAATTTGCGGTGGATCGCTCGACTTGATTTGCCCTAATTGATGATTCAAGCTTATAGAGGATTCCGTTTGCGGTCATTACCATAGCGTCGTCAAGTTCATCTGGCGTTGTGAGTACAGGACCAATTGCAATACCAAGGTCATGTGATCTACCAATCCCAGTTCCTTGTTTCCGCTCTTCATCTTCTAATGACTTTGCGGTGATGATAACTACCAGGGTCAGACCAAGAAGCATCGCTTCGGCCTCTTCAATATTGACTTGATACCCAGATCCGACAATTGTCGCTCCTAGGTAGCACCGAGCAAGAAATTCCGACTCCACATCTGGAAGGTTAATGATTTGACTAGGACCAGTTACCGCGCCAGGATTTCCGTAGAAAAAATGAGGGTCTTGGGTTTGCTCTCCAATGTCTGATCGAAAAATACGAATACTAGGTGGTGTTGGCACTGGGCAAAGCGGGCGAATATCCACTGCTTCGTGGACTGCAATTGCTTCGGTCCCATCAGTTTCGTAGACCTTGCCCGAATATACCATTCCCGATTTTATGATTCCAGGTTCGGACTTCAGCTCAAAACGGCAAAGTTTCACCTGAGTAGGATACCTTGGTCCTAGTCCCGGAACGAAAAAGCTTGCCCTGCAGTCAAACAAATGTCGTAAACCAAAATGGCAAAAGTGGCAGCAATGAAAAAACAAACAAAGATTCTTATTTGTGACGACGAACCCTTTGTTCTCCGTCTCTTGCAAGTTCACTTTGAGCGAAACAACTTTGACGTAACGACAGCCTCAAATGGCAGGGAAGCCCTCCAATATCTCGTGGATGGGACTCCAGATGTTTGCCTCTTTGATGTAATGATGCCGTACGTCAGCGGACTTGAACTTCTCACGAAAATCCGAGGTAATCCTCTGACGGAAGGTTTGCCCGTGGTTCTTCTTACCGTAAAAGCACAGGATGACGACGTATATCAAGGATACAATCGGGGTGCCGACATGTACTTAACAAAGCCATTTGACCCGGAAGAAATCGTTCGAAATGTTGAGTTAATTTTGCAACATTCTCAATAGATCATGCTGAAGCATGTACTTGGCGAAACAGTTGTGGTACGATCCTAGCCTAGAAGGGAGATACCTAGGAAAAAACCATGCCAAAGAAGATTCTGGTCTGCGATGATGAACGCCATATAGTCCGATTGATTCAAGTCAATTTAGAAAGAAATGGCTATATAGTCGTCACAGCTTTTGATGGGAAAGAGGGTTTGGAGAAAGTCAAGGCTGAAAAGCCTGATATGTGCGTACTTGACGTCATGATGCCCTACATGGACGGATTTGAAGTATTGAAGTCATTGCGACGTGAGCCTGAGACGGAAGCACTTCCGGTCATCATGTTAACAGCAAAAGCACAGGACAAAGACGTTTTTGAGGGCTACCACTACGGTGCTGATATGTACCTGACTAAGCCGTTTAACCCAATGGAGCTTGTTACGTTCGTGAAGAGAATTCTTGACGGAAACGATGGCCCTGGCGATGGTGGCAAAGGAAAGAGAATCGAACTGTAAAGCTGAATTCTAAGCTAAATGAATCCCCAGGCAATTTGTCTGGGGATTTTTTTTGCAAATATTTTTGACTTTCTGGTTAAGAATTCGTATTCTTGTGTTAACATACGTTTCAAGAATACGAATTCTCAGAACGGACTGAGAACTGGAATTTGACCAATGAGGGTTACACAACGCGATATTGCAAGATTGGCTAGGGTTTCACAAGCAACTGTGTCTCGCGTCACTTCTGGCGACGAACGTGTCGAGCAAGCTATTCGAACTCGCGTCGAAAAGGTCATCCTGGAACAAAATTATCAACCTGATGTTCGGGCTCAATCATTGCGTAACAAGCGAACTGGGATGATTGGTTTGGTCATCAAGCGTCCACAAGGCGGAATCGTCAACGATCCGTTTTACGCAAATCTGATCGCCTCGATCATGGAAGAACTTTCCGAGACAGAGTTTCATCTTTGTGTTGATTGCCCAGCCGACAATATTCGTCATCAATCACTCTATGATGAAATGCTCAGAACTCGGCGCGTGGATGGGCTAATTCTCGTTGAATCTGAAGCCGCTGATAACCGTATTCAAAAACTTCAAACAGATCGCTTTCCATTTGTCCTTATTGGCAATCCGCTTCATGCCGCAGAAGTCCATTCGATTGACAACGACAATGTCTTGGCGTCCGATCTCCTTACCCAGCACCTAATCAAGCAAGGCTACAAGAGAATCGCATTTTTAGGGGCCAAGTCTGGAATCACGGTTAGCGATGATCGAATTGCTGGTTACCAGCGTGCATTGCGCGGAGTACAAGACGAGCACCTCATTTTCCATTCGGATTTTGGAAGCGAATCTGCAAGGATAACAGCAAAAGAAATTCTTTCGTCGAGCAATCCTCCAGATGCGATTGTCGTGTTAGATGACTTCATGGCGTTGGGAGTATCGGCTGCTTCAAGGGAATTCAAACTGGCAGTCCCTCGAGACCTTGGAATTGCTTCATTTAATGATTCCTCGCTTTGTGATGTTATTGGCGGCGGATTAACCAGCGTAAACCTCAATATTCCTCAAATTGTTCGATTAGCGGTAAACCGCCTTCTGGATATTATCGACGAAAAACCGATTCAAGGACCACGGCGAATACTTGTACCTAGCAAGCTGAGTATTCGAAATAGCTCGAAGCGAAGTGAGGTGGTTCTATGACTTCTCTAGGAGTCATCATGATCGCGCAAACGCTTGGCTTCAAGATGCATCGGTTCATCTTTGTGCCGAACGAGCCTTCGTCGAGCATATCAGTCGCCGGAACATTCAACGGGTGGAACAAAGAAGCCAGCCCCATGAAGTTGGAAGATGACGGCCGAACTTGGTCATTAAATGTTGAGCTGAAATATGGTCAGCATCAATACAAGTTTGTTAGAAATGGAACGGAGTGGCTAACAGACCCTAAAGCTGAGAAAAATGAGGATGACGGTAATGGAAACATCAATTCGTTCTTGACGATTGTTCCGCCAGACTTCGTCAACTCGGCAAAGCGAGGAGATGGACTCATTGCGAGTTCTGCCATCGAGCATCGGGGGGCGCTTCCATATTTCAACGTAGATGGCACAACTTGCTCAATCGGTATCCGTACTCGAAAAAATGACGTGCAATCGGTAACAGCGATTGTAAACGGCAAGAGAATACAAGCTCCAGTTGATCACACGGACGATCTGTACCAATACAATCGAGCAGAGTTTGAATGGAATCGAAAGTCAGACTTAAACTACAAGTTTGAAATTAAGGATGGCGGAACGGTCAAAACCCTTCCATTTTCCATGAAGGCTTCCAACTACAAGCCGTTTCAAGTTCCAACCTGGGTGCAAAACAGCGTCATCTATCAAATATTTCCTGATCGGTTCGAAAATGGTGACCCGCGAAATGATCCCAAAGACCTTGTACCATGGGAAGGGAAGCCAACTTGGTTCAACCGATTTGGCGGTGATGTTGCAGGAATCAGAAAGAGGTCTAGATATCTCAAGGACCTTGGGATCAATGCCGTCTATTTCAATCCGATTTTCAAATCACCATCCAACCACCGATACGAAGCTGACGATTTCATGAAAGTTGATCCTGAATTCGGTACGAATGAAGAATTCAAGGAACTCACAGGAGCGCTCAAACAGAAGGGAATATCAACGATTCTTGACTTCGCCTTCAATCACACATCTTATCGAACTTCACAGTTTGCCGACATTGTCAAAAACGGAGCAAATAGTCAGTACAAGGATTGGTACTTCCCGAAGAAGTACCCCGTCATTCCAGACGATAGTTCTACTTACGAAGCGTGGTTCGGATTTGGATCCATGCCCAAATTGAATACAGTCAATCCAGCCACCACCAAATATCTCCTTTCGGTTTGTAAGTATTGGCTGAAAGATGTCGGTGTCGACGGCATGAGGCTTGACGTTGCTAATGAAGTTGATCCAAAGTTTTGGCGGATTATGCGCCGGTACGCCAAGAGTGTGAATACGAATTCTTGGATTGTTGGTGAGATTTGGGGAGACGGAAATCCTTGGCTCAAAGGTGACCAATTTGATTCGGTCATGAATTACCAGTTTAGGGATGCCTCCCTCAAATTCATCGCCAAGGGAACCATTGACGCTCGGCAGTTTGCGACCAACCTTACTAACGTCAACAAGAGTTATCCAACTCAAGTCAGTCGGAACATGATGAATCTTTTGAGCAGTCACGACACTCCGAGGTTTCTCACGGAATGTGGTGGTGACAGGGATCTGGCAAAACTTGCTGCGGGATTACAGTTCACTTGGATTGGCGAGCCAAGCATTTATTACGGCGAAGAAATCGGCATGGAGGGTGGAAAGGATCCGGATAACCGATGCGGAATGGAGTGGGGCAAGGTCAATCCAAACAACGAGATGCTTTCGTTCTACAAGAAGCTCATTAAGGTCCGTCAGAGTACAAATGCCTTTTCAACCGGAGATGCCAATTTCCTATCCACCGATAAAGATGGGGGAGTCTTCACACGAGTTGGAAAGAGAGATGCGGCGATCGTAGTATTCAACCGCTCAAATCAACCGAAACAATTTTCAATCAGCGTTCCCAAGTCAGTCTCAAAACTGGCAAAACGGGGACTTTTCGACGCATTTACAGGGGTCGGCTATTCGGCACCTGAACGACCCATAAACGTGAATGTGATGCCTAAGTCGTTTTCGATCTTGGTCACCAATTCAATCAGCAATTCTTCGCTCTCGAATTCAGGAGGAAACCTCGTTTCCGTCACTGGACGAGGTTCGGTTCAATGCCGAGCGAATCTTACTAATAGGAGCCAACAATAAAAATGAAACTCAACCGAAGAGCCTTTACGCTCATCGAACTACTCGTCGTTATCGCGATTATCGCGATTCTTGCTGCGATTTTGTTCCCAGTTTTTGCTCAAGCAAAATTGGCAGCCAAGAAAGCATCTGACATCTCTAATCTTAAGCAAGTAGGAACTGCCTCTTACCTATATGGTGGGGACAATGATGACCAATTAGGCGACGTTCCGGTATACAACGCTGAAACCGAATCATATGTTTTTGCCGCGCGACTTCAGCCATACACAAAGAATCGCCAGATTTGGAAGAATCCAGGCAGTGCTTATACACCTGGTTCGGTCAACTATGCTCTTTTTGATATTCAAAAGGCTCTATGGGGCACTTCCTATGCAAAAGCACCAAACGATCCTTGTGTTTTCTTAGGCACAAGCATCTACACGGGTACTTACCCTGCAAACCAAAGATGGAAAGACATTTATCCTGAGACAGACTATCAAATGAACCCAATCATGTGGGCTTATAAGCAAAATGGTTGCCCAACGGGTGGAGCAACTGGTGGCTATTCTCACCCTGGTCCAAACCTTACTTCTGGCCCTGGTGGTGGTGACGGTTTGAATGGAATTGGTTCGGTAAATGCAGAATTCACCAGTGTAGCGAAAGCAATTATGCTGATCGATGGTCCAACCCATAAGAACTGGATCTTTGGCGACACGCTTGGACCAACGGTCTGGGGCCAGAACTACAAAGGAATGTTCACCGAAGGATCCAATGCTATGTTTTTTGACAGCCATGTTAAGCATATCAAATGGGGTGCCCTTCATCCAAACGGCCTAAGTGAACAAAATGATGCATGGAAGTGCGCAAATTGCAGCAATACGCCATATGTTTCACCGGCCAGCGACGCAGGTGCTCTCTGGGTCTTCTGGGGAACAAACTTGGCCAACGCTGGCAATCAGTAAGGAAAATATTGTTCAAGATTCCCTGCCTACTATTGGTAAGCAGGGAACACATTTTACGAGGATAAGGAATTCAATCAATAATGTCATTAATTAGAATCAAGTTACTTTCAGCGGTCGTGATAGGATGCTCCCTATTTGGGTGCAACGCTGGCATGGCACCGACCGGAGCCTCTCCGGAAGACGTCAAAGTCGCATTTGATAAGCTCCCTCTTGAAGAAAGAGTGAAACTGACAAATGGTTCAAGCATGCCTGCCGAAGACAAAAAAAAGAAAATTGCGGAAATGTATCAAAAGGAGGGGAAAGCTCCACCAGAAGATGGCGGAACTCCTGCAGGTTCAGCACCTACTGGTCCTCCAGAGGGTATGGGAACACCGTCTCAGGGCGGACGCTAACTAATATTTAGTTCATCAGGCGCAGTTTGATGCAGCACGTATCAAATTTAATATCAATGTAAAAAGTTGGAAACTATGTTTCCAACTTTGCTATTTTCAAAAATGATGCTTCTAGTCAAGAAATAATCTCTGACGAAATCATGAGTTATTTGATTTGAAAGCCCATAATATCCCTAAATGTTGTCTTTCTTTGATGCGGATGTTGCAAGTCCCTTAGGGTGTCCCCAGAGTCCTTGGGACATTATTATCACTTCGTTGCTCTTTGCCTTCTTTGGGGTGATGATGTTCATTGGTGCCATCCGGTATGAAATGACCTACGACAAGGTTGCAACGTGGTGGAAGTGGTCGTTCGCGCCCCTTGCTATTGCAACGATTCTCGGTCTTCAGAGAGTGGTATTTCTGTTCAACTTTGGATACGCGAACACAGTTATCAATCGAAAATTGCAGTATTGCCACTGGCTAGCACTCATCATTCCCCTAATGTGCATCGGCTCTATCGTTCTTTACAAGTGGCTCAAGCACCGGAATCAAGAGCGCCGAGTCTACTAGTTTGCTAGAATAGATTATGAGCACGACGGCGAACAAAGGAGTTCGAGGTCTTACGACTTCAGAAGCACCATTTATTGAAGACGCTAGGGCGGACGGTCAGATATACATCCACCAGCCCTACGAAGAGTATTCGGAACCTAATCACGAAGCGTGGAAGCAATTATTTTCCCGAATGTTGCCCAAGTGGGAAACTTACGCAAATGTCCATTTTCTCAAGGGGATTGAATCACTTTGCCTTGACCCAAATCGGGTTCCGCGTATCGAGGATGTCAATAATTTTCTCAATCCACTAACTGGCTTTAAAGCCAAGCCAGTTGCCGGATACGTGCCCGCTTATGCATTTTTTGATTGCCTGCGCAACCGAGATTTCCCGACTACCATAACCATTCGGCGCGCTGACAAACTTGACTATTTGCCTGAGCCAGACATTTTTCATGACATCGCAGGGCATGTCCCCATGCACACCGACCGAGCCTTTGCTGACACGTTGGTAAGGTTTGGAGAGCTTGCCTACTTAGCAGCTGAAATTGGATCCGGAATCAAAGATGAGCACGAGAAGCTTCAAAGACTGGAAAGCATCATTAAAGCCATGGCCCGGTTCTTTTGGTTCACGATTGAGTTTGGCCTGATGAAAGGAAAGGATGGCATGAAAGTTTACGGCAGCGGACTCCTTAGTTCGTTTGGGGAAATCTCGCATAGTATCGAATCACCAAACGTTCAACGATATCCCATTCAGCTGGAGTGGGTCATCAATCAATACTTTGAAATTGATCACTATCAGCCTCTCTTATTTTGGGTTGATTCGTTCGATCACTTGTTTTCATTGGTTGACGAACTAGAGATTTGGATGAAAGATGGGCGACTAAATAACGTTTCTCCTGGAGAACCAGCCGTTAACGAAGACGATCTAAGAAGTTTCTTGATCGCGGGGTCGGTAAACTAAAGCCATGCGCGTAGAGATCTTGATGCCCGAGCTTGGTGAGTCCATTCATGAAGGAACAATAAGCAAATGGTTGAAGAACGTTGGCGATACGGTCAAGGAAGACGAGCCGGTCGTTGAGATCATGACGGATAAGGTTAACACCGAACTCCAAGCCCCAGTATCCGGTGTACTAACGGAAATTGCTGTTCCAGAAGGGGGAATGGTCAAAGTATTTGAGGCCATGGGTTACATCGAGACTTCGGGAGTTGCATCGACTTCAAGTCCGAAAGCTGAGACTCTAAAAGCTGAAGTTCCGGTTGAATCCGTTCCAACTCCATCTGCTACGCCTCAACCGGCAAGCACGTCATCAAACGTTGACGATAAGAAGTGGTACACGCCAGTTGTTAAAGCAATGGCCAAGGAACATGGACTGAGCGAAGCGCAACTATCTGGCATCCAAGGATCAGGAGATGGCGGTCGTGTAACTAAGAAAGATATTGAAGGATTCCTTAGCTCCGGCGGCTCTAAACCTGCGGTAGCGCAATCCAAACTTGCACCACAAGCAAAACCTGTCGCGCCAACAGTGGCTGGTCCAGATCAAGAAATCATCCCACTGGTTGGAATGAGAAAGATGATCGCCGACCACATGATCCGGTCATCACAAGTTCCGACCGTCTCTACTGTTACCGAAGTTGACGTAACCAACATGGTCAATTTCCGAGATCACAATAAAGATTCGTTCTTAGAGACTTACGGCGTTAAACTTACTTACACTCCATTCTTTATCAAGGCATTAACTGAGTCGCTTCAAGCTTTCCCTGGAATCAATTCGGCGCTTCAGGCGGATGGCAACATTATCAAGAATAACGCTGTTCATATGGGAGTAGCCGTTGCACTTGGTGCAAAGGGTGAAGGCGGCCTTATTGTCCCAGTCATTCGAGACTGCCATAAGAAGTCACTTATTGATATTGCTAGAGACCTTGACGCAATTGCCAAGAAAGCACGGTCAAGCTCACTAAAACCAGAAGATGTTCAAGGTGGAACGTTCACATTGACGAACCCAGGTACCTATGGGGCACTGTTTGGAACTCCAATGATCAATGCACCACAAGGTGGAATTCTTGGTACATACACAATTAAGAAGACTCCGGTTATTGTCAATGACATGATTGCCATTCGGTCAATTATGCATTTGGTTTTAACATATGATCACCGAATTATTGACGGTATGGCGGCAGGAGCGTTCTTGGCTAGCGTCAGAGATAAACTTCAAACGTTTGATTTCTTTAAATAAATCGCTAAATAAATCAAAGTAAATTTAGTAATATCTTTTTCGGATGAAAAGAGAACTTCTCGTTGTTGGCCTAATCACAAGTTTGATAGGGTGCTCGTCTGGTAGCGGAATCCAAACAAAAAGAGTTGCGTTTGTATTGCCTCAAGGTTGGACCAAAGCAGAAAACGAAGAAGTAGCCTTTGCTGTGCCTACCGGTTGGCGAAAGGGTGCAAATAGCCTGTTCGGAACCACAAATCCGTTTGAAGGCGGTGTTCCGAATGATCCATCAGCACCACCAATGACCGCTGAAGAAAAGAAGATGGCCGAAGACCTGGGCAAGACATTCACCGAAATGGGCAAAGAAAGTGAACTTGAGAACATGGAAAAATTGAGAAAGAAAGGCATCGTCCTTCAAGCCCTTTCTACCGGAAAGCCAACAATAGGCGAAGAATTGACTCGATACTATGTCAAAAAGAAAAGTCAAAATAGCAATTGGACTTGGCCCGATGTTGACGCGTCGGAACAGGACTGCTTTTTGAACAAGCAAAAAGCAACCGAAGTAAAACTACCAATCGGATTAGCGCACAGAATGCAAGCGACTTGGCAACTAGCCGACGGCGCAAACTACACTCAAATCAGCTATTTAGTGCCGAAGGGAAGTGACCTTTACGTGCTAAGGTTCATCACGGTAGAACCCCTTGAGACTGTAACCAGCATTGAGAAGGAAGTCGCTCAGACTTTGCGAATCAATTAACTGGCAACCAATTCTCGAAGGTGGTCGTCCCCAACTTCTTGAACGGTATCGGCGAGTTCGACAAACTTGTTGTAGATGATTTCAAACCGCTCGGGAGTGAACTCGTAACCCAATTCTTGAAGTCTATGCTTTAATCCATGCCTTCCAGAACGCGCTGTAAGAATAATTTCGCTCTTTAACGCTCCAACGAGAGTTGGGTCAATTATTTCGTAAGTTGATCGATCTTTGAGCACTCCATCTTGGTGAATACCACTGCTATGGGCGTAAGCATTTGCACCTACAATTGCCTTGTTTCGTTGAATCAGCATGCCGGTAAGCTTTGATACCATTTGGGAGGTGGCCAATAACTGAGTCGTATCGATCTTGGTAGCCATATCAAATTTGTCCCGGCGAATATACATTGCCATGACAACTTCTTCAAGCGCAGTATTTCCAGCTCGCTCACCAATACCATTTACGGTGACTTCGACTTGCCTAGCTCCGCCAAGAACTCCGCTAAGAGTGTTTGCCGTTGCCATACCAAGATCGTTGTGGCAGTGACAACTCAAGATAGCCTTGTCGATATTCGGCACATTGTCCATAATGCCCTTCATCAAGTTGTAATACTCGGTGGGATAAGTGAAACCAGTCGTATCAGGCACATTAATGACGGTGGCTCCAGCGTCAATGACCGACTCAACTACCTTGTATACGTAGTCAAGCTCCGCTCGGCCAGAGTCTTCCATGAAATACTCAATGTCGTCAGTGAATTGACGGGCACACTTAACAGCTTTGACACCAGTTTCCAAGGCTTCTTCCTTCGACATTCGGAGCTTATTAACCAAATGGTTCTCGCTAACTCCGAGTCCAGTGTGGATTCTTCTTCGCTCTGCAGGTTTGAGGGCTTCTGCGGCGACTTCAATATCTTTCTGGCGTGCTCTGGTCAAGCCACATATCGTGACTCCCTTTAGTTCTTTTGCCAAAGTGTGAACGCTTTCAAAATCACCGGGAGAGGAAATAGGGAAGCCGGCTTCAATAATGTCGACTCCAAGTCGAACCAATTGGTGACCAATTTCTAGTTTCTCTTCCAGTGACAAGCGGACGCCCGGGCTTTGCTCGCCATCGCGAAGGGTCGTATCGAACACAAAAACTCTCGTACTCATTTGCGGATTACTCTATCTAGGATTATACGTCCATCAGGGGTAGACTTCGTGTTATATGACTTCAGTAATGGTACATGTCTCAGGCGGGAGCAGTTCTGCAAACGAAGCTTGGCTCTGGCAACTTGGAAAAGACTTCAACGTAAAAGTTAATATAATCAGAGCGAACGTTGATACCGACTTTGGATTTATGGAAATCGAACTATCGGGGCCAGTTGAAGACATTCAGAGATCGATTGCTTGGCTGATGACTACTGGACTCCACGTTGAATCCCAACAGCGCGCTGTCGGTGTATGATCGAACTCCCATACGATAAACCAGAAGACTTCGAGCAATTTTGGTTGGAAGCCACCGCAGAAGCGATGGACTATCCACTCAAGGTTTCAAATTTCCGGGTTTTGCCAAATCAGGCATCCATCCATGAAGTAGAAACATTTTCCTTTGCTGGTATCTCGGGCAAAGCCCGCCATGGTTGGCTAGCTTATCCGGAAGGAGCCAGAAATCTCCCCGGCTTCCTGTGGGTTCCACCGTACGGTCGCGAATCAAAACTACCAGACGAATATGGAACCCGAATGGGCATGGTCAGCATGTCATTCAACTTTCATGGCGAGGATGCCTTTCATCAGGAAGCCTATAAGCCGGAACGAGGCTACTTTGCGGATGGTGCCGAGGACAGGCATAGCTGGGTTTTTCGTTCGATGTTCCAAGATGCAATCATTGCGTTGAGGATTCTGCACGCCCAAGTGCAGGTCAACGCGGACCAGATTGGAGTTGCCGGTATGAGCCAGGGCGGCGGAATGGCGATTTGGCTCGGAGCTTGGATGCCTTTAGTCAAAGCAGTTTGTGCGGAGATGCCATTTATGTGTGGCATGGGTGATTCGGTCCTTAATTATGCTTACCGGTTCCCGCTAAAAGAACTCGCGGACTTTATGAACGAGATTCCGATTGGCGAACAACGGGTGATGAATACCATCAGCTACTACGACACGATTTTCCAAGCCGAGTACTGCAAAGTGCCCACCCACGTTACCGTTGGCCTAAAGGATCCTTCTTGTCGGGTTCCGAATGTGAGCGCGATGTACGAGGCCCTGCCAGGCAAGAAACACCTTGAAACAATCGATTGGGGCCACGATTGGCATCCATCTATGGTGATGAATACCAAACGTTGGTTCTTCCAGAACTTTTAGTCGTATCATATCTGCAATCAAAGTAAGATAGCAGGATGCTTGGACTCATTGTCAGTCTCGCTCTTGGTACGCACGGTCAAGCCGGAATTGTCAGAACCTATACTCTGCACAAGTTTATGCAGCCGATTGGCGAAGAAAAGGACTTCATTACTACTTCAAATAATCACAGAGAAGTTCAAGCACATTTTAAGTTCATTGATCGCGGCTCCTCTGTCGAGCACCAAGCAACTCTAACGACCTCCATGAACTATGAGCCAAAAACCCTCAGTCTCAAAGGTCTTATTGCTCGAGGTTCGGAGGGCGACATTGATATCGTCGTGGATCAAAACGGCACTGCAGCCACAGTCACACGTTTGAATAAAACATTCAAAGTAGCGGTTCCAAAGGGCAGTTGCGCAATTTCCGGTTATGCTCCCATCGCTTTCCAAGAAAACATGATGGAGACTTGGATTGCCCGTGGCAAGCCCGCCAACATGCCAATCCTTCCCAATGGCTCAGTAAAGATTCGACTGACTTCCCAGGATCGTTTTGGATCGACCACACTCGATCGGTACTCAATTAAGGGACTCGTCTGGGGGCTCCAATCTATATGGTTGAATGCGAACAATCAGATAGTGGCAGTCGTAACACGAGACGCGGAATTCGACCATTTTGAAGCTGTCACTCCTGAATTTGAGAAGTACTTGCCTGACTTCGCTCGGTTATCCGGTGAAGATTCGACCAAAGAACTGGCGCGAGGAATTTCAAATCTCAACAGCAAAGCGGCTGCTCCAACTGCGATTATCGACGGGAGACTCTTCGATGGCGAGCATGTCACCGATCACAGTTATGTTTTGCTCAAAGGCGGGAAAATTGCAGCTTGTGGTCCATGGTCAAAAAACCAGTCGTTTCCAAAGGGAACGAAAATCATCAACGCAAATGGTATGACGATCATGCCAGGCTTGTGGGACATGCATGCCCACTTTGAACAAGCGGAGTGGGGACCTTGCTACTTGGCGGCCGGAGTGACGACCGCTCGAGACTGTGGAAACGTATTTGAATTCATCACAGGGGTACGTGATTCATTGGAGAAGGAAGTTGGTGTGGGTCCGCGGCTCATTCTTGCTGGACTCGTCGATGGCGATGGTCCAATTTCATTAGGAATCAACCGGGTGAACTCGACTGCAGATGCGAATCAAATGGTGGCCAAATATCGAAAGAAGAACTTCCAGCAAATTAAGATCTACAGTTCGGTCAAGCTGGACAATCTTCGGGCAATATGTGACGCGACCCATGCCGCGGGAATGTCAGTAACGGGCCATGTTCCGCAAGGAATAACTACTCGGCAAGGAATCGAAGCGGGAATGGATCAGATCAACCATATCCAATATCTGATGTCTTTCATGCTCGAAAAGGATGGTAGGGAACCCTCTGGCACCAAAGAGGCAATGGCCGCAATGAGTCAATTTGATCCCGATTCTGCCTCGGCTCGAGAGAAGATTGACTTTCTTCTCAAGCATAAAACCGTTGTAGATCCAACTATTGCCCTCATGGAGCTGTTTATGCATGACGCCTCGATATCCGCTAGCTCTTTTGAACCAGGGATATTGAAAGTGCCCGTCGAACTAAGTGGTCCAATGAATGCTATGGCCGCCGGCGGTTCATCCAACAGCAGCAAATTATTTCAATTCTTGATCCAAATCGTCGGCCTTCTTCATAAGAATGGGATTCCGATCATGGCAGGGACCGACCAAGCAGTGCCCGGACACAGTCTGCACCGAGAGCTTGAACTGTACGTGAAGAGCGGAATGAGTCCTATTGAAGCTCTTCAAACCGCGACCACCGTCCCGGCGAAAGCGATGAAGCTCGATGGTAAGCGTGGTTGGATCAAGCCCGGTTATGACGCAGACGTTATCGTCGTGCAGGGCGACCCAACCAAGCATATTGAAGATAGCCGAGCCGTTCGTTATGTATTTGCGAGAGGGAAACAATATGACCCGCCATCTCTCTGGCGGGCAATCGGCTTCAAACCCTAGGCTAGTGTTTTATCGAGTGAATTGCGACGGCAGGCTCTAGAATCTCCATGACTCGGCTTAGCTGCCATTGTGTCGCGGAATCGCTTAGCGCCTTGTCGGGGTTCGGATGAACTTCGAGGAATAAAGCGTCGATGCCGACGGCGATTGCTGCTCTCACCATTGCAGGAATGCTCTCTCGAACTCCACCTGTGGCCGTTCCGGCTCCACCGGGTCTCTGAGCCGAGTGGGTTGCGTCGAAGCAAACTGGCACGCCATAGGATCGCATGACTTCCAATCCGGGCATGTCAACGATCAACGTGTTGTAGCCAAACGTGGTGCCTCGTTCGGTAAGCATGATTCCTTTAGCATCGAACGATTGGAGCTTGGAAACAATGTTCTTGGTGTCGTGCGGAGCCAGAAATTGTCCTTTCTTGACATTGACTGGCTTACCGGTCAATGCGGCGGCTTCGAGAATATCTGACTGACGACACAAGAATGCGGGAATCTGGAGGATGTCTACGACCTCGGCAACCGGAGCTGCTTGATCAGGGAGGTGAATATCCGTTGTCGTTGGGAGACCAAATTTTTTGCCGACGGAATCAAGGATTGACAGGCCTTCTTCCATCCCGAATCCTCGGACTGAATCGCCCGAGGTTCGGTTGGCCTTGTCGTATGATGCCTTGAAAATATAATTCAGACCAAGGCTTTTGCAAGCCTCCTTCATGGTCCCAGCAACATCTTCGCACAGAGCCAACGATTCTGCCAGGCATGGCCCAGCGATGATGGTTAGGGAACCATCGCCGACTCGAAAATCTCTTATTGGAAACAAGGTCACTTAGTTACCTTGATATTCAATTTTGCGGTGAGACTGGATGGCGGGATGCAAGTTGAAGCGTCGCAGAACTGGTAGCTGATGGTGAAATCGACTCCATATACGCCATTTTTTGGCTTCAGCGTTTTAGCAATCTTTCCTTCGAAAGGAATCACCACATCGCCTTCGTACACCAAAGAGTCCATTCCTGAACTCTTCATTGCTTTTCCAGCTGGGTACGAAACCTTCGTCAATGTAAATCCTTTTGTCGACGATTCAAATTTCAACGGGTTCTCAAATTCGCTTTTTGGTGGATTTTGATAACCGTGCCATCCGGCAGGAATAGAAACAGTCAAGATTCCTTTTACGACATCCGTCTTCGTAGCTTCCATTTTGAAATTGAGCTTTGGAACGACATCATCGGTAGCAAAGGCGAAAAGTACGGCTGCGATTGAAGTAATCATAGTATGATTATGAGCGAACTCATTGGTTAGATGCTCGAACATGCCCGAACGTTTCGGCGTAATCGGTATACTAGTGAATTCATTTTCGCCAGGAGTGGCCCCTAGCTTTGCAACGTCGTAACAGTTATTATTTCCTTCTTTTTGTCCTCGCCGTAGCCGCAATCGCGTTGCTGGGAGATTTCAAATTAAAGACCATCTTTGGTCTAGACATCACTGGCGGTACCCGTCTAACCTACCGAGTTGATCTTGCTCAAGATCTGAAAGGTAAGGTTACGATAGCTGAAGCTAGGCAACAAATTATTCAAGTATTGTTGCGCCGAGCCGGAGGCATGGGTGCAGCTGAACCAATCGTTGCATCGAAAGGCGAAGATCAAATCATTGTCGAATTGCCGGGAGTCGAGAATATCGATAAGGCAAGGGAGGTTATTGGCACTAGCGCACGAATGGAGTTCTATCATGCCAAGAGCGTAAATTCTGGCAAGGACTTTGCTCGACAATATCAACAATTACCGAATACAAATCCAAACAACCCTTTGGTCCAATTCACGAGAATTCGAGACAAAAAAGTTCTTGATGACCCCAAGAGTCCGGAATACAAGGAGATGATCGCAAGTTGGAGCCTGATCCTAGCCGGAACTGATGTCAAAAATGCAAGGGCTGAACCGCAAGGCGACAGCTACGAGCCATATATGGAATTCGACGGAAAGGGCTCTGCAAAGATGTCTAAATGGAGCAATGAGTTCTACGGCAAAGAAGAACCGCTCGCAGTTGTTCTTGATGGTCAAGTTCTTAGCATTGCAAACATGCAAGCAGATGCGAGGCTAGAAAGCAATTGTGTCACTCATGGCACTTTCTCCAAGAGCTATGTGCTGAATTTGGTTTCGCTGATTAATGGAGGATCTCTACCCGCGACTCTTTCCGAATTAGGAGCTTATACGGTTAGCCCAACCATTGGGAAGACGGCATACGAAAAGATTCTGATCTCAGGCATTATTGCTTTTGGCGTCATTAGCGTTTACTTAATTGCGTACTATGCATTTCCTGGACTCGTCGCCCTTTTGGCATTGCTCCTTTACACGGGTTTGACTCTTGCGACCCTTAAGTTCATTGAGGCGACTTTCTCACTGGCCGCGATTGCAGGATTTATTCTTTCCGTTGGCATGGCTGTAGACGCAAACATTCTTGTCTTTGAACGCTTCAAAGAAGAAATGAAGAATGGGCGTCCGCTTCAGACTGCGATTGAAATCGGCTTTAAGCGAGCCCTTCCGGCTATTGTTGACTCAAACGCCTGTACGATTCTAACCTGTCTTGTTTTGGCAAGTATTGGAACCGGTCCAGTCAAGGGCTTTGCCACGACATTGATCATAGGTGTTTTGATTTCTCTCTTCACTGCGGTAACCGTAACTCGATCATTGCTTCTCTTCTTTGTTGGATCGGGAGTCGCAACAAATCCTAAGATGTATGCCCTTGAAAGAGACTGGTTTGGAAAGCTTATTCAGGGTGGTGAGAAAATTCTTCCTGTCTTGCAGAAAACCAAGAAGTGGTTTGTTATTTCAGCACTTACAGTTGCCTTCGGAATGATTTTTGTCCCACTTGGTGGATTCAAACTAAACGTTGAACTCCAAGGCGGCACCGAGGCTCAGTACAAATTGAAAACTGATGAGTCAACCAATAAGCTTGGTGAGTCGCTGGAAAAGGCTGGCTTCAAGGGTTCAACGGTTAAATTTGCGGACATCGGCACCGAAAAAATTGCAATCATCTCAGTTCCTGCTGAGTCATTGCCAAAACCATCCGCTAACGAAACATCTGTTGAAGCTTCAGCTCGAGAAAAAGCGAATGCGGAAAAGATTGCACAAGCAGCTGGTATTCCTGACGCACCTTTGTTTGGAATTCAAACCGTTGGTCCGACACTTCAAAAAGAAGTTCAGCTTAGTGCGGTCTATGGCGTAGGATTCTCAATCCTCCTCATCGTCTGTTATCTTGCACTTCGATTTGGATTTTCGGTTGGAGGATTCAAAGAAGGACTCAAATTTGGTCTTTCTGCCATTGGCGCATTGTTCCACGACATTCTCGTGGTTATCTTCATGGCTGCATTCTTTGGCTGCATCTTCAAGTGGGATATTAGTTCGCTGTTCTTAACCGCAATGCTAACGATCATTGGATTCTCGGTTCACGATACGATTGTTATCTTTGACCGAATCAGAGAGAACCTGCGCAAACCCGAAGCAGGAGAAGATCTGCAGCACCTCATGAACAGATCGATCACTCAGTCGTTCTCACGATCGCTGAATACATCGGGAACAGTTATTGTTACCCTCTTGATTCTTGCGTTCTTCGGAACTCCAACCCCAGACCTGAAATTCTTTATTGTCACAATGCTGATAGGAATCATTTCGGGAACCTACTCATCTATCTATAACGCTTCACCGATTCTCTATCTCTGGGATAAGATGACAGTTGCGAAGAAGGGTGAGCAATTCGGATTAATTGGCCTAGCACGAGCGGAAACGTCTCGAATGGCTCATATGCAAAGTGGTGCTCATCAAAGTACCCCTCGAACTGAGGCAAACACGAGTACTGATGGACGAACTTACGGTCAGGTTCGCCGACGAGCGAAGGACACCGTTAAGGACAGTTGGAAAGAGATCGACTAATTTGTCGATTGGAATAACGTCAAAAGAGTAGCAATCATATTGCTACTCTTTTTTTTGAAGGATTTGCGAGTGATCGGGGTCAAGAAGATATGGCAGTTCTGACATGGGATTCATTGCAAACCCTACGGTGCAGCGGGGAACGCGGGAAGACCCTTGAATTCGATTTCGATTTCGATTCGATTCGAGAATTCATATTCAAACTCTCGTACTCTTTGACACTGGATTACTCTTTGGCCGAAGATCTTGCTCAGGACTGCTTGATCAAAGTTTGGCAACACCAACATCGTCTTCATGAACTTCATTCAGCCGAAGCATGGATTGCAAAAGTCGTAACCAATAAAGCACGAAACTACTGGAAGCGCAAACCCAATTGGCTACCTCTCATGGCTTCAGTACCGGCCCCCGGTGAACAAGACCCAACTCTGATCGAATTGCGTGAGTTAATCGCTGGTCTTAAACAGGAATATAGAGACGTTATTCTTTTGGTTGCAGTCTATGGCTACACATATGCTGAAGCGGGGCAAACTCTCGATGTTCCAGAAGGCACCGTTGCCAGCCGATTCAGCGCCGCTAAAAAGCAACTTCAATACTTGATGGGAGACGAATCATGACGAACTTTGATCGGCTCACTGCCTATGCCAAACAAAGAGTAGACGTTACAGAAACTCCGATCAGCCTCATTGTGAATGCGCAACGCAAGAAAGATGCGATCGATATCGTATTTACCGTACTTATTGCGTCAATGATGCTCGGGGTCGCCACACAACTGACAAATTCTGCATCTGTGCAATCTCCTGCCATTAAGCGGATCATACAGCAAGAACTTCTAACGTCGAGGACGAACCAATGAAAAGCGATCGAAGAACAATCGTCGTATTCGTCGTGTTTTTGACCTTCCTAGTTTTCAGTCTCGAGTTGAGGAGCCAGTTCCTCTTCGGTGCTCGCTTAGCAACCGGGCAAATAACGGCAAAAAATTGGACGCTTGGTAGTTCAAACGTCGGACCGAATACCTTCTCAATCTCCGCGTGGAGTTTCAAACATCCTCCCGCACGAGCAAATCGGACAAGAAACGAGGAACTCGGACTTGTCATCGTTCGAGCTCTCCACACCTACAATTCAAAAGAGACCATGAAGGGCCTGGAGGAATATTGCAATCAAAACCCTCAGGATATTAAGGCAAAAGCTCACCTCCTCAGAATGTCTCTAAATGCAAGCGGACCATTGGAAAAAAGATCACCGGACAACGAGAAGGACATTTTGTTCGCCGGTCGGCTCGTAAAGGTAGCAGGTGAGTGTGCGCTCATTGAGCCAAACAATTGGTATTGGCGAGAACGACAATTCCATATGTTGTTTCTCTTGAGCGATTTTGAAAAGGCGACTACTGTTTTAACTGCTCGTCCGTTTCCATCGACATACGAAGATTATGTTATCGACGAGGTCACATGCAAAGAAGAGTTGTATCGAAGCAATTTTTCGTTCTTGCCTAAGAGCGCACTCTTGGAGGTTTGGGGCGGGACACTATTTCCACATCTTAATACAAATACCCAGATTGAGAAGCTTATCAAAAAGAGTCCTGATCCACTATTGCTTCGAATCGCTCAAATTGACCTGGGAAGAGTCATGGCAAAGTCAGCACCAACTGCGATTGCTGCGATGGTTGGAGTCAGCAATATCAATCATGGAATTTGGGGACTCAAATCTCCTGCACCTGGGCGAATCGACAAAAAAGACATTCAGGCTCAAAATCAAGTCCAAGGAATCTACGAGCAATCTGTTTCAAAAGAAGCGTGGGATTATTGCATCCGCGCGAGCAAGAGCGACATCAGACCCCGATTCCTTCGGCCAGATGAAGAATTGGCCGCCCTCTTTGTTGGTCAATTAGGCCCCTTCTTCGAGTTTGCGGGAATTCTATGTTGCCTGGTAGGATTGATTATGATTCCGGTCGGTCAATCCAAGATCAATTTCATCAACAAAGAGGTTATTGGTTGGCCGCTTGTCCTGATAGTCTTTACATTTATCGGATCAACCTGGAAAGATTGGGCGAACCTTGGCAATTACGGGCTTGGATGTCCGCTTCTCCCGCCGCTTTTGTTCGTCCTTTCTCTGATATCAATCTACTGGTCATTACGCGGTGAAAAAGGAAAGCGCCTATTCCCAGTCATATTCGTGTTAGTCGCCTTATGTTTTGGTCTAGCTAGTTCGGCTTGGCAAGCTACATCAGTTATCGTACTTACCTTATTTGCCTTACAGCGTGGAGCCGTGCCACTTAAGCCCTGGACAACCGCTATCGGGATTTTTCTGCTCGCGTATCACGTGGGACTTAACCTTGGATTATCAAATGCGTTTAACGAGAACATTCTGTACTGTGCCATAGGCACAGTAGCACTTCTTGCTGTTTCTCAAAGGCCCTTGGAGCCCGATCAGCCGCGACTATCAAGTCTTACGACTGGAATTGCCTCGATTATTCTTGGAACGGTTTTAACCGCACAATATGACCGAGGCGTTCAACGATCAATGGAGAATGAACTCAAGCAAACACAGCAAGTACGCGAACAATTCGCAAGGCTTTAACCCTCGTAGTCAAGCTCGTGGAGGATTCGCGGGTTTTGACGCCAACCTTCTTGGACTCTGACATGGAGTTCCAGATAGACCCGTTGCCCGAGCATCTTCTCGAGGCCGAGCCTTGCTTCGGTGCCGATGTCTTTAATAAATGATCCATGCTTACCTAGCATAATTGCACGTTGGCTATCTTTGTCAACAATGATTGATGCTGCTACGTGGGCGAGTCCATCTTCACGATCTTCCCAACTGTCGACAACGACTGCCGTAGCGTGAGGAACTTCCTGCCTCGTCTTCATGAGAATCTGTTCGCGAACGTATTCGGCAGCAATAAATCGCGATGTTTGATCAGTGTATTCGTCGGCGGGATAAAGTGGTGCTCGCTCAGGTAAGTGCGGAACCAGGATGTCTAACAACTTGTCAACATTAGCACCTCGGATCGCAACGGTCAACATATACTCTTCCGTTCGGAACAATGCACAGTAATCTTCAACATGTCGAATGACATGCTCGGCCTTCATGTGATCCATCTTGTTCAAACAGAGCACAACAGGAATCTTCTTATCGAGGTGAACCAAAGTCGATACGGTTTCATCAATATCATCAGGTCGCTTTGCTCCGTCGACAACGACGAGAATAACGTCAATTCCATCAAGTGAACCGCGAGCCTGTTCAACCATTGATCGTTGCAAACGGTTGTGAGGTTCGTGGATTCCTGGCGTATCGATAAACGCAATTTGATAGTCGGGCTTTGTGGAAATCCCCATAACCCGCTTACGAGTTGTTTGCGGCTTGCTACTGACTATGCTGACTTTCTGACCAACGATGAAGTTGATCAGCGTGCTTTTACCAACATTTGGCTGACCGATTACGGCTACATGTCCAAATCGATGTGCCATTAGTCTCGCTTCCTAAACAAGATGTCCAAAGCAACATCGTCTTTATCCCTTACTTTCTCCTCGCCAGTTGGAACAAAGTCCACCATCTCAGCCAGGGTCGGTTTTCGAGGTCGTCGCTCGTGCTTGGTGTTTGTTCGTCGTCGTCCAGTTGTTCGTTGGATCGTTCCTGGTGCTAATGCGGCATCTTCAACGTAAGGCTCGTCGTCCTTTGGTCTCAGGAACCACTCGTCGAGCATATCTTCGCCCTCACCTTCGGAAGTCAACTCTCCTAGCCTCATGATCGGAACATCGAACGAACTGACATCAATTCTAACATTCGATTCTCGAATTGGGAGTTCATCCATTCGGAGGACAGATCTTGGATCGGTTTCTAATATCTGACGGATCTCATCGGTTGTGCCAACTAAGAACATGTGAGTTACACCATCAGGTGAACTGAACTTAATATTTGTCGCGTCAACGGCAACCCATTCAGAAGTAAGAAGATTATAGGCGCTCCACTTTCCAGGAAGGGCAATCGTTCTCGTTCCGTCGCCGGTGCAATGCACAGTTAGGAATGGTGGACGAGCATGAATTACATCGTCATGGAAGCTCCAAACATGTGCCCCAGCTTTTTGTGCCAACGCCCTGATGAGGGCAGAATTTACGGTTGTCTCGCCGAGGAAAACGCTCGTCCAAGTTTGCTTGGACTCTTCAACCGAAATATCTCGGGTTACGAAACTTGGCAATCCAGTTTGAGCGTATTCACCCAAAACTGTTCCATCTTCTGGAAC
>Ga0194055_10000942_pt1 | contig 23619 bp, 23 predicted proteins | sample SepL449m_MetaG_FD_155482 | JGI IMG/M metagenome (GOLD analysis project Ga0194055, IMG submission 155482) | Anoxic zone freshwater microbial communities from boreal shield lake in IISD Experimental Lakes Area, Ontario, Canada - Sep2016-L442-9m | ecosystem: Environmental > Aquatic > Freshwater >... | reverse complement strand
CACCGCCGGAGATACCGCCAGATTCGGGGCAACACTCCTGCGAATTCTGGCACCCCTGCAACTGGCGTTGGCCACGCTGGCCGCGGCGATGACAGCCGCCGTGGCGGTGACCTCCGAGAAGGATCGCCGCACGCTGGAATTGCTGCTTGTCAGCCGGCTGAGCGACCGCGAACTGGTGCTCGGCAAACTGGCTGCCAGCCTCGTGCGGGTGATGCTCATGCTGCTATCGGCCGTTCCAATCTTCGCAATCGTTGCACTCTTTGGGGGCGTGACGGCAGAGCAGCTCGCCCGACTATTTCTTGTGACCGCGGCGGCGGCACTGGCTGCAGCCAGCGTGGCAACGGCCGTGGCATTTTGGAAGGACACGACATTTCAAACACTGGCCATCACGACGTTTGCACTCGTGGCGTGGGTGGCCGCGGGCGAGGTGGCCACTGGCTGGTGGGGTGAAGCCGCCGGCGCGATGGTGTCGCCGGCCCGCGCAGTGTTTGCATCGCTGCGGCCGCGCGGGCAGGAATCGCTGCTGCCATTTTTTGCGATTTGCGGAGGCATCATTGGGGCCAGCAACCTCGTGGCAGTGACGCAGATGCGGCGTTGGAATGTGACAGGCGACACCCAGAGAACAGGACCGCGCCCCAGGCAGGCTGTTGCGATCGTTCCATCGCGCGTGGTCTGGGACAATCCGATTTTGTGGCGAGAGATCTGCACCCGAGCCTACGGCCGAACGATTGTGCTTGTGCGGCTGGCGTGGCTGGTGTTGTGCCTGGTGGCTGTGGCAGGAATCGTGCAGGAATCCCGCGCACTTCGGCCCGACAGACTGGCCGTGGCCATCGCCGTTATTCCGATGGCGCTGGCCAGCCTAGTGGCTGTGACGGCGTTGGCCGTGACGGGCATCACCACTGAACGGGATCGCAATTCGCTCGATCTTTTGCTGGTGAGTGATTTGGAACCGGCTGAATTCATCTGGGGCAAACTCATCGGCTCGCTGGTGGTGGCCCGGGAGATCGTGCTCTTGCCGCTGGTGCTCTGCGGGGTGCTTGTGACGACGGGCATCGCGTCTGTTGAAAACGGGATCTACCTCGCCACTGGCATGGCGATTCTTTTGTTTTTTGCAGCCGTGCTTGGACTGCACGTGGGGCTTTCGTATCCGGCCTCGCGGCGCGCTATTGCGGTGGCCTTGGGTACGGTGGCGTTTCTGTTTGTGGGCGTGGCGACGGCGATTCGGATCATGGTGGCTTTCGGTGCCAGCTTCGAACTGCAACTGGCGCCGTTTTTGGCTGTGATTGTGGGCGGAGCCGTGGGGCTCTACGCCTCGCTCTCTGCCAAGAATCCTTCGCCAGCGATCGGCTGGGCCTCGGCTCTTTTGCCGTCACTGACGTTCATCGCAATCACCAGCTTCCTGCAGGGAAACTCACTGCAAGTGTTGCTGGTAACGCTTGTGGCCTACGGGTTTGCGACACTGGCTCTGCTCGTGCCGGCCATTGGAGCCTTTGACCTTCTCACTGGGCGGACGACAACCGGCGAGTGACTCGGGGCGTGCCTGTGCTGGCCCCTTCCAGTGCGGCCAGACGAACAGCGGCATCTGGGGGCGCGCCGCCGCGGGCGATCGCTTGCCGGTAGTTTTCCATGGCATCCAGCGGACGGCCAAGCGCCTCGTGCGCCAAGCCTTCCAACGCCAGGATGTTGGCTGGGGCCTCGTTCGGGCCATAGGTTTCGCCAAGGATGGCCAGCGTGGCCAGTGCCCGCTGCGGACGCTTGAGCCGGCGATAGACCTCGGCAGTATCCAGCAGAATCTCGCGGTCGTCGGGCGCGATCGCAAGCGCCCGATGAAAGTCGGCCAACGCCTCCTCTGGTCGACCGCGGGCCATCGCCACATCGCCGTGGACATGCCAGGCCTCCGCCGAGCGTGGCCCACCGTTGACGGCCTCATTGACGAGTCTATCGGCATCGTCGAGCAGGCCCAATTCCATGTACATGCGGCCTCCCTCGATGCACAGCCCGACCTCGCCGGGCGAGAGCCGAAGCGCCTCGGTGATCTGGTTGACAGCGTCCATGCGTTCGCCCCGCTTCCAGAGCACGTCGGCATAGTGGCGACGGGCATCGATATCGGTGGGGCAACTCTTCACGGCCCGTTCCAGCAACCCTTCGGCACGCACAAGATCGTTCTGATCTGCTGCAGAAAGCCCCTCGTTGGAGAGCCGCCTAGCCTGGGCTAATTCCTGCGGCACAGGCCCACTGCGAGGCATGAGCCTACAGCCCGATCCCAACGCCACGACAAGAATCGCAGCGGCTGCCAGCGGCCCGGTGGTGAGGGGTGTGGGTTTCACAAGCGGTCCAGACTCTAGCCCCCTCCCACGCCAGAGACAACGCTTGTCTGAAGGCTCTGGGCTGCCAACGCAGGGCTCTGACTTGCCTGGCCTGCGTTGTTTTCCAAGGTTGCCAGGAACCCGGTGCTCGGGTGAAAGCCACGTTGTCCCACAATCGGGGTTGGCGCAAGGCAACGCCAGATTCTACGACAGCATCAGCCGGCGGGGCGGCGGATGCCCCCAGTCTGCCCGCGTGCTGCCCGCGTGGCACCCCACAACAGCCCAACGACCAAAGCCGATGCCCAAAAAAGCCTCTGACGCGATCATGCGACCGCCCCCAAGCACATCTGTGCCCCCGATCACACACCTCCTGATGGCCGGTTGTCTGGCTGCACTTTTTTGTGGATGCGACGTACGCGACGAGGCAGCCCGCCCAATCCAGCGACACGGTTCGGCATTACTCGCACCCGAAAAACTCTGGGCTGCCACAAGAGCCTCCTCCTCGCGGGCCACCATCGAATACGTGGAGGGCTACGAGGCGGGATGCCAGCGGTTGAGAGCGGAACGCAAACCGATGCTGGTGGTTTTTAGGGCGGGCTGGTGCCGCTTTTCCTCCGAGATGATGCAGGGAGCTCTGCTCGACCCGCAGATTGTCGAACTCTCGCGGCAGTGCATCTGCGTGATGGTGGATGCCGACCGCAGTGCCGACACCTGCCGAGCCCTTGGGATTCAAGGCTTCCCAACGGTGCTCGTGGTAGCTCCCAATGGCAAGGAAACCTTTCGGACAACGGGTCGGCCATCGGTCCAAGCCGTGGCCGCTGCGATGCAGCATGTGCTGGAGCCAGCCCGCATGGCCGAAACCGACGAAGTCACCTCACGCACGCAGAACTTTTGAGTACGATAGCCACATGACGAAGACCAATGGCAAGCCGGATTCCCTCTTCACTGGCGAGAAAACTTTTCACACGTATCCCTGGTGGACGCCCCGCTTCTGGCACGGCATGCCAATTGGCACGTGGCTGAATCTGATTGCCGAGCGGGGGTCGCGTGCGTCGTTCTCTCGCTGGGGCCTGATGGCCACGGTGACCGGTCTTGCGGCAGTGAATTCCTTCACAGAACCCCTCACCGCTGGAAGATTTCGCCGCCAGATCCGCGAAGCAAAGGCCACAGAGCCACCGCTCTTTATCGTTGGCCATTGGCGATCGGGCACCACGCTCATGCACGAGATGCTGATGCTCGACGACCGCTTCTGCTGCCCGACCACATACCAGTGCTTTGCGCCGGGGCACTTTTTACTGACCGAACAACTCGCCACTGCCATGCTGGGTTGGATGGTGCCTTCGAAGCGACCGATGGACGACGTATCAGCCGGGTGGAACCGTCCGCAAGAGGATGAGTTTGCCTTGATGAACTTGGGCGCGCCTTCGCCCTACCGCCGCATGGCTTTTCCGCTGGATGCCTCCGACCAACCCGAGGCGCTGGATATCACAAAGCTCTCGTCGGCAGACATCTTGAGGTGGAAGCTGACCGTGCGACATTTTCTCAAGATGCTGTCGGTGCGAGATTCGCGTCGGCCGGCGCTCAAGAGCCCGCCGCATACCGCGAGGATGGCCGTGCTTGCCGAGATGTTTCCTGGTGCGAAGTTTCTGCACGTGGTACGAGATCCTTTTGTTGTGTTTCCCTCCACGATGCGGCTGTGGCGTTCGCTCCACAAGGTGCAGTCGTTGCAGGTCGATCCGGGCGACACGCTCGAGCGGTATGTTTTTGCGGCGTTCGAGGAGATGTATGCCGCGTTTGAGCGAGACAGAGTCTCCCTGCCCCCGGGGTCTCTGTACGAAATCCGCTACGAGGATCTTGTGGCCGATCCAGTCGGAGGCATGCGGGCAGCGTACGAACAACTCCAGCTCGGCGAATTTGATCGCGTGCAAAGCCGCTTTCAAAAGCAGGCAGATTCGATGAAGCGTTACCGCACCAACAGCTACAGCCAAGACCCTCGCATCGTGAGCGACATTGCGCGTCGCTGGAAGCCGTTCATCGACCGTTACGGCTACGAAGTGCCCAGCAACTAACAGGCCCTCATCGGGCTTGGCTATCCAGACTTTCTTTGCAGCAGTCGGATCTTGGGGTCGGCTTGCATGCCGCGAGACTCGTCTTTGAATTCGTCCGGCGTCATGCGAATGCGCTTTTCAAAACGCATCCTCGCCAGGCCCCATTGGCAGGCCGCGAGTCCTCCGGCTGTGCCCACAACCGGCAGGAGCATGCGGCCTACCGCCGCCATCCACGGACCGGATTCTGGTGCGGGATCCGCCGACGCAATGAGCGAGAATAGCGGCGTGGCCGACCATGCGGCCACCGCGACCAAGGCCGCTAGACCGCATGCATTTCCAACAATCGACCAGAGCGTTTGAAGTGAGACAATTCGAGCAATACCCGCCAGCGGATTGATGCGATCCAAGGCAGGCGCCGCGCGGCCAAGCCTCCAGGCAGAGCCGTCCAGAAAAAAACGCACGGCCAGGCCGACGCTGCCAGCTACGAGCACCAACGCCGCCGTGGGGAGCACAAGTGACACCGGCAGGATTGCAGCGGGGGAAATCGCTTCGATGGAAAGATCAGAAGGATCTCGGATAGCTGCAGCGAGCGACTGCCGCATCAGGTCGGCCGCAGCCGGCAGGGCGGTACGCAGCCAGTGCGGCAGCATCAGGAGGGCTGCGGCGACTGTGGCCACCCACGCCAAGATCGCGGCCATCGGCATGGAGCCCTGTTGTCTCGCCGCCTCACGCCGGCGAGGCGTGGCCGGAATCGAACGTTCGGAAGCGTCAGGCATGCTGCTCGCTCCTTCCGGTGCGGGCCGCGCAGGCAATGGGCCGGTGCGTGAAACGTGTCATCGTGGAATCTCTCTACCAATCAAAACAGTCTGCAATCGGGCCTTGCATCAATGCTCCAAACCCGCCTGCCCACGCATCAGCGCCTGTATAGACTGCCCCTAAGAGCACAAGCGCCGCCAACGCTTGCAAGAGTCCAGTTCCGGGTGCGAAACGAATCGTGCGCAGGCAGATGGCACTGGTAAGATGGAAGGCGATCACTGCCACCAGAGCTGGAATCGCCAGCGAGAGCGAGAGCGAAAGCGCGACAGAGGGAATCCGCACGATCAGCATGAGCAGTGATGCCAGCGATGAGCCCTCGACGGGAAACACATTTCCAGGCAGCACGCCATCGCCCCACACGGTGCCAATGGGCACAAGCCGCACGCTGTCGATCAAGCCGGCCACAATCGTATGGTGACCGCCGGCTGCCAGAAACGCTCCCAATCCGATCCACCACGCCAGCCTCGCCATGCCAGCCGACTGGACGTCTCCATCGGGATCGAAATCGTCGGCCCACGATAGTCCCGACACGCTGCCCAGCATTCCACCGGCCCAGGCCCCGGCGTTGACAACCAATGCCACTGCCGTGCCGATCGCCAGTCCAACGAGTGCCTCGCCCGCGAGGACGAGCAGCAACGGCATGGTTACCGGATGGGCTGCCGTGGTTGAGGCGGCTACCGCTGCGGGTATCGCAACGATCGAGAGCGCTGCGACGAGCGTCAACTGGATCCGGAACGACACGCCTGGAAAGATCGACAAGCCGCCTGCGCCCACGGTAGTCGCCACACGCGCGCAGACGCCCGCAGCCACCAGCGCAGTTGAGTCAAAGGGCAGCATCGAAACATCCATCGGGATCAATTGGGAAGAGTTGAGAGAAGAATCTTGTTAGGGCAAGCTGGCAGCACTGCGCACCAGATCCACCATCCGTTCCAACATCCATGGCATCAGAAAAACGAGTGCCGCGGCCATTGCAACAAGACGCGGCACCAGCCCCACGAGCGGTTCATGGATGCCCGTAGCAGCCTGCACAAGGCCCATCAGCGTGCCAACCACAAAGCCAACCACGAGCAGCGGTGCAATGACGAGCACACCCGAAAGGATTGCCTGCCGCACGCCTTCCACCAGATCGCTGTCGCCCATTGGATGAGTCTCCCTTTGCTCTCTCGCATGCCGAATGCAGGATTACGTTGCCACGGCCTGCACGCTGTCCAGCAGCGACTGCACCACAAGCGACCAGCCATCGGCCATCACGAACACCAGCAGTTTGAGCGGCAGCGACACGAGCGTGGGCGGCAGCATCACCAGCCCCGTCGAAACCACGAGCGTTGCCACCAACACGTCGAGCACGAGAAAAGGCAGCAAGAGCCGAAAGCCGATCGAGAAAGCCGTTTCGAGTTCACTCACAAGGAAGGCGGGCAGGAGTGTTTCGATTGGCACATCGTCGTACGTTTTGATCTGCTTGGGAGCTGACGGATGGCGTTCGAGAAAGAGGAGCATCGTGTCTCGGTTGCCGGAATGTTCAATCTGCGTGGCCATCCAGCGGCGAATCGGCAGCGTGCCTTTGTCCAGAGCCGCAGAGAGTTCGATGCGGCCTTGCTGGTAGGGCTCGACGCCCTCGTGATAGGCAGTGGTCCAGACAGGCCACATGACCATGGCCGAAAGGAATATCGCCAGCGATGTAACAATCTGATTCGAGGGGAGCTGTTGTGTGCCAAGCCCCTGCCGCAACAACGACAGCACGACCGACATCCGCACAAACGATGTGGTCATCAGCAGCACGGCCGGAGCCAGGCTGGCCACGCCGAAAAGAAGGGCTGCCGACAGCGTCGCATCGAGGGAGCGGTTGCCGATCAAATTGCCAACCATTCCAGCGACTCTCGAACTGGCATCGGTGCTACTGTCAGCAGGGATCGGAGTTGCAATGGCCGCCCCTGCAATGGCCGCCGGAGTGGCCAGCGGAGGAGAAGAAGCCTCTGCCGGAGGTTGTTCGGCAGCAGGTTCGGCGGCTATCCCAAGCGAACCATCCAGCAAAAGGACTACAGCCAGCACAGCGGCGGTGCGAGAAAGCAGACTCATGCCACCTCCTGCTCTGCTGTTGGCCTGGCCAGTGGAGTGGGCAGCGAGCGAGGCCCAACGCGAGCGAGGCTACGCGGACGCAGCGGCGGATGAACGCCTCGACAGGCAGCCGCGATGCAGGCGGTGGCCTGCGGATCGCTGATCTCTGAGAGCGTGTGGCACCCGGCGGACGACACGCTGACCAGAAGCGTCTTGGGGCCAAAACGCACGATTCGAACAGTCTGTTGTCCGCCCAACGAGGCCTCTCCAAGCACATCGAAGACATCGGGGGGGAGCGTCAACGCTCGCCGCTTTCCGCACATCTTGAGGAGGACCACAGCAGCAAACACAGCGGCCACCACGCCGATCACCTTCCAATCAAAGGAATGCTGCAGAGGCCCGCTGGCCGAGCCGATCGGACGAGACACCACGGGACGTTGAAGGGCTACCGGTGCCAGGAGTTTATCGGCGGCCCCAGGCGCAATCGCCGCAATGGGTATGGCAGCGACCCCGGTGTGATTGGCAGGAGCGGGTTCCAGAAGAGCACTTTTGTTTTCGTCGGCCAGAAGGAATGGACATCGCATGGCATGAGCCATGCAGGCCGCACTGAGCACGAAAGCCAACGCCGCGGATCGTCGGAAGCGAAGCGAGCCGGCATCTGCACAGCAGCCTCCCCGCACAACTCGTAAAAGAATCGATGCGCACCGACTCATGCTGCGGCCCTGCGGTCTGTTGAAGGAAGCGACGCGTGTGTGTCGGGCTGTGAATATTCTGGACTGCGAGTCGCTTCCTCGTCGTCGTACAGCGAGTCTTCGGTAGCAGCGCGAACGCTCGACCAGTCGATTGCAGGATGGCCGGCTTGTTGACGGCCTCGACGCGAGACCGGACGCACCGAGGGCTCAGCATAGGAATGTCCACGGCCACGGGCTCCAGCCCACCACAGAAAACCAGCCAGCAATCCAACGCCCACGCTGGTGGCTGCCAGCCAGACTTCCCGGGGCACGTCTCGCGACGAGTGCCAACCGGCCACCGTTGTCGAGGCATCGGCAAGGAATCTGGCCAGCGACAGTTCGCCGACCTTCGCAGGCAGCGAGCTTTCAGAACCTGCCGTGCAGCTCTGGCTCGAAGGGTCGGCTAAGGGGGTGCTGGGTGCACGTCCACGAGACAGACTTTCTAGGACCGCAACCGGCGAGGAGCCCACGACCGGGAACCTTGCAACCACGATGCGACGGCTCTCGGGGTCGGCCGTTGGAGGAATCATCTGCGCGACAAGATCTTGGATGCGTTGAATCTCACCGGCTTCCACATCGGCGCGGGTGGGAGCGATGACCGCAGCGTTTGAGCCGTTGGTTTCCCGTAGGATTGTCGCCTCAATAGCCGCTTGAAAGTACGTGTCGGGAACGGCAATCGAAACGTGTAGCGAAGCCAGCATGTCGCCACGGGCCAGACGCGATTGCTCGACGGGGGCCGCTGCAACCGGCTCGGGGGCCGGTGGTGCCAGCGGGGCCGGTTCGGGGGCAGTGAGCGGCTGGGATTGCAATTCGATCTCGGCAGGCGCATTCGCTGCGGCGACGGCGTGATTCTTGCGGAGGGGATGGGGCGGTGCTGGAGCTGCAGCCACGATAGAAGCAAGTGGCGTGGGGGCTGACGGCGTGGGGGCAAACTGAACAGTGACGTCGATAATCGCCCCTTTGATAAACGAGAGTGACTGCCGCAACTTCGTGGCCAGCGCCCGCTCGTAGGCCAGCGTGCGTGCCAGCCCCGGATCGGCCGCGAGGGCTGCGGCAGGGTCTTCCAACGGCCCGGCAAACACACGGCCGCTCCGCAGATCGGTGACGGCCACACGCTCTGCCGACAAGCCCGCAATGGATGCGGCCACCAGCACGCGGATGGCCTGCACTCGCATAGGATCCAGCTCCGTGTCGGGAGCCGTCCGAATGCTGATGCTAGCGGTTTTGACGGTGCCACCTTCCAGACCTGTTCGAGCCTCGACATCGTAGAGCACAGCAGCCCGCTCAATCCCAGGCATTGAACACAGCACAAGCGACAGTTCATCTTGCGTCGCTACGCGGAGCAACTCCACCTGCACAGCCTTGCTCTGCCACGGACTGTTGTTGGCCAGCGCCCTGCGGAGGCTGCCGCCAAATTCGCGAGGCAGCGCCTCGGCATCCACCAGCGCCCGCATGAACGCGCTGTGGCGGCTGCGAGGCACATAGAGGCGACCGCTTTCAGTGCGGTAGTCCGTGAGCTGCGCGCGATCGAAGGCGGCTTCCATGATTGCCAGTTCGGAGGAGGGCAATACGCTCCCAGAGAGCAGTTCTGTTTCCTCGCTGCTGGGGCGATCTCGCAGGAGCCAGACGGCCCACCCGATGGATGCAGCCACCAGCCCTAATGCGATGATCTGCGACGGGCTGACAAACGTCGAGCGGTTCCGGGACGGTGTTGAATGCGTGGCTTCCATGCTCGATTCCGAAGTGTGGCGTGAGCTGACAAGGTCTCAGGCAGCCATGCGCTGCCTCAACCGGTGTGGCAGACGGAGCGTGAAGGCCGTGCCGCCTTCAGGACAGTTGATCGCCGTGAGCGTACCGCCGAGCTGTACGACCAGTTGCCACACACGCGATTCCAGACCGTGTACGTCAGCGAGTGCCAGCGGCCCAGCAGGTTTGAGAAAATAGTTCTCCGCTATCGTACTGGGGCCCGAATCTGCCACCTCGATTTCGATCGCGTCTGGATAGCCGACGCTCGTCACAACGACTTCCCGCACGGCCGGAAACTCGTGAGCACCGGAGGGCCGAGCGGACGACTCCAACGCGTTGGCCAGCAGGATTGTGAAGACGCTCCGCACCATGACAGGATTGGCTTGCATCAGATGCTTGTCGGACACATCCAGCGTAACAATCGATGGTGGCAAGCCTCGCTCGCAGCGTTCGTCGATCAAATCCGCGAGGATTGATTCCAAGAGATCTCTTGGTGAGACCATTGCCAGCGACAGGATGCGGGGCGCATCGGAATCCATGCCAGAGCCATTGCTCCCTTCGTTCCCCAAGGCGGTGTCATATCGGGAATTCATTGTCTTGCACCTCGTGGCTTTGGTACCGAAAGAAATGTGGGCGATCCAGGCTTGCGATTGGGATTATGTGTCGCGGGCGCACTGCGATTGAAGGGCTGCAGGCGTGCCGCAGACCTCATCCATGAGCCAGCGGTTGACATCACACAGAATCGCTTTGGAAAGTTCGTTGGTTCCAGGGTAGATGCGCATGGCGAGCATCGCACCGGCAGCATGGAACAAACGCAGGGTCGCATCGGTGTGTCGGGCTGCGAGCGACGATGCGTTGCGGTGGCAGCACAGCAGCATGGGGAGTTGCCGCACTGCGGCGAGTTGCGAAAAAAGCGACTCCGCGAGCGGGAATGGGCCGCCCAGCGAGATGACTCCGGCGAAAGCCTTCGGGTGACGGCAGGCGATGCGAAATGCTTCGGTGCCACCGGCCCCCTGCCCCACCAAGTAGATGCGTTTTGGGTGCACGCTGGCATTGTCCTGCATGCGTTCAATTGCCCGCCAGACGGCATCCTCTGGACCGTTGCCGTGATCGATGCTCGCGTGGCTCTGGTGCAATGGAGGGGTGCCACCGTCTTCTGGAACCCACATTGCTGGCTCGACGGCCAGAAAATTTCGAAGGCTGACTCGCTTCATCACGCGGCCCAGATCGAACCGACGGCCACACGGATCAGGCAGCCAAACAATGAGTGGATACTCGTAGCCTGGCTCGTAGCCAAGAGGTGTGAACGCCCGATCGATTGACGGCGTGGCAGACGTTGCCGAGGAATCCTGAATCACAGGGAATGGATCGGCTTGCATGGCCAGACTCGATGGCATGCGCATGGAGGGCCTGAGGGCGTGTGGCAAAAGACGGTTTTTCATGGGGCACCTCGCGCGGAAGCGGAACACAGAAATCGCCCGCGCACCAATCAAAAAGTGGTTCGGGCACGGGGGTTGTAGCGAAACCGCGCTGCCCCAACAACGTCAGGATTGGCCCCAAAATCTCATTCGCACGCCTCGCAGAACTCCTCTGAGAGGGAGTGGGTAAGACGGGCAGGACGCGTTGGTTATGCGGTGAGGCGATTCATCACGCTCACGAGTTCTTTCACCGCGGCAATGCTCTTGTCAAATGCCGCAAGCTCTGCGGGGAGGAGCTTGAGTTGAATAATTCTTTCCACGCCACCACTGCCGAGAACGACTGGCACGCCCACAAAGTAACCGCCAACGCCATACTCCTTGTCGCAATAGGCCGCGCAGGGAACGACCCTCTTTTTGTCTCGCACGACTGCTTCAACCATCTGCGTGGTGGCCGCAGCAGGGGCATAGTAGGCACTGCCCGTCTTGAGCAAGCTCACGATTTCAGCGCCGCCGTTGCGGGCGCGAGTGACGATGGCTTCGAGCGTATCGGGGGCGATGAGCTGCGTCACGGGGATGCCGCCGACGCTGGTGCAACTGGGAATTGGCACCATGGTGTCGCCGTGGCCGCCGAGCAGCATCGCGGAGATGTCTTCCACACTGACGTTCAACTCCAGGGCCAGAAACGCCCGGTAGCGGGCCGTGTCGAGAATGCCGGCTTGGCCAATCACGCGGGCCGGCGGAAACCCGGTGACCTGAAACATTCGCTGCACCATCGCGTCGAGCGGGTTGCTGACAACAATCACCACCGCCTGCGGGCTCGTATCGCGGACCTGCAAGGCGACATCGCCGACAATCTTGGCATTGGTGGAGAGCAGATCGTCGCGGCTCATGCCCGGCTTGCGGGCGATGCCGGCTGTGACGACAACAACATCGCTGTGAGCCGTTGCAGCCCAGTCGTTCGTGCCAGTGATCCGAGCATCGAAGCCCACGATCGGTGAGGCCTGAAAGAGATCCAACGCCTTGCCGGCTGGCATTCCCTCGGTGGCTGGAATATCCAGCAAGACAACATCGCCCAGTTCTGCAGCGGCACACCAGTGAGCTGTGGTGGCACCGACATTTCCGGCACCGATAATCGAAATCTTGGCACGTCGCATGTGGGAGGGTCTTTCGTAGCAGGAGGATAAAAAGGGACTGAAGCAAAACGCAGTGGATTGACTCTTACTCGCCGGGCAACGTGAACCGTTTGGGAAGTTCTGTCCGCTGCCGCTTCTCCTGCTGTTTGGAATCGCGGGCCAATCGCCACGCACCAAAAGCCATCAGGAGACCGATGACGGCGGCCAGCCCTGTGAAAATCCACCCCAGCACGCTGGTTGTTTCGGCCGTGGATGGATCGGGCACCCAGATCGCCTGCTTGCCGATGATTAGCGGAGTTTCTTGTCGCTCGTTGTCCTGAGCGTCTGATCCTTCGATGGTGGGCAACGGATAGCCGTATCGCTTCATAGCGAACCCACTGACCCGCACGCGCTCGTTGATCGACTGGCCAGTCGGCATGCCTTCCGGCAGCATCCGCACGCAACAGACCAGCGGGTAGTTTTCCTGAAGACGGCCATTGATCTTGATGAGGGATGTTTTCACGAAGATGGAAAGCTCCCAATAGTGGTCAGCCCCGATCTGGCGGCGACGCAAAGGATCGTCGACCTCGATGCGGGTGGCCCGACGGACCGTGCCGTCGATCGTGACGGGATCTCCACGGTGCGTGGCAAACCATTTTTGTGCCGGGTCGATCATGGGCACCACATCCCGAGGCGGACCAGCCGCCACCTCGATGCTTTCCTCGGTGGTGCGGCCGACGGCTGCTAGGATCGCGTAAAATGCCTCGGTGTCGCCGGCAACGAGTTTCTGGCCGTCCACGACGGTGTCGAAGAGGCCGTAATTCATCCCGATTGATCCTAGCGGCGTGGGCGGATGCCAAGCCACTCGCGTGGCTGCCAGCAGCAAGCTCGGTGGCTGGGTCGGCCAGCTGGTCTGGCCAGCGTCGACGGCACTGTCCTTGGGTCCTTCGGCGGCGGAAGGCACGGGCTTGGGAGCGGCAGCCGTAGAAAGCGGGAGGCCAACCACGGAGGCTGGCTCGTCGATCGCTTTCCAGCGAGGCCACGCGATCGGGGCGGTGTCTGTGAGAATATCCACGATGGCCCCGTCGGCTGTGGTGATGCGAACGACATCAATGGATGTGCGTTCGGCAATCTCGGCCTGCGCGGGGGAGAGCGTCTGCGGTGCCACAAACGTGGCGCGGCCCTCCAGAAGCATGAAGCGGTCTGCCACAACGGGCTGCTCTCCGGCCGGCCAGCCGTCAGCGGCTCGCTCGACCCACTGTGCAGACCGATCCGCTGGCGCCAACACGAGCCTTGCTACAACCCGCAAGGCTAACTGCTGCTGGGCCGCAGTCCAGCCAGCGGGCTCTTCCAGCAGTGCCCGAGAAGCGCGATCGATCTTTAACGTTTCCAGATACGCTCGCAACGTGTCAGGCGGCACAAATGGCACCGCAGCTCCAACGGCTGGTTCTGGGCTATCGCCTGGTGCGGCTGCGAGACATCCGCACGCCAGCCAGATCACTGAAAGTACAAGGAAGGCAACAGGCAGGAGCCTCGCAGAAAACGCACGCAGGGAATTCATGTGGGCGGTCTTTCGGTCGAGTGGGTGTGGGCAGCTGTCGCATCGATTTCTTTTTCTGAAGCAGTGAGCTGACGCAAGGCTTCGCCAGGAGAGAAGAGTTCGATATTGGACAGTGTGGCAGAAAGATCAACCGCAGAGGGAGTGGAGCGAACGCGGGCCGTGCCATTGGCATACCGGATGCCCAAAAGCGTGATCGCCACAAGGAGCCCCATCGTAACCAGCGCATAGCCTCCAATCGAGGTGCCCCCTGGGGGCGCCGGTTTGAGGGGTTTCCAGATCGGTTCCAGAGCCATCACCAGCGGGGCGGTGCGGATCGCATCGGTGGCTTCGTAGGCCCATCGCTTAAAAAAGTAGCCGATCACCTCGACGGGCTCGTTGATCTTCATGCCGTGCGGCAGGCCGGGCGGGAGCTGTAGGAAATAGACGACAATGGGTGAGGCGGGGCCGTCGTCGGGCTGGATCCACGCCTGCCAATAGCCAGTGATGTCATACTGATTGGCTGGGGCCTCCACTTTCTGGAGCCGGTGGAGCGTGCCGCTGAACCGTACGAGCCTGCCGCGAAAGCTTCGGGGTTGCCCAAATAATTCAGCAAAGCTGACGTTCCGAACACCCGCCTTGCGAAACGCCGGCATGTCGCTGGAACGCAGCGTCTGCCATATGCTAAACCACGCCTCATCGTCGCCCGACCGAAACACCGTGTCGTCGCGAACCTTCGACAAGCTGTTCAGCGAAGCGCCGATCGATTCTGCCTCCGATACAAAGTCCGACGGGATTGGCTCTGGGTCGGCTTCGATGGTTACCGCATCCTCCACCGTGCGAGTGACCATCGCCGTTTTGACCACCGTATCGATCTGTGGCGGCTCGGCAACCGGCTGCGGCTGGAGATAGACCCGCTCCAGCCATCCAGCCGCCAGCAGAATCACCAAGGCGGGCGGCATGAGCCGCCAGAACACTCGCTGCCTCTCGTTTCGAGCCAGATAATTGCGAGGCGAGGCGGGCGAACCAGATCGCGATTGGCCGGAGGCCCGCTTGGGTTCCGGTGCCAGCGGCAGATCTGTGTCTGATGGAAACTCGCTCAATGGATTGGCGGATTGATCCCGCTGGTTTCAGCTCGCTTTTGCCGGCGCATCTCACGCCACACATAGACGCCGAATGAACTCACCAGCGTGAGGGGCATCGCGAGCATGATAAGGATACTGTAAAAGTAGCCTCGCGCCAGATTCGCGCCCTCGGAGTCGCCGTCGGACATCGCATCCTTGCAGTTGGGGCAGGCCAATGCATCCCCGGCTGTCAGCACCGCGATGGCCAGCAGGATGGGCACGGCCAGCAGAACCGCACGCGGCACGGTCGATGGGGCGTGGACGTTTTGTGTTCGTGTAGCTTTTCGGTTCATGCCATTCATGCGATTCATGCCATTCATGGTTTTTCGACCCAGACCCTCACAGTGTCTCGTGCGGGCCGTGGATTCTCACATAGTTATAGTTGGTGGCACGGGCTGGGGGTAGATCTGGTAGAGCATCAGGTAAATCACCACTCCGGTGATCGAGACATAAAGCCAGATTGGAAGCGTGATGACACCCAGCCTGCGGTGGGCCGTCCAACGCCCACGGATGGCCAGCACAAACATCCCGATCGCCAGAAAGGGAACAGTCACAGCCAGAATGATATGCGTGATAAGGATCGCAAAATAGACGCTGCGGACGGCGCCCTGCCCGGCAAACGGCACATGGCCGACGAGGTAGTGGTAGGTCAGATAGCAGACTAAAAATATGGTCGAGACAATAAATGCAGCGACCATTGCCGCCCGATGGGCCCGCCAGTGGCCCAGGCAGATGCACACCCAGCCAGCTACGAGCAGCACCGTGGCAATGGCATTCAGCACGGCATTGGTGGTCGCCAGTGGGTGCACGGCCAAGAGCGAGCAGGCCACAGAATGTATCGGCAGACCATCCACGGTGAGAACATTCATGGAGTTCATGGAGTTCATGGGGACGGTTCCTGCGAATCGCGCTGGTGAGGGGCTGTGGAGTCCGTTTCGGCCAGCACTTCGCGAATGAGTTTTTCGAGCAGTTTGACGCGGTCGGACTGCAGCAGATGGTAGCTACCGCGCAGGTGGCCCTGGCGATCAAATACCACGCCCCTCTCTGAATGCACGCCCACTTCCGCTGGCAGCAAAAATGTTTTATTGGCAACTTCCTTGATGGTGGCCATGTCGCCTGTCAGGAATTTCCAGCGGTCGGGTTGGGCATCAAATCGTTCGGCATATCGGCGAAGCACATCGGGCGTATCGTTCTCCGGATCACAGGTGAGGCTCACGGCCACAAAGTCTGGATCGGGTATCGCTCGCAGCATGTCGGCAACGGCCTGATTCTCACGGAAGCAAGTGCCTGGGCAGTTGGCAAAGAACACGCTGGCCAACCAGACTTTCCCTCGCAGGCTGGACGACTCGAATGGCTCCCCGCTTGGCTGAAGAAGCGTGAATGGAACCACCACCGAGGCTCCAGATACCGCTGCGGGGGCCGTTGTATCCCGATCGATTGCGACCGTACTGTGTGGGGAGCGTTCGCAACCGGCCAGCGTTGCCACCGCAATCCATCCGACACAGAGGGCACGCAGCGGCCTGGATCGCCAAAAAGTCTGAAACTCTTGCATGCGATCTCTTGTCCTGAAGCCCTAGTGCGTGGTGGGATTGGTAAGCAACTGGGACTCGCCTGCCTGCTCCATAAGACGCACATCCGACGGGCGGGCCATGTACAGCGCTCGCTCCTGCGATACCATTCGATTTCGCAGTCCGATGTCGGGCACGAGCATGAGGGCCAAAAAAATGGCCATCATGGCGGCTGGAATCGTGAGGACGTATTTCCAGTTGGCCTCCCAGAAGACGTGCATGAAAAAAAGCACGACAAGCATAGCCTTGGTGCACGACACGGCCATCATAAACGCCCAGCCAACATGCGGCTCGTTCCGCCAAGGCCAGTAGGACGTGAACGTAAGAAACGACATCGTCGTGAGAAAGCAAAGCGCCACAAACACCAGCAGATACTTGCCGACGCCGCCGTGGCTGTGCTGGCCCGGGCCGTGGGCTGAGTGCTCGTGGTTGCCGGGTTCGGGCATCTCGCCCACGCGAGTGATCGGTCCGTGCGGCTCGCTGGCGTGGGCTTCGACGGCGTCGTGATCGCTCATAAAAAACCTTTCCGAATCAAAGAAGCCTTGGGATTAAAATAAATAGAGCAACGGAAAGAGGAAGATCCACACCAGATCCACGAAGTGCCAGTAGAGCCCTGCGTTTTCAATCATGCCGGCTCGCTTCGGCCCCAGTTTGTAGAACAATAAAATCGTAAACACGATCAGCCCCACCATCACGTGCACGGCGTGAAAGCCGGTGAGGAGAAAATAGGTACTGGCCCACATGGTGCCGCCAGGGATCACGGCTGGCAGTTTGAGCCAGGGAAACGTGTCGTTGAGGCCGCTGGTGTGGCCGCCTCCGTGTTCGCCAACTGGCGTCTCCGTTCCATCGTGTGAGACGGCAGTGGCGTGTTCCACGGGCAGCGGCATGACTTGATCGGCCACGACAGCCAGATCAAACGGTTGCTGATCCGGGTTGGTTACCATCTGCCGCACCTTGGCCAAACGTCTCCGAGCCGACACCACCTCGGGCGTGAGTTGGCTTTCCGGTGTGTCGTCGAGTTCCTTCAAGCGATCGATCATGGCCGGTTCGCCCAGCCTCGCCCGCACCGCTGAACCGTAATAGAGATCGGGCTTTTCAAACACGCGACTGCGAGGCGACCACGGATAGATTCCGTGCTCAAACTTGGCTGCATATTCGTAGCCCTTCACGCCCAAAAAGAGCGAGCCAAGCAGCAGCGTGGCCACCATCCAGAGCTTAGCCGCAGTTGTCTTGTTGGCCCTGGCCATCTCCAGCGCCAGCACAATTGTCACGCTGGAGCAGATGAGCACAAACGTGTTGAAGGCCCCGATGGGTTCACTCAAGTGTACGTGGTGCGGCTTTGGCCACACCGATGCCCCGAACCTGAGCACCACATAGGCACCCAAGAGCGCCGCAAAAAACATGATCTCAGTCGACAGAAAAAGCCACATGATCAGCTTGCCGCGTGTCAGCGGCAAGCCGGGCTGATACTGGAGCACGGGGCCATGGCCGTGGTGATCGTGACCCTGGTGCTGAGGCATGGAGATCGCGGAAGCATTCATGGTAGACATGTTAGTCATGGGTTTTTTGTATGCGTTGCATGCGTGGAAGGTCCGTGGAATGTGCCGCGGTTGCCTGTTCGAAAACAGTGGCTCTTGAGACCTGGTGTGAGCGTGGTGCTCCACAGACAACCGAGGCCGTGAGCAGTGCCAGCAGCACACCTAAAGACGTGAGCAGCAAGCCGCGAGCGGAAGTGTCGTCGCGGCGAAGGGCAAATCGAATCGTGGCACAGCAATACACGATGGCCGCAATCGCGGCGGTTAAAAAGAGCCGAATGCTTCCCGATGGCACAGACAGCACCAGGCTTACAGGAACCATCGCCAGCGCCGCGGCCAACGCTTGACCGGCGGCCCGTAAGCCACTGGGATCATCCACGGTGAGCATACGCAGACCGGCCAAGCCATACTGGCTGCGGTAGATCCAGGCAATCGCCATGAAGTGAGGAAACTGCCAGAGATAGAGCACGGTTGCTAACGCTGCAGCAGACAGAGCCCCGGTGGCATCTCCGCCAGCCAATCGCTCAGGTCCATCTGCCGCCAGCCAGCCGATGGCCACAGGCAAGGCGCCGGCCACAGCACCCACTGCCGTATTGAGCGGCGAGATTTTTTTCATGGGTGTGTAGACCACAACATAGAGAAGCCACGTGGCCAGTGCCGCTGCGGCAGCAGGCCAGCCACTGGCAATCGTCATGAGCCCAACGCCTGCCACCAGCAGAAAAGCTGCCAGCCCACTGGCTGTGCCCACAGCCATCCGACCGGAAGCGATCGGCCGGTGGGCCGTACGGGGCATGAGTTTGTCGGTGTCGCGCTCGACGACTTGATTGGCAATGCTGGAACTGGCCACCACCAACATGGTGCCAATCAAAAGCCAGACCAGATGCCCCACGTCCAACGAGCCACCGGCAGTCAGCCACATCGCCGTGATGACGGTGGCCAGCACCATGACGGCAATCCGCGGACGCGTTAGCATCGACACGTCTCGAAGCACAGCCACCAGATCGCCGGTGGTCGCAGCATCCGATCCTGCTGCCTGCGCAGGCATAGCCACGATCACCGAGGCACGCGAGGAAGCAACGGCTGTTGAAGAAGCGCTCATGCGTGGGCCTCGCTGCGCTGGCCAAAAGAATCCTCGAGAACCTCAAGCGATCCAGACGCAATGGCCAACACAACACTCACGCCCAAGATCAACATTCCAACCACCACATGACCCGTCACGATCGCGGCGCTTTGCACACTGCGGGCCACGATCGGCTCCGTGGGGGTCCATGCCGCCAGCGAGTCGCCAAACCAACCGGCTGGAATACCCCAACTCACGATCCATGCACCGGCACCCAACGCGATCTGGCACAGAACCAGCAGCAGCATCACCGTGGCCCAGATCGCGGGAGTGGCTCCAGAGACTCGCGAAGATCGCTCTCCACCGGCGGCAACACAACGCGAGGAAAGAGGCGGCATGAACTGCTGCCCCCACGCACAGGCACACACGGCCATGGACAGCCCCGTTACCAAGGCCGCGCCGGCCACGTGGAGAACGACCAGCATGCGAAACGTCAACGGATCGATAGCGGCATCGAGGTGGCGGAGTTGGGCGCCGGCTACAAGTTGCACGTACGCCGACACCAGAAGCAAAGCACTCAGCCGACGCAAGGCCAAGGAGTCGCTCGGCCGGCTGGTTGCGTTGCCTTGCCAGCGGCTTGTAAGCGTGGCAATCGCAATGGTCACGGCAAAGAAAAGCGGCCCGGTGCAAGCATGCACTTTGGCAATCGTGCGATCATCTAAGAGCACTCTGGCACCGCCCAACAGGCCTTGCACCACAACCAGAAGAAAAGCCGCCGCCACAAGCCCTCGCACCAGACGACGCTGCTCGCCCCACCACGCCACGCCCACCAACGCCATGGTCAGCAATCCGGCTGCCGCGCCCAAGAGCCTGTGGCCGTGCTCCAAAAAAAGATCCCACGGCCCATAGAACCAATCGGCCAGCGGATAGAGAAACATGTTGTGGCCATAGGTGGCCGGCCAATCGGGCACCGCCATCGCTGCGTCATACGTTGTGACCATCGCTCCAAAACAAAGCAGCACCGCCGTCACTCCGACAAGCAGGCAGGCAACCACGTGCGGCCAGAAACTGGAAGCACAGAAGCCAAGGGGATGGGGATCGGGTTGTGTCATGTGGTCAGCCACTGGCGCAGCAGTTCATGGGGCAGCAGCAAGGGCTGCCGCTGCCGCGTTGGGCGGATCGGTCTGCATGAGGTAATCCTTGTCGGCTCCGGGCACCGAATATTCGTAGGGCCCGCGGTAGACCACCGGTTGGAAGTCGAAGTTGCCGTGGCCAGGTGGACTCGGCGCCGCCCACTCCAGACCGTTGGCACGCCACGGATTGCGGCCCGCAATGGGCCCGAAGAACATGCTCCAGAAAAAATTAATTGCGAAGATAATCTGCGAAGCCACCATCCCGATAGCGCACCAAGTCATGAATGCGTTCAGGGGTTGCAAGTGATGAAACGTCTCGTAGTGGTAGGCATCGGCCAGCCGGCGAGGAAAGCCAACAGCACCCAGAATGTGCATCGTAAAGAAGGTGCCATTCAAAAAGATGAAGGTCAGGAAAAAATGAGCCTTGCCCCAGAACTCATTCATCGTGCGTCCAAACATCTTGGGAAACCAGAAGTAAATTGCGGCCCATACGCCCATGGCCGTACCGGCAAAGAGCACGTAGTGGAAATGCGCCACGATGAAATACGTGTCGTGGATGAAAATATCCACGGGGGTAGCGGCCATAAAGATGCCGGAAAGCCCGCCGATGATAAACATCGACACAAACGAAAGGGCAAAGAGCATGGCCGTGGTGAACTGAATCCGGCCGCCCCAAACCGTGCCCAACCAATTGAATGTTTTCACTGCACTCGGCAGCGCGATCATCATCGTGGAAACCATAAACGTCATGCCGAGCGCAGGATTCATCCCCGAGATAAACATGTGGTGGCCCCACACAATGAAGCCAAGGCCGGCGATGCCCGCGATCGAGTAGACCATTGGCCGATAGCCAAAAAGCGGCTTTCTCGCGAAGCACGTCATGATGTCGGATACCATCCCCATGGCTGGCAGAATCATGATGTAGACGGCCGGGTGGCTGTAAAACCAAAAGAGATGCTGCCAGAGCAGTGGCTGACCACCGCCCGTGGATGTCAGGGCGTTGTTGACCATGTTGCCTTCGGGAGAGAAGAAGCCGGTGCCAATCGTGCGGTCGGCGAGTTGCATGAAGCCTGCGGCTGTGAGCACCGGCAGAGCGAAGGCTTGCAGCACCGCAGTGATGAACATCGCCCAGATTGTCATCGGCAGCCGAAACATCGTCATGCCGGGGGCCCGCATCAGGATGATCGTCGTCATATAGTTGACGCTACCGAGCATGGACGAAACGCCCACCATCGTGAGGCCCAAGAGCCAGAGCGTTTGGCCCCAACCGCTGCCCGGCGCGGCTGCGACGTTGGTGGAGAGCGGCGGGTAGCTCGTCCAGCCGCTGGAGGCCGCGCCTCCCTCCACAAAAAAGCTGGCGCCAAAGAACAAAAACGCCGGCCACATAAACCAGTAGCTGAGCATGTTGAGCGTGGGAAACGCCATGTCGTCGGCGCCGATCATGAGGGGAATGAGAAAGTTACCAAACGCTCCGGCCAAGATCGGAATGATCACCAGAAAAATCATGACCGTGGCGTGCATCGTGAAGAGCATCGTGTAGAACTCGGGCGCCATTTGCCCCCCCTGTTGGGCGAACAGTTTTCCAAGCACCGGCACATCAGACCACGGCCAAGCAATCTGCCATCGCACGGCCAACGCCAAGAGGCCGCCAATCAAAAACCACAGCAGTGTAGAAAAGAGAAACTGCAGGCCAATGACCTTGTGATCCTTTGAAAAAACGTATGTCGAGAGAAACTCCATCACAGGCCGCGGCTTCGGGGCCGGGCGATTCGGGCTCACAGCCAGCGCAGAACCAGTGACGAGCGTTGAGGAGGATGTAGCAGTGGCCATTCGATGTGTCTCCAAAAAAACTGCAAATATCTGTGGGTAGGCTGGGAGTGCGTGTTGAACTGGATCCTATTGGGCGAGGGCCACAGCAGCCGGTTCGGGCTGCGTCGCCTCCTGCTTGGCATACATGCTTTCGAGCCACGCGTTGAAATCTTTTCGCGACTCAATCGTTATTTGGCCGGCCATCTTGTAGTGGCCCCAGCCGCACAATTCCGCGCAGACGATATCGAACTGGCCCGTTTGGGTTGCCTTAAACCAGACCGGGATCTTCATGCCAGGCACCGCATCTTGCTTGACCCGCAGGTTGGGCAGAAAAAAACTATGCAGCACATCCATACTCTTGAGCTGGATGAGAATGTCTTCATCCACAGGCACATGAAGGTCGTTGACGAGAAACAGATCGTCGGGCGTGCCGAGCGTGCCGTCGCGCCCTGGATACCGCAGGCGCCATTCAAACTGCCGGCCTACCACCTCGAGCGTAGGCGCCATCGCTGGACGCCGCATCTTGACGTTGGCCCAAGTGTTCATCTGGTAGATCGCAAGAAAAAGCAGAACGCCCGCCGGTATGACAGTCCACATCACTTCCAGCGTATGGTTACCGTGGACGTACGTAGCCGGCCCGGTGGCCTTGGCGGCATCGTACTTCCAAAGAAACCAAAAAAGCAGTCCTTCAGTGATCACAAATACGATACCGGTGAGGATCAGAATGAACATGAACAGGCTGTCAATCGTGGCGCCATGCGAGGAGACATCCTTCGGTAGCCAGATGTTAAACGCAGGCGCAACGGCAAATGTGGCCACGCCAAGCACCGGCACAGCCAGAAACAAAAAGCTCGAAAACATTCCGGTCCAGCGACTGCCCACTCCACAACTCCTCAAAAAAACAAATGCTTAAGAAACCATTTTTCAATTCTAAAAAACAACGGGAAACCGACTGCGAGCCTTCAAAACCTGTCCGGTGCCACCATGGGGCGATCGGCCCCGAGTAAACCGTCAAACTCATAAGGCAGCGAACGGACGTAGTTCACGATGTGCCAAATGTCCTCCGGTGGAACGGTGCCCTTGGCTGCCGGCATCGGCGCGCCGTTAATGCCCGCGTAGATCCTGTAGTACAAATCCAGCGGCCTGCGACCTCCGCGGTAGATACCCTGGCGGAGGTTGCGGGGGGGAATCGTGCGGGGCGTGAGCGCATCCCCATCGAGTACCTGATGAAACTTCTCCAGCCACACCAACTGCAGGCGATGATCGGCGAGTTGCTCGGGGCTCATCCCGGCTGTCGAAGCCTGCGAGGCCTGTTCGGTACCGCTGCGAATCTCCTTGTCGGCTTCGACGATGACTTTGTTCCAGTCGTCATAATCGTTGGCTTGCCCATCGCCGAGGCCGGTGACACCGTGGCACTTCACGCAGTTGGCCTTGTCGCCGTAAAAGAGCTCCCGGCCTTTTGCGATCGATGCCACCAAATCGATGTTTGCTGGGATCGGGGGCACAGGAATCGCTGCTGCAGGAGCTGCCTGCCACTTTGCGGCAATGGGCGCGAGCGTTTCCTCTACCAAAAACTCTCGGGTCTCGGGGAGCGTGCCTTTGGCATCGTCATCGAGTTCAA
>Ga0194055_10000941_pt1 | contig 23635 bp, 22 predicted proteins | sample SepL449m_MetaG_FD_155482 | JGI IMG/M metagenome (GOLD analysis project Ga0194055, IMG submission 155482) | Anoxic zone freshwater microbial communities from boreal shield lake in IISD Experimental Lakes Area, Ontario, Canada - Sep2016-L442-9m | ecosystem: Environmental > Aquatic > Freshwater >... | reverse complement strand
GTATACACACGCGCGCCATTTGGGTATTCCCAGTGCCACACCTGCAGAAAGCCTTCTTCAAGTTGAATTGGGGTCCACATCCACATTGGGCAACGGTTATGCACGCGCACTCCCCACGAATGGTCACGCTGTCCCCACCAATTCTCTACTTCGTAGGTTTTGCCATTGTGCGTATAGGTGCCGTTGTATGTTCCGCTTTGAAACATGTGCGTCTGGTCCCACACCACTTCATTGCCAGCCTTCATGGTTCCACGACGCAATTGATACGGGGCTGTTCGAGCGGTAAAGGTGATGTCAAGTTCGACCGGCGTTGCATCTGATTTACGTGCAAGCAAGTGGATTTTCTTTTTTGGTTCAACAATGTCAATTGACACTGGGCCAACATTCCAGTTGTTTGGGTCAGCTGCAGTGGTTCGTGCATGACGCGCCATCACTGGCGAACTTCCAACGCGACCTAATTGCAACGAGTCCATTTCATTGTGCGCTGGAAAATGCGCAAGCGTCAAAATAAGCACGTCACCTGGTTCGTTGCGCCTTTGCATGATGAAGAACAAACTCTCGCGCCAGCTGTCGTTGTGATGCACAACATTGCGGAATGGTTCCGGAAGTTGGTGACCGAATCGTTCATCTTCTGCGTCAAAAAGTGCCATGAGTTTCCTATCTAAAGAGTGACAATGTTTCTAAATCAATCATTTGCTGTCCGTGACGGTTCGCCATTGCAGCAAACATGGAGTCGCCGCGTTCGGTCTGTTTCACCAACATGCTCGCAACGATGGCCATGATGTAACCAGACGTTGCAAACAGTCGATATTGGTCCCACGCCTCCGAGAACGCAATCGAGATTCCTGCTTGGGATAGGCCATCGCAGTATCTGCGGACGAGTTCGCCTTCCACTTCGCGACGTTGTTCAGGGCTGAAACTTGCACCGATGAAATATGCAAGATCAGTTGCGCCAGCCGAAATGCTGGCGGTTTGCCAGTCCACCACTTTTACGTTCGTCCCAGTTGCCGTTTCAGTAAACAACAAATTGTCCAATCGGAAATCGCGATGCACGACGGTTTCATTGTTTGGAAACGCGCGATCGTAGCCATCGATGTTTTCAACAAGCCGACTTCCCAGTTCTAACACCTCGGCACTCACGAGCGACGAAAACCGAGCGGCAAATCCGGCGAATACCGATCGCAATAAATCACGAGTGCCCTGCGAACTTTCCATACTGTGCCGCGGCATCCAACTCAGGGTGTCCAACTCTGAAGAGTTCCACAGTGGGGCATGTAATTGAACAAGCTCGTCGATGGCTGCACGAGCCTGCTCCACAGATGCTCCAGTTATTTGGTCACCTTGCTTGCCATCGACAATGTCTTCAAGCACCAAAACAAAGTCATCATTGGGTGCGTCGAACCACACATGCAGACAATTCGGAGCACTCACCCCGACCAACGACCTCACTTGCGTATAGAAACCAGTTTCCAGTTCGTAGCAACGAGTAATTCGTGAAGCAGCGCGGCTGCTTTCGCTTTGCGAAGGCACCTTCACCACAACCGACGGTGGAATTCGACCATGGGTTCCCTGAACGAAAGTCACCCGGTAGCTCTCGGCCATTTGCCCCGTGCCAATTGGTGTGACGGAGTCAATTTGTAGATCCACGACGCCAAGGTGTTGCGCAAGATATTCAACGCTCACGCCTACATGCGACGACACATCCCCCACGCACCAGACCCTAGACCGAGTTAAGCCACCGTCCTGCAACGGACCAACCTCAGGTGAAATCTTGGGAAACTCACCTCCAATAAGACTCTTCGATAATTAGCGTTACCACTATGACGCCTGAGCCTGGTTCCTTGAACAAGGAACAGATTGCCCAGTTCAACGACCTTGGATGGCTCATTACTCAAACCCTCGACGGCGACAAAACTGCAAACCTTCAAACATGGGTGCAAGAAATTCAAGATTTACCCGACACTGGACCATGGCTGCATTACCGCGAACAAACCGAGCACGGTCCAAAACTGTGTCGAACTGAATACTTCACGCCTTCGCATGAAGGGTTTCGCAAATTTCTCACCCAAGGCGCAATGGTCGACACCGCCACCGCGCTTCTCGGAGAGCAAGCAGTCCTGTACAAAGAAAAAATCAACTACAAATTGGTTGGGGGTGCAGGTTATTCACCGCACCAAGATGCCCCGGCATATCGCTTCGTTGACATTCACTTGTCGTGCATGGTGGCTGTTGATGACGCAACAATTGAAAACGGCTGCCTTGAAGTTGTCTCGGGAATGCACAAAGAGATACTGCCAATGGACGACGAAGGATGCATTGCCCAACACGCTGTAGACGCGATGGAATGGTTCCCAGTTGAGTTACAGGCAGGTCAAACGCTCTGGTTCCATTCGCGCACTCCACATCGAAGCGGAGACAACAACTCCAAACACGATCGCCGAGCGCTATACCCAACTTACAACGCGTTGTCCGAAGGTGATCTGCGCGAACCGTATTACGTGCAGAAGCTTCAAGAATTTCAAGATTCAAAAAATTCAGGCGAAAAAGTAAGAGTTTCACTTATCAACGACTTTCGAGGAAGGCCAGTTTCACATGATTAACGAATTAGCAAATTTATTCACCACATGGGGTACCCAAAAGTACGACGAGTGTGTTTCGCAACTTGAACATGCAGTGCAATGCGCGGTACTCGCCCAAGAGGCAGGCGCCAACGATGAACTCGTTATTGCGGCACTGCTTCATGATGTTGGTCATTTACTCGCACTTGAATCAAAAGCAGGAAATGTCAACGTCTCCGTGAACGATAGGCATGAATCAACTGCCGTTAAGTACTTGGCAAAGGGTTTCGGACCACGCGTTACTGCTCCGATTGCACTTCACGTTGAAGCTAAGCGCTATCTCTGTGCTGTTGAAGCAGATTACTTTTCAACACTTTCTGTTGGCTCTGTTCGAAGTTTAGAAATTCAGGGCGGAAAAATGAACGACGACGAAGTGAAGCGATTTGAATCACTTCCAGGCTTTGCCGATGCTGTGTCATTGCGTCGTTGGGACGAAGGAGCAAAACTGCTTAATCACACGTCGCCAGAATTTTCGACGTTCGTGCCAATTATGGAGCGAATCTCACTCGTCTAATTGCGTTTAGCCAGCAAGCTCCACTGCATAAGCTCCTCGAACATTTTCTACATTTGATTGGCGACCGATTCCGAGGTATGCGACATCTGTTGACGTGAAGTCAATTTTTGCCCAGATATTTCTGCCATCAACAATTACTCCATTGCCAACCAAGTCGGTCATGCGCTGAACATCAATGGTTCGGTATTCAGACCATTCCGTCACAAGAAACAGCACATCGACGTCGGCAATTGCAGCATAAGGATCAGCAGCAATATGGAATAGATCTGGCGAGAGACTGCTGTACATCGGAAGCCATTGGACCACTGGGTCGTGAGCCACAATTGATGCTCCTTCGGCGAGAAGCGCATGAATCAGATGCAATGCCGGAGCTTCACGAATATCGTCGGTGTCTGGCTTGAACGCCAACCCCCACACGGCACATCGTTTGCCCTTCAACGAGCCCAACACGTCGCGAGCCTTATCCATCAACACGGTCTGCTGGCGAGTGTTTACCTCAATCACCGATTCGATAAGCGGCAGTTCACAATCGAAATCAATTCCCATTGCACGAATTGCTCGCAAGTCTTTCGGGAAGCAACTTCCGCCGAAGCCTGCACCCGCGTTCAGATACTTCGAGCCGATGCGAGGGTCTGCGGCCATAACACGCTGGATCTCACAGATGTCTGCGCCAACGATGTCTGAAAGGCGAGCCATTTCATTCATGAACGAAATGCGAGTAGCAAGCATTGCATTTGCTGCGTATTTGCACATTTCAGACGAGCGCGTGGACATCGTCATTAACACGCCATCAGACTTGCACAATGGTTCATACAACAAACCAAGAACATCGCCCGCCCACTCATCGCTTACCCCGATCACGATTCGATCAGGAATCATAAAGTCGCGAACCGCGTCACCCTCTTTCAAAAACTCTGGATTTGATGCGATAGAGAACGAAACAGAATCACCTCGACGGATGAGTTCTTCTTGAATGGCATCATGCACCAGCTCCGAAGTTCCAACCGGCACCGTGCTTTTCACCACGACAACTGCTCGATTCTGAATCTGCTTTCCAATTGATGTGGCAACAGACAGCACTTGCGATAGGTCTGCAGCACCGCTCGAAAGCGGCGGAGTTCCAACTCCAATGATGATGACTTGACCGTGGTCAATGGCCATATTCACCGAACTCGTGAATCGAAGGTGCTGTGAGGCAACCCCCCGCGCAATCATTTCTGGCAGACCTGGTTCGAAAAATGGCACTTCTCCACTTGTGAGGCTTGCAATCTTCTTCTCGTCAACATCTACGCACAACACATGATGTCCAATTGCAGCCAAACCAGCCGCGGTGACTAACCCCACGTAGCCCGCTCCGAATACTGATACTCGTAATGCACTGTCCATTTATGCGGCCATTTCTCTTTGGTTATCTACAGTTCTTACAAGCGTCAGTCGGCGTACTTGTGCGCCTGCGAGCCAACTGAATGTAAAGTTTCTGGACTCATTGACGACGTCGCCTCCGACTCGCCGAAGGCTCAAGACACGCTTACCGCCAACAGCATTCATTTCGCCGAAGTATGTAGGGAGCCCATGTCGTCGACACATTGCATCTGCGTGATCTCGGAGCATGCGTGCGGCAAATGCATCGTGGTTTGCGCGGTTTACATTGAGATGCGCATGTGCATGAACATCTGTAGGCAACGTGTTCCTGCTGCGGAAAATCGTGATCGAATCGCGAATTCGATACCAGTAAAAACGACGCGACTCTACATTGGTTCGAAATGTAAAGAATGCAAACAGCACCCCAAGTGTTAGCAACAACATTTGTCGATTTTGATGTTTCTTAAATGATTGAGCATCAGCACAGAACAAGCCATACCCAATTACATTTCCATCGTGCTCCACAACCGCTGCATCATTAATTCCGTGAGTGAGGTACCAACCAAGGCCCAGCTCTTCGTATCGACGAGCACATGAAAGCGTGAATGGCAACGGACTACCTATTGACAACGTTTCCCAAAAAAGTGCTCGAATGCACTTCTCGGAACCTTTTGCTGGAAGAACCTGCATTACGCTGCTGCTTTCCATGGGTGATTGATCAGAGATGTGTACAAGTCGAGGAATCGATCCGAACAGATATCCCAGCTCATTTCACGAGCTCGCTGCACACAACGACGTCGTACTAACTCCCTGCTTTCGAGCAATAGGAGCATGATCGCATCGGCAACCATGGCCCCAGTTGGCTCTACAGCCAAACCGCACCCGCCGGTAATCAGTTCGACTCCAGCACCCTTGTTGGCGACAATCACAGGAGTACCGCAGGCCAGTGATTCCAAAATGCTGAGACCAAAAGTTTCAAATGGACTCGGCGCAATGCTGATATCTGCCGAGGACATGAGAGCCGCGAGTTCATTGCGATCTGCAACACGGCCGATGAAGTCAACATCTAGTCCATCCACCATGTTCTGCAGTTTTTGACGCATTGGCCCATCTCCTGCAAACACAAATTTCGCCCGTACACCCCTAAGTGCAAGTTCACGCGCCGCTGCAACAGCCACATGAGGGCGTTTCTCAAAAGACAGTCGGCCCGCAAACAGCACAAGTGGAACTTCCGTTGGTTCAACTTCTACTTCGCGAGGGTGAAAAACGTCGTGATCTACTCCCAACGGAAAAATCAGCAACTTGTTTGCCACATCACGAAATTCATCGGCCGAATACTGACTGGCACAGACAACTGCATCTACATGACTTTTCATTTTTTGAATAATTGGAAAAATGATTCGAGCAACTGGGAGCCACGACGGAAAACGCTCGTGAACCACATCGGTTACCCGTTCATGAGAAAAGAGCACCGTTCGTATTCCATGTGCCTTCGCCCATCCTGGAACCCACGACAGTGTGGTCTTGTCCGATACTTCAATAATGTCGGGATGTAGTTCCAGCAACACTTTTTGCAACTCTTTGCGTCGAATGATCGCCCGGTACCCACCCGAAAACCGGACTCGGCAACCAGGTACGTGGATATAGGTTCGTAGCCCTTCTACCCACACTTCTCCGCGCTTTCCAGGCGTCACCAATGTGCATTGATGACCTCGAGCAACGTATTTATGCCCTATGGACTCAAGAGCAAATCGTTGGCCTCCAGATGTTGGAGTGACGAAGTTCGCAAGTTGAACTATGTGCATTATGCAAGCCCACCCAATTGACGCACTTCATGAACATCTTGTTGTGAAACTCGAGATTGATCAATGAATTGTTCGTACGTGCATGATGTGTACCCCTTAGCGATTGCTAAGTCAATGATGTGCAGGATCGCAGAACGCAATCGCGTATCGGCAAGGTCTTTAGGATGAATTGCTACGCGTAGCGGCAAGCGTGCAAACATCAACACGCGGGCTAGGACAACCGTCGCCTTAGCTATCTGCCCACTCCACTTTGATTCAGGTCGCTGACACACAACAGGCGCAAAGATTTCCTGACGGCGAACCAAATCGGTAATAAACAGATGATTATTTGTGTAATCAAGTCCTATTTCATGCAACTCGTTACGCACTTCCTTAGACATCAACCAACCAGGTGCAATGAACCCAGATGGCGTAAAACCAACAACGCCAAGCGTGTGGAGCCCTAGGTGCAAGCGTTCCGCAGCTTCGTCTGCGTTCAGATTGAAGAATTCCTGACATCCACGTGCAAAGAAAGACCCGAACACCGATGACCTCGGTGAATCAACGCTTTTCTGTTCAAATGCATGGGTCCACCCGTGCAACACCACTTCGTGCCCGTGGTTAACGCATGAGTGCAACCACTCGTGCATACGTATGTCTTCTGAAAAATCCATACCATTCCAGCGACCTGCAACAACCAACAAGGAAACTGAAACGGCACGAGATTCCAATTCATCCATCCACCTACGTGAAACCTCAGCTGAAGATGGGCCAACATCATGCAGTGAGACAACTAGGGACTTCACGAGGCAACCGCACGATAAGCAAACGACATGCCTTGAGTTACTGAGTAATAGTGACCGATCAGTTCTTCCATGATTGATTCCCATGTGCGATGCTGCACGGATTGACGTGCATTGCTAGCGCACTGAAAGCGAACGCCTTCATTCACCACCAACTCTTGAACACTTTCGACCAGCGTGTTCTTTCGTTGAGGTGTCCACAGAAAGCCATTCACTCCATGTTGAACAAGATCAAGCGGTCCACCTACTGCTGGAGCGACAACAGGAGTACCAGATGAGAGTGCTTCCTGCACCGACTGGCAAAACGTTTCATCCACACCGGTGTGGGCAAATATGTCAAACGATGCGTACATTTCCGAAAGCGTTTTGCCGGAAGCAAACCCCGTAAATGTCGCTGACGGCATCAGGCGCTCCAGTTTTTTACGCACGGGTCCATCGCCAACAATTACCACCGAAACATTTGGTAGCGAACACACATCGGCCAAACGCTCTACTTGCTTTTCCCGGGCAAGTCGACCAACAAATCCAACGATTATTTTTCCGTCACCGCCAATCGATTTGCGGAGTTCTTCGTTTCTAAAACTCGGATTGAATCGGTCCGTATCAACACCACGCATCCATCTCACCGCGTTATCAACCCCATGCCGGCGCAAATCCCAAACCGCAGACGTTGACGGGGCAAGCGTGACATCAGCTCGCTTATGAATTGCCGCAACGTACTTCCATAACGCAGGAGAAGTTGCGCCAAGCCGATACTGCTTGGCAAATCCGGCAAGATCAGTTTGATAAATGGCAACGCATGGAATGTTGAGCTTGCGCGCCACCCTCCCCGCCCATGCACCAAGAACTGCTGGCGCTGCGAGATGAATGACATCAGGTTTGATTGCACGAATTGCCGCTTCAAGTGCCTTTTGTGGTCGCGAGATTCGAAGTTCTTCATAGCCCGGAAACCCAAACGAGCTCATGCGCACAACTGGTACTCCTGCTTCCATATCAGAACCAGGACCTGGCGCGATAACAACGGCTTCGTGACCGTTGCGCGTGAGGTACTCAATGGTGCGAAGTACCGAGTTGGTGACCCCATTGACATGAGGAAGAAAACTTTCCGCCACAATGGCGACCCGCAGTTTTGGGGTACTCGCGGCCGAGAGATTTCCTATCTGAACGGCCGGAACAGTCTCCACTGGCTAAAAATATGAAACGACTATGAACACATTGATTACAGAGAAATAGCAGGAGATGTAGTTCAAGCAAACTTGCAATGAACTAATTTGCCTTTTCTAGAACTCCGCGCACCCAGGATCCAATGAGTTCGATGGCGTACACCACCACAAAGATGGACAGCACAACCGCTCCAGTTGTGCCAAATTCGAACACTCGGATTGACCCCAAGAGCAAAAACCCAATTCCCCCGCCGCCAACGATCCCTAGCACTGTCGAGGACCGCAGATTCACGTCCAACATGTAGAGAATTTGACTTACTAGTGCTGGCATCGCCTGCGGCAAAACCGAACCGAAGAGCTCCTGGATCCTGGTCGCACCGGTAGCAAAAATTGCCTCACGAGGGCTTGGGTCCACTTCTTCAAAAGTGTCTGCAATCAGTTTGGACATAAAAAACGCAGTTACCAGCGTGAGCGCAAGCGTTCCTGGAACTGGACCAAGTCCCATAGCGCTCACGAACAATACGGCAATGATGAGCTCCGGAATCCCTCGCAGGACTACCAACATTGAGCGTGTGCCGACGAATACAGCTTTACGGACAACGATATTTCTCGAGGAGAGCAAACCCAACGGAATAGCAATAAACAGACCAAGCGTTGTTGAAATAAAAGCAATTGCTATGGACTCAGACATGCCGGTAATGAGTTCACTTCGGGCTGTCGAGAAATCTGGCGGAACCAATTGGGTAACAATTCTCCAGGCATCATCAAAGTATGCAAACGAACTAAAGATAGGCATATTGATGGTTCCAAGAGCGACTGCAAGCATGATGACATACACCCACACGCTGATGATTCGAGATTTTCTGTCTGATGTCATTGGTGGCACCAATGAACGCATCGTCACTGCATCGACTAGCAACGTACGGTCCTTACGAGTACGTCGTACCGCTCTATCTGATTGTCCGCGCACTACGACTACAGAAGCGCTTCGTTCTCCAAGAATTGACGCACGAACTCGTGATGAAAAGAATTCGATAGCAAGGATCACAATAAAAATGACTGATACCGCTGCAAGTGCGCTTGGATAATCAAGCGAGCGAAGTGCGGACTGAATGATGAACCCGATTCCACCAGCACCGACTAAACCCAACACAGCAGAAGCACGAACGTTGATGTCAAGTCGATACAGGGCCGTTCCAATCATTGTTGGTGTGGCCTGTGGAAGGATGGAAGAAAAGATTGCCTGCCACTTTGAAGCACCAGTTGATTCGCTTGCCTCGCGTGGCATAGCGTCAGCATTTTCTAATGCATCGGCAAACATTTTGCCAATCATTCCAATGGAATGAAGCCCGAGTGCCAGAATTCCAGCTAATGGACCAATGCCAAAAGCACGTACGAATATTGCAGCGAAAATAAGATCAGGTATTGCTCGCGTCATAGTGATGATTCCACGACATACAGCAAAGACAAATCTGTTTGGGGTTGTGTTTTTGGCCGCCCCAAAAGACAGTGGAAAACTGATTAGTACTGCGATAGTCGTGCCAAGCAACGCCATCCATAGCGTTTCTATCGTTGCTGAAATGATTCCACTGAGCTGATAAAAGTCAGGAGGAAGCATCCGTGCAAGTAGGTTCAAAACATCACTGATCCCGCCGAACAATCCCCCAAACGACATGTGGATATACAGCCACGACCAAACAGTTGCGCAGATATAACAAACGAAAACGATCAAGAGTTTGACGTTGCGTGCAGTAAACGGTGGACTCAGGCGGCGCTGGTCAACCATTATTGAAGACATCGTAATTACGAATTCGAAATAGAAGTTGGCACATCTTCACCCGAAGTTGGTGCCCCAGTAACGTCAACCCGCTGATAAACGTCCATCACATCGCGCTGGTCAAGACCAACAGCACTTCTATCGAGAACAACCTTGCCAGCACGAAGACCAACAATTCGATGCGCCCAACCCATTGCAAGTTCCACTTGGTGGAGCGTGCAAATCACTGTCATATTTTCTTCTTTTGCTATTTTTAGCAGCAGTTCAAGTACTTGTCCTGAAGACTCTGGGTCCAACGAAGCAACCGGTTCATCGGCAAGCAGCATTTGTGGCTCTTGCATCAAACTTCGTGCAATTGCCACGCGTTGCATTTGCCCACCAGACAACGTGTCGGCACGCTGATAAGCCTGATCCGCCAAACCCACGCGATCTAAATGGTCAAAGGCCAACCGGCGGAGTTGCTTGGGGTACGACCGCACACCGAAACGAGGCCAATTCAGACGACCTAACGCACCCGAAAGCACATTCTCTAAACATGTTGCCCGGTTGATGAGCCCGAATTGCTGGAACACGAAGCCTACGTGTCGACGCACTTCACGAAGATCCTTATTTGATGCCTCGCTCACACGCATGCCCATCACATCGACAGAGCCCGATGTTGGTTTATGTAGTCCGTTTACGTGTCGAAGAAGAGTTGACTTCCCCGAACCGGACAAGCCGATGAGACAGAGTAATTGCCCTCTTGGAATTTCAAGGCTCACCTGGTCCAATGCCAGTGTCCCGTTTGGAAACCTTTTTGAAATGTCGCTCAACCGAACAATCGGATCAGCTTGCTGGTTAAATCGATTGAGCGACATGTTCAAATGCTTAGTTGATAGTGCTTATCTGCACTTCGACGACTTAGTAGCTTCGCAAACCTGACGTACTCCGTCGTATTCCTTATCTGAGTAAGTCACAAACCCCCATGACTTATCTTCAATGACTTGGCAGGTTGCTTCACTGGCGCAAATTCCCGCAGCCACGAAACCGGTCTTGTTTGCCTTCTTGATCACAAAGTTTTTAACAGTGTCAACAAGCGACTTTGGCATATCGACTCGGATGGCCATTGGCGAGCCGGCAATTTCGCCGCTCTTCCAAACGACCTTCAGGTCTCCAGCCTTCAAATCACCCTTTTCGATGAGCGTTGAATCAACCATCGTGTCGTAAGCAAATCCAACGTCGCATGTGCCGCGATTAACTGACAATGCTGATGCATCGTGACCGCCTGCAAATACCGTGCTTTCCTTCGTTGCATCAATACCTACCGACAACAAGCCAGCGTTTGGATAGAGATAGCCAGAAGTTGACGCAGGGTCAACGAAACAAATCTTTTTGCCCTTGAAATCAGCAAGCTTGGTCACATCTGCACGGCTCGACTTGGTGATTCCATAAGAAAAGTAGCCAGGCTTTGCGGTTGGTGAAGCTACTGCTGATCCAACTACGTCAATTTTTGCACCGCGTGCCTTCGCAAGCACATAGGAAAATGGACCGTAGAACGCAAGGTCAACACGTCCGGCAACTTGTGCCTCAATGATTCCTGCGTAGTCAGTTGCAGCGTAGAACTCAACTGGCATGCCAATTTCCTTCGACAATGCATCTACGAAGTTCTTGTACTTCAAGGTCATCGATGCTGCGTTTTCAGAAGGTACCGCACCAACGATGAACTTCTTCGGCCACTTTGACTTGTCAACATTCGTTGCCGCTGCTGAAGCTGCCTTCAACGAGGTGACCCAAATATATTTCTTGGACAATGGAAGGTATGTGCACTTTAAGGTTCCCTCTACTTTGTTGAGTTGACCCTTTGTGCATGCCTCACCATTCTTCACAACCGGTGAAGACTTAGCTTGAATTGTTGACACTCCCGCACCTACTGAAAACACGGTTGCGAGCGCAATGGCTGTTGTAACTTTACGAGCAAAACCTGCTCGCTTCTTCATGATGTTCATTTTAATCCTTTCGAGATTTTGTTTCGCGTTGAATAATTATTTAGAGAATTGATAGATGCCAACAGTTCCTGACAATTCGTAAGAAACGATGACCATTGCTTTACCAGTTGGACTGTCTTTTTCACTCACGATCAAGATTCCTTCAGGTGAAACATCGCCAGCAGCAGCAGTCTTCTTCGTGCTCTGCAACAAGTTTCCAGCAGGGTTTGAAGTGTTGATGTACGACTTGAAGATTGGGAATGTCGGATCTGTTACGTCGTAGAGCATGAGGCCACCATCGCGCTCGAGACCAAGCACCATCCACATGCGACCATAAGCACGACCTACGGCTAAACCTTCTGGCTCCGGTCCCTTTGATGCACTACGCGCATCAACTGCGTTAATTGCTCCGGTCGTGGTGTTCCAGTCGGCGTTAAACGTTGCCGCACGTGCGGTTGACAGGTACTGCTCAATTGACGAACCCGAGTCGTACACCTGCTTCATTGGGAAGACACCTTCACTCTTTGATGCCTGCCATACCGAGAACGAACGTGCTCCGAAGCTATACGCGGTCGAGACGGTCGTTGCACCAGTTACTGGCGAACCTGCAACTGAACCTGGAGTAAACGGAGTCACCTTCAAACGACCAGCGACTGCATCGGACTTCAAGGTTGCATCTACTGATGATGTTGCGTTCATACCAAATCGAACGTCTTCTGCTTCAAGTGTTGTTGTGGACGTTCCGCCCATTAGGCAGGCGTATTCACGGGCATCACCTTCGTTGGCGGTGAACAAGTAAGTGGTTTCTCCACGAGTGATCTGAGCAATCGCATCTGGCTGGTACATGCCAAATACTGGAGCTGGTGCAATTTTTACCGCAGAGTCTTTATCGCTTGCATCAAGACCAACTGATGCGTAGCTCTTGAAGCCAAGACCATTGATTCCAACAACCGTTTTGGTTGTCAAGTCAATGGTTGCAATCGCATTATTTTCCTGCAGCGTCACGTAGGCATAGTCACTGTCGCTCGAGATGGTGATGTACTCAGGCTCGAGATCTTGTGCCACTGTCGCGTTTGGTCCAAACACACGAGCGCCGGCATAGATCAAGGCGTTCTTACGATCGTTAAACGCGCTGAAGTCAACAGTCGTAGCTTTCAGCTTTGGCGCAGAGAGATCAATGATTGACACCGAACCATTTGGATCGGTAGTTGTTGGCAAGACTCCATTGGTGAGGCAGTACGAAGTTGGTTCTGCTTCGTCAGCAGAAATGATGTACTGACCATTTGGTGAAAAATGTACTGAGTCAGGAAGTGAACCAACGACGATGCCGTTTGGAGCTGACGGGCTCAACTTGCCATCAACATCTGCAAGGAAGATTTTGCCAGGAGCCGCTTTGTCGGTGCTCACCTGAGTTGCGATCGCAACCAATCCATCTTTAGTCGCGACGCTCTGAATTCCAGTGACGCCCTTCTTCGCAAGATTAATTCGACCGAAAAGCACGGGCTTCTTTGGATCCTTAACACTCACGATGTCAATCTGATTTGTTGCACCGTTGGTTACAAATATTCGCTTGGACTTAGCGTCAAAAGCAGAAATTTCTGCTCCTCCCAATCCAGAACCACTTACCCAACGCCCTACCGAAACAAGTTCGGATGGGCCTGCTTCTGCAGAAACATTCTGTACTGGTAATGCAGTTGAGAAAAGGGTTGATATTGCTACTGATGTTGCCAGCATTGCTGTTAAGTGGATTTTTCGCATGGGAAGACGATAAACGGGAGTGCTGAATTTCACTTCTCACATAGGTAACTTTGCGATAATTTCTAAATGAACATTGCGTAACCAATATTTCTAGGGAACATATTTCGCCAAACGTTGTGTTCGCTTTTTGTTTACATAAATAACTGCGTTCTGACATTTTCCTGTAATCACACTGGCTTACTGTGCGAAACATGACAGTTGCTCCAATGGACATTTCGCGAGAACAGCGAACCGAATTACTTGCTAGCGCCGACCCCGATTCAATTCAACAGCTTGCAGAGATAGCCCTAAGTTACCCATTTGTTTCAGAATCACTTGTGGTAACAAAGAAACCCGAAACAGGCCTAGTGATGATGCAGGTGCGTGAACCGGTGTGCAAAGAACGCTTCTACCTTGGAGAAATTGCAGCAACACGAGCCGAAGTATTAGTCAACAACGAAAAAGGATGGGCCATTCGTCTTGGCACAAACAAAGCCACTGTATTGGGGGCTGCAATTTTGGATGCAATTTGCGAAATTGCACATGTTGATCTTTCGAAAATACAAAAGGATGTAGAGGCTCTTTGTATTGAGACTGCGCGAGTTGTATCAATTTCTGCAATTCACGAGTGGAACGAAATTTCGCCGACAATTGTGAACTTTGAAGAGCTGGACTGATATGAAATTCGTCAGCCTTTCTCCAGTTGATGCCAACGATGTGTTTCGCGCCATGTTGCAAACCCTTAGTCAGCCCGGAACCCTTGAGTCACTCACGCTTTCCTCCAAGTCACAGTGCCCAACGCAAGTTGCATTGTTACTTTCACTCATCGACGTTGAGACAAAGTTTTCTGTTGTTTCCTCAGTTCCTGAAGCTGACCAACAGCAGTGGACCGCGCTCATTCACGCCGCGTCTGGCGCACCCTCCGCGTCAGAGTCACAGTCTGAATGGGTGCTCTCATTTGGCGAACCAAGCATTGACATTCTGGAAAGCATCCCGCGCGGTACGCCCCACCGACCAGAAATGGGATGTCGACTCATTGTTTCATGCAGCGAAGTAAGAAGCACACCGCAATTTGAATCGTCTGAAGCCGAACAAAATCTCACCACCATTTCATTGCGTGGACCTGGAATTGAAACTGAAAATATTCTGCACGTCGCAGGGTTAAGTCAACGATTCTTTGAGGTACTTCACGACATAAATAGTTCTTTCCCAGCAGGAATAGATGTTTGGCTTTGCGACCAATTTGGAAATGTTTCAGCAATTAGTCGAAGCACAGAAGTGAATGTAGTAACGACAAGAATTGGAGTGAAGTAATGGGTTACGCGGCTGCACGCGGTGGTTTAGACGCAATTGAAGCGGCAGAGAATCTTGTTCGCAGAAAACGACTGAATGCAGATTGTGATTGGGTAACTCCTGATCAAATTGTTGGACGTTTTCGACTTGCGGTTGATCGCGTTATGGGCGAAGCCGGATTATGGGAAGAAGAACTTGCTGCGATCGCCATCCGCCAGGCCGAAGGCGACCTCATTGAAGCGGTGCATCTCCTTCGCTCTTACCGATCTACGCTTCCCCGCTTCGCCTACAGCGAAGTAACCGACGCAGACGAACTTCGTGTCATCAGGCGAATCGTGCCAGCCTTCCGAAATCCCCCTGGACCACAGTTGCTTGGGCGTACGAGCGACTACACAGGTCGTTTGCTTGAACTGAGTTCGGAGGTTGCGGGCCAGGAAGAAGCTCAACTCCTGGCTTCATTAGCGCTCACACAAGAACAACACCCTTCGCAACCATCGGGTGATCAGCAGCAACAGCAGCCTCGACGGCTGTTGGAAACGCTGCGCGAAATGGATCTCATGGTGGATCGCCGACGACTTGATGACCCAGAACCATTTGACATCACACGCACACCAGCACGTCCGCCAGCATCACGTTCTGCCCGACTTTCCTCCATGTCACGCGCCGAAACGGGAGCACTAGTGAATCAGTGGTACCGAAACATTCTTGGGCCAGATGGATATCTTCACGAAGTGACGCTCGGCGAAGTACGCCACGGCTATCTACCGCTGCGCATCGTTCATCCCATTACAGGAAACCCCGTTGCAATAGGCAATATTCGAGTTACTGAAGTTGAAGCAATCGAAGATCTGAACGGGATTGAAGAGGAACGCGATCGGTTCGACGTTGGCTACGGAATCTGTTTAGGACACAACGAGAAAAAAGCAATTGCCATGGCGAATCTCGATATTGCATGCCATCGCGACAATGGCAGATCCCAAATTGAACAATCGCTTCTTCTCACCACCGATGGTCTCGATTCATCTGGGTTTCTTGAACACCTAAAGCTTCCCCATTACGTCACATTTCGTTCAATGATGGATCGCAAGAATGCTGTTCGACAAGCACGAAAGAATGGTCAGTCAAAATGACCTCATTGCTCAACGACCTCATTGATAACAACGAAAGTGAACAATTTGGAATCTTGGATGAATATTCCAAGCGCGAAATTCGTCGTGCAGTTTTGACTGCAGTAGCAGTTCCTGGTTATCAAGTTCCGTTTGGATCGCGTGAAATGCCCGTTGCTCGAGGCTGGGGGTCAGGCGGATTGCAAATAACTCTTGCTGTAATTGGACACAACGACGTCATCAAAGTAATCGATCAAGGCGACGACCAGGGTGTGAACGCAGTGAACCTCCGTCGGCTCATTGTGCAGTCAACAAAAGTTTCCGAAACAACGACAGCTGCCAAATCGTCAATCGTACAAAGTCGACACCGAATTCCTGAAGATGGTCTCGATCAACGACATATTTTGGTTTTGCAGGTGCCCGTTCCAGAACCATTGCGCGGCGTAGAACGCGACATGCGCGAACTAGCCCGTATGCATGCAGAAGCCGACTACTCAAAGATGTGGGTCAGTTTGTACGAGGACAAGGTTCGCAATGGCGTCATCACACAAACAACTGGATATCCATGTTTAGTGAATGACCGATATGTGATTGCAACTACGCCAATTCCACGTTGGGACATTCCAAAACTTGATCACTCTCCATTCCTCACACTGTTTGGTGCCGGGCGTGAAAAACGGATTTACGCAGTTCCGCCATTTACGAAAGTTGAACCACTCACTTTTGAAGATGTGCCATTTGAAGTGGAAAAGACCGAGGGTGCTACCTGCTCGCAGTGTGGAAGTAATTCGTCATTCCTTGTTGAAATTCCAGGTGCGCAATCACGTTGGGTATGCAGTGACACCGACTGGTGTGAACGAAATTTGGAGGGAAACTTATGACGTCTGTTGTGTCACCTGAATGGGTATTAAAAGTAGAGCAGTTAGGAAAGATTTTTGGAAGTCTGTCTGAAAACGGACTTGCATTAACCGGACCAGATATCGGATCGTCAAAAGACCCAGTTACCGGAGCCATCGTCGCAGCGTGGGACGTGTCGTTTGAAGTTGCTGCCGGTGAAGCACTTGGAGTTGTTGGTGAATCTGGCTCTGGGAAATCAACAGTGATGCGCTGTATCGCTGGCGATCAATCTTCCAGTGCAGGATCGGTGCAGATTCGCACATCACCAAACGAGCAGATTGACGTGCTTTCGCTTACGCCGTCTGAACGTCGACAACTTCGTATCGACAAAATTGCAGTCGTCTATCAAGATCCGGCAGAAGGCCTTGACCTCAATGTGACAGCAGGTGGAAACATCGCTTCACCACTCACCGCGGCTGGCTGGAGAAACTTTTCGTCCATCCGCAGTCGCGCAAGTGAACTACTGCTCCGCACCGAAGTGCCGCTTAATCGAATGGATGACGTAGTGAAGTCATTTTCTGGCGGCATGAAGCAACGCGTGCAGTTGGCAAAAGCCCTTGCAAACCGCCCGCCAATCGTGCTTCTCGACGAACCCACAACGGGACTTGATGCGAGTGTTGCTGCTGGCGTGTTGGACCTGATCCGCGGCTTGTTAGAGGAGTTTGGCCTGGCTGCCGTGGTTGTTTCACACGACTTCTCGGTCATTGAAATGCTGACTAACCGCTGCATCGTCATGAACCACGGTCGCGTCGTAGAAAGTGCCCTCACCGATCAGCTCCTTGAAGACCCTCACCACCCATACAGCCAAAAACTTGTATCGGCGGCACGAGCATGAGCCACACAATTAACAATGCCGAACATGTGGTCCTTGATGTTCGCAATTTACGAAAACATTTTGTACTTCACACCATAGATTCGAGAATTGTCGAAGCACTGAATGGAGTCTCACTTAAAGTTTCTGCAGGCGAACACGTCGCTCTTGCAGGAACGAGCGGTGCAGGAAAGTCGTCACTGCTTAAGTCGATTTACCGAACTTATAAGCCAACGAGTGGAGAAGTATTTTTGAAGCTCGACGATGACTCGTTCGTCGACCTCATCTCACTTACCGATTCAGAATTGGCCACATTACGCGGAACCCAAATTGGGTATGTCTCACAATTCCTCCGCGCTCAACCTCGGCGATCCACATTTGAAATTGTTACCAAAGCTGGAATTCAACGCGGAATGGATTCCGATACAGCAAAACAAGCCGCCGCCTATTCGCTACAGAGACTGAATTTGGATGAGGCCTTATGGGACGTGAGTGCATCCATGTTGTCGGGCGGAGAAAAGCAGCGAGTGAATCTTGCTGCTGGAACTATTTCTCCACCTCGCCTACTTCTGCTCGATGAACCAGTTTCAGCACTTGACCCTGTGAACCGAGAGTCTGCTCTTGAATTGATCGGCACATTAACCGACCAAGGAGTTGCCGTACTCGCGGTATTTCACGATATTGACGCCATGGAGAGGCTCGCTTCCAGAGTGATCGTGCTTCGCAATGGTGTCGTTGATTATGAAGGTAGCCCAAAGGAAACATTGGAACGCTTAGAAGGAGTGGCACGATGAGCAGCACAGCATTTTCGATTACCAATGTGATTGCAGTTCTTCCGAATGCGTTGCTTGATGACGCAACGATCACCATTGAAAATGGCGTCATCGTCGACATTTCCGAACGAGGAGAAGCTGCGCAAGATTCGCTCAATGGCGGCGGTTCAATTTGTATTCCCGGAATCATTGATACACACAGCGATGGTTACGAACAAGAACTACGCCCACGACCAAATGCATATTTGCCGAGCAATTTCGCTCTTCGATCATTTGAAAGCCGCGTGCGCGCTGCGGGTATTACCACCATGTTTCATGGCATCGGCTTTGAAAATGATGCCAAATGGGGACGAACCGTGGAGATGGCAAACGAACTGTGCAACACCATCATTGACTATGCAGACAGCCTTACCGCACTTATCGACCATCACATTTTGTACAGGCTTGACGCCCGCGACCCCGACGGATATCCAGCCCTGATAGCCCGATTCTCGCAGGCTCGAAACACTGAACTTTCACGAGTTCCACTCATCTCATTCGAAGACCACACTCCAGGGCAAGGTCAGTACACAGACCGCACTGCACTTGAGCGTTACATCATCGGCAATCGCAAAGTTTCCGAGGACGAAGCACGTCGAATTGTTGATGAAACTATTCGCGAACGCGATGCCTTACTGGGAAACCGTGAGAAGGCATTGCCTTGGCTTACGGAGCATGCATCGCTCGGCACAATTCGATTGATGGCACATGATCCAGCAACTGGAGCAGACGTTCGTGAGGCTGTTGAGTGGTCAGCGTCAATAGCTGAGTTCCCAACCACCATTGAGGCCGCACGACTCGCTAGAGAGTCTGGACTTCGAACCGTATGTGGCGGACCAAATGTGTTGCGAGGTCAGAGCCACAGTGGAAACGTCAGTGCGCAGGAACTCATTGCGCAGGGACTGTGCGATGGTTTGGCTTCCGACTATTTACCAACTTCACTGCTCGGCTCCGTTGCTGCTCTCGTAGAACGAAAAGTGTGTTCTCTTCCAGAAGCAATTCGACTCGTCACATCGGGTCCCGCCAAAACAGTTGGCTTGGAAGATCGCGGCGAAATCCGTGTTGGAATGCGCGCAGACTTGGCTTTGATCCGATTCCACGGAAACCTGCCTGCAGTTCTTGGCGTACTCACAGGAGATTCCGAAAACGCAGAGCGACTCAGCCTTATTGGTGCATCATCATGAAGTTTGCATCAGGTATTCACCCTGTACTTGCAGAAAGTGCAGAGACGGCGCTTGTTGCATACCAACATGCCATGGCAACTTTCACGCGAGAAGAACGACTGACGCTCGTCGGTATTGGTGGAGATGGAACGCCAACATACTTTCTTGACGAATTTGTAGAACGACCCGTCCTTGATGTGTTTGAGCGACACAACGTAAACGTGTTGTCGGAAGAAATCGGTTGGATTGATCGTGGATCTTCAGAAACGATCGTTGTCGACCCACTTGATGGAACAGCGAATGCTGCCGCCGGAGTTCCCTTGGCGTGTTTCTCCGCTGCCCGAGTTGTGGACGGAATTGCTGTAGAGGGTCTTGCAGTTTGGCTTGACGGAGATCGCTACTGGTGGTCAACTTCAGATTCGCCGATTCGCAACACCACTACTGGACGCACGTCATTAGATGGAGCAGCAGTTTCAATGCTTCGACCAAGAACCGAAACCTTTGACGCATGGACACGGGTAGCGAAACGAATTGATCGTGTTCGGGTACTCGGTTCGAGCGTCCTAGAAGGATGCCTTGTCGCTGACGGAGCAATTGATGCATTCTGTGATGCGGGTGGAGACATACATCGCATTGTTGATCTAGCAGCATTGGACATCATCATTCGTGCTGCAGGTGGCGTAGTTGTTGATTTACATGGTCGCGAGTTGACATATACCCCAGACCTGTCATTGCGTTGGAGCGGAATTGTTGCTGCAACTCCTCAGTTAGCCAATGAGTTGCGAATGGAATTACTACGCTCGTAGAAGTGCGTTCCACACTTCATCCAGTTGCATTTTCTACCGAACTTGGAACCTCGCCGTTGTCGGTGCGGCTGCTTGGCGAACCACTGGTTATTTGGCGCGACAGCGCGGGAACCGCCCATGCAACGAGCGATGTTTGTGTGCACCGAGGCACCGCGCTCAGTGGTGGTTGCGTAAAGGGCGACACCATCATGTGCCCGTACCACGGTTGGCAATTCGACGAAACTGGAAAATGCACACACATTCCGCAATTGGATGACCCGACAAAGGTTCCATCCAAAGCAAAGATTGCAGCACACCATTGCGTCGAGCAATACAACATGATTTGGGTGTCGCTCGATGAGCCGCGACGACCGCTTCCAACCATTGAGGAGTTTGGCGCAAGCGATTGGGTGTGGGTGAATTGTGGGCCATACGACTGGAATGCACATTCGTCACGTCAGCTAGAAAACTTCACCGACTTCGGACACTTCCCTTGGGTGCACCCCGGCTTGCTTGGCGACATCAATCGTCCTGTTGTACCCGACTACGAAGTTCGCACCGAAGGACACGTGGTGAAGTACGACATCATGCGTCCTGAAGCACCCAATACCGATGACTTCCCCGTGTTTGCCAACGCATCAACTGAAGCGCCTATGCGTACGTCGCATTATGAGATTCACACTCCTTTTACCCTGCTGCTGCATCTTGGCTGGGGCGGCAAAGAAGGCATGGTCTACTACTTCGTATCGCAACCAATTGACGAGGAACACTCGCGCGGCTTCCTCATGATCGGTCGCAACTACAACTACGAACAACCTGCCTCAGTGCTGCAAGATTTCGAAGACGTCATTTTCAATCAAGACAAAACCATTGTCGAATCGCAGAAACCGAAAAAAGTTCCGTACGACATCACCAAAGAATTGCACATGAAATTTGATGCTGTTGCTTTGGCCTATCGCAAAACAATGACCGCGAATGGTTTTGATAACTAAAAATTAGGGTTCGACGATTGCAAATCCGGTCGCGAACGTATCAAGGTTGCCGAAAATGTTCAGAAGCGCTGCGGCGTCACCTTCAATCGTTACGGATCCCGCTGTGAGCTCATCCGTAAATGTGGTGACTTGAGCAATGATTTCAAGCAACATTTCGCGCGTAATGGTGATGGTTGCCGCACCAGCGACATCGTGCCGCCCCTGAATGGAATACATCGTCCTATTCGACAGACCAAGCACCCACTGGTGATCGGCGGTTCCTGCCATATCGGTAAACGTCCAGTTCACACAGTGCGACAGCCCACCAATTTTTTCTGACATCACTCGAACCGACAGCGTGTCAAACACTTGCTCAATGGTCATTGCACGAATCATGCTTCGCGCCCGAACGTGAGTTGGCGCAGGAGGCGGCGGTCCATTGCGCAGTTCCTGAGCGCCCATCAAATACGCGTTCCTAAAAGTTGATGACTCGGCCTGATAACCCAACTGCTCCAAGACATCTGCTTGCAAGTTTCGTGCTTCGGTGTTCGCAGGGTCTGCAAACACTGCATGGTTTACTACTTCAGCAACCCAGCGGTAATCACCCGCGTCGAATGACTTGCGAGCAGAAGCCAATAGCGAGTCCATGCCGCCTGCAAGATCGACATAGCGCTTACCCACTTCTGTAGGCGGCAGTTTGTTGAGGTTTGCAGGATTACCGTCGTACCAACTGAGATACCGCTGGTAAACCGCCTTTACGTTGTGCACCAAGTCGCCATAGAAACCACGCGTGTGTTCATGGGCTTGAAACTCTTCGGGCAGTTCCAACATGTCGGCAATTTCTACTGCGGTCATTCCATGGTTTGCGTGACGCATGGTCTGATCATGCATCCACTTATATAGGTCTCTCTGCAAAACGAGGAACTCACGAATATCACTCGCTCCCCAAGTTGGCCAGTTGTGCGACGTGAACAGCACATTCGTCTTATCAGCAAATAATTCGATGCTCTGGTTGATGTATTTTGACCAGTTCAATGCATTGCGCACGAGCGCTCCACGTATTGGCACCAGGTTGTGCATGGTTTGCGAACAGTTTTCCGCCATGCACAACCACCCATGGTCAGGAAAGAAAAAATTCATTTCGGCAGGCGCTTCAGTTTCTGGCGTGAGCTGGAAGATCACGCGCACTCCGTCGAGCACAAGTTCTTCGCCTGTGAACGTGATGTCGCGAGTTGGTGCAAGTAAACCCGGTGGGCCCATCGGCACACCAGTACCCAATCCGCAGTCAACATGGCCGGTTGGACCAGGCGGAAGCATCGGGCCGAATTGGTATGTGGCACGCCTGCCCATTGCAGGGCCAGCAATCACATTTTCTCCAACGGTCTCGTGCAAGAAACCAATCGGTGCAACTATTTGGCAACGACCCGCATCAACATCGGCTTTAGTAGTTACACCAAGAACTCCGCCGAAGTGGTCAGCATGCGAATGGGTAAAGATCACCACGGTTGTTGGAAGCTTTTCAACATGCTCATCCATCAGCTCGAGTGCTGCACGTGCAGTGTGCTCGCTGGTGAGCGGATCAATTACTACCCAACCATTAGTTCCACGAATGAATGTGATATTCGAAATGTCATACCCGCGCACCTGCCACACACCATCGGCAACCTTAAACAAACCGTGGTGTGCGTTTAGGGTTGCATGTCGCCACAGTTGAGGGTTAACCGTCTCTGGGCACTCGCGTCCGTCGCGAAGAAATTCATAATTGTCGCTGTTACCAATGAAGCGACCCTTCTCGTCGGTGATTAAACCATCAAGTCGCTTAGCAATGAAACCCTTGCGCACTCGTGCAAGATCCGCAGGATTGAAATCACGGTTTAGTGCGTTGCGATTATGCAACTGGGTATGAGAAGTTGCGGATTTCGGTTGCTGGGTGGTCACTTTTTAACTTTAGTTATTGGTCAGTAACATGACTGCAGTGAAAAAATTTTGCATCGCTCTCAGCGCCATTTTGGTGTGGTTTGCCATTCCCGTTGCCACGGCAAACGCTGTCTCCATAGGGCAAACATGCACAAAGA
>Ga0194055_10000940_pt1 | contig 23648 bp, 26 predicted proteins | sample SepL449m_MetaG_FD_155482 | JGI IMG/M metagenome (GOLD analysis project Ga0194055, IMG submission 155482) | Anoxic zone freshwater microbial communities from boreal shield lake in IISD Experimental Lakes Area, Ontario, Canada - Sep2016-L442-9m | ecosystem: Environmental > Aquatic > Freshwater >... | reverse complement strand
TCTGTCGGCGGCCTTATCTTGAGCGGTGTAAAAGCGCTTGAAGTGTAAGCGTTCATTACTGACACCCCAATGGTCGAGCTTGAACATCTTCCCGTCGACGGTTCCATCTGCCTCGTCGATGATGCGGCAGGCATCACACGAATGATGGGTGAATTCTTGAGTATGGGTCATGGGCAAACTGTAGATCGTAAAAGTAGACCTGCTGGCCAAGTTGGTCTATTGTCAAGTTCACTTTCTGTTGATCGGGGGATCATTGTGAAGATTCACACCATCTTTGAGGGCACTTCAGAGATTCAACAGCTGGTCATTTCGCGCGCCATCTCGGGCCTACGCATCGAATAGTTGTAGGTTTTCGGCATGAGTTCTGAGGCAATTGAGCCAAATTCGACCGATATCCGCAAAGCGCAGTTGCGCGAAGAGAACGACATCGTTGCGCCATTTAGAGCAACCATTTCGTGGCGTTTAATTATTGAATTCGCGTTCACATGGGCTGCGTTTGCTGCTGCGTTTGTGCTCGCATCTACTGGTCAGATTTCGCTGTGGGCTGCATTTCCTATTTGCGTGCTCAGCTCAGCGATGATCTACATGCCATTGCATGAAAGCGTGCACAAAAATGTCGCTGGTGATAATCCAAAGATGCAGTGGCTGAATGAACTTGTTGGTCGCATGGCAGGGATGATTTTTACATTTGGCTTAACCCAGCATCGTTTGTCGCATTTGAAACATCATGCGCATACCAACGTTTCTGGAAAAGATCCGGACATGGTGTTGTCGGGAGATCCAAAGCGCATTCCAGGATCTGCAGTTTTAATGTCGGTGATGTCGCTACTTACCCCAGTGTTTGCACTCGTACCACCAAGTCGCAAACTCATTCCCAAGTGGGTGGGTAAGCGACTTGGCGCAGATGCTCGGTCTGAAGTGGATGTGCAAGACATGAAGTTGCGCGTGAAACGAAGCTTCATCGACATATTCGTATTGGTTGGGTTCTCCCTTGCAGGATTTGCGCCTGAGATTTTGCTGCTGTGGTACGTAGCCACACGCCTTGCATTCATGTGGGTTGCATTTATATTTGGTTGGTACCCACATCACCCACATCAAGAAACCGAGCGTTACCGCGATACGCGTGTTGCAACATTCCTTGGATCAACGTTGCTCATTCGTGGACACGATCATCATTTATTGCATCACTTGTACCCGCGCGTAGTGCATTACAAGTTGCCAAAACTGTGGGCAAATATTGAACCCATAATGGTTGCCCGTGGCGCACGCATTGAAGGCAATGCTTCTCGTGATGGACTAGCTATTCAGTGGAGCGCGCAGTAACAAACGCGGCAACGCATGTATCAATGTCTGCCTTCGTGTGCGTTGCGCACACTTGTACGCGAATGCGAGCCTTGCCCATTGGAACAACTGGGTAGGAAAACGCGACAACGTAAATGCCGAGTTTGAAAAGCTCTGCCGCCATACGCACGGCTTCGTGTTCGTCGGCAAACATGACCGGCACAATCGGGTGTTCGCCTGGCAGCAATGTGAAACCCGCTGCAGCCATTTGATCGCGGAAGTACTTGGCGTTTTCACGGAGTGTCTCGCGGGTATTGGCACCTTCGGAAACGAGGTCGAGCGCAACGAGCGAACCAGCCACCACCGTTGGTGGAATGGAATTGGAGAACAAATACGGGCGAGCGCGCTGGCGAAGCAGGTCGACAATTTCTTGGTGAGCTGCGATGTAGCCACCAGAAGCACCGCCAAGTGCCTTACCGAGAGTTCCCGAAATAATGTCAACACGGTCGCGAACACCAAACTTTTCTGGAGTGCCTGCGCCTGTTGCGCCGATGAAACCAACAGCATGTGAGTCATCCACCATGACCATTGCTTCGTACTTGTCAGCAAGATCGCAGATTTCCTTCAATGGAGCAAACGATCCGTCCATGGAGAATACGCCGTCGGTAACGATGAGTGTTCGTCGTGCGCCGCGAGCAGCAACAAGCTGGGCCTCAAGATCGGCCATGTCGCGATTCTTGTAGCGGTAGCGAGTTGCTTTGCACAGTCGAATTCCATCAATGATTGAAGCATGATTCAGCTCGTCTGAAATAACGGCATCGTCTTGGTCGAGCAACACTTCAAATACTCCACCATTTGCATCGAAGCAGGATGGAAACAAGATGGTTGCATCAGTTCCCAACAATGAGGACAAACGCGATTCAAGTTCATCGTGTTGCGACTGAGTTCCACAAATGAAACGCACACTGGCCATGCCGAAGCCATTGATGTCGAGCGACTCTTTGGCAGCAGAAATAATTGCAGAGCTATTGGCGAGTCCCATGTAGTTATTTGAGCAAAAGTTAATGAGGTCTTTAGTGCTGCTCAAAACATGTGATGCCTGTGGAGAGTCAATCAAACGTTCACGCTTGTATAAACCCGCAGTTTGAATGTCTTCGAGTGTCTTCTTTAAGTCTTGTTTAACACTTGTGTACATGACTCCGCCTTATGACCAATCCATGATTACTTTGCCAGCATTTGATGAACGGGCTGCAGCGAATGCTTTGTCCCAGTCGTTTGCAGGAAAGCGATCGGTGATCACGTCGCGAATGTCGAGGCCAGTTTGAATGAGTGAGTTCATTGCGTACCACGTCTCATACATTTCACGCCCGTAAATGCCTTTGATGGTGATCATGTGGGTGACGAGTTTTGCCCAGTTAATGGAAATCTCTTTGCTTGGCAATCCAAGCACCGCAATGCGGCCTCCGTGGCTGAGGTTATCCAAAATGTCGGGAAGCGCAGTCGGCGCTCCACTCATTTCGAGTGCAACATCAAAGCCTTCTTTCATGCCCAGAGTTTTCTGTGTTGCTGCGATTGAAGAAGTCATTGGATTCACTGCAATGTCGACGCCCATTGATCGAGCAAGTTCTAAACGAGATTCATTGATGTCACTGATGACCACATAGCGCGCACCAACATGACGAGCCACTTTGGCAGCCATAAGTCCAATTGGCCCAGCTCCAGTAATTAATACGTCCTCGCCAGCAACAGGAAAAGTGAGCGCGGTGTGCACTGCGTTTCCAAACGGATCAAAGATCGCACCAAGTTCGGCGTCGACCGCCGCAGAGTGCACCCACACGTTGCTTGCAGGAATAACCACGTATTCGGCAAATGCGCCGTTGCGGTTCACTCCAACACTTGAAGTGTTCTTGCACATGTGGCGGCGACCAGCGCGGCAGTTTCGACAGATGCCACAAATAATGTGTCCTTCTCCCGATACAAGCGCACCAATTTCAAGCGAGGTCACTTCTGACCCCAACTCCACAATGCGACCAGAGAATTCGTGACCAATGATGAGCGGTGCATTTACTGCTGATGCGGCCCATGCATCCCACGACTCGATATGGAGGTCGGTGCCACAGATACCGGTTTTTTCAACTCGGATCTTGACGTCGTTTGGACCTGGATTTGGTTCTGCGCACTCGATCATTTCCAGACCAGGTGCCGCAGATGGTTTAAATAGTGCGCGCATAGTGATGATTATCGTAGTGCCACCTTGGTAGCCAGGAATTATCAATTTGGTTCTAACCTGCGCCTGTGAACACTTTTCTGAGCAATGCACTCGACGCTGCAGTAGTTCCTGGGTTTTCCAAGATCGGTTACGCGATTCGCAAACGAATAGGGAATTGGCAGCCAATTTCAGGCTTTGATCTGCGTGGGAAAACTGTCGTGATAACGGGACCAACTTCTGGGCTTGGGAAAGAGGTTGCAAGGCAACTCGCACCTACGGGTGCCAACTTGGTGTTGGTTGCGCGTAACGAAGAAAAGTGCGCACGCGTAATTGATGAAATTGCTCCACTGTGCATAGGAAATACACCTGTATTCGTGCGCGCAGAGATGGGAGATTTGGAATCGGTTCGCAGTGCATGTGTAGTGATACAACAACAGTTCACTCATATAGATGTGTTGATTCATAACGCGGGTGCATTGTTGAATACTCGTCAGGTATCACCACAAGGAATTGAACAAACGATCGCATCTCACGTAGTTGGTCCATTTCTTATGACCACATTGCTTCTTCCACTTATGAATGGAGGTCGAGTGGTAACCGTTTCGTCAGGTGGCATGTACTCCAGCGGGCTCCCATCGTTTGATAAGGGCGAAACTTTGGAGATGCCTGCTCATAAATACGGTGGCTCAAAACAGTATGCAATTGCTAAACGAGCACAAGTAACGCTGAATGAAATGTGGGCAACTCGCGAACCCCAAACAGAGTTCGTGTCAATGCACCCGGGCTGGGCAGACACGCCAGGAGTGCAAGAAAGTATTCCCGGGTTTCGCCGAGTAACAGCACCTATTTTGCGTTCGGCAAGTGAAGGCGCAGACACCATTGCTTGGCTTGCGGTAGTGAATCCGTTGCCAGGAGCAAGTGGAACTTTTTGGTCTGACCGTGAGGTTCGTCCAACGCATAAAACACCTCAGACGAGGAAAAGAGATACATCGGGAACCCGTCAAGCATTATGGGCGTTACTTGAGAACCAAATAGAACGTTTTACGAGTAATCACTAATCTGTGACAATGGCAGCTGACGATCGTTCCGAAATTCATATCCGTTCGCGCTGGGGTGAGATTGACTCCAACGGGCACATGCGCAACGTTGCCTACCTCGACATATCAGCAAACTCGCGGATGGAGTTTTTCAACGCCAATGGGTACACACTCACCGAGTTCTTTGGTGCGGGTCTTGGTCCAGTTGTGCTGAAGGATGAAATTGAATACAAGCGCGAAGTCCGTTTAGCCGAAGATCTCACCGTGACAAACGAACTTGCGGGCATTAGCGAAGACAACACACGGTTTATCTTTCGCAATCAATTTATTAAGGCCAATGGAAAGCTTGCATGCAAGATCTCGAGCCTGGTGGCGTTCTTTGATCTCTCAACGCGCAAAATGATTGCACCACCAGAGAACCTGATGAAAGCGATACTGTCGCTACCTCGTTCGGAAGACTTCAGCACAATTACCCAATAGTTATCGGGGTACTGTGGTCTGTGACCACACTGCCGCCATGCCCACAATGTTCGTGCGAATACACCTATGAACTGGGCGCGATTTTGGCGTGCCCTGAATGCGCGCATGAGTGGTCGGCGCGTGTTGCTGCTGAAGATGCAGAAAACGCTAGTCCATCTGAAATTCGGGACACAGCAGGAAATGTATTGCAAGATGGCGATTCAGTGCAGGTGGTGAAAGATTTAAAGGTAAAGGGTCGTCCAACATCGATAAAAGTGGGCACAAAAGTACGCAACATTCGTTTGGTGCGTGACAACGGGGACCACGATATTGATTGCAAGGTTGACGGGTTTGGTGCCATGTATTTAAAGTCGAGTGTTGTTCGAAAGGTGATGTAGTTATGGCAAAAATGTCACGTCCGTATCAAGTACTCAGCCTCACCGCTGTGGCCACTTTCATGGTTTCACTTGACCTCAGCATTGTGGTCGTTGCTCGCGGAAAAATAGAAGAAACGTTCGGCCACAATCAAGCAAATATTTTGGCGTGGGTGTTCTCGGCGTATTCAATTGCATATGCGGCAGGGTTGCTGACTGCAGGTCGCTTTGCCGATGTGTTCGGACGTAAGCGTGCGTTTCTTCGCGGTCTCACTATTTTCAGTATTGGATCGGTGATGTGCGGGATTGCTCCATCGGCATTGTTGCTGGTATTGGCACGAGTCGTTCAGGCAATTGGTGGCGCACAATTGACACCAGCCTCCATCGCATTGGTGTTGCCAGAGTTTCCCGTTGAAAAACGAACACAAGCAATTGCTATTTGGGGATCAGTAGGTGGACTCGCTGCCGCAATTGGACCATCTGCAGGTGGCGTGTTGGTGGATTGGTGGGGTTGGCGGTCACTGTTTTTTGTGAACGTTCCATTCTGTATTTTCACGGTGTTGATGGGTCGCAAGATTCTGCATGAAAGCAAAGACGAAAATGCTCAACGCAAAGTTGATTACCCGAGTGTGTTATTTGGTTTCTCGGGCGTAGCGCTTGTGGTGCTTGCTATTTCTCAAAGTGAAGAGTGGGGATTTGTAGATCTGCGCACGGGGGCTGCATTTACTTTTGGGCTGATCCTCATTGGCGGGTTCGTTCGTCGTTGTCAAAAGGTGGAGAGTCCGCTACTTGATCTTTCGCTGTTCAAACTTCCGTTTGTTGTTGCTTCCAATTTGTCTGGCGTGTTGTTTAGTGTTGGCTTCATTGGCATGTGGTTACTCAACACCACGTGGTTGCAACAGGTGTGGCATTACAGCGTGGTGCGGTCGGGTCTTGCCACATTCCCAGGGCCAGCAATGGCTGCGTTCATTGCCCCTTTTGCTGGCAAATATGCGATGAAACTTGGCCACGCGCGTGTGTTATTTGTGGGGTCGGTAATGCTCAGCTTCGGCACATTGATGCTGGCGCATTTCATGACAACAGAACCGAATTATGTGTCGCATTACCTTCCGTGGATGCTGATCACGGGAATGGGTGTTGGTCTATCAATTTCGACACTGTCTAGTTCGGCGACGGCATTTTTGCCACCATCTGAATTTGCAATGGGATCGGCATTGAACACCACAACTCGTCAAATTGGCACAGCACTTGGTTCGGCGATTGCGTTGACCGTTGCAGCGCCCGCATTCAAACAGATCTACATGCTTGGCATGCGTGCAAAGGAAGCAGCAGCATCCGGTTCTCCATTGAATTGGACCTCAGAAACTGCGAAGCTCGACCTCTCGGCGTATCACACTGCGTGGAATATCAATGGAGTTGTGTATTTGGTTGCCGGAATATTGATGATTTTGATTTATCGCAAGCCAACAAATGCGCAAATGGTGACGGCTGGTTCAAAAGTTACGTTCGAAGATTAAATTCGGCGATTTCCACTACACGTCGTTCATCAATTGAACGATGCGCGGCAACTCCAAGAATTACCGACCATAAGCCATCATTCACCGTTACCTCAGGGCTGCTCTTTGTGCTAACTGCATGAACGAACTTGTCTATTTCTATGTAACTAGCACCGAAGTGTGCACCGGCATAAGCCACATCGCTGCTCATGGTTGCATCGATTTTACGAATTTCACGGCTTGATCGATTGCCAACATAGATATGTCCTGGCCCAGGAATGTGTGCCTCTGCTTTGCCGTGGCTGCCGACAACAGCAATTTCTTGCTCGTTTCTACCAGCTTCAGCAAACATGCTGAGGTCCAACATTGCACGCATGGAGTTTGCAAATTCCACAATCACATATGCGTTATCCAAAATATCTGAGCGCTCGCCGTCGTAGTACTCATCGAGATGGTTTACATCTTGCGAACCACTCGCCATCACGCGCACAGGTCGGGATTGTGCGATCAAGTTCATGAGGTCAAAAAAATGACAACACTTTTCAACAAGTGTTCCGCCTGTATTACGCGAGAATCGATTCCAGTTATTGACTTTTTTCAGGAATGGGAAGCGGTGCTCGCGGATACTGAGCATTTTCACGTCGCCTAGTTCTCCTGAGTTCACTACGTCGACAAGTCGCGCAATTGGCGTCATGTAGCGATATTCGAGTCCGACCCATGTGAGCGCGCTGCGTTGTTGGGCAAGCGCAACGACGTCTTGGCAGTGTTCAACTGTTGTGCACATGGGCTTTTCGACCAATACGGGTGTATTTGTGCGCAAGATGTCGAGTAGCAATTCGTGGTGAGTGAAATTGGGAGACGCAACGATGACTGCGTCTACTTCTCCCGAATTCATTAACTCACGATGATCGCGAAATTCTGCAACCGAGTTGTCTGCACCAAGTGCCTTCCGCGCCCAATTAAGTGGCTCTTCATGTGGGTCTGAAATAGCAGTAACCGTGGCGTTCGGGTTGGCGTTCACATTGCGAATGTGTTCGCATCCCATCATTCCCGTGCCAATCACACCAATGCGCGTCACCATGTCGCCACTTTAGGGCGTCATGGCTCGTAGCCTTGCGCTGTGACTAAGCCGATACAAATGTCGTTTGTTCTTTCGGCAACCAATGTTGATCAGCTGCCAGAATCCAAGGCAGAAATCGCGTTAGTCGGTAGATCGAATGTAGGAAAGTCTGCATTGCTTAATGCGGTGTGTAATCGCAAAAGTTTGGCACGCGTGTCAAATACTCCAGGTCGTACACAGCTGATCAACTTGTTTCAAACACCAACTGGTGGAACCGTGGTCGACTTGCCTGGCTACGGATATGCAGCTGTTTCAGGAAAGCTGAAGCGTGGTTGGGAAAAAATGATTGTTGGCTACCTGAACGAGCGCGAAGAACTCGATCTCATCCTGGTACTGGTTGATGGAATGATTGGCCCAACCGATTTAGACCTCATGATGCTTGAGCAACTGCGAGCAAGCGAAGTCAATTTTCAGATTATTGCTACAAAGCAAGACAAAGTAAAGCCTTCGCAGCGCGATACTCGTAAGCGCGACCTAGCGAAAAATTGTGAAGTAGACCCAAGTGAAGTGGTGTGGACGAGCACGAGTACCAACGAAGGAATCGAAAAGGTTCGTTCAATTATTAACCGCGTCCTGAAATAGATTGCTCGTCGCTCCGTAGGCTGTGGCCATGGAAGTTGAAATGATCGTAGAGATCCCTCAGGGATCACGTAATAAGTACGAAATGAATCACGAGACTGGCGAGATTTGGCTGGACCGCACGTTATTCACTGCAACCCAGTACCCACTTGACTATGGCTTTTTTGCCAACACACTCGGCGAAGATGGCGATCCGCTTGACGCGTTGGTGTGGTTAAGCCAGCCAACCTTTTCTGGATGCCATGTCATGGTGCGACCAGTTGCCGTCTTCTGGATGTCGGATGAAAAAGGTCCTGATGCCAAAGTGTTTTGCGTTGCATCGCACGATCCGCGCTACGCGACATACCAAGACATTGAAGACCTACCGGAGCACTTACTTGATGAAGTAGGTAATTTCTTCGAGGTCTACAAACTGCTCGAGCCAAACAAGGACACCACCGTAAAGGGTTGGGAAGGTCGCGACGCTGCCACTAAGGAAATTCAAGCAGCGCTTGAGCGCTACAAGCACTAACTACACAGCAGCAACCTTTTGTTTTTTGGGCCGTGGATGCATGGTTGGCTTTGCATCGATATCGCGAAAGAAAACCGCAGCGTAGAGCGAACCAAGAAGTGAGATCAAGATACTTCCCGCGAATGCAAAATGGAAAGCCTTGAGCGTTGCTTCATTGGTTGGAGTAGTCCCACCCGAAAGGTGAATAAGACGCGAGTGGAACAGTGTTGCCAGTACGGCAACACCAATCGCAGCGGATGCTTGGCGCTGAGTGGAGAAGATTGCAGAAGCGCGGCCAGTGTCGGACTTAGCGATGTTGGCATACGTTGCTGCTTGTAGCGGAACGAATGCAAACGCCATGCTGAGGCCGCGCAAGAACATCAGTTCTCGAATGGTCATTTGACTTACTCCGAGTGTGATGAACACAAATGGGATGTTGGATAACGACACGCACAACAAACCAAAGGCAACAAGCCTGCGTGGGCCAACGGTGTGGTACAGCTTGCCCACAAATTGGCTTGCCAAAATCACTCCAACTGCTTGCGGGAAGGTGGTGAGACCAGACTGCAGCGCTGAATAGCCGAGCAATGTTTGTAGAAACTGGGGAAGCAGGAAGAGAAATGCCGCGAATGACGCATACGACAACGTGTTGACTGTGTTGGAGTTACGGAACATGCGGTCGCGGTACAGGCGCAACGTGAGCATTGGCTGGTCGATACGAAGTTCGACGACCACCATCACGATGGTGAGAATTGCTCCAGAAATACCGACAAACAGAACCTCGTTTGACATCCAACCCTTCTCTGGACCAACTGAGAATGCATACAGCATTCCTGCGAGACCGGTTGCAGCTAACAAAAATCCAGCGATGTCAAACTTGCCTGCAGTGGGTTCTTTGCTCTCGCGCAAGTACAGAACACCAAAAATAAATCCAAAGATGCCGATTGGCACGTTCACATAAAAAATCCATCGCCACGACAAGTTGTCGATTAAGAGGCCACCGATGATTGGCCCGAGAGCTGGAGCAATAACGGTTGGAATGATGAGCACTGTTGATGCACGAGCACGTTCTTCCTGTGGGAATGCGCGAAACAACATTGCTGTGCCAACAGGAGTAAGCATTCCGCCGCCGACGCCCTGCAAAATACGGAAGGCGATCAGCTCTCCAATGCTGTGGGCTTGTCCGCACAAAATTGAAGCGGTAGTGAACATGAAGAGAGCGAACAAGAATGTGCGCTTAGTGCCAATGCGGTCACCGATCCATCCCGACGAAGGAATCCAAACGGCGATGGAAAGCAGATAACCAATGACTACCCATTCGATTCCTGCGCCAGTTGCATGAAAGGATTTTTGCAACGTTGGTATTGCGACGTTGACAATGGTGGTGTCCATGATTTCCATGAACAGGCCGAGCACGAAAATAACAGCGACAACCCACTTGTATTCGAAAGGAAGTTTGCGGGTCATCGTGCGTACGTCACTCCGCCATCAACGATGACGGTTGATCCAACGACATAATCGCCGGCACGTGACGCGAGGTAAATAGCAGCACCCGCCATGTCTTCTGGAGTGCCGATACGACCGGCGGGAATTGCTGCAGAAATTTCGTCGCCATGATCGCGCGCAACCTTGTTCATTTCTGAAGCAAATGCACCAGGAGCGATTGCAGTTACTCCGATGTTGTCCTTAATGAGACGAAGCGCCATGCGCTTGGTCATATGAATGAGGCCTGCTTTGCTGGCTGCGTACGGATACGTCTCCATCGGGTTTATGGACACGCCATCGATAGAGGCAATGTTGATGACCTTGGCCAGACGATCTTTCGAAGCGGCTGCGCGAAGTAGTGGCGCAAGCGCTTGCGTAAGAAAGAACGGTGTCTTCATATTCAGGTCAACGGTTTTGTCCCAACCGCTTTCTGGAAACTCGTCAAAATCGGCGCCCCAGGCGGCTCCAGCATTGTTCACCAATATGTCGAGCTTGGGCTCGCGCTTGGCAATTTCGGCCGCAAGAGCAGCGATACCTTCTTGGGTGGAAACATCGCCAGGGATAGAGATGCACTCGCCATACATGGAGAGTTCCTTGGCAGCTGCATCGCACTGAGCCGCCTTGCGAGCCGTGATGTACACACGTGAGCACCCGTGCTCGAGGAACCCCTGAACGATCATTGCGCCAATTCCGCGTGACCCGCCCGTAACGAGGGCCACTTTTCCATTCAAAGAGAAGATGTCTTTCATTTGTTCAAGACTACGATCTTTGAATGCGTAAGAACCCCATGCTGGCAATATTCACAACAGTCTTTATCGACCTTTTGGGATTTGGAATTTTGATTCCAGTATTCCCACTGTTAATTACAGATGGACCGTTTCGTGTGACGCCCGCAGGCTGGTCGTTTACTCAAGGGCTCATCATGCTTGGTTGGCTACAAGCCATTTATCCGTTCTGCATGTTTATTGCCGCTCCGATTTTGGGTCAGTTATCCGACCGCCACGGTCGTCGTCCGGTGCTTGCCTTTTCGATATTTGGTACCGCGGTTGGTTACGTGCTGTTCGCCATAGGCATTAGCACTGCCAACCTGCCGCTGTTGTTCGCCGCCCGCGCGCTTGATGGTTTGACTGGCGGAAACCTAGCTGTGGCACAGGCTGCAATTGGTGACATCAGCACTCACGAAAACCGTGCGAAGAACTTCGGCTTCCTTGGTGCCGCGTTCGGCCTTGGCTTCATAATTGGGCCGTACTTAGGTGGCAAGCTCAGTTCGCCGAGCGTCAGTTTTTACGGCTTGTTCAATACCCCGCATTGGTTTGGTGCAACAACTCCGTTCTGGTTTGCAGCAATTTTGGCATTCGCTAACTGCGCAGGAGTGTTGACCACGTTCCCTGAAACGATCAAAGAAAAATTCCATGGTGGCAAGATCAGGGTTGGACAAGCAGTGAACAACGTGGTGAACGGCTTTAAGTCAGACCGCTTACGCATTGTGCTGCTGTCGAGTTTCTTGTTCAGTGCAGGTTTCACATTCTTCACCACATTCTTCGGTGTGTACTTGCGCAACAAGTTCAGTTTTGACTCATCAAAAATTGGTGACTATTTCGCAATCGTTGGTTTGTGCATCGCGCTGTCGCAAGGGCTCATTGTTGGTCGCGTGGCCAAGAAGCTTGTGGACTTCAAAGTATTGAGATTCTCCATGTTCGGAACTGGCGCGATGATGCTTGTTTACTTTCTTACACCGACAACAAGTTCGGCGTATTTGTACATGGTCATTCCGTTCTTCGCGACGTTTAACGGACTGTGCATGGCAAACACTTCGAGTCTGATTAGTCGTTCTGCAGAAATGGGCAGACAAGGTGAAGCAATGGGAATTTACGCCAGCGTGACAAGCCTTTCGCAGGTTCCTGCCGCTGTATTAGTCGGGTACATCACCACATCAATTACGTCGAGCCAGCCGCTCATCGTTGCAGCTGTGTGCATTGGTCTTGCAGGACTTTCGTTCTTGTTGCTGTTCCGACCGAAGTATGTGTCGGGCGTAGTTGGTGCTGTTGATGGAATGCCGGTGCACTGATGCCAAGCAATTTTGCACTCAAGCCAATGAATGGAATTCATCGCCTTATTCTTGGAGTTACTCGTGGTAAAGCAGGTTGGACTGCAGGCAATATGCCGGTTCTCGAACTGACCACTGTTGGCCGTAAGAGCGGTAAACCTCGCAGTTGTATGTTGACTTCACCAATACAGGAAGGCGATTCAATCGTGATCGTTGCTTCACGTGGCGGAGACGATTTTCACCCAGCGTGGTATTTAAATTTGGTCGATAATCCACAGGTGCAGGTGCGCTACAAAGGTGGCCCTACCAAAATGATGACCGCGCGCACCGCAAACGCTGAAGAACGCGCACGCATGTGGTCTGTTGTGGAAAAGCAGTACAAGGGATATGCCGGGTATCAGCAACGAACTGACCGCGAAATCCCGCTGGTCATCCTCAACTAAGACCCTGTTATTCGCGAGGGGTAGCGTGGGGGTATGCCAGCACCCGGAATGTATTCAGGAATTACCACTGACGATGCAATGAACCTGGCCATGTCGGCCAAAGCAGTTCCGTTGTATAACGCGGTAAAGGAATTTATTGCAAACGAAGTTGAACCAGTGACCGAAAAGTATTTCGCACTTGGCGAAGGCCGGCCAGATCGCTGGCAATACGGCGAAGGTCAGCTCGAGTTGTTGGATGAATTGAAGCGCAAAGCACGAGCAAAGGGTTTGTGGAACTTCTTCTTGCCAAACTCTGAAACCGGAGAAGGGCTTTCAAACCTGGACTACGCATACATCGCTGTTGAACTTGGCAAGAACCCCATTGCTTCTGAATCAATGAACTGCAGTGCACCAGACACGGGCAACATGGAAGTGTTGGAGCGAGTTGGTACGCCAGAACAAAAAGAGAAGTGGCTGAAGCCTCTGCTTGCTGGAGAAATTCGTTCGGCATATGCAATGACCGAGCCAGACGTGGCATCGTCAGACGCAAAGAACTTGGAATGCCGCGCTGAACTTGATGGTGATGAGTGGCTCATCAACGGCGAGAAGTACTACATCTCTGGAGCTGGTGACCCGCGTTGCAAGATCATGATTTGCATGTTGCTCACAAGCCCTGATGCGCCGCCGCACAAGCGTCACTCGCAAATTCTGGTGCCAATGGATACACCTGGCGTAAAAATACTTGGCCCAATGGAAGTGTTTGGCGAAGACGATGCACCTCATGGTCACATGCACTTGCGTTTTACCGATGTTCGTGTGCCGGCATCAAACATGTTGCTAGGCGAAGGTCGCGGATTCGAGATTTCGCAGGTTCGTTTAGGACCAGGTCGTATTCACCACTGCATGCGTTCAATTGGTGCAGGCGAGCGCGCACTGGAGTTGATGATTCGTCGTGGGCTTTCACGCGAAGCATTTGGCAAACCAATTGCACGCCTAGGCAAGAACACCGAAACCATTGCCAAGGCACGCATTGAAATTGAAGCCATGCGCCTCATGGTGCTGCGCGCAGCGAAGGCCATGGACACATTGGGTAACGCAGAGGCCCGAGTTTGGGTGAGCGCGGTGAAGGCAATGGTTCCCGAGCGAGTGTGCAAGATCATTGACGAAGCCATTCAAGTTTTTGGTGCCACAGGAATTTCGCAGTGGACGCCACTTGCGCGTTTATATGCAGGCCAACGCACGTTGCGGTTGGCAGACGGCCCAGACGAGGTGCACTGGCATGTTGTGGGTCGCGCTGAAATCAATCGTTACGAAGACGACAAATCCCCAGTAACGACTTATGAACGCAATGGTGGGCTGTTCTCAGGCCCAGCCTGAACCAACAGATTTAAATGCGAGTCTTTGGTGACTCGGTTTTGCGTGGATTACTCATAATAATTCCCTCGAGAACTTTGTTGATTTCTTGCATAATCGCGGGCTCAAGCACAATGTTTGCAGCCTTCACGTTGTCATCCAGCTGCTCTGGGCGAGTCGCTCCAACAATTGCTGATGCAACGTTTTTGTTCTGCAATACCCACGCAATTGCCATTTGCGCCATGGTGATTCCGGCTTGCTGAGCAATTGGTTTTAACGCTTGAACTTTTGTCAGCGTCTCATCGGTAAGCCACCGTGAAATGAAATTCTTGCCGCTGAGCTCATCGGTTGCGCGCGAACCTTCGGGTGGTGGCTGACCTGGAAGGTATTTGCCCGTGAGCACACCTTGAGCCATAGGTGACCACACGATTTGCGACAATCCTTCATGCTCGGATGCTGGGACAACTTCTTCTTCGATGACTCTCCACAACATGGAGTACTGCGGCTGGTTGGAGATGAGTTGAATGCGTAAATCGCGGGCGAGCGCTGCTGCCCGGGTGATTTGTTCTGCATCCCACTCGGACACACCGATGTACAACGCCTTGCCTTGTCGAACAATGTCAGCAAAGGCGACCATGGTTTCTTCAAGCGGAGTTTCAACGTCGTAGCGATGTGCTTGGTACAGATCGACGTGATCCATCTTCAGTCGCTTAAGCGATGCATCAATTGAATGCATGATGTGCTTGCGCGAAAGTCCGCGGTCGTTTACACCAGCGCCAGTAGGGAAGTACACCTTGGTGAATACTTCAATGCTTTCGCGAGGCACGCCGGCAAGCGCACGTCCAAGAACCTCTTCGGCTTTCGTGCCGGCGTACACATCGGCAGTATCAAATGTGGTGATTCCAAGTTCGAGCGCTCGCTTTACGCATGCATTCGCCGCATCTTCTTCGACTTGGCTTCCGTGCGTTATCCAGTTGCCGTAACTGATTGCCGAGACTTTAAAACCACTATTACCGAGGTATCGAAATTCCATACGGCAAATCTATGTTGTGGTCGAAAGAATGTTCGCATTCACCGGCTTTTGCAACCATTTTTTGCCGACAAGGAAGCAGCCAAGTAAAACGAGTATGGCCATTGCGATTCCAGTTGCTGTAAATGCAAACTTTTGACCGAAGTGTTCGTACATGGTGCCTGCAAACATTGCTGAAATTCCACCAGTCAGTGTTTGCATTCCGCCGAGCAAACCAGATGCTCCCGCTTGGCGTTCGGGTGGTGTTGCCTGTGCCACTGCAACGCCAATTCCCGTAACCGTCAGCGAGTCAACCATGGATTGAGTGAGTCCAACGCCAAGCATGAAGTACGGCATTGTCATGAATCCATATGAAGTCATATACAACGACCCAAGCGCTAGTCCGAATGCACTGACTCGAAGCGGTCCATGCTTCTGGGCAATTTTGCCGCCGAGTGTGCCAAAGAAGATCCATGGCAAACCGAATAATGCAACACCAGCATTTCCTACCCAGTGTGGGGCCTTTAAGTCATCCATAATGATCACCCACAGCGAGTCGTACACGCCGATCATGACGAACAACGCCAGCCCAACAAGAATCGAACCTAGTACGGCGCGATTTTTTAACAAGTCAATTGCGAAACGTTCTTCGGTGCGATCTTCAATTGCGGTCTCGGTAATGCTGAGTCGAGCGATGATGACTCCCGTAATGGCGATGAGCACTGCAATGAGAATGAACGGTGCAGCAAGGTTGATGGAATCAACGGTGAGTGCGGCAATGACTGGACCAAGTGCGAATCCGCCAACTTCGATGGAAACGCCTCTTCCTAGGTTGCCGCCCATATTTTCTGGGTCGCTCACAATAACGATTCGTTTAATTGCGGGAATGGCGATTCCTGCGCCAACGCCCATGATGAAACGGCCAAGTAAAAACGCCGGAAGCGAAGACCCAAAAGCCATCAGTAATGCGCCAACCGCGTTAGCCGCCATGCCAAGCGTCATGAGCTTGCGTGCATGGCCCCTGTCGGCGTATGGCGCGATTGTGAGCTGGGCAATAAACGAAGTGAAAAAGCCAACGGCAATAATCATGCTGAGGCCGGCTTCTTGAATGCCGTATGCGGCTCGCCAGTCATCGAGCATGGTGAACATGACGCCGTATCCTGCGGCCAAGACGCCCATAGCAATTTGAAGCGTGAGTATTAATCGCTTCGTATGCACTGTGCCACATTAGTGAACGCAGGCATGGCATAAGTGGCGACTGCATCTGAATCGCCGTAGTCTGAGAAGCATGGATGTCGCTGTAGTCGACTACACATCGCCAGATGCACCGAAGCAATTCACCAATTCGCTTCGCGAAACGGGCTTTGCTGTGCTGATTAATCACCCAATCCCCTACGACGTTGTCTTACGTTTACAAAACGAGTGGCACGACTTTTTTCGTTCAGAACGCAAATGGAATTATTTGCCGAGTGAAACCGAACAAGATGGTTACCGGCCACTTGAAGAAGCAGAAACCGCAGTTGGTGCTGAGGTGAAAGATATTAAGGAGTATTACCACTGGTATCCGTGGGGTCGGCAACCAGAACACGAGTCGGCAAGTGCGGCAGCGGTGTATCAAGCAGGTTGGTCACTTGCGGCAGAATTACTGACGTGGGTTGAAGCAAATACTCCAGAAGAAATCTCAAAAAACTTTTCGATGCCGCTTTCGCAAATGATTGAGGGCACGCGACGAACGTTGCTACGAATTTTGCATTACCCACCATTGCGTGGCGACGAACCAGCAGATGCGGTGCGTGCTGCTGCTCACGAAGACATCAACATGATTACGGTGTTACCAGCTTCGAATGAACCGGGATTACAAGTGCTTGACTTGCACGGGAATTGGCACGATGTGCCGTGCGATCCGGGCAGCGTGGCGATTAATGCCGGCGACATGCTGGATTACGTGACCAATGGGTATTACCCAAGCACAACGCATCGAGTAAATAACCCTGTTGGTGAAGCAGCCAAGCGTTCGCGCATTTCAACCCCGTTGTTCTTGCATCCAGCCGACGACGTGTTGATTGCCGAAAATAAAACAGCCTTTGAGTTCCTGCGCGACCGGATTAAGCAGATTTCTGGCGTTGAATTAACGAAGTAGCTGCATTGCTTTTTGCTATCTGCAGGGCCGCCCACATAAAGAGGAATTGAAACGGGAGTCGGACCCACGACACCACTTGCTCTGCTGTTGTGCGGTTGCGCCAGTCCCACACCATGTAGATGTTGGCGGGGTACACGGCAATAAACAGGGCGAATGCAGCCCATCCACCGAGACGGCGATATTTGGGACTGAGCACGGCACAACCGATCGCGATTTCAGCAAGACCGCTGATGTAAGTCCAGAAGCGTTCGCTTGGTGGAAGCCATGGGGGGACAATGGCATCAAAAAAGTTTGGGTTTGCGAAATGGGTAATTCCAGCGAGCAGCACAAATATGCCGATTGGTAGCCAGAGTTTGTTTTTTACTGATCCAAGATTCATATCAGTACCTTCGCACATGTATTCGCTGCGTGCGAGGTATTCCACGCTTGCACAGATGTTTCTGGGACAATGGAACAACGCATTGAGGAGGCGCTGTGACCGACAGTATTGATGTCAAAACCAATTGGCTCGACCCACAAACACTGACCGATGTGCGCGGCCAGGTGCCTTTGGTCTATGTCGATGCGGTGCCCGTGCGGGTAAATGACATGGGCGAAGTAACCCATGTAGGCATGTTGCTGCGACAAGCCCCAGACGGCTCAATTAGCCGCACCGTGGTGTCTGGCCGAGTTTTGCTGGGCGAACGTATTCGCGAGGCATTGCTTCGACACCTCGAAAAAGACCTCGGGCCGCTCGCGCTGCCGCGAGTGCCTCTCGAGCCAGCCCCGTTCACCGTCGTTGAATACTTTCCCGATCCAAGTATCAGCGGCTTTCATGACCCGCGGCACCATGCGGTGAGTTTGGCTTACGTTGTTCCCGTTTCGGGAGACTGTCAGCCAACACAACAGGCATTAGACCTTGGATGGTTCACTCCCACCCAAGCGACTTCAGAGCAAATGGTCAAGGAAATGACGAGTGGACACGACCGCTTAGTGCGACTTGCTTTGGCTTCTGTCGGGCAGCTTCCGTAAGCATAAAACCCTTTTATTTATAGGGTTTTATGACGCTTTTTGACTACCCTCGAACTGCCAATTCGCTTACTTGGAGCGGGTGAATGCACGGTGATGTGCTCATTTAATTCAACAGTGATGCCGTCATCATCGATATTAAGTGGATCACTTGATGCTTCGAAAACTACCGCAGCTTCTTCTTTTGGTTTTCGGCCAAGCAACTTGTCGAACACCACCATTCCACCTGCCAACATCGCGCCAACAGTTCCATATCGTTGCGCTGCTCGTCGAACGAGTGGATCTTGTGAGTCGTCGTGAATGTCATTCATGGGGTGATCCCTCAAACTACTTGGTGAGGTGAATAATCTTTTCTCATGCTTGAAGGTAACTCGGTCTATCGCACCGCAGTTGCTCTTCGCACCGCTTTAATCGGCAAACAAACATTGGCATTTGACGCACTCGGTTGCGACGGAATTCGGCCAGTCCTTGGCCACACCATTGAAGAAGTTCGCACGTTTGGGAAGAACATTGAAATTGTGTGGGATGACGGCGTGGTATTGCATTCCACATTTCGCATTTCCGGATCGTGGCACTTGTATCGCCGCGGTGAACAGTGGTCGAAGCCACGTGATCGTGCGCAAGTGGTAATCGCGGTTTCAGATTGGATTGCTGTGTGCTTTGGTGCTGTTGGTTTGGAAACGTTTCGCGACTTTGATCCACGTAGGCATCCAATTCTTGGAAAAATCGGACCAGATTTGTGTCACCATGATGTTGATATTGAAGAGTGCGTTGATCGCATGATGCAATACGAAGACAGGGACGCAACTATTTCTGAGGTGCTTTTAGATCAACGTGTAGTGTCAGGAATCGGCAACGTGTTTCGTTGTGAAATTATGTGGGCATGCGAAGTGCACCCATGGGCGCGCATTGGTGAAATGAAGCGAGCAGAGTGTAGAGAGTTGCTTTTGCTCGCCCAAGAATCACTCCTGTCCCACATGCACTATGAGGCGAAAAATGCCGATTCACCCAATGAAATGGCCGTATATGGGCGCCAAGGTAAAGCGTGTCAGCGGTGCGACGATCTTATTCGTGTTGCACATCACGGCGAGGCAAACCGGGTGTTGTATTGGTGCCCAGGTTGCCAAACCGGACATCAGCCGCTGGTCAGTCCAAACTTCACACCGTTGTCCATTGATCGCACGCCAGCTTTTGGCGATTCTCACCCTGGATCACAAATTTTGATGAATGAGTTCGCCACCATGCGCGGTGACGGACAAGATTCCTTTAACTAACTATTCGTTAGTTGTCGCAACGCGACCCATAATGCGGTCGACTTTAATAATGATTGCCACTCGGTTGTCGCGCTCTTTTGGTTGACGGTAACGCTGTGCATAACGCACGCACGCTTCGTTAACTTCTGCGTTGTCGTTATCGCGCGTTGCAAGTCGTACTGATCCTTCAAGCGTGAGCCAGCGACCGCCATCAACTTGTGACACCACTGCACGTCCGCCACGTTCAGCATGTTTTGCTTTTTGCGATGGTGCAAATGTAATGACGCGCACAACATGTTTCTCTTCGTCGTAGGTGAAACCAACTGGCACTACGTGGGGCGAACCATCAGAACGCAGAGTGGTGAGCGTTGCCAAATGCCGTTCCCGCAGGAACTCCAACATTTCCGGCGTGAGGTCTAGTGGGGTCATTACGACGTGGTGATTGCCGCAAGCAGGTTCACACGAGTTGCTCGCCAGGCTGGGTACACGGCGGCGAGCACTCCAATGACGAAGGCCAAGATCAGAATGAACACTGTTGACCCAACGGGAACAGAGAAAGACGACAGCCCCTGGTCACGCAACGCATAAACGACGACCCAGCCAAGCCCAACACCCAGCACGATGCCAACCACAGCGCCAATGAGAGATGTAATCACACTTTCCCAGCGAACAGTGGTGCGAACTTGGCTCTTCGTCATGCCCACTGCGCGCAACAGACCGATTTCCCGCTGACGCTCGAATACCGAGAGGAGCAGCGTGATGATGATTCCGACCACAGCGATGATGACTGACAAGAAAAGCAGACCGTAGATAAGGCCAAGAAGTTGGTTGATCTTTCCGGACTGAGAGTCAATGTATTCGCGTTTGGAGAGCAAGGTTCCTTGCCCGTACTTATCGACGGCAGCTTGAAGTTTGGCACGCGCATCCGCGTTACTCACGCCAGGTTTCATTTTTATATACACGCCAAGGTCAAAGGTGATGACCGTTGAATCTTTTACAAGATCTTTGCTGACGGTGTACTTTCCGGCGAGTGAGTCGTATTGATAGATACCTGCAATGGAGAGTGTTTTTACTTGCGCATCTGCAAGGGTGACCTGAATGATGTCGCCAAGTTTTGTGGCGTGATTGTCCGCATATTTCTGTGAGACAAAAATGGTGTCGGCAGTGAGGTCTGCGTATGTTCCTGATGTAAGTCCAATGTCGAATACGCCTTCGGCGGTTACAGGATTAATAGTGGTGAGGTACTGCCCCTTGCCATCTATTTTTACTGTGAGCAGACCAATTCCGGTTGCGCGCTCCACTTGAGGAATTGCATTGATGTCATCAGCAAGTGAAGGACTTAGTCCACCGAAGCCGCGTGCGGAGGTGCTGATTGCGTAATCGCCTTTAAATTGTTGGGTAAAGACACCATCAATCTGAGAGCTAATACTTGCTGCAAGGGCTGCGACGGCAGTTACGAGCGCGACCCCAATGAGCACCGGAGCAGCCGTACGTGAAGTGCGTTTCGGATTGCGTGCGCTGTTCTGGCGAGCCATGGTTCCTGTTACTCCGCGCAATTTTTCTGCGGGCTTGCCCAATAACAACGCAACTGGGCGCGCAATTACCGGACCTAGTGTGATGGTGCCAGAGAAGAAGAAGAGAATTCCAAAACCAAGCCACGTTTTACTTGCGCCGTTGGTGACAGTAACGATTGAAGCAATTCCAAGCGCAATAAGCGCAAGTCCGAATATTGTGCGGCGTCGGGTGAGCGCAACTACTTCTATTGCTGTTTCACGCATTGCGGCAAGTGGAGGCACTCTGCCTGCGCGGCGGGCTGGCAGCCATGCGGAGGCAACAGTGACAATGAGGCCAACGATGATGGTGTTGACGATTGCTGAACGGGGAACCACAAGCCCGCCACTTGGGAGGTCAATGTTGGCTGCTTTCAGCAATGCGCTCAGCGCTTTTGACAGCCCAATTCCAGCGATCAATCCAACTGTTGAACCAAACAGACCGACAACAACCGATTCGATCAACATTGCACGCGTTACTTGCTTCTTGGATGCGCCGATTGCCCGGAGAAGCGCATTTTCTCGCTGCCGTTGTGCAGCACTGATGGAGAAGACGTTGTAGATCACGAAGCAACCCACACCGAGTGCGATGTAACTAAACACCGAGAGCAAAATGCCAAAGAAACTGAGGGCAGTTCCAATTTGGTCTTGAGTTTCTTTGGTGATCTGCGCACCTGTCAGCGTTTCCGTTTTGTACGTGCTTGGGATGGCGGTATTAATGGCCTTTGCCAGTTCGGTATCTGAAAGAGAACCATCACCGGAAACCAAAATGTCATCAACGAATCCAGGTTTCGCGAGAAATTCTTGGGCTGTTGCAAGATCAAAGAGCGCAAAGGTTGCTCCGCCTGGTGAGCGGACATTTCCGTATGAAGCAATTCCCACCAAAGAGAATTCGCGACTGCCGGATTGAGCAACAACCTTGACCGTGTCGCCGAGCACGAACTTTCCCGTTTTTGCCGACGCCTCATCGAGAACAACTTCTGTTGGTCCAGCGGCGAAGCGACCTTGACTAATGGTCCACAATGCGCCTTTAAATTTTTGGCCGACACTGCCAAATGTTGGCGGTCCGTTGCCCTCAGCCCCGAGTGGCTTTCCATCTTTGCCAATAATTCGAGCGAATGCCTGAATGTCAGCTTGCACATCGGCAACTCCGGGAACTTGCTTAACCACATCAACAAGTTCGACAGGAATGCGCTGACGTTCTTGTTGACCGAAATCGGCTTCAATAACTTGCGTCGATCGAACGTAGGAATCGACATTGCGAAACACATCGCTAAACAAATTGTTGAATGTTTGATTCAGCGTGGCGGAAAATACGGCGGTTCCCGAAAGGAATGCGGTGCCCAAAATAACTGCGAGGGAAGTAAGAACCAGGCGAGCCTTACGGCCAAAGATGCCTTTAAGAGCGATGCGCCACATGGTTTAGTGGCCTAATTTCTTCATGTAATCAAGCACGAGTTCTGGTGTTGGTTCAAGCAATTCACCAGCAATTTTTCCGTCCTTGAGAAACACGATGCGATCAGCGAAACTTGCAGACACGGGATCATGGGTCACCATCACGATTGTTTGTCCTAATTCATCAACAGCTTTACGCATGAACGAAAGAATTTCGTTTCCGGTTGTTGAGTCGAGGTTTCCTGTTGGTTCGTCAGCGAAAATAATTGCTGGTTCGCTGGCAAGTGCGCGGGCAACTGCAACGCGCTGTTGCTGTCCGCCTGAAAGCTCGCTTGGACGGTGAGTCAAACGGTCCTGCAAATGAACGGTATTTATTACTTTCTGGATCCATTCTTCGTTCCCCTTGTTGTTGCCAAGCAGCAGAGGCAGACGAATGTTTTCATCTGCTGTCAGTGTTGGAACCAAGTTGAACGACTGAAATACAAAGCCAATTTTGTCTCTGCGAAGTTTGGTGAGTTCCTTGTCTTTCAAACTTGCGATATCGATATCGGCAATAGTGACTGAACCCTCGGTCATTTCATCGAGACCAGCCATGCAATGCATGAGGGTGGACTTGCCAGAGCCGCTTGGCCCCATGATGGCGGTGAATTTGCCTGTTTCGAATTGCACCGACACATTGTCAAGTGCTCGTACTTCGCTGTCTCCGTGCCCGTAAATTTTGGAAACGTTGGAAGCAGTCGCGGCTGAGGGATTGTTCATACCCCTCAGCCTACGACCCAATAAATGTGGACGTTATGTCGCTCTACTTCGGCTGTGGGAGGACGCGAAGGTATGGCTTCACGGTCTTCCAGCCACCAGGAAAGAGTGTCTTTGCCTCTTCGTCGGTTACGGCTGCACCGATGATGACGTCGTTGCCATCTTTCCAGTTTGCAGGTGTTGCT
>Ga0194055_10000939_pt1 | contig 23664 bp, 17 predicted proteins | sample SepL449m_MetaG_FD_155482 | JGI IMG/M metagenome (GOLD analysis project Ga0194055, IMG submission 155482) | Anoxic zone freshwater microbial communities from boreal shield lake in IISD Experimental Lakes Area, Ontario, Canada - Sep2016-L442-9m | ecosystem: Environmental > Aquatic > Freshwater >... | reverse complement strand
GTCCGGGCCAGCGTCACTTCGTTCATAACAGTCGCCATCCGGGGCAGCTTGTCACAGATACGAATACCTGCTGCGGATGTCTCAATGACGCCGAACTGACTGCGAACCCCGGCCGGAGCTTCGGGCTTTGGATCGAATGTGTCGAGGTGACTGGGGCCGCCAAACTGGTAGAGGAAGATCACCGACTTCGCGCGACCGGGTCGAGTCCCAACCCCCTCAGCATGCAAGACTCGAGGCAGTGTGACTCCCAGCAGTCCTGCTCCTCCAATTGAGAGGGCTCGGCGACGGGAAATCGGATTATCGCTCATTTCCGTGTTCGCTTTCTTACTCGTGTCCAGAAGGCTGTCAATTACCTGCGCAGCAAAAACTCATGCGAATTCAGCAGGCCCCAGGAAACGTCTTCCAGTCCGACTCGCGGTGATTCGGCTCGCTCAATGTATCGGCTGGCTTGCTCGACTTCGTCATCTGTGGGTGGACGTGAAAGGGCGATCCAGTAGAGATCTTTGACCAGTTCCCCGGTCGGTCGTTTGGATCGGATCAGCAGATCGAGTCGATTACCTGATTCGGTCAGAAGTTGATGGACCAGGGAACCACTGATCGACTGAAAGGCTTGCGACAATGTTGTTTCGTCAGATCGCTCACAATCGCAGGACTGCAATCGAGGGGGTTTACCAAACGTTGTCAGAAACAGATCTGCACTGGTGGGCCCGCCGTCACGGCGTCGCGCGATCTGAATTCCGGGGAGTTGAGACGCTCGAGGGCCGACCGGATAACCATTGAATTTCAGCGGCGTGTTCAGCACCTTGCTCATCGCATCGATCAGTTGTTCTGCCGAGAGTCGTCGTACCTGAGCATGGCTGAAATTGGTCTCTTCGTCGCGATTCGTTTCGTTCGGACTGGCCGAAGCCTGGTAAGTGTTGGAATTCAGGATCAGCCGCAGCAACTGACGCAGGTCGTACGAAGTGCCTGACGAATTCTTCGACTGCAACTGGTTGCACAGAGCCTGGAGCAATTCCGGGTTCGAGGGAGGATTAGTCGCCCGGAAGTCATCGATCGGTTCGACGATCCCCCGTCCCATGACTTGTTGCCAGGTCCGGTTGGCGAGCATTTCCGCAAACCGTTTGTTACCGGGTGATGTCAGCCAATCGGCGAGACTTCTCAGCGGATCGGCTTGTGTTGGCGTTCCAGCACCCAGCAGCATTGGCGGGCGAGCCTTGTCGGTGCGAGGATCCTTGGCGACACCATCGTCGTTCAGAAAGACGATTTGTTCGCCGTCGAATTCGTGCTTGTCATTCTGATCCCGCCGTTTGTTTTCCAGAATCTTGTAGTCGACCCGCGCAAAGACGCTGGCCCAACTGTAGTAGTCATCTTGAGTCCACCGGTCAAACGGATGGTTGTGACACTTGGCACACTGCAGCCTTGCCCCCAGAAACAATTGGGCTGCTGCTTCACTCCGTTCAAACGGGTCCCGCAAAGCTCGATAAAAATTTGCCGGAGCGACTTCATAGGTACTTCCCCGCGCACTGACGATCTCGCGAACCATGACGTCCAGCGGCTTGTTGTTGGCAAACGCATCCCGCAGCCAGCCATGAAAGTTCTCGACCCCTTTGCGGTCGAGGGTCTTTTCTTCGATTCGCAGCAGATCAGCCCATTTCAATGCCCACCAGTCGGCAAATTCTGGTCGTTCCAGCAGTTCATCAATCAATGCCGCTCGCTTTTGAAGTGATGCGTCCGCCACGAACCTGCGAGCCTCATCTGCGGTTGGCAGCGAGCCGAGCAGATCGAGATAAACGCGACGAACAAACGTGACATCATCACAAGCAGCAGACGGGTTGACTTTCAACCGCATCAACTTGGCATAAACATGCTGATCGATGACGTTGGCCGGGGCTGGTTCCGCCCAGACAAAACCAGGTCGAGCATGAACAAACGCCAGGCGAACGGGAACCTGTAACTGCTGATACCGAACCAGCACTGTCGTCTCACCCGCAATGGTCCCCTTGACCAGCCCCGCAGGTGAAATCTCTGCGATCGGATTTGAACTTTCATATACCACGAGTGACGTGGCATCGCTCTTTGTACCGTCCGAGAATTCGGCGGTCGCTGTCAATTTCGTCTGCCAAGTGGGAGATGTCGTTTCGCCAGAGGGAGCTAAAAAAGCTTCGAGCGGGGTGACATGAAGTTGGATCAGTTTTCGTGTCCCCGGTCGATCATCGGGTGCCCCTGCTGCAATCCAGTCACGCAGGACACGGTATTCACGGGAATCGGCGACGAATCGCCGTCCCCCTTCATGAGCCACCTGCATCGTCGGCTTCAACAGCAACAGGCTTTCATCCGGTCGCCCCGAATTCGTCCGTCGACCAAGCCATTCTCGTGTGAGGACCAGGTAATCGCGCGCGGGATCTTGACCACGTAGAGAAAGCTGAAAGCCACCCTTGCCGCGAGCGTTTCCGTGACAGGTCCCGAGATTGCATCCTGCCTTCGACAGCACCGGCATCACGTCATTACGAAACGAAACATTCTGGGCCAGGGCTGACAGACTCAGGGCATGCAGCGTGGCAAGCATCAGCAAATGGAAATGGCGTGGTGGCATCTGAACACGATCAACGAAACAAGCGGTGAGTGAAAACGGGGTGGCGAAACTCAGGAACTTCAGTGTACGCTTCAGCAGAACCGACCGAAAGCCCAGTGTCGGCATGGTAGTAACTGTTCGGCGCAGGTCTCTTGACCCCTGATCGGCGCGGGTCTCCCGACCCCGCCGAAACGCCCGCCCGAAGGTCTCCTCTGAAATCCGAAACGTCTCCTCCAAAACCAGAACAGATCGAGTCGTCTGAAATGCAGGTTCCCGTGGAGTTATTTGGAATCCCTCGCCAACGAGCCGGCGTGGCTCGGACCACATCTGAGGGCAACTGCCTGGGAGACGTTCTGGCAGATCTGGCAGAACGATTTCCGTCTCTCGCAACGGCGTGCATTGACGGTCGACACCTAAGATCTGGCTTCACGGCCAATCTGGGAGGAGACCGATTTGTCACAGACCCGGAAACCATCCTTCACGACGGCGATGCCGTCCTGATTTTGTCGGTAGATGCGGGGGGGTGAAGGGGCGTCTAATCGTCCAAGTCAATCGAACGGACTTCACTGATGATGCTTCCGCTGGCAAACAGCGTCGAAATCTGGTCGCCGATGGAAACCGTTGATGCATCGCGAATCAATTCGCCGTCAGAAAGTCGCTTCGACAGCGAGTATCCCCGTTCGAGGACAGCCAGCGGGCTGAGAGCATTCAATGACGCGGCGAGCGAGTTGACCTGCTGACGGGATGTTTCAAAGGCCTGACGTATTCCACGCTTCAGTCGTCCTTCCAGGTCATCGAGTTTGTGTGACAGGTCGTGGATGCGGTCCTGAGGCCGCGTGAAACAACGTCGTCCGGCGAGCGAATCGAGCCGGATTCTGGCTCGCTGTGCCCGTTGCCGAAGTGACGAAACCAGACGCTGACGAATCATGTCCAGTTCCATGCGGACATCCGATTCCAGTGGAACCACCAGTTCAGCAGCCTCACTGGGTGTCAATGCGCGCCGATCTGCCACCAGGTCAGCAATCGTGACATCAACTTCGTGCCCGACCGCACTGACAACAGGGACGCGACAGGCATGAATCGCTCGCGCTACAGTCTCTTCGTTGAAGGCCCACAGATCCTCCAGGCTTCCCCCACCCCGGCCACAGATGACGACATCGACTTTGGGAATCTGATGGACTCGACGCAGTGCCGCCGCAATTTGTCCGGCCGCCTGATCCCCCTGGACCGCGACCGGAACGATCACAATGTCGGCGCGAGGCCAGCGGCGTGACATGACCTGGATGATATCACGAACAGCAGCCCCAGTCGGACTGGTGACCAGAGCAATCCGTCGCGGAAATCGCGGCAGTGGCCGCTTTCGCTCGGCGTCAAACAAGCCTTCTGCGGCGAGTTTCTGCTGGAGCTGACGAAATGCCAGTTCCAATGGCCCGATCCCCTTGGGCTGCATCTGCTCGACAACCAGTTGGTGCTGGCCGCGTGCTTCATAGACCTGAATGGAACCGGCGGTGATGATCTCCATGCCATCACGCAGATCGAAACGGACTCGCTGAGCCGTGCTGCGCCACATCACTGCCTTCAACTGCGCGGCGTCATCTTTCAGCGTAAAGTAGACATGTCCCGAACCTGCTCGCATCAGGTTTGAAATCTCGCCACTCACCCAGACGTGTGGAAACGTTGTCTCGACGACTTCTTTCAGAACGAAGGTCAGCGCACTGACGGTGAGTACGGGTACGGTTTCAGTCGGAATCGTCGGCATGTCATGAAGGCTTTGTCACGAGCAGATCGTGGTACCAGTCCACGAAATTGGGATCATTTTCTGACGGAATTAAACTCACTGGATTCCGCGAACGAGGTTGGCCACCCGTTCCTGAATATCGGCCGGTTCGCGGTAGACCGACCAGTCGCGTGGATTCAGTCCAGCAAATGCGGTCTGCAACCGCTCGGATTCACGTGTTTCTTCACGGACGGCTCGGATAAAGATACTTGCGATCTGATCCGGTCGTTCACGCAAAAAACTGGCGTAGATTTCAGGGTCCTGTTCGCCTGAATCACCGATCAAGACGAACTTCCGCTGTGGAAACGCCGCCAGAATCGGTTCGATGGCCGATCGCTTGTGAGTCTTCTGAGGCGACATTCGAATCTTGCGGGCGCTGTCGCGAATCCGGAACCGCTTCAGGTGAAAGGAACCTGGGGGATACAATTCTTCCCGCATAAACTCGACCAGCGGCTCGAAAAGTTGCCAGGGGCTGCCGGAAACAAAGTGAAAGCTGGCACCCGCCTGCGCACAATCCTGATAAAGCTCGGGCATCCCTGTGATCGGAACAAACGTCCGAGTAAAGGTGTTCCGAAAAAGGTCTTTGCGGTTCGGCACATTGCTGTGCTTGATGGTGTCGTCAACGTCCGAAATGATCGAGACCCCGACAGGATCGACGAGTTGCAATGTTCCTTCGACCAATCGTTCGTCGGCGTCTGTCAGCAACGCCCGGTATTTCAACCAGTTGGCAGGTATGCCGTCGCTGTGCTGAATCTTGGCAAGTTCCTCGTTCGATATAACGATCTCGCCGCGAAACAGGCCCATGTAGTCCGATTCGCCGACGTGATAGACTCGCTCGCCCAATTCAATCGAGATCGACCGACCTCGCAAGCCGAACATCAGGAATTGCCGCATCCGGATTCGAAAATACTCTTCCGCTGTCCGGTCCATTCGTAAGACACGTCGAATGACAGCAAACATCGGTTTGCGTCGTAGCCATGAGATCCGCGGATCGTAGACGCTCCCCTGGACGGTCAGTATCCAGCCTCGGCCATCGGCAGTGCGCGCGCCGTAAGAAGGATAGAAGACAACCTGCTCGTGACGAGCGACAGCCTTCTTGACGGAGACCTGGGATTTTCGAAACAACGGCACGCGAAATACCTTGTCTGCTTCACGAGATTGTGCAGCAGTCCTCAGACCACAGCGACCTGATCGGCATCCGCCAATCAACGGAAAACAGTGTAACTATCTCAGCAGATCTGCGATCTCCTGCGATGTAAACTTTTTATGAAGGCGAGCCCCCATCTGCGCCACAACGCGAGCGGCGGCATGCGATGCCAGGTGACCGGCCTGCTGCCACGTCAGCCCATTCGTAATTCCGTACAACACACCGGCCGCGTACATATCGCCCGCCCCCGTGGTGTCGACTGCAGTGACTGGAACTCCTTCGATCGGAATCGTCTTTCCATCGTGGATCAGAAGCGAACCGTCTCCCCCCAGTGTCAGTGCGACGTCGGCAGCATGGCTGTGAATCTTCTGGGCACAGTCAATCGGATCAATTAGACCCGTCAGACTGCGTGCTTCTTCCAGATTACAAAACAACAGGTCAACTGGTCCGGCAATCAGTTCCCAGAACAAGTCGCGGTTGATGTTGATCAGGAATGGATCGGAAACGGTAAAGGCGACTTTGACCCCATGCTTCTTGGCAAGTTCGATCGCCTTGAGTGCCGCACCCTTCGTGGATTCGCCCGTGAAGAGGTACCCTTCGATGTAAACAAACTTCGATTGCTTGATTTCCGATTCGGAAATATCGTCGGGTCCCAGAGTCGAGGACAACCCCAGATGCGTCAGCATGGTGCGCTGCGCGTCATCCGTAATCAGGCAGACGCAGGTCCCGGTCTGACCGTTCGTTTGCGGGACCTCGATCTTGACCCCCAGATCACGCATATCCTTCAGCCAGAACTCTCCCAGGTCATCGCGGCCGAGCTTCCCGGCATAGGCCCCGCGTCCACCGAAATCTGCCAGGCCAGCGATGGTATTCGCGGCCGATCCGCCAGCGCATCGACTGATGGCGGCTCCATTAAGGGCGGAAAGAACGCGTGTTTGAGTCGATTCATCGACCAGCGTCATGATTCCTTTGGCGAATTCGAGACGCGCCAGCAACGACTCATCAATCTTCGCTTGAATATCGACGAGTGAATTTCCGACACCGTAGACATCGTACGCCATGCTGATCAGTTCCCTGAGTGATTGATTCTTGATTGAAAGGGAACTGCTCTACCAAATACGGGACGCGGTTGCCACCATCAGCGAGAATCGTTGCGCCAGGCCCGAACTGCGTCGATGCCAAGAATTTGTGTTGGGGCCATGAGAAGTTGGGGCTAATAATCCGATTCGTGCAATTCATTCTGACATTTCCGTCAGAGGTTTCTTTCTCACGTAGTATACCGTTCGTCTGGCTTGTTGTTGTTTGATCTACAGCAGGATCTCCACTTCTTGGAAATCACTTTCTTTCCGATTTACGAATGCACCAGAGATTGTCGTACGTTCGCAGGAAGAATTCCCCATTCGAAACTGCGATCGAAGCCAACGTCCGTTCAGGAATTTTGTTTCGCGCAAGGACTTCCAGCTTCTCGGTGTTCGGCAGAAACACAACCGATTCGCCATCCAGGCTGGTTGTGTACAGCCGCCCTTCGGCATAGACGAGGCTGGCCCAGGTTGATGAGGTCAGACGCTCGGTCCAGAGAATTTTTCCTGTTTTTGCGGCAATGCACTGTGCCGTCCCAGGCTCGTTGACCACGTAGATGTGCTCACCCACAATAACACCCGATCCGATGCGCTGCGGAGACGACGGAAATCGCCAGAGACGGTGAGTATCCGTGATATCGGTTTTGCCACTGGAAGGAAGGTCTACGGGAGGCTTCATTCCCAGCCATGCACCGGTGAATCCTCCCATCGCGACGATGATCTCCGGGGTTACCAGTGGTGTCGTATAAACGAGCTTGTCAGCCCCCTTGTCCTTGAACAGACCATCGCATGTCCACAGGATCTCGCCCGTTCGCGGCTGGTACGACTTCATCGTTCCCGGCCAGCTCAGAATCAATTCTTCGCGCGCCCCGAACTTCGCTAGGACGGGCGTACTCCACGAACCGATCCATTCCGAATTTCCCTTGTCTCCCAGCTTCCCACCAGATTCCTCAGCCCGCCAGAGATCCTTTCCGGTCAGTTTGTCGACCGCCAGCAGAAATGTTCTTTCTCCCGGCCCGAAGTTGAGAAAGACGACGTCATTCCAGATGACCGGCGACGCAGCGTTGCCCCAGATGTGATGACACGGCCCCAGATCACGATGCCATTGCTCATTTCCCGCGAAGTCATAGCAGTACAAACCTGCGGAACCGTGCGAGACAATGACTCGTTCGCCATCCGTCACTGGTGATGCAGAACAATAAGGATTCGTGTTATGTGTCGGTTCTGCGGCGGTGAATTCAATCGACTTCTGCCAGAGCAACTTGCCATCCTGACGATCCAGGCAAAGGAGCGATCGTTGCTTGCCTTTGTCAGTCGCCTGAGTCAGAAAAATACGGTCTTCCCAGATCACCGGCGTAGAATTCCCGGGACCGGGCAGAGGCACCTTCCAGCGGATATTTTCGGTCGGTGACCAAGTCAGTGGCAGATCGGTTTCACGCGATTGTCCATCTGCAGTGGGGCCGCGCCAGGCAGGCCAGTTTTCGGCGTAGATGTCACTTCTGGAAATTGATAGCGAGCAAACGATACCGATTACGATCACACAGCTTCTGAACATGAGCAGGGTCCTTAAGAGATCGATCTGCGGTATCGCATGTCCCATTGGAAGCAGGCATTTGTGACAGGCTAATGAAAATTGTACACAAATTGGCATCCCATGGACTATGGTCGCAGGGAATGGAAGTGCCGAACAAGCCCTGATTTTGGTGTTGATTCTGGGTGGTCAGGGTTGGGGCGATTGAACTTACCACGTCTAAGGACAGAACAACGGTTAAGTTCTCTACCGGCTTTCGGCCCAAGGGGCCAGCGGTTCGCCCAACCCGGCCCCTTCGGCAACGCTGTGAAGCATTTTTGCAGGCTAAAAATGGGGTTTCCATGAGTGGAGCGGCGACGGCGACGCCTATTTCCTCTACTGTTCGAAGTACTTGCGTTGACGCGATCTGGCATCCCTTCAGGATGCTTTGTGTGATCGCGTTCTTCGATCCGGGGGTCGCCGCATCGCTTTTACCCCCGGCTACGATCTGTGACGCCTTCGACGTCTGGAATGCCTCACGTCGCGTTTGCTGTGTCACCGCCTCAGCCTCGAATTCGACGTCCCGTAATTGCCATTTTCCGAAGTCGGCTGCGGCAGGCTGGCAGGGACTGTAGCGAGGGGTTTTATGATCGCGAAGCGATCAAAGAAAGTAGCCGGGGGTTGCCGGTGGTTGCAGTGAAGCGGAAACCCCCGGAACAGGTCTACCTCTCAAAAACGCATCCTGAAGGGATGCCAGAAACGCTTGGGCCTTCGCACTTTTTTGGGTTGCTGTGTTCGCCGCCCAAAGAGCCTTCAGGAAACACTTTGTTATGCGACTGATTCCTGGCCCAACGGACGTTTTTCTGGAAAGCCCCAGAATCAGACGGCGTTCACTTTGAGCCGTTGAGCAACAGAAACCGTGCTTTGGGGCGTACGACTTCAACGGGACCATCGTCTGGTACTGGCATCGGCACAAACTGTGGACTCGGCACGTACAGGTTATTGACCTGCCGGGTCGCACGTTCGCTGCTGGTTTCCAGGGCCTTGATCCGAGCCTCCAGCTTCTCGATCCGCTGGACGAGTTGAGCCACCTGATCCGGGCCAGCAGCCTGCGCTGGAACAGCTGCAGGCTCTTCGTTCGCTCGCAGGATCGACAGCCCGATCCCGACGGTACCAAGCAATGACAGACCGATCACAAAACGGCGGAATTGCATTTCAGGAATCCTTTCCTTCCATGATCCATCAAGATCATGATCAACTGCGGAGGTCTTCGAACAGCAGCGTCGACAAGTAACGTTCCCCGCTGTCCGGCAGGATCGTGACGATCGTCTTTCCTGCCGATTCAGGTCGCGCGGCAACCTTGAGTGCGGCAGCCATCGCAGCACCACAACTGATGCCGCACGTGATTCCTTCTTCCTTCATCAGTCGCTTGGCCATTGCGAAGGCCTCGTCGTCCGTCACTTGAACGATTTCGTCGACCAGGCTGCGATCCAGAATGTCTGGAACAAAGCCAGCACCGATTCCCTGAATCTTGTGTTTTCCGGCTGCGCCACCCGACAGGACAGGGCTGGCGGCGGGTTCGACGGCGATGGACTTGATCGGAAGCTTCTTTTCCTGCTTCAGGTAGCGTGTGACGCCTGTGATGGTTCCCCCTGTTCCGACACCGGCCACGAAGATATCCACTTTGCCGTCGGTGTCCGTGAAAATTTCCGGTCCCGTCGTCTTGAAGTGAATCGCCGGATTGGCTGGGTTCTTGAACTGTTGAGGCATGTAGTAGCCTGGCTGAGTCGACAGTTCTTCGGCCTTGGCAATGGCCCCCTTCATCCCTTCAGCACCGGGAGTCAGGATCAGGTTGGCTCCAAATCCCTTCAGCATCAATCGACGTTCGATTGACATTGTTTCGGGCATGGTCAGCGTTAACTGGTAACCGCGTGCGGCACAAACAAACGCGAGCGCAATTCCCGTATTGCCACTCGTCGGTTCGACGACATGCATGCCGGGTTTCAGTTTTCCGGTCGTCTCCGCATCCCAGATCATCGCCGCTCCGATTCGGCATTTGACACTGTATGCGGGATTTCGACCTTCAATCTTTGCGTAAACCGTCGCGTTCAAGCCTTGCGTCAGACGGTTGATTTTCACCAGCGGTGTTCGTCCGATGGATTCTGAATTGTCTTTGAATACTGTCATTGTTCTTGGCTCCTTCCAATTGCAGTCAGGTCACGTGCCGTCGATGATTCAATCGATCGCATCGCATTATGGGAATGATTGGTCATTCCGGGAAGTCAGCAGTCGATTCGTTTTCGCGCCAACTCATTACTGGGGGCGAACGCGACGAAACGGCTGCGTTTCGAGCGACGTTTCAATTGTGCCAGACTCGCCAGGAGTCCGATTCGATTTCGCCACCCCGGTTTCGCTGGCACGCCCCGGTGCGCCCGATTCATGCAGCAGATCCGCAACGAATCGTTCACTCGCCCGGTTCACGATTACAACTCGACTTGGCTTCCCAGGAGTCCGTGACCGCACGATGCAGATGACTTCAGCACCCGCGAATTCGTCGACCCCCTCGGGACCAAAATTCAATTCCCGTTCCAGCAGCTTTGAAATGTCGTCATCCGTCGTAGCAATCTTGCCAATTTCAGAATCTGGCATCTTTGAGTTGTCGGCTGGGGGATCGTTGACCGCAATTTCGTCGATCTCTTTTGGCGTTGATGATGTGGGGGTTCGTGGAACAATGTGTCCCAGTCCTGCCTTGTCGAGCAGTTTGATGATCGGTTGCAGACCGGCGTAAATCCCCCGAACGTCCTTCGGGTGTGCGGCGATGCAGATGCCGACCAGTTCATCGTCCCGGAACAATCCACCCCCGGATCGACCTTTTTGTGGTCGCCCTGAACACTCCAGATTGTCCGGTCCATCGTACTTGTTGATGGCCGTCAATTGAACGTCTTCACGCGAGGGATTATCGCCGCCACTGCAGCCAATGCTGAAAAGCTTTTCGCTCTTCGTCAGTGGAAGATTGGACAGGCGGATGCTCGGCAGCCGTTGAGGATAGCTGATGCTGACCAGGCCAACATCCGCCGTCATGTCGGTCAGGATCACGGTCCCCGGAATCATGTCGGGCTTGGCCGATTTGATATTTGTGTAGACATCGACTTCGATGACGGCGTTCTTAGAGAGATTTCGGAAGATGTGACCGCAACTCACCAGAATCGCCCGACCTGGCTCGCTGTCAATGATCGTTGCGGAACCATAATTGATCGAGTTCCCATCCTTCACGCGAAGTCGTACGCTGGATCGAAGCGGGTTTCCTTCAGGGGGCTGGCCTCGAAATACTTCCGGGGCGCCTGGGCCAAATTCCGGAGAGCGTGAGCCACCCCGGTCGGGTTTGGCGGGGGGGGTAATCGGAATCGCCTGCCCCAAGTCCGGGCCATTCGAATTGCGAGGCGAATCCTTGGCAACTGGTGCCGACTTTGGCAGCCGATTCATCATGCTGCGCAATTGCTGTTCGGTTGTCAGCCCGTTGGCCCGGTCCAGTTCTTTTCCGTCTGCGACGAGTACAAAACAGGGGATTGATTTCACCCCATATTTGGCGGCCAGTTGAGGTTCCTGATCAACGTCGACTTTACGAATCGGCAGGCCTTGGCGTTCCAGTCGTGAAACGATGGAGCTCATCTGCTGGCAGGGACCACACCATGACGCGGTGAAGTCGAGGAGTACGTTGTCAGATTGAGCGGACGAGAGTCCGGGAATCAACAGGAGAGCCGCCAGAGCAACAATCTGTGTCCACCAGAAAAAGCCATCATGGCTGGAACCGGTGTTTTGGAGAGAAAAGGAGTGTTGAATCGCAGGGAATTGCGAGCGTGGTGCGAACCGCTGCATGAATTCGGCCTCCGTGCCTTTGTAGAAATTCCAATTCCGCCGCCTTGCGACGGCACATTTTACAATGAATCGTCTCCGGCCATCTTGGCGTTAGCGGCGATTCATTGGACGCCAGAAATCCAGCGTCACTCGTGATTCGAACAGCAATTCCACCCTGTTTGAACGGCCGGGAGATATTCCATCGCCCGTCCTTTCTGGTGAACCCGATTGCAATGATCAGATCGCATTCCCATCGTTGCACGCGGCGTGCCGCGCCTCAAATAAAACAAACTCTGGACACGTTTCGCCGACACTGCTAATTTCCCGCCCGGTTGGACCGAGTCCAATCTTGAGCGAATCTCCCGGATCATTTCTGTTTTTTACAATCTGTGTTTTTGCAATCTGTGGCAGTGGCCTTCCGTTGCCGGGATTGGCAGAGACCATTTCGACTGCTGATTAATTGTGTTGCTGGTGACAGATTCCCGAGTTGGCATATGCCACGAGGACTGCCCTGGCACTGGATTTCGTTCGCCACCCAAGGATGGAGTCGATCGTGCGAACCCTGAACCTGCTCGCCATTGGATTTGTTACTGCAGCCCTTCTGCAAGTCATGGGTACTGCACATGCCATCGAAAATGTACGGGGAAAGCAGTATCAACTGTCTCCCAAGCATGGACCGTGGATGATCATGGTCACCAGCTTCCGCAATGTTCCTGAAGATCAGAAGAGCGAAGGGATGACTGCGGAACAGGCAGCCATCGAATTGGTCTTTGAATTGCGAGATAAGGGGATCCCCGCGTATACGTTTTCACAGGATGCTGTCAAAGGGGAGATTGAGACACGCAATCGACTGGGACGCGAAGATCATCGTGTCTACGCCGCTCAACGAGACATGATTTGTGTACTCGCGGGGAACTACGAATCGATTGAAGACCCCACCGGACAGAAGACATTGACCTTTATCAAGAAATTTCGCCCCGAGTTCCTGAAGAATGCCAAGAGTGGTGCGATCCTGCGTCCGGATGCCGCCACTCGTGGTCCACTCACTGGTGCGTTCCTGACGATCAATCCGATGCGCAAGCCGGAAGACGTAGTCCAGAAAATCGTCGACAAGGACACCAAGTACCTCAATACGGGTATCCCCTATCCACTCGTGAAGAATCCCCATAAGTACACCGTTCGCGTCGCCTCGTTCACGGGTAAGTCGGCCACACCCCTCGGCAATAGTTCATTCCGAGGCCGTGAGAACCAGTTCGATCTGAATCTGCGAACAGCGGTCAACTTTAATATCGTCAGAGCCGGTGAGGACGCCGAACAACTCACCGCATTTCTGCGGAACAAAGGGACGCGAAGTCAGGGAGGAGGCGACGCCATTCTGCGCGAAGCATACACCTACCACGACAAGTTTCAGTCGATCGTGACAATTGGCGGATTTGATTCACCGGACGATCCGCGAATCCGACTGATTTCTCAGTACTACAGTCCAACACTTGTGCCAGATATGCAGTTGCTCGGTTCCACAGTCAGGGATCCCAAGCAGGTGACCGATGAGGAATTGGCTAAGCTTCCCAAGGTTTTGACGACGCACACCGAACAACTGCTCGGCAATGATCCCAAAGCACCGCCAATCCAGGTTTGGACATTTGATACGGCCCCACAAGTCATCGCTGTTCCACGACTGAAATGAGCGACCAGCCGAAGGCCACGTCGGTTCCGATCTCGATGATCAGGGACCGACGGCGCCGATCCACTCTTTCTCACCTTCTCGCGGACCGGGAACAGCACGTTGTACGCTTTTTTCTGTCGGCGCGAGGAACTTTGGATTCTTCGCGTCCGTCGACGCAAACGCAAATCCCTGTTCGCCCTGCTTTCCGTTAGTTTCGCAGAGTGGAACGATTTCGCCTGCCTGAGGGGCTGCTGGTTTGGCACGATCCGAGTAGTTCAGCTCCCATCCCGGCCGATCCTGTACCAAAATTGTGCCGAGACGTCCCTGATCATAGCCCGCCATGACGATCCCTTCGGCCGCTGTCATTTTTGTGAACAGGTTTCTGCGGAAGGCGAGTCCCATCGAGTTTTCGGCGGGCATGTTCGTGAAGACGATACCACTGCGTCCCTCATGGAACGTGTTATTCAAGATCACAACGTCTTTCCACTGAACGGCCCCCTCCAACCGAATCCCCTCTTGCACCTTGGTGAACAGATTTTCGGAAATCGTAATTCGATACGGGCCCGCTCCCGAAAGAATGATTCCCGAGGCCAGAGGACCAAACAATCGGCAACCTCGAATCATGGCATCGCTGGGATCCCCCTCTTCATTGCGTTGTAAGCGAATCCCCACAGCACTCGTCGAACCGGAAGCGGGTTCGAGTGTCAGCTTTTCAAGGATGAATTGTGTATTGACGAACGACGCACCGCGCGCCCCCAGGCATGAGACACCTGTCTGACTGAACCCCGTGATCTTCATGCCACTGAGTCGGGTTTCTGTCATGTCCCCGATCAATTCGACCCCGACTCCCTTACCGGTGGCGTTGATCGAAATTCCTTCGACAGTGAATCGCGAAATGTTTTTCAGGCGAATCGCAGGGGTGTCTTGAGGGGCCTCCAGGATGACGTCCCCGCTGGCAACCAGTTTGATTCCCTGCGGCCAATCCGGGTCGACTGCCTTGTCTGCCTTCTTGTTTTTGGATTTCGTGCGTTGTTGCGGCGACCCATCTATGGAAATGTTTTCCTTATAGGTCCCGGCAAGGATCTTGATCACCATCACATCGGTCCCGGACTGGTTCGGTTCGAACCTGCGACGGACCGCTTTCAAGGCCTCAACGATCGTCTTGAATTCACCTTGTTCTCCGACCGTGACTTCACGCTTGTCGGATGCCCAGGCTGGTTGATTGACGAGTTCGATCTTCCGAGGCGTCCCACCGCCGAAGAAGCCCATCGCGTACATGCCGATGAGCAGCACCACCACGACTCCGCCACCAATTCCAGCCATCACCGGGACCGGCAAAGGGAGCTTGAACGATTTGGGGAGCTTCGGAACAGGGATTTGCGTTGACGTTTTCGCAGGAGCTGGCGCTGGTTTTCTCGGGGCAGGTCGGGGTGCCGCAGGAACAGCACTGAAATCTGGAAATGTCGGCATGCCGCCGTCGACAGGGGCCGGTTCCGCAGGTGGCAGAACCGCCTTCAGTTTCATACTGGATTTGGGGTTCAAATGCGGCGGGGCTGTGGCCGTCAGGACCGTTGACTGAGGCGGCATCTGCTTGGGAATCACCGGAGCAGGTTGCTTTGGCGAGGAGGTCGGACCTGTCCGAACACTCTGCGAGTCCGAGAGTGCCGCGAAGAAACTCGTCAACTCGGTTTCCACCTGTGTTTCAGGCGCTGGAGCAGGAGTTGGATCTGAAGGTGGAGCAAACTGCTGAGGAGCAACGGGTGCCGCAACCGGCATTGCGACGACTGGGCGCGCCACCGGAATCGTATTACTGGAGACTTCTGTTGATCGCGATCCATAAATCCCCGAATGAGAACTACGCCAATCGGGAGCCGCATTCGCATCAACCCACCCGTACAGGGCATCGGCCGCATCTTTGGCGGTCTGATATCGCTCTTCAGGCTTCTTTGCCATCATGCGACGGACGATCGCCGCCAGCGTCGTGGGGGTTTCCGGCCGCAACGATTCGATTGTCGGGGGGGCTTTGGTCTGATGAGCCATTAACCGCTGAGCCAATGTCCCTTCGGTATAGGGCGGACGTCCCGTCAACAGAAAGTACATGGTACAGCCCAGGCTGTAGATGTCGGCACGGGCATCAACGGTATGGCTGTCGAGGGCCTGTTCTGGCGCCAGATAATCGGCAGTCCCCAGAACCTTTTCGTCATGGCGGATCGTCAGGGCGTCTTCATCTTCATCACCCGTGAAGAATCGCGCCAGACCAAGGTCCAGAACTTTCACAACGCCATTGGGGTCAACCAGCAGATTACCCGGCTTGACGTCGCGATGGACCATCCCCGCTTCGTGAGCATTGTGCAGCCCGAGTGCTGCCTGCCGCGTATATTCTGCCGCATCAAGAAACGGACAGACACCCTGCTTTTGTACCAGTTCCTGCAGGCTGTACCCTTCGACGTACTCCATCACCAGGAAATGGATTTCGTTGTCGCGGTCGACCTGATGATCGACGTCATACGCACGAACGATATTGGGGTGATCGAGTGACGCGACGGCTTGAGCTTCGCGGTGAAATCGCGCCAGGTACGAAGAATCGTTGACTCGCTTCGTCGGCAGGACCTTGAGTGCACAGCGACGGCGCATCAGGACGTGCTCGGCGAGGTAGACGGAACTCATCCCCCCTTTTCCGAGTAGCGACAGCAGGCGGTACTTCCCCAGGAAGTAACCTTTATGTTTGCCCTGCAGGAGCTTGTCCGCCTGCCAGCGAGTCACCGCACCATTGGTCACCAGGAATTCGGCAAGTTTGGGGGAATCGTCGGGGCTTCCGCCAGCCTGAGTGTATTCCGCGACCAGCCGCTGCAGACGGTCCGCTTCTATCAGACTGCTCTTCTTGAGCACTGCAACGAAGGTCTCGACATTTAACTTGGTGGACATCGAGGTTGTGCCTGCCGAGACTCTGTGAGTGAATTTCCACGACCCTGTGGAAACGCGACACGAACAATTGTCTCTGTGAACCGATGCTTCCCTGCATAGACCAAAGGAACTCGCTCACCAGACGTGCGAATTCAAATTCGTAACGAGTCCCACTGGTCAGGCTGTAATATGATTACGTAAGCTACCAGCCGAATCACCGCGTTTCCAGTCTCTGGTTTAGTCGGAATGACGTAGATTACGATCTCGTCCTTTCAAATTGGCGAAATATGAACGACCGTAACGATTCTACGCTGGCGTCCACGAACGAACGCCTGTCGATTTTTGGGACTCTGATTTTCGGGTTCGGGCTGCTTCTCGTTCTGGCTCGGACGATTGAGGCGACGTTCGGCATCCCGAACATGGTGAGATCCTGGTACCAGAATGATTGGCTCTGGTGGTCCGTCGGATTCATTGGTGTCGTGGTGGGAGCTCGATTCCTCGCTCGATCCGAACTCCAAGAGTTGACGCGAACATGGCGTCCCTCTCGCCCAGGCAAGCGATTTCACTCCCTGGTGCTTTACACCCGTCAGGGTTGCCACTTGTGTGACGAAGCTGCAGAAACTCTGAGACGCCACAGTCGCTGGCTGCCAGAGCCAAATCTCACCGACATCGATACGGATCCAGCACTGGTCGAGAAATTCGGAACGTGCGTTCCGGTCGTGGCGTTCGACGGCAGAATTCGATTCCGTGGTAAAATCGAGGTTTCTCTGCTGCGGCGTCTGATCGAAGGGACCGTACCAAATTCCTAGTTCTGGCTAGCCGGCTGACGCCTCACACCTCACCTCACCTCACCGGGGTCGGAGTTCCGTTGGAAGCCGATTTTAAGATCGGGGGAGCTTGATGTGTCAGTGATTCGATGCAAGTCGCGCTCCCATCGCCGAATACCGTGGCAATCGTTTGGACTGTCGAATCGGTGGAATTTTCTTGTATCATCACCAGCACTGAATGAGAATTGAGCAGAGTCATAATGCCTGTGAAGCAGACGCGAACACTTTGATGCAACCTGGTGGGGGCTGGCATGGCAGAACAGTGGTTTTACCGGATGTTCGGACAGGATTTCGGCCCCATTCCGTTGAGTGAACTGCAGGATCTTGTCCGTGCCGGGTCCGTGAGTTCGACGGATGAAGTTCGTGCCGAAAGCTCTACGAAATGGGTTTCCGTTGGAACAGTTCGGGAACTGGGGGCTGCACCGGCTGCTTCCTCGAAAACTGCCAGCGCGACTGCCGTCGCGGACGTGGAACATCATCCTTCTCAGGGGAATGACGACTGGTACTGCAAGTTCAAGGGCCATGATGTCGGCCCGATCGGATTTCAGGTCCTTTTGGCCTTGGCCGAACAGGGGCGATTGTTTTCGGATGACGAATTGAAGCTCGGGACAGGCGGGAAATGGCGGCGTGTGGCGTCGATTGGACGCCTGGTCTCCGTACTTCCCAATCAGGGGGCGGCTCCCAGTGTCCCTGTACCGGCGGCTCCGACGATCGAGGCTACGAAGCCCGTCGTTGCAAACGCTGCAACCCCCCCCCCTGCGGCAGCTCCCCCGGCCTCGGTAGCACCAGGGGTCACGCCGGGAACGGTTTCCCAGCCGCAGCGACCGATGGTCTATCCACCTCGACCTGCTTACCGTCCGAGTTCCTCGTCCGACTGGTCCTTTTCGGGTATTCTCAAGGGACCGTTCGGCATCACAGGAATTGCGATTGTTTTCGTGGCGATGCTGGTCGCTGGCTGGAAGTACTGGCCGAAGGGGAATGCGGTCGACGTTCAGCGATACAACAGCCTGAAACTGCTGCTGGACGACATTCGCGCGAATCGAGAAGCGAAGTCGACTGATTTTCAAAGTATCAAGAAACGTGGTAACAAGCTGTATCAGGAATACCTTCCGACGCTCAGAATCGAAGCGGCTCAAAAGCCTGGCAAACAGAAGTTGCTGGAAGTGGTGCGAGATCACTTGCCGCGACTCATCGGTTCTGACCTGACGCAGGAAAACTGGTACGAACAGAATTATGAGGCCAATCTCAAAGAGGCCGCTGCATTGCTGGATATCAAATGACGAACAGTCCGACGTCCGAGGACGATCCCGCTTCTGAAAGTGTCGCATCTGCGGGTCGTTGGCTTGGGCCTGTCATTGGCCTGCTGGTCTATTCGCTCCCAACGCCAACCGGTCTGGATCCATCAGGCCATCGATTGGCGGCTGTAGTCGCCCTGATGGCTGTCTGGTGGGTCACTCAAGCCTTTCCGGTCGCAATCACCAGCCTGTTGCCATTGGCCCTGTTTCCTCTTCTGGGGATTCAGTCTGCCAAGATCGTCAGCCAGTCGTATCTGGGTGACAGTTCTTTCCTATACCTTGGTGGATTCATCATCGCCCTGGGGATTGAACGCTGGGGTCTGCACAAGCGTATCGCCCTTCTGACCGTTGCGGCCGTGGGGACCAGCCCCAAACGCATCGTGTTCGGGTTCCTGCTCGCGACTTTTTGCTTGTCGATGTGGATCAGCAATACAGCGACCACGCTGCTGATGCTTCCCATTGCCAGCGCTTTGCTGGCGACTCTGGAACGTCTCAACCTGTCGTCCGATGGTGATCAAACCGGCGCGATGACCGTGCCGAAAGATCCCGCCTTCAACCACTTCTCGGTGGCTCTCACGCTCGGCATTGCCTACGCCGCCAGCATCGGCGGGATGGCAACTCTGGTTGGTACGCCAACAAATATCGCCTACATCAACATCTGGATTCGGCAGTTCCCCAACGAACCGGTCATTTCCGCAGGCCAATGGATCCTGACCTGGACTCCCTTCGCGTTTGTGTTCCTGCTGTTCACGTGGCAGTTGCTGGTCTGGGGACTGGGGACTCCGGTGGGATTTGATGGACTGGACCGCAATTTCTTTTTGAAGCGAGTTCGTGAACTGGGACCCATGCATCGTGGCGAATGGTGTATGTTGTTGCTGTTTATCACGACAGCCCTGCTCTGGATCTTTCGCACTGATTTTCGACTGGGCGAACCGGTGCTGATCCCAGGCTGGAACCACCTGACTGCCATGTGGTTGGAGCATTGGGGAATTGACAAGGAAAAAGCCCTGGAATTCGTCAGTGATGCTACCGTTGGTATGACAATCGCCACCGTGATGTTTTTCATTCCAGTCGAAAAAACGCCCAACGGCCGCCAGCAGTTCTTGATGGATTGGGAGACAGCCTCGAGACTTCCCTGGGATATTCTGCTGTTGTTCGGCGGCGGATTTGCAATTGCAGGTGCCTTCGAATCGACGAAGCTGTCGGTTTGGGTTGGTCACATTTTTTCGCAAATCGCCAGTGGTCAATCCGTTTGGCTACTGGTCATCCTGGTCTGTCTGCTGCTGACGTTTCTGACCGAGTTCACATCCAACGTCGCGACGGTTAATGCCTTGTTGCCGATCATCGCTGCAGCGAGTGTCGCTTTGAAGATTGATCCTCGCTTGCTGATGATCCCCGCTACGATCTCGGCCAGTTGTGCGTTCATGCTGCCGATCGGCACGCCTCCCAATGCGATTGTCTTCGGCACGGGACGAATCCGCATGGGGCAAATGGCGGGTTACGGACTGATCATGAATCTCGCTGGCGTTGTTCTGGCAACACTCGCCACCTTCTGGTTGATGGTGCCGCAACTGGGAATCAGGTTACCATAACGTCACGAAAATATGGGCCACGCGATTCGTTGCGTCAAACCGAAGGCGAGAGTGTATGAGTCAACTTGTTTCACCGGGGTTTCTTTTTCGCTGGAAAATCCCAGTGATCGAACAACCGCGTCTGCCGCATCGCACGGGGCGACTGCTGAATTTGCCGGTCGACTGCCGAATTCCATCGCTCGCGGAACTTGACGGAAAGAAGGACTTCGCTGACATCCGCCTGGCATGGAGCCAGTCAGGCTTCGGTATCAGCGTCGAAGTTCGCGGTCGATCCACGAAACCTGCCCAACCCTCGGGACTATTGATGGTTCCCGATGGGCTGACGATCTGGATCGATACCCGCAACACTCAAGGTGTTCACCGGGCAACTCGATTCTGTCATCAGTTCTATTTGAGACCCCTGGGTGCTGGACGCAAATCGGCCGAGCCGAGTGTCGAGCAAATCACGATCAACCGTGCCCGCGAAGAAACGACTCCGGTCGACCTGTCTGGCATCCAGCTTCAGTCCGAGATCCGATCCGACGGCTATCTGCTGGAAGCCTGGTTTCCGGCTGCGGTTTTCATCGGGTTTGATCCAGCCAACTCGCCGTTACTCGGATTCCATTACGAACTCCGCGATACCGAATTTGGCGAGCAGTCGCTGGTCGTTGGACGGGAGTTCCCGGCGTCGACTGATCCCAGCCTGTGGCAGACTCTGCAACTGATCCCCGCGTAAGGGCTTTGAAATATGCACAACATGTATTCAGGCGTGAAGATCTGCTTCCCCGTGATGATGCTACGGCTGATGTGTGCCGTCCTTTCCGCGATGTCTCTGGCAGTCACCCCCGCTTCAGTGCTGGCTGAGACCCCGCCCAACTTCGTCGTGATTTTCGCCGATGATCTTGGCTACGGTGATCTGCACTGTTACGGTTCGCCATACTCCGACACGCCGCATCTGGACCAGATGGCGGCGGAAGGGAAGAAATTCACGAGTTTCTACGTCGCTCAAGCGGTCTGTTCAGCATCGCGAACGGCCTTGTTGACCGGCTGCTATCCGAACCGGGTTGGCATTCAGGGGGCCTTGGGTCCCGCCAACAATCACGGGATCAACGACAGCGAACAAACGATCGCCGAAGTCGTGAAATCGCGAGGCTATGCTTCGGCCATTTTTGGTAAGTGGCATCTGGGGCATCACCCACAATTTCTGCCGACTCGGCATGGCTTTGGTGAGTATTTTGGATTGCCCTACTCAAACGACATGTGGCCCAGGCACCCGACCGCCAAATTCCCGGACCTGCCGCTTGTCGACGGTGAGAAAACGATCGAGCTGAATCCTGATCAGTCTCGACTGACGACCGAATACACCGAGCGGGCAGTCAATTTCATCGAACGCCATCGCGATCAACCGTTCTTCCTGTATTTGCCACATGCGATGCCTCACGTTCCGCTATTTGTTTCCAACAAGCACGCAGGAAAGTCAGAACGCGGGATCTATGGTGATGTGATTCGCGAAATTGACTGGTCCGTAGGACAGGTTCTCGCAACTCTCAAACGCCTGAATCTGGATCAGAAGACGCTGGTCATTTTCACGTCAGACAATGGACCATGGTTGTCATACGGTCCTCATGGGGGCGTGGCCAAACCGCTGCGGGAAGGGAAAGGGACCGCGTGGGAAGGGGGCGTGCGCGTTCCCTGCATCATGCGATGGCCCGGTAAGATTCCCGCCGGAACCGAAACAGGAGAACTCGCCTCCACCATTGATGTGCTGCCGACGTTGGCCAGCTTTGCAGGAGTCACTGCGGAGAATCATCCCGCATCGAAACACAAAATCGATGGGCTCGATATCGGTCCCCTCGTCCTTGGCGACAAAGATCAGAAGACTCCGCACGATTCCTACTGGTACTATTGGGGAGATGGCCTGCACGCCATTCGCAGTGGCAAATGGAAGCTTCATTTTCCGCATCCCTATGTGCATGTCGAAACCCCCGGAGCGGATGGAATGCCGGGCAAGTTGACGCAGTCGCGAACGGAACTCGCGCTGTTTGACCTCGACTCGGATGTCGGAGAATCAACCGACCTTTCGGCTCAACATCCTGAAATTGTGGCTCGATTGGTGGCATTGGCCGAGATCGCTCGTGAAGATCTGGGGGATTCGTTACAGAAACGGACAGGAAAAAACCTGCGGCCCGCAGGAAAATTGCCGGTCGCAAGTGGAGCCGATACCAAGTGATGTCACGCATGTTCCGGGCTTTGACAGATACGCTGAATTCCGCAGGACGAGCATCGTCAGTTACGCCGTGCGCGTGGCAGCCGTTTGCGAAGAGCACTGCACGGCTTAGGGCAGCCGTACAGTGGCCCAGGAGGCTGTGGTACGGGGATGTCCGCTCGAAATCGGCGATGGCGCTGTTGCTTGGACTGATGTTGATGGCGTCGACTCCAATCTTCGCGGCCGAACGTTATGCCGCGCTCTTCAGCGACGGTGCGCGAGTCGAAGAAGTTGAGGTCCGCGAATGGTTTGAACCGGCATCCCTGGCGAAGATCCAGGGAAAGCTGCTGTTCGATGCGAACAATCCGGTCCGCTGGATCATTGATCGGCAACAGTCCGCAGCCATTGATGCCCCGATGTATGTCGAGTTCCAGGGGGGCGATCGGATTGCTGGTGAGGTGAAGTCGTACCATGCGGGTTCGGGCAGCCCCTATGAATCGTTGCCCGCACACCTGACGGTTCGACCACTTGTCGACCTTCAGCCCCCCGACGATCCGCAGTTGGGCGAAATCCGGGTTGGCGTCGAATGGTTGCGCCGCGTCGTCTGGCAGCGATCTGCCTCAGAAGAATATCGCCCCGGAACTGTCTGGCTGCGTAGTGGAGGCCTGCAACCGTTTCGCACACTCCGCTGGTCGGACGGTGGAATCACACTGCTGACGACCGACGGAGTCAAAGAGCTGTCGTTTGCCGATCTGGCAGAAATTCACTTTCCGAAACTGGATCCCTGGACCAGTTACTATGAACAACTGGCCGTCCTGACTCCTCAACTCAAGTCACGCTTGATGCAGGTGGAGACGGCTGATGGAAGTCGCTGGACGACGTCGCTCGAACGTTTCGTAGCCCGGCATCATGGGGATCGCAATCGTCCCGAACAATGGCTGCAGTTTTTGCAACCGGCGTGGAGCCTCGATCCCGTCTGGATTCGCTATCGAACCATCCGAGCCTGGCGTTTCCATGCAGCGACGGATGTGCCGATGTCGAACTTCTTGCCTGTCGATGTTAAACGGCAATCGGTATTTGGATCTGGCTGGAACTGGCGGACCAATCAGAATGTGCAGCGTGGACCCTTGCAGTCAGCGACACAAGAGTTTGGCTGGGGGTTTGGCGTTCAAGCCTCGTGCGATCTGACATTCGAATGGCCCGAAGCGGCTCGCGCCTGGCGGACTCAATATGGTCTTGATCGAACTGCCGGGGC
>Ga0194055_10000938_pt1 | contig 23666 bp, 46 predicted proteins | sample SepL449m_MetaG_FD_155482 | JGI IMG/M metagenome (GOLD analysis project Ga0194055, IMG submission 155482) | Anoxic zone freshwater microbial communities from boreal shield lake in IISD Experimental Lakes Area, Ontario, Canada - Sep2016-L442-9m | ecosystem: Environmental > Aquatic > Freshwater >... | reverse complement strand
GCTCAACCACATATTGCATATGTAATATAACTATAACATTTTTTCTAGTGAAAAAATGGTCAACCCTGCACCCATAATAAATTAAATTAATTTATCATGGAAACTAAATCCTCAGCTTCATCTTCAAAAACTTTCTTAGTGAAAGTTTTTCAATCTAAATCTTTTGAGAAAATGTTAGTGTTAAAAAGCGTCATAAATGACAGCTTCTTACCAAGAACATTTGCTCACTTCCTTCCAGGTGTCAAGTCTGGAGACGTTGTCACCTTTGAAGGAAGGATTTACAAAAATGCAAAAGGCTTTGATGCCATTTACATTATTCCAAAAACAATCAAGGTAGTCTAAGGACTACCTTAATTTTTTTCTTTTTCCCCTCCAATTAATCAACCCTTACTTGATAATAAATTAAAATTTATTATTATGAAAGTAGAAATAGAAATAAGTTCAGAGCAGATAAATGCTCTGAAATTAATTGCAAACTGTGGTAATAGTTTGCAATACAATACAATTTTGTTAAAAGCTTTTAACCAACTTCTACCTGAAGGGGTAGAAGTAAGACAGGGGGCAGATTTGCCCTTTGAAACCACAATGCATGAGAGTGCAAAGAATAAGCCAGGAAAGGCTTATAAAAGAATTGTAAATCCGGAAGGGTTTACAAGAGAACAATATATCCAGATAACTGGGTATAATGTACCAAACATTAATTCAGGAGCAATGCTCCAAGAAGGAATTGATGGAAAAGTATATTACCATTCAGAAAATGGTAATATCAGCATCCTTAGAGGAGCTGATACCTTCAGCAATCAAGGTACATTATGTACTGAACTATTGGACAGGATTAAGGCTTAGGCCTTAATCTTTTTTCTTTTCCCTCTCTTCTATCAACCATTAACTTGTATTGATATATTATCAGATATGCCAAGTAGTCACAGCACTTCTGATTATTACAGGCTTTTATAGCAGGTACAGGCTTTCAAAGCAGGACTACCATTGAGGCAATCACAATGAACATATCATGATTGCAAGAAAAGAACTTTGGCCAAGTTCTTTTTTTTCTTTTCCCTCTTTCTTATCAACCCTTAATTTATAATAAAATAATTTATTAACAATTAAAAACAAGTAACATGAAAGCAGTTTACACAGCTTCACCAAGAAGCAAGAAAGGAAATGTATTCCACATTTACAATGTGGTAGGAACTACTCAAGAGATTGAGGACTACAAAAATTCTCCGAATTTCAAACAGTATCCTTCAATAGGATTAAATGGAGAAATACAGTTCATCACTAATTACATTGGTATGGAAGATGAAATGAACATGGTGATGAAGAAAGATGGAAACTTTACATTGGATACAGGTTCATTCAATAAAGACATTGCAAGACTTAATGCTGTTGCAGAAGCATCTGCAGTATTAGCAGACAAGTTTGCAGACCGTCTTGCAGACAAACTTACAAGTTCAGTTTCTGCAAAGAAAAGAACAGTGGAGGTTAAATTTGCAGAAGAATCTGCAGAAGAAACTACAGACAACTTAGATAGTATGTAGTAAGTAGAAGATACTAGTGACTTAGGTCACTAGTATTTTTCTTTTTACCCTCTATCAATCAACCATTTATTTAATATAATCTTGTTATCAAGCTATATATTAAATAAATAGTAGTAGGTGTATAATGAAATTAAGCTTACTCAGCTTTAATAGTATTATAAATACACTCAGTAGCGTGTACTACCTACTAATTAATACTATTTAAGTTGTGTAGTAGGAAGAATAATTCTACTCACAAGTTATATATATCTTGTCTCCACCGTGTGTAGCTTTGGCACTTTGATACTGATAATCAAGTAGTTAATTTTTTGTAAATTGTGTGAAAGTGTGTGATAAAATGTGGAAAGGTGTTCTACTTTCTGCATTATACCAATGTTCAACATGCATACATAATCTGCTAACTTGCTGTATATGAATATTTATATAGCTAACACAAGACTAAGCATTTCCCTGTATATAAAGTATTAAGTGTGTCTATACATATATTAACTAGTATTACTATTACTTATAGTATTGTTATTAGTGTTATGTTCTTTAGGACAGTAAATGCTTCCGGAAACCTTTGTAAAATCTATAATCTCAATAATAATCTCAAAACTAAAAATTATGAAAAATCACATCACACAAGACATTGTTTGTACAGAATGTACTCTTAGACTAAGAGTTTATTTCCCATACTTTACTAAAGAAGAATTCTTTATTAATGGTTTAGAAGGTAGAAAAGATGGATTTGTACAAAGACCCATTTTATTAGCTGATGTTATTAAAGATGGTAAGCTACAGTTTACACTTGAGCAAAAAGAATTTGCAGAACACATTAAGATAGATATTACTGATGCTCTAAACATATTAGAGTTTAAAGCTAAATATTATATCAACTATGAGTATCCAGGAAATGATTCTTTTGGCTTAATGATGAAGGAACACAATATAGAGAATTTAAATAGTCTCTTTTAAATATATTAGACTACTCTGTATAAGGGTAGTCTATTAGTAATGCACCATTCTCACTTCCCAAGGGTGAGCAGTTATAAATGCCATATAAAGGCAATGACTTCCTATAAATAAACATAGGTTACAACTGAGTGCAGAGGGATTACTCTTGTCCAAGCAGGATTAATATACTACCATTGAGGCTATAGTTCTTCGTAATGGATGTATATCAGGGATTGCAACCCTGCAAGAGTACTAATTAATAATCTAAATAATAATCTAAATAATAATCTCAAAAACTAAAAATTATGAAAATTCATTTAAACTCTAAAAATGGTATCTACGAGGTAGTTACTTATGGTAGAAATAGTATTACACTATCTACAAAACATAATAGTTTCTCTGTACCAACAAGTGACTTTAAGTCATTTGCAGGTGGTATTTGGAACTACAGTGTTAATCCTAGAGACTTTGCTTTATTTTTAGCAGTAGTTAGACCTGATGAGTATAAACTTCAGGTAGCACAAGAAGATCAGATTTTGACACTAGCTGCTAGAGCAGACAGAATTAAGGCTGAAATTGATGCGCTACCTATTGCTGAAGTACTTTCTGCATCTGATGAGATAGTTGATGAGTTTAACTCATGCAAATCAGCTCAGACTTTACAGTATGAAGAAGATCTTTATCATCAACAACAACAAGATGATGAAGATGACTATGCTAAGTACTTAGAAGGCATTGAGCGTGAAGAAGCTCAAAGAACTCCTGAAAAATGGAATGAAATGCTAGCTAAGAAATCTACTGAGTTAGAGGATATGAAAGATAAACTTAGAGATATTGCATCTAAGGTGTATTCTCATAAGATTGATACATCTAATATCAAAGTCAGCAGCAATGGTATCAAGTTTATAATTCAACAGAATTATAATGATAAAACCTATAGATTTTGTTGGGATCCTTTTGGATTTGGACATAACTATCACAGTAACATCAGTGAGATGTATCGTGAAAATGGTTGGGGTACTATGAATGGTGGATGGCTTAAGATTATAGATAATAATGTAATCTTATATGCTAAGTCTGGAGACTATGGTGTGTATGATGATACTATTGCAGTTGAATGTGCAAAGAAAGTATTTCCTACAAAGCAAGTGCACTCATTTGCTGGTCAACAATGGGATGAAAAACTTACTAGTATGTTTGATGATCTTCCTTTTTAATACATGAGTGAGCAATAATAAGCTCACTCATTTTATTAATCTCTAAAACTAAATCAAATGAAAACATTTAAAGACTTAGAATTTGAAGCTGATGACCTTAATGGTATATCAGCAGGTATTCTATTTGATAACCATTATGGTGTATCAGTAATCAAAGGACCATATTCACATGGTGGTAGACAAGGACTATATGAACTTGCTGTAATATACATGTCTCCCGACATGGAGTATTCCGAACTACATTATGACAATGATGTAGCACAAGGAGATGTAAGAGGTCATCTTACAGAAGAAGAAGTTTCAGAACTAATGGAACAAGTTGCTAATTTTTAAAACTAAACAACATGAGCAAGTTAATTTTTGTATGGTTCCTAATGAATGGAACTGTAACTCCTGCGGGAGAACATGAAAATCACAAAATGTATACTATCTGGTTCAAAGATGGTAAAGTAATTGATTATGCCTACAAGGCAGAAGTAATTAATTATATTAAGACAGGAACATTTGAGTATGATGATTTCCTTGAAATGCCTGATACTTCTATTGATGAAGAAGTATTTTATACTAACAATTAAAAAATAAAATTATGATTTCAAAAAGAAAAAAAGAAACAATTGAAGTAACAAAGTTTGTAGCATGTCTTCCGGGATATGAAGACTTTGATTATAAACCAATGAATTATATACATTCATGGTTTGGTAAAAAAAGTAGTACTGATTATAATACAGAGAAACAATGGAAAAGACAGAGATTGACCAAAGGATAAAATCACTAATATTCTATAGTGATTCAGTAGAACGTAGTGATGCTCCGCTAGAACTAAAAAGGGAAAAGTTAGAAAACATTGAGCGTGAGAAACTACATCTAGAGAGTATTATAGATGACAAAAAATTTAAAGAGTTCTTAAAAGAATTCATAATAGGCACAGTGATATTTATTGCTGCTGTAAGTATTTTACTATTTATGTTTGTGTTTTATGGATCCTAGAACTTGTTATGTGAAGTATGATATAGATACATTCACAGTGTTATTTAACAGATTACTAGCATCTGATGATGCATATGTTAAAAACAAACTTATAGAAATGCTCACTCTCTATACTTATGAGAGTGAGAACATGTGTAGGAAGATTATTGATCTTTCAATAGGAACAATGATTCCCGAACCTATTAAAGCAGGTACCAAAGTTAAAGTTCATAGAGAACAAACTGGTTGGCTTGGTACTAGTGAGAAAGAAATTCTTGATAAGAATACAATAGATGAAGCTGTATATGGTACTGTGTTATCTTTTAATGGATATCATAGTTACAATGCATATACAATAGGCTTCCCAGAAGGTACAGTCAATCTACCTATGGAAGCTGTATCAGATGTTACTAGTATTTTATAAATATTTTGTCCTGTATGGACGCTTTTCCCAGATAATAATAAGAGAGAGTTAATAGCTCTCTCTTTATTGTTAGCTATATAGTGGCATGTTTTTGATTAATTTTAGACAGTATTTGTTATTTATGTAATACATTTACTACACATTAATCAAACATGTTATACCAGCTACCAAACGGAAAAGTAATTAACATTAGTATTGATCAGTATTTAAACATGACTGATCTTGATATTCAGTACTTAATATCTGTTGGCGGTGGTGATTATGCTACCAATCCATTCACGGATTCAGCATGCATTGATAATGCCAAAGAAAAGTCTTATGACTTTGAATTTCTCCCAAATGATGAAGAACTTGATGATATAGCAGATGACAGTATGCCATTTGATGATATCATTGATTTAACAGATAATCTGGATATATAAATACTTCCTGTATTTATTTCTTATTGCACAATGAGTAGTTGTGTGATATAGTATTTCTACTCAACAATCAATTTATTTATTAATCTCAAAAACTTAAAGAGATGGACACTAAAGTTAAAGTTGTAGCTGATGCTGCAACAAAATTGGTAATTAACCAATCAGCAAACCCTATTTTTGGATATGTACGTGTAGTACAAAACAGAGTTGTTATTGATGATAATGGATTCATGAAGCGTAAAGAGTTTTCTGCTCTTATTCACGGTCTTGTAGAAGACTTACAATCAGCAGGTTACTTTGATGGTCAAGAATTGTCAGGAACTATTGTTGCTGAAGAATCATTAGATCCTTTTAACAAAAAAGATCCAAGTAAATCTATCAAGAAAGCTGGTGAAACAAATGTAGCTTGTACATTAGGTGGATTTCCTATTCACCGCAGAACAAAGTATACTACTAAAGCAAATGCTGAAGATATCTTGATTAGTCATGATAACAAAGCAGAAGTTAAAGCTGCTTACGCTGCGTCTGAAGCTAGTAAAGCTAAAACAAAAGCAATGCAACCTAATGCTGAGTTTGACACAGAAGCAGAAGGTTTCAACTTATAGTAATTAACAAGGAGCCTGTTACGGCAGGCTCTTATTTTATGATTTTTAATAAATATGATTATGGAAAATGTAAAAGAAATTAAAGCTGAATTAACAGAGTTAATCAGTAAAGCTATTGAAATCTTAGAAGCAAGTTTTAATGTAGAAGATTTTGAAACTGAAAATCCAGCAACAATGCTTAATACATCATTAATGGATGTTCTATTGGATATTTCTGAATTAAGTGAAAAAGATTTGAAAGAATCTGTTTAGGTAAATTATTTTATGATTTAAAAATGTATATGATTATGGAAGAGCTAAAACAAGACATCAAAGATTATATGGCAAAACCTGTGAAATATCAGGATTTTGAACAAGATAAGTATAGTACTTATCAAAACTATTTGTATAAAAGAGCTCTATATGGTATAGACTCTCTATCAGTAAATGAGCTTAATAGTATGTGCAGTAAGAAGAAGTCCCGCATACATAATGTTTATAACCGTGCACAGTTAGTTGTTAATAACTACAAACACAGAGTAACAAAGCAGTTAACTGATAAATTATTACTCTCTCTATTTCCTAATAGTTCACTTATAAGTGAATTAAATAGCTATGAAGATATGGATGCTAATTACAAGAACACATTAACTTTCAAAGACTTGTGTATACATAAGGATCAGTTAGTTGAGTTGTTTATGCTTGAAGGTATCTTACCTAAAAATTTCTTATCTTTGGAAAAATAAAAACCAACAATGAGAAAAAATGATAATCAGCCAGCATTTGCTACGGTACATGCTGGCTTTCTTCAAATAGGACTGACCAAAAAAGAATATGTTATTAATTCAATTACACAAGGCTTATTAGCTGATGGTAAGTGGAAAGGTATTGAACCAGGTTTTCCTGATAGAGTAAAAGCAATATCAGAAACAGTATTAAAACTAATGGATGAAAAAGCTTAAAGTTTGTAGCGGATGTCATGAAGAAAAAGTTATCTGGAAGAATCATGAAGGTAACAAGTATTGTCAATACTGTTGGGCTAAAGTTAAGTCAGATGACCCTGAACATAAGAATGTAGTTCCTACAGTATCTGATAAGAGAAAGAAACAAGATGCTGAGTATTTAAAACTCCGGTATAAGTTCCTTAGTGATAACACCATGTGTAAGGTTAGTGTTGCTGGTTGTTCTACAAAAACAACTGATGTTCACCACACATTTGCAGGAGCCAATAGAGATGCATTCTATTTAGTACAAAGTACTTGGTTACCTGTCTGTAGAAATTGTCATGACTGGATACATACACATCCAGAAGATGCAAGAGTTATGAATTGGTTAAAATAATTAAAATGATTACAAAAGATGATGTACAAGATATAGCTATCAGCAAAACTGATGATCACAGAAGGTGTACAATAGTATTGGGTACAGGTGTTGGTAAAACCAAAGTTGGTTTAACACATGTAGAAAGAAATACTACACCTCTTCAGAAAGTTTTGGTTGTAGCACCAAAGAAATCTATATTCATATCATGGATTGATGATGCAGGTAAATTTGATAAAGCTCATTTACTTGGAAGAATTGTGTTTACTACTTATCTAAGCATAAACAAACATGATCCTAATGATTATGATATTGTTTATTTGGATGAAGTACACAGTCTTTTGGATTCACATAGATTCTTCTTAGAGAACTACAAAGGAAAGATACTGGGTCTTACTGGTACTCCTCCTAAACACCATGGCTCTGAAAAGGGTAGAATGGTAAATGATTTCTGTCCTGTTGTATATTCTTTTCAAGCTGATGATGCAGTAGAGAATAATATCTTGAATGACTACAAGATATTTGTTCATATGCTTGAGTTGTCCGATAAGAAAGATTATTTAGTAAAGAATAAGAATAATAGTTTCCTGACCTCAGAGAAATTAAATTATCAGTACTGGTCTCAAAGAGTTGAGTCTGGTGCTGGTCAGTTACAAATGCTAAGAGTCATGAGAATGCGCGCTCTTATGGAGTATCCTAGTAAAGAAAGATACACTAAGAAATTATTAGCAAGCATTACTCAGAAGAATAAAGTTATTGTCTTTGCAAATACACAGGAGCAAGCAGATAAACTTTCTCAATACTCTTACCACAGTGGTAATACAAGAAGTGAAGAGAATTTACAATTGTTTAAGGATAGTGAAATTAACTGTCTTTCTACTGTTCATCAGTTGAGTGAAGGTGTTAATATTCCTGATCTTAGACAAGGTATTATTCTTCATGCTTATGGTAATGAGAGAAAGTCTGCCCAAAGAATTGGTAGATTATTGAGACTTAATCCAGATGAGACAGCAGTAGTACATATTTTATGTTATAAGAATACTATTGATGAACATTGGGTTAAGCAAGCTTTAGAAGGATTTGACCAAACTAAAGTAACATACAAAACATTTAATGTAATATATTAATGTTGAATACTGAAAAAAATTCCATAAATTATAATATGGAAGATACTAAAACACACAAGATTGTTTTGCATAATGATGATCACCATGATTTCTTATATGTTATTGCATGCTTAATTAGATTTTGTAATCATGATGCCCATCAAGCTGAACAATGCGCTCTTATAGCAGATGGTAAAGGTTCAGTAGATATTGTATCTGGTAATTATATGGATATGTTAGAGATTAACACATCTTTAGAACAGATGGAGTTAAAATCTGAAATAAAAGAGTATGCTTAAAGTAGTTTGTATTAATGACAAGAATAAACCAGGTAAGATTCCTCTTACAGAATGGATAATTCAAGGTAATGTATATACTGTAAAACAAATTGTTCAATTAGCACTTATGGGCAATGAATTAGGATTTGAATTGGAGGAAGTGTCTCTTTCTCCAGATTCTTTTCCGTATGAATATTATAGTGCTTCACGCTTTATACCTTTAGAAATTTATGAAAAACAAGAAATCACAGTCAAAGAAGAAGAGTTGGATCTCTCAATTATTTAGTAAAAAAGAAACAACAATAGTTTTACCTAATTACGAAAACTATCTTACAGTTAAGATTATTGATGATGCAGATGATACTATCACAGGTACATTAGGTATTACACCTGAAAGAAAAAGTGAGTTGTATGCAATAACAAGAACAGCTTGTGCTAATGAGTCTATAACAAATATACTTGCTGAAGCAAGTAAAGGTGTAACACATCCTAATGAGCTTGCATTTGTATGTTTTTTAGTTGGTCATAGACTTGGTAAAGAAGAAAATGATCCTTTTAAAGGTATTATTGGTGCAATCATGAGAGGTACACAAAATGGGGAAGATTAAACAGATCTACATGGATCTGATAAACTCTGGTGTTACACCTGATGGTTTATCTCTTGGAGAAGCTCTTGATATTTTAAAACAAAAAGAGAATGAAGAAGGAGAACAATATGCCAGACTACAATCTGGTGAACAAGAAAATAGCAGAGAGGCTTGAGTATTTTAACAAGCTTGATGAAAAAGAAAAAAAGTCTAAAAAATGTGTTGTTCCTTTGAGAAAGGAAAAAGATAGTACTTATAGACTCGTATAAGCAACACAGAGGCTCTCAACCTCAAAACAGATTGACCCAAAGGCATGGGTGGTATGACGGCAGAAAAGGGGGTTGAACCCATAATCTAAACACTAGAGCTGCACAATCTGAACAGGTTGCTTCCTGTTATTTATGGTGAGATGGCGGAATGGTAGACGCACCACACCCAAGAATAGGGAATCACTGAGTGGTTGGAAGCGGTGATTTAATTGCTGGTTCAAGTCCAGTTCTCACCACACGGGAGTGAATAAGTAGCTCTAAGCCTTGCGGATTACAACAGGGTATAGCAGGTGGAATTCCTGCATTTTTAAAAAATATGTATATGAGAGTAACAGTAATGTTTGTGATGATTGCAGTATTTACAACTGGTTTAGTAAGCTTAGGGAAAAGTGAAAATAAAAAAATTAAGGTTGTAAAGAAAGTGATTAAAGATACTACAGTAGTAGTAGCAGTAGATAGTTCTAAATTAGATAGAGAACTATTAGTAAGTTATATTCTAGAAAAGAATATACAACATCCTGAGATTGCCTATGCTATTGTACGGCAGGAAAGTAACATGTGCAGCGGGTTATTTAAATCAAATAAAAATTTATTTGGTATGAGACATCCTGGTGTAAGACCTACTAAAAGCTTAGGAAGCAAGAAAGGTTTTGCACATTTTGAGTCTTGGCAACATAGTGTACTTGATTATAAGTTATACTTAGAATTTGTACAAGGACATCAAATGACAAGAGAGCAGTATTTATCTCACTTAGATAGAAACTATGCACATAAAGGATATAGTACTCATATCATTAAGTTCTTTGATGAGTTTTACAGTTATGCAAATAACTAAACATTTTTAAACTAAAACATTATGAGAGAAAATTTTATAACATATGAACAAGCATTAGCTTTAAAAGAATTAGGTTTTAATCAACCTTGTTTACTTGAAGAATATTTTGAAGATAGTCAATGTGTTAGTGAATGGGCTTATGAAGAACCATTTAAAATAAACACAGAATTAGATCATCTTACTGATAAATTTAATGCAGATAATGATGAACACTATGAATATAGTGTAGCAGTACCACTTAAACAACAAGTCTTCAAGTGGTTTAGAGATGAGCATTATTTATACCACATGATACACCATTTTGAACATAAAAAAGGTACTTCTGAAGAGTTTTTATCTGAAATAAGTGGTAAGTTATTACTGGGTAATGATGATGTATCAAAATTCTCAAATCATAATACCTATGAAGAAGCAGAATCATCTTGTATTGATAAATTAATTGAACTAATTAAAAAAAAGAAATCATGAAAAATATATTCCTCCTCCCAACAGACCAACCAAGTAGGTTATTTAAATTTGCAAATAAATTGCATTTAGATACTATTTCAAAAGATTATTATAAAAAATACAACATCAACATCACATCTGATGAAGAGATTAAACAAGGTGATTGGTGTTTAAATGCTAATAAAGATACAATCTACAAAAAAGATAAATATCCAATGGATATTTCTTGGGACAAAATCATACTAACAACAGACCCAACTCTAATTGCAGATGGTGTTCAAGCTATTGATGATGAGTTTTTGGAATGGTTTGTAAAGAATCCTACTTGTGATTTTGTTGAAGTTGATAGAGACGAAAGAGAAGTTGGAAATCACTTAGGAGGAATTGCTACTGAATATGGTGATTACAAACTCATCATTCCACAAGAAGAAACTAAACAAGAATCATTAGAAGAAGCTGCTGAAAAATATCTACAAGAATGGAGACTGGTAAATAATATACATTTATCTAATGTAATTCATGCAGAAAGATGTAAAAATGATTTTATAGCAGGTGCTAATTATCAAGCTGAAAGAATGTATAGTGAGGAAGAATTAAAATCAGCTTTTAGAACAGGTTTTGGTATTGGATATGGTAGTGATATTTATGCTATTGATGTAAAAGATAAAATTTGTGATGAATGGTTTAAACAAATTAAAAAGAAATAGTATGGAACAAGTTGTTAGTAAAAGATCTAAATACATCTTTCAACACAGAGCTACTAAAGCTAGATTATCATTTGAAGCAGAATCTGATCAAGAAGCCATTATGACTTTAGGAAGATTATGCCAGACTGTTATGGATTGGGATATGAGAAAGTTTAGACTTAGTAAAAACAAAAGAAAGAAACTTAAAAATAAACAACATGTGGAAAAAGATTAAAAGATTATTTTGTAAACACACATATGTACCAAGTGTAACTCCTGGGTATCATATATGTATTGATTGTTATAAACATAAAAAGTTGATATGAAAACAAAAAATGAGTTTTATCAAATTGATTATTGTAGGTTTACAACTAATACACTACTCAATACACTTATGAAACTTGAAAAAGATTCAGAATTGTATCTTTTGATAATGCTTATTCTTAAAAAAAGAAAGTATAATGAAGAGTATTTTAGTAATGAATCTAAAATGCAACTTGAAAGAGAAAGAAGTATACAACTTGAAACTAACCGTATTTGTTTTGGTTATAAAAATCAAGAATACTATACTGAAAATGAAATGATTATTGGTTATGTTATACCTAAATATGAAGAACTTAGTTCTGAAGAAAAAGAAATTTATGACAAAGAAGAAGAATAGAAAATCTGATTATGTCTGTGTGAATTGTGGAGTAAAATATCTCACAGAAGAACAGAAAGATAAAGCAATGATTTGCACATTTTATCTTGGAACATGTGGTTTATGTAATGAGCATGCTGCTATTACCCACATTAGAAATTATAATTATTTAAATAAAAAAGAAACACATGGTAAGTAATATATCTGAAATTGATGTAGTAGTGGTAGCTAACAGCATCAAAAAAAGTTTAACAACTGAGCAAGTAAATCAAGTTCTTGCTATGTATGCAGATGAAGAAGAGTCTGATCCTTCAGCTACTTGGAATCTTATTGTGGAGAATTGTATTTATCAAGTATTACGGCCATGAAAAAGTTGTTCTATAGGATAATTGAAGAGTTCCGGTTATTAGTAATACTAATTGTATATGGGAAAGAGTGATATAAAAACTGATGTTGCTAAGGAAGTATTGTATTTAGCAAAAGATCTTCTTAGGTTACATGTTACTTTAGCAAAAGATGTACAAAATGATATATATCTTATTTTATTTAAGCATCAAGTAAATATATTTTCTCCAAGGTATGATTTTCTCAACAAGAAAGAATGGTTATTTGTATACAAACTAGAACTTAATTTATTAGAGCTTCTTGAGATAATTACTAAAGATGAAAACAATAGAATATTTGAGATGCTACAAGCTGATGATGATAATATTTATATTGCTGTTTTAAGTTTAAAACAGTTTGGAAAATTAAGAGAAGAAAAACTTGAATCACCTTGGTATGTAGATCATGTTAAAGATAACTATCTTAAAATTGCAACACCTGAGTTAATGATGTTTAAAATGAAAAACAAATTATGAAAGAGCAAGATTTAATTAATGCTGGATTTACCAGAAGAGATGTTACTAAAGAAGAAAGTGGTAATGATAAAGACTTTTATTACTATGTTCTTGATGTAGTAGATGGTATCACATTAGTTTCTGATTCAACTGAAGAAATTGATGATGATAATTGGACTGTAGATTGTTTTGAAGTAGATAAGATACTTATTAAAGATGTTGAAAGTTTAACTAATTTTCTTGAAACACTAAAAATATGTACACAGGCAAACTTGTAAAAAAAGAAGGTAAGCTTACTTATTCCAATCCAAAGGATAAGCTGGCTTATGAACTGTTCCTACAGAAATTACCTGAAGGGCAGGAAGTAGAAATGTATATTGATCTAGCTAATGCAGATCACAGTAGAGCACAGATTAATAAAGTGCATGCATGTATTAGAGAGTTAGCCAAAGAATCTGGCTATACTTTTGAAGAAATGAAAAAGATTGTCAAAGAAAGATCTGGTCTTTGCTACACAGACTCAGAAGGTGAGTTTTGCAAATCATTTGCAGAGTGTACCAAAGACCAGCTTATGCTAACTATTCAAGCTTGTATTGAAATAGGAGTTGAATTGAATGTTAACCTTCAGTAGGAGCTTCAAATCCTTCATCTCCTGGTTGTAATACTTCTTTCTCTTGAAATTGTTTCTGAACTACTGCTTGAGCTTCAATTTCAGCAACTAATAAAGTTACAGTTTGCATTGCTTTTTGATCATCATCAAGTTCAACATATGTTTTAACACCTATTTCTTTAAGATATTCTTCAGTTTTTTTATCTTGAATCATTTTATTCAAAAGAATATAGGCTAAGTTTTTAACCATTATGTAATAACCTTTACTTACAGGTACTTGAACAATGGCATCATCTTTCATTTCTTTAACTTTAATCATGTTGGCTTAGTTTAAATTACAATTGTAAAATTATGAAAGAAAAACTAGAATTAGACAAAATTGTAGACAAATTATTTGAAGATTTAGTTCCTTCTGGATGGGCCAGAGTATTAAGAACTTTTATTTATAGTTCTGATTTTAAAAATATAATACAGTCATTGGCTAATGAAAGTTTATTAGATAGAAGATTTACTCCTCCTTTAAGAGATGTATTCAGAGCATTTAAAGAATGTCCTTATGATGATCTTAAAGTTGTAATAGTAGGTCAAGATCCTTATCCAACTATCAATGTAGCAGATGGTATTGCTTTCAGTTGTAGCAAAACAATGAGGTTACAACCAAGTTTAAAGTTTATATTAGATGAGGTAAACAGAACTATTTATAATGGAGATTCTGTTAGTAATAATCCTGATTTAACCAGATGGTCTAGACAAGGTATACTCATGCTTAATACAGCTCTTACAACTGAAATAGGTAAAATTGGTAAGCATTATGATATATGGAAGCCATTGTTAAATTATCTTTTTGATTATCTATCAAATTATAATAATGGATTGGTGTATATTTACATGGGAAAAGAAGCAAGTACTTGGGCAGATAGTGTCAATGACAATTGTTATAAATTATTCTGTCCTCATCCTGCATCTGCTGTTTATAATAAATCTAATAAATGGGATTCAAAAGATGTATTTTTTACAACACAAAAAGTAGTGCTTGAAAATTATAAATACTTAATTCTTTGGTGATGGAAGAGATATTTAACAGACTGATTAAAGAAGGTTTAATGCCTAATACTTACTATGTATTACATTGCTTAAAAGAGAAAGTTATTCCTAACACTATTGTTAATAAAGAACTAGAAATCAGTAGATTAAAAGCTAATGATTGGGTTAGTGAAGATTTGGTATTAACTGCAAAAAGTCTTATATTTACAGAAGAAATCAATAGTTTCTTTAAGAAAACTAAAAAGAAAACCGTTAGTGCACTTATGGGAGAAGATTACATTACAATGATGTTAAACTACTTAGAAATATTTCCTAATAGAAAACTTAACTCTGGCAAACCTGCTAGAGTAAATGTTAAAAATCTAGAAGGAGCATTCAAGTGGTTTTTTGAAACTTATGATTATAGCTGGGAAACAATTTTAAATGCAACTGAAAAATACGTGTCTGAATATGAATTAAAAAGATATGAGTATATGAGAAATTCACAATATTTTATCCGCAAACAAAACTTGGATAAATCCTTTGAGTCAGATCTGGCTACATATTGTGAACTAGTAGTATCTGGTGCAGATGAAGTTCCTACTTATTTTAGGGACAACATAGTGTGATCAATTTTTAAAATCCACATATGTCAAATTTATTTAATGGTGCAAGACCTTTACTACCTGTTAGTGAAAGGCAGTCCGTAGAAAAAGCTATTCATAAAATTAGAGCTAGGCGACAGGGTACATTAAAATCCCTAAAGAGTGCTTGGCCTAAATTTAATGATGCTTTCTGTGATGGTCTTGAATGGAGAACAATTACCGTGGTTGGTGCCAGACCTGGAACTGGTAAAACTTTATTTATGGAACAGTTGATTAGTGATATTATTGCTAATAACAGTGACCAATATTTTAGAGTTTTAAAGTTTCAGATGGAGATGGTAGATGAAACTAGCGGTGTAAGAAAACTAAGTCTGATTACAAGTGCTGATTACAACACATTAATGAGTAAAGATGGAAAACTTGTAGATAAGAGAATCTATGATGAATGTGTTAAGTATTACAACAACATGCAAGCAATGGACAGGATTAATGTTGTCTATGATGCATGTACAATAGATGAGATGTGTGCTACTATACACTATGAAATGGATAAGTACAAAAATGATGATGGTACTTTTAATAACATGCTAGTTGCTATAGATCACTCAGCTTTATTTAAAGTTGGTAAAGGACAGAAAGACAAATTTGAAATGCTAGGAAGCTTAGGTGAGGCTCTCACAATGATGAAAAAGAAATATCCTATAGCATTTATTGTATTAAGTCAACTTAACAGAAACATAGATGATCCTAAAAGACAGGAAGAAGGTGTTTATGGAAATTATGTGTTAGATTCTGATATTTACGGGTCTGATGCTTTGCTACAACATGCTGATGTGGTTATGGGTATTAATAAGCCTTCTGTAAGAAAAATTAGGTTGTACGGTCCTGAGAAATTTATTATTCAGGATGAAGATATCTTAGTGTTTCATTTCCTTAAATCAAGGAATGGTACTACTAGAATAAGCTTCTTTAAACTTGATCGGACTACAATGAGGATTGTAGAAGTACCAACACCACCAACAGCAATTAAACCAAAAATTACAACAATATGAGCGTAACAACAGTAAGAAAAACAAGAGAGAAAGAATTCTATGTAAATCACATAGAAACTTTTAAGAAGATAGGAGAGTCTGATCCTGCATTCTTGATTAAAACAGCCTTTTTTCAAAAAGGTAAATATGGCAGACAAGTTCAATTTTTTGAGTCTGAATTAAATAAAGGTGAAGATTTGTACATTGAGTTTTATGACAATGTAACTGATCCTTCCGGAGCAATTTTAGATGTCAAACCATTCTATGAAAATAGACAATTGTTTAGATATAGGTATAATCCTTTCTATTCAGAAGAGTATGATAAGAAAAGTGGTACATCTTCTACAGGTGCTGACTATTCTTTATTCACAGTTCCTTTACAAGAATTAGTAGCTGTTAATTCTGATGGATCCACATTAAGTTTTGGTCTGTTTGAGAAAAGACTTACTGAACTTGAAGAGAAAAAGAAAGCTGGTGATTTTGATATAGACCTACCAAGACTTCAAAAGTCTTTAGTTGATAACAATGATTTTCCAGATTTTACACAAGGTTTAACAACAAGACCTGCTACACCAGAAGAAAGTTTTGCTATAACACACAAAGATCCTTTGATGAGTGAAATGACAATTCAAGATTTTGCTGCAATCATGTGGAAAAAACCTGTAAGTAACAAGCAATGGTTAAATGATTTAATTAGGAAATAATGAGTATAGTACTTCCAACTACAAAGGTAAAGGCTCAGAGAGCTAATCCTAAAAGATTGGTTATTTATTCAAAACCAAAAACAGGTAAAACTACTTGTTATGCTGGTCTTGAGAATAATTTAATCTTAGATTTAGAACATGGTGCAGATTTTATTGAAGCATTAAAAATTCCTATTACTAGTTTACAAGAGTTATTGGATACAGGTAAAGCTATTAGAGAAGCTGATAAGCCTTATACTTATATTACTATAGATACTGTAACAGCATTGGAAGAAATGATTCATCCACTTGCAATAAAACTTTACCGTCAAACATCAATGGGTAAAAATTATGATGGAGATAATATAACAAGTTTACCAAATGGTGCTGGTTATTTGTATATTCGCCAAGCTTTTTTCCAAGTATTGGATTTTGTGGATACATTGGCTGAGTATGTAATCTTATCTGGTCACATCAAAGACAAACAAGTTGATGATAAAGGTGAAATGGTTATGGCTGCTAATATAGATTTGACAGGTAAAATCAAATCTTTAGTTTGTGCTAATGCAGATGCTATTGGTTAACTTAGTAGCCACTTTCTATAGTAATATAGATTGAAAAAGCTTTTTAATTGTCTGGGAACTCTGACCACTTAAAGGTGAAGACAATCAGCAGCCAAGTTATAAATAAATTATTATGAGTAAATTAAGTTTAGAACCAGGAACAAAAGTTAATAGATGGACAATTTTACATTGGGAAAAATCTTCTAAAAGATATGTATGTCAATGTGATTGTGGAATTATTAAAAAAGTTACGGGTTATTCAGTTAAGTCTGGAGCAAGTAAATCTTGTGGTTGTTATAATATTGAACAAATAGTTGAAAGAAGTTCCAAACCTCTTTTTACAGCAATGTTTTATCAAGTTTACATGAATTACCAAAAACAAGCTTTACTTAGAAACTATGCTTTTGATATTAATTTAGATGAATTCAAAGAACTAGTAATTCAAAATTGTCATTACTGTAACGCTGTTCCAGCAAATACTTTTAAAGGACATAAAAGAAAGTTTAAAGATACATCTGAGTTTGTATATAATGGTATAGATAGAAAAGATAATAATATAGGTTACACAATAAAAAATTGTGTACCGTGTTGTCAAAAATGTAATTTTGCTAAAAAGAATTATTCGTATGATGAATGGATACTTTGGATTAAGCAAGTATATGACAACTTATTTATAAAAGGTTCAACGACTATCCCAAAGGGGAGTACACTGCAAGCTAATGGTAGTGGAAAAGGAAGCCTTCCTAACAAGGAAGAAGATATAGTCTCATCTTAATAGAAATATTAAGCAGTTTAATAAACGGAATTAATGTTGCGTATTAATTTGAAGATAATGTACATGTACCGTAAGGGTACTAAAACTATGTTGAGTTTTAAAACAAATGATGAAGTAACATGTGGTGCAAGACCCGATCACTTGAGAAACAAAGAAATAGTAATTGCTGATTCTACTGATGGAACATTAAAAGTTTCTTGGGATGAAGTATATGTAAAATAAAAAAGTAAGTTTAATAATTAAAAAAGAAAAAAAAGATGGCTTTAAGTACAACTGATTTAGGAAAAGGCACAGGGGTGCCAAAAACAATTACACCAGGTAATCAAGTTTTAAAAATTAACTCTATTCACTTAGAAGATTTTTCATTTATTGAAGGTGCATATCACTTAATGTTGAATGTAGAAACCCCAGCTATTGATGATTTTGAAGGGTTTTTGATTGACAAAGATGATGAAAGTAAAGGTCATTATGCAGGTCAAATTGGTAGATTAAAAGCTAGTCAATATGCATTTGCTGATGGTGAAACAAAATCTGGTATTAAGATTCAAAGAGATAGATCAATTATGATTTTCTTAAAGAACTTAGCACACACATATGGTGTTGATGAGTGGTTTATTGCTCAAGATAATAAATATGATACTATTGAAGAGTTTGTTAAAAACTTTAGTGCAAATGCTCCAATTAAAGATACATATCTTAACTGGTGTGTAGCTGGTAAAGAATATATGGGTAAAACTGGTTATACTAACTATGATTTATTTTTACCAAAAGGTGAAGGTAACAAATACTCTTACGGTACTATTGAAAGTGGTAAAGTTGTTGAGTATAATGAGACTAAACACCTTAAAAAGCTTGAAGTAACTGAGAAAAAAGAATTTGGTGAAGATGCTGATTTAGCTATACCAAGTAAGAATGCTGCTGACTTCAGCTTAGATTAAAAGTAATTAACTTTTGAGAAAGGGAGTCTCAGTGCTCCCTTTTTTATTCTAAACTAAATTGTTATGATTTCTACTAAAGCAATTATATATGATTTGAATCAGGTTCCTACAGAATGGGTATTTGAATTTTATCTTAATCTTCCAGAAAAACTTATTGGACAAGATGTTAAAATTAAATCAGTATTTTCTGCAGAGAAGACCCCTTCCTTTTGTATATATTCAGATAAAATGAGTAAGTATAGGTTTAAGGATTTCTCTACTGGTAAATCTGGTGATACAATTGATTTTGTGTTACACTATTATAATCTAGAATCTAGAGGTATTGCTGTAAGAAAGATAATGGATGACTATTCAGAATACATTTCTAGGCATGACATTACTCCCAGAGAGTATGTGGCTGAAAGCAGGTATGAAGTTTCTGATTATGAAATAAGACACTGGAATAATCTTGATCAGGATTTCTGGATGAGCTATAAAATAGGTTCTAAACTATTAAATGAACATAATGTTCAACCACTGAAGTATTTTATACTTAGTAAAACAGATAATGATGGTGAGCTAAAAGAATTAAGATTTGAGAATAATTATACTTATGGTTATTTTAGAAAAGATGGTACTTTGTATAAGATCTATCAACCTAAAAATAAAAAAAGTAAATTTATCAAAGTCTCTGATTATATTCAAGGTTCTGAACAGGTTAACTTTGATTGTAAGTATCTTATTCTTACTAAGTCTTTAAAAGATATCATGTCCTTTAAGACTCTTGGTATTGGTAATGCTGAAGCAATTGCTCCGGATAGTGAGAACACTGTTATTTCTGAAGGTATTATGAAAAAGTATATGCATAAGTATAGTAAGATCATAGTACTATTTGATAATGATGAGCCCGGACTTGAAGCTTCTAAAGCATATCAAAAGAGATATGGTTTTGATTACTTAATACTACCTTTTGAGAAAGATATATCAGACACTGTTAAAGCTAGAGGTCTTGAAGATACAAGATATATAGTATTTGAATCAATTAAAACATTATTATGAATCAACCAATAGATTTCTGGACTTATAAAGGTAAAGTATTTAGTGAACTAGATATCCCAGAAGGAGGAATAGGATTTATTTATCTTATGACAGCTATAATAGATGGTAAGTCTATTTCTTACATAGGTAAGAAGAACTTCTTTGTTAATATAAAAAGACCCTTGGGTAAGAAAGCTTTGGCTATGAGTACTGATAAGAGACTTAAAAAGTATACTAGAGTTCTTAGACCAGATTTTCTTAATTATTATAGCTCTAATAAAATACTGAAAGAAGCGCATAAAATGGGTGTAAATATTAAAAGAGAAATTCTTAGAATATGTTACTCAAGTACTGAGCTTACTTATCAGGAAACAAAACATCACTTTGTACATGAAGTGTTAGAAAAAGAAGAGTTTCTTAATGGAAACATCTTAGGTAGATTTTATAAAGTAAAATAGCTTATGAAAACACTTAAACGCATTTACAAGTATTTAGCTTTTATTGAAAAGCATGTAAAAAAATGTAGAGAGAACTCTCTATTTAGTAAAATGTAAAAAATAAATAATCATGGAAAAAGAACAAAAAATTGTTAAGTTAAAAAATGAGAAAATCAAAGTGGTTTTCACAAATGAAGCAAATCCTGATGAGTCAAGTTTATCATTAGAATTTACTCTTACAAGAGACAGTGATGATAAAAAAGTCACCACATTGGCATTAGACCCATCTATTTTTAATAGAGATGACTCATTTATGGGTGAAATGTATATGAATACAGTAAATATGTTTGGAGCTGTTAAACAAATATTTGATTCTAAAGAAATATATAAAGGTTTACATTCAATAACTACTGATGAATACAGAGAATTTTTAATAAAAGTAAAAGGTTATGTTATAGCAAAACTTGGGCCAAAAGTAATAAATATAGACGGTGTTATTAAGAAAGAAGACTGATGGAAGAAAATACATTTACACAAAAAGTATATGCTACACCTAAGATTGATGTTATAATGACAGAATTAGGTTGGCAAAAACCTCTTGGAGAAGTACCAATTTTTGTAAAAGAAAACACTAATTATAATAAAGATGCTTATGGTTTTATTATGACTTTTCCTGTAGATTTTCATGGTCATTATGGCATAAATGAAAAATGGATTAATGAAGGTCATGATGTTAAAAAAAGTTTAGAAAACATAGAAACAATTTGGCCTAAAATGTATGTACCAAAAGAAGCATATCAAGAATCACTTTTATTACTTGCAACAGATTTTTATCATCATCAATTTGATTTAGTTAAAGCATCTGAATGGCAAATAAAGTATGAAAAAGAAACAGGTAAATCATATTAAAATAGAAGACTAATGGAAAATAAAAATTCTGATTTCAAGTTAAACAAAAAAGAGTGTAAGAATCTGATTGCAATGATTAAATCTAGTGATAAAAGTAATCATGAAATGGCTAAAACAGTATTAGAAAGTCTAGATATGGAAGATAATATTGAATGGGCTTTTATTATTATTTCATTTGCTGGTAAGACTGAAAAATTCTGGATGCATAATAATTTCTATACTGAGCTTACAAAAAGATTTGGTAGTTTTCTACATACTTCTTTAGACAACAGAAGTGTGAGCTTAACACTTTTAAATAGTGTTCTTCCTTTTGGTGGTACTGATAATGAAATGTATATAGAGTTGTATCTAGAATTATACATTTCTGAAATGAAAAACACTCTAATTAAGTTTGGTTATAATGTTAAAGGTGACTTAGAAATAAAAAAGAAAGTATGAATAAAGTAGATTTACTAAGCAAGGCCAGTAAGGACCTTATGCTTAAAGAGCCATATTATGGCTATTTTCTAATCCAGCTTAACAAGCATTGGAGAAATGACATTCCTACAGCAGGAGTTAGTAAGAATGGAATAAACTACCAGTTAGCAATCAATGAAGCTTTCTGGTGTGGTTTGACTGATTTACATAGATTAGGTTTGTTAAAACACGAACTATTACACATTGCATTTGGACACTTAACAGCTTATCATACTTTTGCTGATAGAAAGATGGCCAATATTGCAATGGACATGGAGATTAACCAGTATATAGATAATACATGGTTACCTGGTGGTGATTACACAGCAGATGAATATAAAGCACTTAAAGATGCTGTCATGGCTGAGCATAAACTAGCAATAGATAATAATGCTACACCAGAAGAATTAAAAGAAATTGAAGCTAAGATACCTATGAGAGGTATAATGATTGATGATTATCATGAATTAAATCTGGATACAAAAGCAGGTACTAAGTATTATTATAAGAAGCTCAAGGAAGCTCAAGAAGAAAAAGAAAAGAATGGTACTTCTGGTTCTGATGCTATGGATCAATTGCTTGATGATTTAGAACAAGGAAATGATTCTTGTGATGATCATGCTACATGGGATGAATTTGAAGGCATAGGTGAGACAGAACAGAAACTTATGGACCGTCAGATTCAGAGAATTCTTACTGAGGCTAAAGAACAAACTGAAAAGAAAAGAGGTTATGTTCCTGGTGAGATTTCTTCTCTTATTAAAATAGATCAAATTGTAAAACAAAAATTTGATTGGAGAGGTTATGTAAGAAGATTTACTGGTACAAGTACAAAAGTATTTACCAAGAAACTTCAGAGAAAGGAAAATAGAAGGTTTCCGGCTTTTCCAGGTCTGAAAATTAAAATGCGTCAGCATATCTTATTAGCTATTGATACTTCAGGTTCAGTAAGTGATTCAGAGCTAAAAGAGTTTATGAATGAGATTCAACACATTTATAAAACAGGTGTTGACATTACAATTATCCAGTGTGATACAAAAATTAACAGTATTGAGCCCTATAAAGGCAAGAATGATTTGAATGTTGTTGGTAGAGGTGGGACTGAATTTGATCCTGTCCTAGAGTATTATGATGCAAACATTAGAAAGTATACAAGTTTAGTATACTTTACTGATGGTGAGTGTGGTACAAGAATAAAGCCAAAAGGCAAAATATTGTGGGTATTATCTGAAAGATCAAGTATGAATGATAGATTACCAGGCAAAGTTATCAAGTTAGAATTATAAATTATTAAAAAAAAGTTATGAGCCAAGTTCAATTAAATTTAGATGAGTTAAAAGATTTTGTAAAGTATATGGTTACTAATAACCAACATATACAAGCTAATGGTAAAGTTCCTGTAGCAGTGAATATAGAGGGTGATGCTGGTTTGGGTAAAACTTCATCAGTAAAACAATTAGCTTCAGAGCTTAACATGGATATGATCAGACTAAACTTAGCAGAGTTTGAGGAATTAGGTGACCTA
>Ga0194055_10000937_pt1 | contig 23672 bp, 34 predicted proteins | sample SepL449m_MetaG_FD_155482 | JGI IMG/M metagenome (GOLD analysis project Ga0194055, IMG submission 155482) | Anoxic zone freshwater microbial communities from boreal shield lake in IISD Experimental Lakes Area, Ontario, Canada - Sep2016-L442-9m | ecosystem: Environmental > Aquatic > Freshwater >... | reverse complement strand
GAACCAGGTCCCTTTACGAATACATCTACTTTCTTGAGGCCGTGCTCTTGTGCGCGACGAGCTGCTGCTTCTGCGGCTAGCTGTGCTGCGAATGGAGTCGACTTACGTGAGCCCTTGAAACCTACTTGGCCAGATGATGCCCAAGAGATAACAGCGCCGGTTGGATCTGTAATAGAGATGATTGTGTTGTTGAAGGTCGACTTGATGAAAGCCTTACCCACTGCAACGTTCTTCTTCTCTTTCTTACGAAGCTTTACTTTGCCCTTTGCAGGAGCAGCAGTCTTTGCTTTAGGAGTGGCCATTACTTAGTCACCTTCTTCTTACCGGCAATTGCCTTACGTGGACCCTTACGAGTACGAGCGTTTGTATGTGTGCGCTGACCACGAACAGGAAGTCCCTTGCGGTGACGAATACCTTGGTAGCTCTGGATTTCAACTTTACGACGGATATCGCCTGCGATTTCGCGGCGAAGGTCACCTTCGATTTTGTAGTTAGCTTCGATGTATTCACGAAGCTGAGCAAGTTCTGACTCTTGCAAATCTTTAACGCGGGTATCTGGAGAAATTCCAGTTGCCTTAAGCGTTTCGTGGGAACGGGTTAGACCCATTCCGAAAATATAGGTGAGTGCAATCTCAACACGCTTTTCGCGTGGAAGATCGACACCGACTAGACGTGCCATGTATTCAACCATTCTGTATCCGGAGGTCCTTCGCAATGCTCCCGATGATTGTTCATCAGCCCTGGCCTACCGGTCCGGGGGTCTTAACTATTTCTAGTTAAGTCGCATCACGCGTACTTACTTGTGTCTCGGAATTACCCTTGACGCTGCTTGTGACGAAGATTTTCGCAGATCACCATTACGCGACCTTTGCGACGAATGACTTTGCACTTGTCACAAATCTTCTTCACGCTTGGATTAACCTTCACGCGAATTTCCTTTAGTTAGTGGCAAATCACTTACCTCAACAATTACTTGTAACGGTAAATAATTCGACCCTTTGTAAGGTCATATGGACTTAGCTCTACGATCACACGGTCAGCAGGCAGAATACGAATGTAGTTCTTTCGCATCTTTCCACTGATATGTGCCAAGACCTTATGTCCATTTGTTAGTTCAACACGAAACATTGCGTTAGGTAACGCCTCAGCAACAGTGCCTTCGATTTCGATCGCACCATCTTTACTTGCCAAGGATCAATACCTTCTTCTCTTTTTTCATATGAACGAACAGGGTTGAACCCCGAAAAACCCTTTGGATTTCTTGGAGCGCGAAGGGAGATTCTATTGCCGACCCCCCTTATAAGGGAAATTGGCTAGAAATGGGGTATCAAACCCCTGTTTTCGAGGGGCAAATGTGGTCGAAATGGGGACTACAAGCCAAGAATGAGCCTTGGTGCGGGATGCGGGCTAAGCGATTGAAAGCTCGCTCTTCATGATCGAAACCACAACCCTTGAAACTATGGCCGATGAACCATAGGAGCGAATGAGATTCTTTGGATTAAATTCAAGAGTCGGCCAGCCCATATCAATAAATATTGCATCAGGTTTGCGCTTTTGAAGATTCTGCAAGGTCGCCAACAGTTGTGAATCTCGATAGGCATCTCTAAATGCCACTACAAGCTGCTTTTCGCTTTTTAGAGCACTCTCAGAATCACTTGCATGAATTTCAAATTTCACACCAGCAGCTCGTAGTTCGCGATGGATTCCCCAAGAAACATCTCCAGCAGCGATAGTTGGCTTAGTACCAATTTCTATCAGATTAATATCAGGGCTCTTGATATTTACTGATCCTGATTTGTGCATTCCTAAAGCCAAATTATCAAAATCAACTTCACTCTTTTCTTCTGCACTAACCAAAATCTTGGGATTAAAATCTCGCACCAGGCTTGCAATCCCCGCTAGATAGTCGCTTGTAATTTCTCCAGACTTGAGCGCATCCTTGATACGCACAAAGCTTGCCTCAACGATTTGTGATTGATCACCTAATCCAGAAAAGCAGAGCAAATTTGAACCAGCCAGAAGAGCTTGTAGTGCCGACTCGTGAATGCGAGGCACTCCCCCAAGTGCGCCCATATCAAGTGCATCGGTAACGATGAGACCATTAAATCCGAGAAATCCGCGCAGATACTCCCCTTGTACTTTCGAGGACAAAGATGCAGGTTTATGAGCATCAAGCTCATCCACGACGAGGTGGCCGACCATCACGGCAGATACTCCCCGTGCAATCGCTTTCCTAAATGGAGAAACGTGGCCTGCTTCATAATCAGCTTTACTCATTTTAATTCTCGGCAAGCTGTGATGAGAATCCTCGACAACTGCTCCATGTCCTGGGAAATGTTTAATGCATGCTCCAACACCAGAATCTTGGAGTCCAGCAACAGCCTGCACGACATGGCGACTGACTAAATCTGCCGTCGTTCCAAATGATCTGACACCAACTATTGGATTGTTGTGCACTGCCACCACGTCGGCTACCGGTGCATAAGACAAATTAACCCCGAGCTCTCGAAGCAGTGTCCCTAATGATCGGTATGAGGAATAGGTGAGTTCTTCATCATCACACTTACCCAGTAATGCAGGTGTTGGATAACGACTTCCCTCTCTCACGAAAAGCCGCGTGACATCTCCACCTTCTTCATCGATTGCTATAACGAGATCTTGGTTATAGCTGCGCAGCTCCTGGATGAGTTGGTGAGTTGATTCAAGAGTGGGAGTGTTAGATCCAAAGAGAGTTATCGAGCCAAGTCCATTTTCAAGCCAAGGTTTGATCCACTCTGGAATTGATGTTCCTCCAAAACCTGGAGAGAAGGTAGAAAGAATCAATTCATCTTCTAAGTCAAAACGTCCCATAGCTAACCCTTGACCGCCCCTGCTGTCACTCCTGTAGCAATTTTATTTTGGATGAGAGAGAAGAAGATGACAACTGGAAGAGCGGTGAGGGTGGATGCCGCCATCAGCGGACCCCAATCAGTGCCAAACCTATTTGTAAAACCTGCCAACCAAATTGGCATCGTTGCTTTGTCTTGACTAGAAAGCAAAATGTAGGCGAGCAAGAATTCATTCCACGCTTGAATAAATGCAAAAACAGAAGTTGCTACCAAACCGGGTGCCATCAGAGGAAAGAGAATCTTCCGATACACCTGAGGGCGGGTGCATCCATCGACCAAACCTGCTTCTTCCAATTCAACAGGAATATTGATCAAGAACCCACGTAGTGTCCAGATGACAAATGGAAGAACGAACGCAATGTAGGTCAACACAACTCCACCGAGCTTATCTGTCAATTGAAGCTTAGAAAGTAGAAGGTAAAGAGGAATCAATAGCGCAGAGAGCGGGAGCATCTGAACAATCAAAATACTTGCAATATAGATTTGCTTACCGCGAAACTTCATTCGAGCTACTGCGATAGAAGCAAATAAGGCAACAAAGATACTAACTACGACTGTGAAGAAAACGACGATGAGCGAGTTAAGAAGTGCCTGCATAAAGCCTTCTTTGGTTACTGCTTGTGTGTAATTGCTAAGAGAGAATGAGTGAGGAATCAAGGTTGGAGTGGTTGAAAGTATGTCCTCCTTCGGTTTAAAGGAGGTAGTGATCATCCAATACACGGGAAAGCCCATCAAGATGATGGCTATGACACCTGAAATATTGGAAAACAAGCTCGATGATTTGCGCATTACTCACTGCCCATTTTCATCATCTGGCGCAGGTAATAGCCAGTAATTGTTATCAAAGTTAAAATCATAATGAGAGATATTGCAGCGCCCATTCCATATTCACTCAGACCAAATGACTTCTGGAATGCATAGATTGCAATGGTGTAGTACTCAGCCGATGGCCGGCTATCAAGGAAGATCCAAATATGAGAGAAGACTTGAAAATCCCAAATCACAGATAGAGAAATAATGATGATATAAACGGGCAAAAGTATTGGAAAAATGATTGTCCGAAAGACTTGGCGTGAATTTGCCCCATCAATTTCAGCCGCTTCCAGTAATTCTTTCGGTACTTGGGTCAACGCTGCATAGATACTGATCGTGATAAATGGGAGGGCGCCCCAAGCAACGCATCCCCCGATGATTAAGAATCCTGAGAATGTATTCACAAAATAATTGTGATTATCCATTTCAAATCCCAGTGAATTAATCACAGCTGTGACTATGGAGAAGTTAAATGAGAACATCCAGCGCCATACCGAGATTGAAACTAATTGAGGCATAGCCCAAACAAGAATCAGAATGCCATTGAGAATATTTCTAAGGATAGGGCTCATATTCAGCATGAGGTGCGCGAGCCAAGCGCCTACGACAACTGATACACCAACCATTCCAGCTGTGAAGAATATTGTTCTCTCTAAAATCTTCCAAAATTCAGGATCAGTAAATGTTTCAGTGAAGTTCTGAAGTCCTACATAAGTTCCCTTACCTGCAATGATTTCTGAGAGGCCATACTTTTCAAAGGAGAGTTCAATTAGCTTATAAATTGGATAACAAAGAATTAATCCGAGTGCCAACAGACTTGGCGATACCAGTAGGTATGGCCAGGGATTCTTCTTGCGACGAGTGCGTGCGACGAGGGAAATCTGCTTCACCTTATTCAGTAATTAGATAGGTAAGGAGGGGATTCGCATGATAATCCCCTCCTTACCGTTACCCGGAACTAGCCTTAGTTCAGGAGCTTCGTTATTTCGTCCGAAGCATCTGCTGCGGCCTTTGCTACTGTCTTCTTGCCTGTTGCAATGTCAGAGAGCATTGTCTGTAGAGTATTTGCATTCTCCACATCAACCCACTTGACCGCTCCTGGAATAAACCAGGATTTCTTAGCTGCCGCAGCAACGGGTGCTGCAGGACCTGAGATAAGCGAGAGCATCTTGGTGTTATTTGGAATTGCTCCACTCTTAGCAATTGTTGTCATCTGTGATGAGTTCGTGAATTCACGAATCCACGCGGCAGCTAGAGCTGTCTTTGGTGCATAGCTTGGAACAGCGAGGTTAGATCCACCAAGAAATGCTGGTGAAGCTTTTCCTGCAGTTACAGATGGCATTGGGAAGAATGCCCAGTCAGTCCCAACCTTTGCAATACAGCATGATTCCCAGCCATTTGAATATGACATCGCAACCTTGCCTCCATTGAAGACATCCCATTGAGCAGCTTCTGTACCTGACTTGTCAGCACGAGAAAGTGAATCACTCACTTCCTTGAATCGATTAAGTCCGCGAATCGCAGCCTCAGATGTAAGTGAACCAGCCCACTTGCCACCTGACTTAGTAGCGATTGCGCCACCCTCGTCGTAGACAAATGACATTGCTGCGTACCAGTACTTACCTGGGAGATACACGGCAGAGAAGTCCTTGTCAGTTCCGTATGCAGTCATGAGTTTCTTACCTGCAGCCAAGAACTCCGCATATGAAGTAGGAACAGAAATTCCCTGAGCCTTAAAGAGAGATGGACGATACATGATTGCGCGAGCACCCGCGTAGTAAGGGACTGCGTAAAGCTTTCCGTCATAGCTTCCCGCCTCTGTGAGTGCGTTCAACCAAGTATTACTGTTACCAAAACGTGACTTGTATGATGAAAGATCAGCAAGTGCACCGGCAGCGGAATACTTCATAACTTCTGTATTTCCGAACTCAACTACATCCGGGCCCTTTTTGGCGACGAGAGCTGCATCAAGTTTCTTGAGGTGATCGCCCCAAGTTTGGAATTCAACGTTGACTTTCACATTTGGGTAAATAGCATTGAACGATTTCGTTGCATCAGCAAGAGCTGTTCCGAAATCTTTAGCATCTGGCATAAGCCAAACTGTTATTGAGCTCGGCCCTGCAGCCTGAGCAGCGGTGCTACCAGTCAATGCAGCAACGCCGACAAGCGCAGCAACACCAAGGGCAGCTATTGATTTAATGCGTGAAGGGCGCATTCAAGCCTCCTATAAGTTTTCATCTCGGAGTTTCCAAGAATCGAGTAGTACAGGTATAGACCAATTTTTGGTAAATGGCTACTATTTCGGAGGTCTAAAGTAGAATTTTATTAAATTGTCGTATCTGCACCGCCTCTCCCCAGCGTGGGGATGCGCTCATCGAAACTACTTAATTCACCTGGAGGCGGTCATGGCCAAAGAGGAGGTTCGTAAGCACTTCCGCCTAGCTGAGCTCCTTCGGGAGGAGATTCAAGATCTTCCCCCACATGAACCATTCCCTGGTGAGCGTGCACTCGCTGAGCGTTATGGCACATCCCGAGTCACCATCAGGCAGGCGTTAGCCCTACTGCAAGATGATGGCCAAATTTATACCGTCCATGGAGCCGGATCATTTGTTGCACCAACTCGAGCGGTGAAGCAAATGAAACTCATGTCTTTTACAGATGAGATGAAGCAGCGTGGGTTCAAAGCTGTCACTCAGTTACTGAGTGCGACACTAATCAATCCTGAAGATGACATCAATGATGAATTCATTGTTGTGAGTGAACCTTCATACAGAATAGAAAGACTTCGCTTAGCTGGAGACGAGCCGCTCTCGCTAGAAATTACATACATTACTGAAAATAATGCTCCAGGACTTTTACAGGAGGACCTCACAAAATCTCTCTATAAAATACTCTCCTTCAAGTACGGCCAAGAAATAACAAGTGCGGATGAGCACTTAACTCCAATTGTTTTGGGGGATACAGAAGCAAAATTATTGAAAGTTCCAAAAGGTACTGCAGCTCTTCGAATACAACGCACTGGGTATAACGTGCGTGGTGAAGAAGTTGAGAGATCTCTCGCAATCCGTCAAGGATCACGTTGGGATTTTAAGTACTCTGTGAGAAATTAAGAAGGGGAATGCAGTCTCAGTATCAAGAAAGTTGTGAAGAGATTTCAACCCCGAAGCGTGCCAGCTCAGCCTTGCCGCCATCGATCGCGGTGAGGACGAAGGGCTTTCCATCGGGGCAGATGACATAGGAATTTTCGAAGTGAGCACCACGAGATTTATCGTTAGTGACAACGGTCCAGTCATCGCCCAAAACTTTTGTCTTATGAGTTCCGCGAGTAATCATCGGTTCGATGGCAAGGGCTAATCCAGGAATGATCTCAGGACCATTTCCTGCTTTTCCAAAGTTGAGAACATGTGGCTCCTGGTGCATCTCAGTGCCGATTCCATGTCCACCATATTCTTGCAAGATTCCAAACTTACCTTGCGAATTCACATACTGCTCAATTGCATATCCAATATCAGAAAGCCGCCCACCATTTTTACCAGCAGCGATTCCAACCCACATCGATTCTTCGCACACATCCATCAGGGTCTGATCGGCAGGATCAACGCTGCCGATTCCGATAGAGAAAGCAGCATCACCATGCCAGCCATCAATGATTGCACCACAGTCGATGGAGACGACATCGCCATCGTTAATGATGCGCGGTCCAGGAATTCCATGAACTATTTCGTCGTTGATTGATACGCAGATTGTCTTTGGATAACCGTGGTATCCGAGGAAGTTTGAGGTGCCTCCCCCGCGTTTGATGTTAGCTGCAGCAATTGCATCAAGTGCATCAGTAGTCATTCCAGCTTTAATGTTCTCTCGTAATACCTGAAGAGTCTGACCAACCAATAAACCAGCGCGGCGCATAACCTTGAGTTGTTCAAGGTCTTTAATCTGAATTGCCATGGGGTGCTCTTAGCCTTGAACGCGGCTTAAAGCAGCGATTGCGCGTTTAGTAATTTCAGCAACGTCACCATCTGCGGAGATTGTGATGAGTAATCCCTCTGTGCGATAAAAATCAACGATCGGCGCAGTCTGTTCTTGATAGACAGAGAGGCGCTTTGCAATGACTTCTTCTTTGTCATCTTCGCGTTGGTAGAGCTCTCCACCACATGCAACACACTTTGGCGCTTCTGGTGAAGCTGGTGCACCACACTCTTTACATGTGCGACGTGATGAAAGACGTTTAATAATGATGTCGTTATCAATTGCTAGCTCTAGCACTGCTTCAAGTGGCTTATTCTTTTCAGCTAAATAAGTACGCAGTACTTGCGCCTGCACAGTGTTACGTGGAAATCCATCGAGCAAGAAGCCATTGGCGGTGTCATCGTGGGTAAGGCGATCTTTGACCATCTCATTGGTGACTTCGTCAGGAACTAATTGCCCAGAGTCCATATAGCCCTTTGCTTGCAGACCAAGTGGAGTGCTCGCTTTAAGGTTTGCGCGGAAGATATCGCCGGTTGAAATATGTGGAATTGAATAATGCGCTGCTAGGAATTGAGCTTGCGTTCCCTTGCCAGCACCTGGTGGACCTACCAGGACTAAACGCATTACTTCAAGAAACCTTCATATGAACGCTGCTGCAACTGGCTCTCGATCTGCTTTGCAGTATCAAGACCTACACCGACAACGATCAAGATCGCAGTTCCGCCGAATGGGAAGTTCTGTGATGCACCGAAGACGATGAGCGCAAGAATCGGAATAATTGCAACGAGTGCAAGATATGCAGATCCTGGAGCTGTAATACGTGAGAGAACATATTGAAGGTACTCAGATGTTGGACGCCCAGCACGAATACCAGGGATAAATCCACCGTACTTCTTCATATTATCTGCAACTTCATCTGGGTTAAATGTGATTGCCACATAGAAGTATGTAAAGAAGATAATCAACGTTGCATAAGCAACGATATAAATTGGGTGATCTCCGCGAACCAAGTTACGTGAAACCCAGACAGCCCATGCAGCTTGGCTATTGGTGAAGTTCACGATAAGGGACGGAATATATAAAAGTGAGGATGCGAAGATAACTGGAATAACTCCAGCTTGGTTTACCTTAATTGGAATATAGGTAGATGTTCCGCCGTATGACTGGCGTCCAACCATGCGCTTTGCGTATTGAACTGGAATACGGCGCTGTGCCTGCTCGACAAATACAACTGCTGCAACAACCAGAACTCCGACTGCGCAGACAAAGAGGAATGCGAACAAGCCCTTTTGAAGTTTGATTGACCAGAGCTGACCAGGGAAACCTGCCGCGATAGATGTAAAGATCAAGATTGACATACCGTTACCGACGCCGCGATCTGTAATGAGCTCGCCGAGCCACATGATGACAGATGTTCCGGCAGTCATAACGATGATCATCGTCAAGATACGTTGCCATGAAGCATCAGGAATAATTGGTGTTGCACAACCCGAGATCAAACGACCTGGTGTGCGAGCAACTGCAATCAAACCTGTTGACTGCAAGATTGCAAGACCGATTGTTAAGTAACGTGTGTATTGAGTAAGTGTTGCAGTACCTGACTGGCCCTCATTCTTGAGCGCTTCAAAGCGTGGGATTACCACGGTGAGCAGCTGAATAATGATCGAGCTGGTGATGTAAGGCATGATGCCAAGTGCGAATACAGATAAGTGAAGAAGTGCTCCACCAGAGAACAAGTTGATAAGACCGAAGAGTCCACCACTTTGTGCTTGGGCAAGACATGACTTCACAGCGGTATATGAAACACCTGGGGTTGGAACAACTGAACCGAAGCGGAACAAGGCCATGATTGAGAGAGTGAAGAAGATTTTCTTACGAAGTTCTGGCGTCTTAAAGGCCATTCCAAATGCTGAAAGCATCAATCTTCTCCCTCTACCTCAATAATGTATTGAATTACTTGTTTTTACAGTGTTGCTGTTGATCCGCCAGCTGCAGAGATCTTTTCAATCGCTGATGCTGAGAATGCATGTGCTGTAATTGAAACCTTGACTGCAATATCGCCATTTCCAAGAACCTTTACAGGCAAGGAGTCGCGAACTGCACCCTTTGCAATGAGATCTGCAACTGTTACATCGCCACCCTTTGGAAAGAGTGCGTTGATTGTTGAGACATTCACTGCCTGGTATTCAATGCGTGCTGGGTTCTTAAAACCACGAAGCTTTGGCAGACGCATTACGAGTGGAAGCTGACCACCTTCGAAACCAGGGCGAACCGTGTTACGAGCGTGAGTACCTTTTCCACCGCGACCTGCGGTCTTACCCTTTGATGCTTCACCGCGACCCTTACGAGTCTTAGCTTTCTTAGCACCTGGAGCTGGACGAAGATGATGAAGTTTTAGTGTCATCTTTATTCGACCTCCTCTACCTTGATCAAGTGGCGTGCAGCTACTGCCATGCCACGAATTTCTGGACGATCTTCCTTTACGACAACATCATTGATGCGCTTAAGTCCGAGTGAACGAACGGTGTTGCGAATCTCTGGCTTGTTGCCAACGGTTGACTTAACCTGAGTAATTTTCAAACGTGGCATTAGGCACCAACTGTCATCTGTGAAGCGCGGATAATTGCTGCAGGTGCTACATCTTCGAGCGGACGACCGCGACGAGCTGCAATCTGTGCAGGTGACTCGAGCATCTTCAGTGCAGCAACGGTGGCGTGAACCATGTTGATTGCATTTGAAGAACCGAGAGACTTAGTAAGAACATCCTTAACGCCAGCGCACTCGAGCACGGCACGAACAGGACCACCAGCGATTACTCCGGTACCTGGACTTGCTGGGCGAAGAAGAACTACGCCAGCTGCTGTCTCGCCCTGAACTGGGTGAGGGATTGTTCCTTGAACGCGTGGGACTGTGAAGAATGACTTCTTAGCTTCTTCAACTGCCTTAGCAATAGCTTGTGGAACTTCCTTAGACTTTCCATAGCCAATACCGACAGTGCCGTTTTCATCGCCGACAACAACAAGTGCTGTGAATGAGAAACGACGTCCACCCTTTACAACCTTTGATACGCGGTTAATGAAAACTACGCGCTCGGTGTAAGGAGACTTCTCTTTTTCGCGATCATCACGACGTTCGCGGCGTTCGCCACGACCTTTGTTAGATGGTGCACCAGTTGTAGGCGCTGCATCGTTAGTTGGATTAACAGCCATTAGAACTCCAATCCGTTCTCTCGTGCAGAATCTGCAACTGCTGCGATACGACCGTGGTACTTGTTACCTGCGCGGTCAAAGACAACTGTAGAAATTCCAGCTTTTTTAGCACGCTCAGCAATGAGTGCACCGATCTGCTTCGACTTATCTGTCTTATCGCCAGATGCCTTACGAAGATCTGCTTCCATTGTTGATGCGTAAGCAATTGTCTTGCTTGTTGAGTCATCAATTACCTGTACGAACAAGTGACGTGATGAACGTGAAACGACGAGGCGTGGACGTGATGGTGTACCTGCGATCTTCTTACGAAGACGGAAAGCACGACGAGCACGCGCGTTCTGCGCTGAGCCCTTGCGGACCTTAACTCCGATTGCCATTACTTCTTACCTGCCTTTCCTGCCTTGCGACGAATAGCTTCGCCTTCAAGACGCAAGCCCTTGCCCTTGTAAGGATCTGCCTTGCGAAGTTTCTTTACCTTCGCTGCTGTTTCGCCAACGAGCTGCTTATCGATTCCGCTGATAATCAACTTTGTTGGTGATTCAACTTTGTACGTGATTCCTTCTGGAGCTGGGAAGAGAATTGAGTGGCTGTAGCCGAGCTGGAATTCAAGATCCTTGCCCTTTTCAGCAACACGGTAACCAACACCGACGATGTTGATTGTGAGTGAGTAACCAGCTGTTACACCTTCGACCATATTTGCCACGAGTGAACGTGATAGGCCGTGAAGTGAACGAGTTACGCGCTCTTCATTGGGACGAGCAACGGTGATAACACCGTCTGCTTGTGAAACCTGGATAGGTGATGGAACTGCAATAGCAAGGGATCCTTTAGGACCCTTCACTGCAACGTTCTGACCAGTGATTGAAACTTCTACACCGCTTGGAACGGTGATAGGCATACGACCGATACGTGACATTAGATGGTTACCATACGTAAGCGAGAACTTCTCCGCCTACACCCTTCTTATTTGCCTGCTTATCTGTCAGAAGTCCTGAAGATGTAGAGATGATTGCAACACCAAGTCCACCAAGAACTTTTGGAAGCGCAGTTGACTTTGCGTATACGCGAAGTCCTGGCTTGCTAACGCGGCGAAGGCCAGCGATTGAACGCTCGCGATTTGTGCCGAATTTAAGATCGAGGATTAGGTTCTTTCCTACTCCATTTGCATTTGCTTCAACGCGGTGATCTGCAATGAAACCCTCGTGCTTGAGGATCTCTGCAATTCGTACCTTGACCGATGATGACGGCATTGAAACCGTGTCATGGTAGGCAGAGTTCGCGTTGCGCAGACGTGAAAGCATGTCCGCGATTGGATCTGTCATTGTCATACGTGGCCTGTGGCCTTTCTCAAATTAGTTTCCTAACAATTTGTTAGGACTTTATTCGTTTGTAGTTATTACCAAGATGCCTTGCTGATGCCTGGAAGTTCGCCGCGGTGCGCCATTTCACGGAAGCAGATGCGACAAATTCCAAATTTTTGATAGACAGCGTGCGGACGGCCGCAACGCTGACAACGTGTGTAACCGCGAACCTTGAACTTTGGCTTGCGAGCAGCTTTAACCTTGAGTGATGTTTTAGCCATTCTTATGCCTCCTTGAAAGGAAAGCCGAGCGCCTTAAGTAGTGCGCGACCTTCGTCATCGTTCTTAGCTGTTGTTACAACAGTGATATCCATACCGCGTGTGCGGTCGATCTTGTCTTGTTCGATCTCTGGGAATACAACCTGCTCGGTAAGACCGAAGGTGTAGTTGCCCTTTCCATCAAATTGCTTTGGTGAGAGACCGCGGAAGTCACGGATACGTGGAAGAGAGATTGAGAGAAGACGATCTGCGAATTCCCACATGCGATCTCCGCGAAGCGTTACGTGTGCACCAATTGGCATGTTCTCGCGAAGCTTGAACTGCGCGATTGACTTGCGTGACTTGGTGACCTGTGGCTTCTGACCGGTGATGATTGCGAGATCCTTGATTGCGCCTTCGATCAACTTTGCATCACGAGCAGCTTCACCAACACCCATGTTGACAACAATCTTGACGAGTGTAGGAATCTGCATTGGATTCTTATATCCAAATTCGCTCTTCAACGTTGGTTGGATTTCGGCCTTGTAGCGAGCCTTGAGACGAACATCTGTAGTTGCGCTCATTAGATGTCCTTTCCTGTGCGACGTGAGATACGAACATTGGAGCCATCATCTGTTGTGCGAACGCCAAGACGTGTTGCCTTGCCATCGCCATCTACGATCATGACATTTGAAATATGGATTGATGCTTCTTGTGTGATGATTCCGCCAACTTTGACGCCACGTTCGGTTGTTGATTCCTTTGTGTGGCGCTGAATGCGATTAACGCCTTCAACAGTTACGCGTGATCCATCTACATGAAGGACCTTGCCGGTTACGCCCTTGTTCTTGCCAGCGATAACCAAAACTTCGTCATTCTTCTTAATCTTCGCCATGGTTAGAGCACCTCCGGAGCGAGTGAAATGATCTTCATGAACTTCTTGTCGCGGAGTTCGCGAGCAACTGGTCCGAAGATACGAGTTCCGCGTGGTTCGCCATCAGCCTTGAGGATGACAGCTGCGTTCTCGTCAAACTTGATGTAAGAACCGTCTGGACGACGACGTTCTTTCACTGTACGAACGATGACAGCCTTTACGACTTCACCCTTCTTAACCTGTCCACCAGGAATTGCATCCTTGACTGAACAGACGATGATGTCACCGATGCCTGCGTAACGGCGCTTTGATCCTCCGAGTACACGGATACAGAGAAGCTCTTTAGCTCCTGTGTTATCCGCAACGCGTAGGCGGGATTCTTGTTGAATCATTTTTTATTCGCCCCTTACTTAGCTTTCTCGATGATTTGAACTAAACGCCAGCGCTTTGAGGCTGAGATTGGTCGTGTTTCCATGATCAATACGCGATCGCCTGTACCTGCTGAGTTTGTCTCATCATGTGCCTTGAGCTTGTGTGAGCGGCTCATAACCTTTGAGTACATACCGTGTGAAACACGATTTGAAACTACAACGGTGATGGTCTTATCCATCTTGTCTGAGACAACGATGCCTTCACGAGTCTTGCGTGATCCGCGATCTTCGGTATTAGTAGCCATTACGCAGCGCCTCCAATTCCTAATTCGCGTTCACGAATAATTGTGTAAATACGAGCAATCTCTTTGCGAACTGCACCGAGACGACCATGTGATTCGAGTTGACCTGTTGCAGCCTGGAAGCGAAGGTTGAAGAGTTCTTCCTTACCTTCACGAAGCTTTGCAGTTAACTCATCAGCAGTTAGCTGACGAAGTTCTTCATTTGTATTCGCCATGGTTACGCCTCCTCACGCTTTACAACGCGGCACTTCATTGGGAGCTTGTGAATCGCAAGGCGCATAGCTTCTGTAGCTACAGCCTCTGTTACGCCTGAAATTTCAAACATAATGCGACCTGGCTTCACGTTTGCGATCCACCATTCTGGAGAACCCTTACCGGAACCCATACGAGTTTCAGCAGGCTTCTTTGTAAGTGGACGATCTGGATAAATATTGATCCAAACCTTTCCACCACGCTTGATGTAACGAGTCATCGCGATACGCGCTGCCTCAATCTGACGGTTAGTGACATATGCAGGAGCAAGTGCCTGGATACCGAAGTCTCCAAATGCCACTTGTGTTCCACCCTTTGATGCACCTGAACGTGATGGGTGGTGCTGCTTACGGTGCTTAACCTTGCGAGGAATTAACATTATTGCGCTCCTCCTTCAGTTACTTCTGTTGCTGGAGTTGCTGCAGGAGTTGTATCTGCCGCAACTGGAGCTTGAGTCGTTGTTACCTCTGCACGAGGTGCACGAGGTGTACGTGGTCCGCGACGTTCTGGCTTTGGTGCGCGTGCTTCAGCAAGTGCCTTTTCAGCACGCTCTGCACGTGAACCAATAACTTCGCCCTTGTAGATCCAGACCTTTACACCCAAGCGACCAAATGTTGTTGCAGCTTCATAGAAGCCGTAATCAATATCTGCACGCAGTGTGTGTAGTGGAACGCGACCTTCGCGGTAGAACTCAGAACGTGACATTTCTGCACCACCGAGACGACCGCCGCACTGAACACGAATGCCCTGTGCGCCTGCCTTCATCGCTGATTGCATTGACTTCTTCATTGCGCGACGGAATGAAACACGTGCAGCAAGCTGCTCGGCGATTCCTTGTGCAACAAGTTGCGCATCAATTTCTGGATTCTTCACTTCGAGAATGTTGAGCTGAACCTGCTTGCCGGTGAGCTTCTCAAGCTTCTGACGTAGAACGTCAGCTTCTTGTCCGCGGCGACCGATAACGATTCCTGGACGAGCTGTGTGAAGGTCGATACGTACACGATCACGTGTGCGCTCGATTTCAATGCGTGAAACGCCTGCGCGCTCCATACCCTTCTGCATAAGTCGGCGGATTTCGACATCTTCCTTGACGTAATCTTTGTACAACTTATCTGCATACCAACGTGACTTAAATTCAGTTGTGATGCCGAGGCGGAAGCCGTGTGGGTTTACTTTTTGACCCATTAGTTGGACGCTCCCTTCTCAGTTTGTGTTGCAGTATTTAGCGGTGACTTGTCTGAACGCTTTGGGTTACGTGTCTGCGCACGAGATGATGTGCGAGAAAGTGACTTTGAAGTCGCCTTTGTATCGCTGACAGCAACTGAGATGTGGCTTGAACGCTTGAGGATACGGAAACCGCGACCTTGTGCACGTGGGCGGAAACGCTTCATTGTGCGTCCCTCGTCAACGAGAGCTTCAACAACCCAGAGCTCGGAGGCATCGCGGATTGCTGGGTTCTGTTGCTTCGCATTTGCAATTGCAGAGTTAAGAAGTGTGAACACATCTGTTCCTGCAGCCTGTGGTGCAAACTTAAGAACGTTAAGTGCTTCGTCAGCACGCATTCCACGAACCAAGTCGACAACGCGACGAGCCTTCTGTGGTGTGTGGCGAATGTCGCGCAATACTGCGCGAGCTACGAGTGCGTCTTGTGTATTAGGCACGAGTTGCTCTCCGATCATCTTTAACGTGTCCGCGGAATGTACGTGTTGGTGCGAACTCACCAAGCTTGTGACCGATCATTGCGTCGGTAATAAATACTGGGACATGCTTGCGACCGTCGTGTACCGCAATTGTGTGTCCAATCATTGAAGGCGAGATCATCGAACGTCGTGACCATGTCTTAATGACATTCTTAGTATTGGCATCATTTTGAGCATCCACCTTTTTGGTGAGATGTCCATCAATGAATGGACCCTTCTTGAGACTACGTGGCATGAGGGCTCCTTAGCGCTTCTTGTTCGACTTACGACGACGGACGATCATTGAATCTGAAGCCTTCTTCTTACGAGTACGTGCTTCAGGCTTACCCCAAGGAGTCACAGGGTGACGTCCACCAGAGGTCTTACCTTCACCACCACCGTGAGGGTGGTCAACAGGGTTCATAACAACACCACGAACAGATGGACGAATACCTAACCAGCGCTTACGTCCAGCTTTTCCGTAGTTAATATTTCCTTGTTCTGCGTTTCCAACTTCACCAACAGTTGCGCGGCAACGAACATCAACGTTACGGATTTCTCCAGATGGCATACGCAGTTGTGCATATGGACCATCTTTAGCAACGAGCTGAACTGATGCGCCAGCTGAACGAGCGATCTTCGCTCCGCCACCTGGGCGAAGTTCGATTGCGTGAACAGTTGTACCTACTGGGATATTGCGAAGTGGCAAGTTGTTACCAGGCTTGATATCGGCCTTTGGACCGTTCTCAACTGTTGCACCTTGCTCAAGCTTGTTAGGAGCGATGATGTAACGCTTTTCTCCATCTGCGTAGTGAAGAAGTGCGATACGCGCTGTGCGGTTTGGATCGTATTCAATGTGTGCAACCTTTGCTGGAATTCCATCTTTATCGTTACGTGTGAAATCGATAAGACGGTATGCACGCTTGTGACCGCCACCTTGGTGACGAACAGTGATACGACCTTGATTGTTACGTCCACCCTTTGAGTGAATTGGACGAATAAGTGACTTTTCAGGTGTTGAGCGAGTGATTTCTGCGAAATCAGGAACAGTTGCTCCACGCTGACCAGGTGTAGTCGGCTTAAGTTTGCGAAGTGCCATGAGGTTTCCTCTCTTTAAGGTCCAGTTTCGATTACGAAACCGGGCCTCCGAAGATGTCGATACGGTCGCCAGCGGCCACATGAACGATTGCTCGCTTTGTGTCTTTGCGCTTTCCATCACCAAAACGTGTGCGCTTATTCTTTCCTTGGCGGTTCATAGTGTTAACACTAAGAACCTTGACGCCGAATACCTTTTCAACAGCGATCTTGATCTCTGTCTTATTAGCATCTGGTGCAACTAGGAATGTGTACTTGTTTTCATCGAGCAGCCCGTAGCTCTTTTCAGAGACAACAGGTGCTACCAAAACATCGCGGTAATCCTTCATTATGCAGATACCTCACTCTCGCGTGCTACTGACTTAACTGACTTACCAGTTGCCTTGCCAGCGGCCTTGAACTTCAAGAAATCATTGATCGCAGCCTCTGAGAAGACAACGTCATCTGATTTCAAGATGTCGTAAGCATTGAGCTGATCTGGTACTAGAAGGTGGAGGTCATCAGCGTTACGAAGTGAACGCCATGCAGCATCTTCGTTACGTGAGATAACAACCAAAAGGTTCTTACGTGTTGAGAACTGACGAACTGCTGCAAGTGCTGCCTTTGTTGAAGGAGCCGCTGTTACAGAGTCGAGTACGTGAATACGCTCGTTACGCTGACGGTCAGAGAGAACGCCGCGAAGTGCTGCTGCGATCATCTTCTTAGGTGTGCGTTGGAAGTATGAACGTGGACGAACTGCGTGTGCAGCACCGCCACCACGTTGCAAAGGAGCGCGGATAGAGCCCTGACGAGCGCGACCGGTTCCCTTCTGCTTAAAAGGCTTCTTACCTGAACCTGAAGTTTCTCCACGGTTCTTTGCCTTCTGTGTACCTTGGCGTGCAGCTGCAAGTTGCGCTGTAACGACTTGGTGAATTAAAGGAATGTTTGTCTGCGCATCAAAGATATCTGCTGGCAAATCAACTGAGCCAACCTTCTTACCTTCTGCGTTCTTAACTTCGAGTGTAAGCGCCATGGTTACTTACCTGCCCTAACTGAATCAACACTGACTGTCTCAACAATTGCTTTTTTAGCAGCTGAACGGATAAAGACGAGGCCACCATCGGTACCTGGAACTGAACCCTTGATAAGAAGTAGGTTGCGCTCAAGATCGACACCCTGAACCAAGAGGTTCTGTGTTGTGATCTTCTCGTTACCCATACGACCCATCATGCGCATTCCCTTGAATACACGACCTGGTGTTGAACATGCGCCGATTGAACCTGGCATACGGTGCTTACGATCTACACCGTGTGAAGAACCAAGTCCGCCGAAGCCGTGGCGCTTCATAACGCCAGCAGTTCCTTTACCAGTTGAAGTTCCGGTTGCATCGACGATATCGCCAGGTGCAAATGTTGCTGCGCCAATCTCTTGTCCCACTGTGTAGTTAGCAGCTGACAATGTGCGGAGTTCTGCAACAGAGCGACGAGGAGTGACGCCTGACTTTGCATACTGACCAGCGAGTGGCTTTGAAATCTTCTTTGGATCGATTGCACCGAAACCAAGTTGAACAGCTGAGTAGCCATCCTTCTCAGGTGTGCGAATCGATGTAACAACGCATGATTCGACTGAAACTACTGTTACAGGAATCATCTTGTTATTTGAGTCGAATACTTGGGTCATGCCAAGCTTCTTACCGAGAACGCCCTTGATGGACGAACCGTAAGACTGAGTTACAACTGTACGTGTCATTAGTTTTCGTCCTTTCCTTAGAGCTTAATCTCGATGTCGACGCCAGCTGGCAAGTCGAGACGCATCAATGAATCAACAGTCTTAGGTGTTGGGTCGATGATGTCGATGAGGCGCTTATGTGTGCGCATCTCGAAGTGCTCGCGGCTGTCCTTGTACTTATGAGGAGAGCGAATCACGCAATAGGTGTTCTTCTCTGTTGGTAGCGGCACTGGACCCGCGACGGTTGCACCAGTGCGCTCGACTGTCTCAACGATTTTCTTCGCTGATGAGTCGATTACCTCATGGTCGTACGCCTTGAGTCGAATGCGGATCTTTTGTCCCGCCATGTCGTTCTCCTCTTTACTTTCGTTAGTTCAAACTGTTGTTAAATTTTCAAACTTTCTTGTTAAGTGGCGGTGGTTTTAAGGCCACCGCCACTTTTACAAGGATTACTTCTTGATCTTTGTAACGCGACCTGCACCTACTGTGCGGCCACCTTCGCGGATTGCGAAGCGAAGACCATCTTCCATAGCGATTGGCTGGATGAGAGTTACTGACATCTCAGTGTTATCGCCAGGCATAACCATTTCTGTGCCTTCTGGAAGTGTTACAACGCCAGTCACGTCAGTTGTACGGAAGTAGAACTGTGGACGGTAGTTGTTAAAGAATGGAGTGTGACGTCCGCCTTCATCCTTTGAAAGGATGTATGCAGATGCATCGAACTCTGTGTGAGGTGTGATTGAACCAGGCTTGCAGACAACCTGGCCGCGTTCTACATCTTCACGCTTTGTTCCACGAAGAAGAAGTCCGACGTTCTCGCCAGCCTGTCCTTCATCGAGCAACTTACGGAACATTTCAACGCCTGTAACAGTTGTCTTCTGAGCTAGCTCACGAATACCAACGATTTCAACTTCTTCGTTAACCTTAACGATTCCGCGCTCGATACGACCGGTGATAACTGTTCCACGACCTGTGATTGTGAAAACGTCTTCAACTGGCATAAGGAATGGCTTGTCGACATCGCGTGCTGGCTGTGGGATAAAAGCATCCACTGCATCCATAAGTTCGATGATCTTCTCAGCCCACTTTGCATCTCCTTCGAGAGCCTTAAGTGCTGAAATACGAACGATTGGTGTGTCATCGCCTGGGAACTCGTACTTAGATAGAAGTTCGCGAACTTCCATTTCAACGAGTTCAAGAATTTCTTCGTCATCGACCATATCTGACTTGTTAAGAGCCACAACGATTGATGGAACGCCTACCTGACGAGCAAGGAGAACGTGCTCCTTTGTCTGTGGCATTGGGCCGTCTGTAGCTGCAACAACGAGGATTGCTCCGTCCATCTGTGCAGCACCAGTGATCATGTTCTTGATGTAGTCAGCGTGGCCTGGGCAGTCAACGTGTGCGTAGTGACGCTTCTCTGTCTGGTACTCGATGTGAGCGATAGAGATTGTGATACCGCGTTGACGCTCTTCTGGCGCCTTATCGATATCTGAAAATGCTGTAGCAGCGTTAAGAGTTGGGTACTTGTCGTGCAACACCTTTGAGATCGCAGCAGTAAGTGTTGTCTTACCGTGGTCAATGTGGCCGATGGTTCCGATGTTAACGTGCGGCTTATTACGCTCGAACTTGGCTTTTGCCATTTTGGTTCCTCTTTCGTTTATCTAGTGCTTAGTTATTAGGGGTTATGTATTTGTGCTTATTAGGGTTATTCGCCGCGAACTTTCGCAATGATTTCCTTTGCGACGTTGCCTGGAACTTCGGCATAGCTGTCGAACTCCATGCTGTAGCTCGCGCGACCTTGTGTTCTGGAGCGGAGATCGCCGACATAGCCGAACATCTCTGACAACGGAACTAGCGCCCTAACAACGCGGGCACCTGACCGCTCGTCCATGGCCTGAATTTGGCCACGACGACTATTGAGATCGCCGATGACATCACCCATGAAGTCTTCAGGGGTAACAACTTCGACTTTCATCACTGGTTCGAGAATTGCAGGATCAGCAAGCTTTGCTGCTTCCTTAAATGCTGCGATACCAGCCACCTTGAATGCGAGCTCCGATGAGTCAACATCGTGATACGCGCCGTCAAGAAGAGTTACTCGTACATCTGTAAGTGGATATCCAGCAAGTGGTCCTGCTGTCATCGCTTCCTTACAACCTGCATCAACTGATGGGATGTACTCGCGTGGAACGCGACCACCAGTGATCTTATTTACGAATTCGTATCCGCCTTCAACCTGACCGGTTGGAAGTGGCTCGATAGCAATCTGAATCTTTGCAAACTGTCCAGAACCACCAGTCTGCTTCTTATGTGTGTAATCGTGGCGTGCAACTGGCTTACGAAGTGTTTCGCGGTATGCAACCTGTGGCTTACCAACGTTTGCTTCAACCTTAAATTCGCGACGCATACGGTCGACGAGGATTTCAAGGTGGAGCTCACCCATACCAGCGATGATTGTCTGACCAGTTTCTTCATCAGTATTAACGTGGAATGTTGGATCTTCTTCAGATAGACGCTGAATAGCAACGCCGAGTTTTTCCTGGTCACCCTTTGTCTTTGGCTCGATAGCAACAGAGATAACTGGTGCTGGGAAGTCCATTGATTCAAGAATTACTGGCTTTGCAGGATCGCAGAGAGTTTCACCTGTTGTTGTGTCCTTAAGACCCATAACAGCGACGATCATTCCTGCACCAACATTGTCGCGTTCTTCGCGCTTGTTAGCGTGCATCTGATAAATCTTTCCGATGCGCTCTTTGCGGTTCTTTGTTGAGTTAAGGATTGTTGATCCTGTCTCAAGAACACCAGAGTAAACGCGGATAAAAGTAAGTTTTCCAAGGTGTGGATCTGTCATGATCTTGAATGCAAGAGCTGAGAATGGCTCATCATTCTTAGGAAGACGCTTCATCTCAATTGATGTGTCATCCATATCTGTACCGACGATTGCATCGATATCAAGAGGTGATGGAAGGTAGCGATTTACTGCATCGAGCATTGGCTGAACGCCCTTGTTCTTAAATGCAGAACCTGTAAGTACTGGAGAAAGCTTTGCAGCGATTGTCGCGCGACGGATACCAGCGATGATTTCATCTTCTGAAACTTCAACGCCATCAAGGAACTTCTCCATGATTGCATCATCGTTTTCGGCAAGAGTTTCGAGCATTGCAGCACGAGCGCTCTTGCACTTGTCGAGCATGTCAGCAGGAATTTCTTCGACTGCGTAATCTTCGCCCTTTTTAGTTTCGCCGCGCCATACGAGAGCCTTCATAGCAATGAGGTCTACGACGCCGATAAAGTCTGATTCGTTTCCGATTGGAAGCTGCAAGACAAGTGCTACTGCATTGAGGCGATCCTTGATCATGCCTACGCACTTATCGAATGAAGCACCTGTGCGGTCTAGCTTGTTGATGAAACAGATACGTGGAACTGAGTAACGATCTGCTTGACGCCATACAGTTTCAGATTGTGGTTCAACGCCAGCAACACCGTCGAAGACAGCAACTGCGCCATCGAGAACACGGAGTGAACGCTCTACCTCGACTGTGAAGTCAACGTGGCCAGGTGTATCGATAATGTTAATGAGATGGTCTTTCCACATACATGTGGTTGCAGCAGAGGTGATAGTGATACCGCGCTCTTGTTCCTGCTCCATCCAGTCCATGGTTGCTGCACCTTCGTGCACTTCACCAATCTTGTATGAGATACCTGTGTAGAAAAGGATGCGCTCAGTAGTAGTGGTTTTGCCCGCGTCGATGTGAGCCATGATTCCAATGTTGCGAACCGTAGCCAGATCGATCTTCTCTACTGTTGACGTTGCCACTTATATTCCTCTTCTCGTCGGTCTCTAATTAGTTTTCGTGATTACCAGCGGTAGTGCGCGAAAGCCTTATTAGCTTCAGCCATTTTGTGAGTATCTTCGCGGCGCTTTACAGCTGCTCCGAGACCATTTGCTGCATCGATTAATTCGTTCTGAAGACGCTCTGACATTGACTTTTCACGACGATCGCGTGAGTAGTCAACGAGCCAGCGAAGAGCAAGAGTTGAAGAACGTGATGCCTTCACTTCGATTGGAACCTGGTATGTAGCTCCACCAACGCGACGTGAGCGAACTTCAACAGCAGGCTTGATGTTGTCGAGTGCGCGCTTCAAAGTAATGAGTGGATCAACATCTGTCTTCTTGCGTGTGCCTTCGAGAGCGTTGTACACAATTGCTTCAGCTGTTGAGCGCTTGCCGTGAAGAAGTACACGGTTGATAAGTGCAGTAACAATTGGTGAACTGTAAACAGGATCAGCAACTACAGGAGTCTTTACTACAGGACCTTTACGTGGCATTAGCTAGCCTTCTTCTCTCTCTTAGCACCGTAACGTGAGCGTGATTGCTTACGGTTCTTTACACCTTGTGTATCAAGTGATCCACGAATAATTTTGTAACGAACACCAGGAAGATCCTTTACGCGGCCTCCGCGAACAAGAACGATCGAGTGCTCCTGAAGGTTGTGACCTTCACCTGGAATGTATGCAGTAACTTCCATACCGCTAGTAAGACGAACACGTGCAACTTTACGAAGCGCAGAGTTAGGCTTCTTAGGTGTTGTTGTGTACACACGTGTGCAAACACCACGACGCTGAGGTGAACCCTTAAGCGCAGGTGTATTTGTCTTCGTAGTCTTTTCTGCACGACCACGACGCACTAACTGTTGAATAGTTGGCACTACTTACTCCATTCATATGATGCACAAGCGAAACGCTTTGCATCGCTCCCTTTTTGTATCCGTATTTTTACGCTCACTGTCCGACCCACGCGGTCGGGTGTGTTGCGTGTAAAAGCACAGAGGAGAAAGGTATCTGCACGGGCTATGAAAGGTCAAAACGGCCCTTTTACTCCTGAGACCCCCAACACATAGGGATTTTCTCGGTTTTGGCCTCTTCGGCGTGTCGTAATTCAGGATTTCCAAGGG
>Ga0194055_10000936_pt1 | contig 23684 bp, 23 predicted proteins | sample SepL449m_MetaG_FD_155482 | JGI IMG/M metagenome (GOLD analysis project Ga0194055, IMG submission 155482) | Anoxic zone freshwater microbial communities from boreal shield lake in IISD Experimental Lakes Area, Ontario, Canada - Sep2016-L442-9m | ecosystem: Environmental > Aquatic > Freshwater >... | reverse complement strand
GAATTTTATGCATTAAAACTAGTCGGAGACTTCATGCCCAGCGATCACAAACTAGCTCCATGGGAACGGCCTTTTGGTCATCTCACGCCATTGTTGGCGCCGCAATCGATTGCGGTCATTGGTAGTTCTGATCGTGAAGGAAATTTAGGTGGTGTTGCCGTACGATTTTTAAAAAAATTCAAATATGCGGGCGCCATATGGCCTGTGAATCCTCAACAAACTCAGGTTGCGGAATTAACCTGCTATCCAACGGTTGATGCATTACCTGGGGTTCCTGATATGGCCATCTTGGCCTTACCTGCTGCGGCTATTGAAGAAACATTGCGAGCGTGCGCAGCAAAAGGAATTTTATCGGCCGTTGTTTGGGCGGGTGGTTTTGCAGAAACGGGTCCCGAAGGTGCGATATTACAAGAACGGTTACGTTTGGCGTGTGTAGAAACTGGAATTCAATTGTGTGGCCCCAACTGCATTGGCATCATCAATACAGCCAATGCCATCTCGGCTTCTTTTAGTAATTTACTTTATGAGCAAGACCAACTGCTTACGGGTTCAGTTTCACTGGTGAGTCAAAGTGGCGGCATCAGTGTGAATGTTTTGAGTCGAGCGCGTGCATTGGGCTATGGCATGCGTGTCACAGTTAGCGTTGGCAATGAAGTGGGATTAGGTTTATCAGATTTCATTCGCGTTTTAGCTTGTGATCCAGGTACAAAAGTAATCGCTGTTTATACCGAAGGTTTATCTAATCCGCAGGTATTTGTTCAAGCTTTAGAGATTGCACGTGCCAATCAAAAACCCGTTGTCATGCTCAAAGGTGGTGCCAGTGAAGCCAGCAGTCATGCGGCATTGGCGCATACCGGGCGATTGGCAGGAATGGATCGAACTTTTTCAGCCATCTTGCAAGAGTTTGGAGTTATACGTGTTTTTTCAACAGAAGAAATGATCGATGTATGCGGTCAACTATCGTGCATGCCCGCTCATCAATTACCCAGTAATCGAGACGTTTTGGTTTCCACATTTGGTGGTGGCAGCGGTGTGATCACAACCGATCAATGCGCTAAATCCAATTTAAGCGTGACACGGATGAAGGACGATCGGATGGCACTGTTGTCGCCGAATTTAACCCCTATGAGTGCCTGTTTTAATCCTGTGGACATGACGCCTGGTGTAATGACCAATCCTGCCTTGCGACAGAAATTACCTTTGGCGTTTGCCTGTATGAATGAGGATCCGCAATATGGCGCATGGCTTTTCATGGCGTCTGGTTTTGGAGATTTAGCGCCGCAGTTGGTCGATATGCTTTGTGCAATCAAACAAAATACCGAAAAAACAATTTTGGTGACTTGGCAGTCCATGCCCGAGGGTTTGTCTCAATTATTGCAAGAGCGAGGAATCTATGTATTCAGTGATTCTGCAAGAGCGGTCAAAACATTATCCTTGATTTGTGACTATGCTGACATGTGTAGACAAACGCAGCGTCAATTGAATATAAAAAAAATAGAATTTGATTGGCAAGCATTCACACATTTGCAAGGACCTTGTGTGATTAGCGAGCACCAAGTTGCGGGCTTATTAACGAGAGCGCAATTGCCAGTTGCTAATGGTCAACTGGTTGAGTTGAATGATTCACTTGAAAAAGTTGCAAATAATATTGGCTTCCCATTGGTGATGAAAGCGATTTCCGCACAAATCACGCACCGTGCAGCGGCGGGTTTGGTGGCCTTATCGATTGATTCTTTGGATGCCATGGAAGCTGTAAAAAAACGTTTTGTTGAGCGCGCACAAGAACTCAATGTAAAACTTGATGGCTTATGGGTTCAACATATGTTTGCAGGCAATCAAGAATTATTGGTCACATCACTGCGAGATTCAGATTTTGGTGTGATGGTGGGTATAGGTATGGGTGGGCAATATACAGAAATTTTTGATGATATTGTTTTTGCAAGAGCGCCTTTAGACGTTGAGTACGCAAAGGTCATGATTCGGTGCCTCAGAACCATTCAACGATTGCCCAATTTATTGAGCGAATCACAAATCAAAAACAGCGCAGAATTTTTAAGTTTATTTTCAAGCTGGGTTGCCAGTGCACCCTGGATTCAATTTAATTTAGAAATTAATCCCATTAAACTCGGCCCGACATCCGTTGCCGCAGTTGATGGCCTACTCATCATCGAATAAAACATCCATTCATTCAACAAGGAGTCATCATGTCACGTTACGAATCCCCCTACGATCCTGCATCAGCACCTAAAAATTTAGAAAATGTTTTATATGAAAAAAAAGGAAACATTGCTTATGTGACGATTAATAGACCGCAAGTCTTGAATGCATTACATACATATGCTTATATTGATTTGCGAACCTGTTGGCTCGATATGCAACGCGACCCTAATATTTATGTTGGTATCTTAACCGGTAAAGGCACTGCATTTTGTGCGGGCCGAGACGTCAAGTTTTTGGCTGAATACCAAGCAAAGGGATTGCGCACCCCGCATGAAGATCCAACCAATCCAGCATTTTTTTGGGGAGGCGGTGGACAACCGAGCGATGCGAATTTAGAAAAACCCTTAATTTGTGCTATCAATGGTTTGGCTGTTGGTGTTGGTTTTACTTTGGCATTGCAATGTCAGTTGCGTGTGATGTCTGAAGATGCATGGGTTGGTGATACACACACCAAGATCGGTCGTCTGGGGTCAGCCCATAATTTGTATGCACAATTGCCCAGAGCGGTTGCTGCTTATTTAACATTGTGTAATGGCAGATTAACCCCGCAAGAGTGTTTGCAATATGGTATTGTTAATAAAGTGACCCCTGCGAATAAATTAATTGCGGCCGCTGAATCTTTGGCGCAAATGGTATGTGAGAGTTCTCCATTGGCGGTTCAAGCCGCCGTGCGTTTATATCGATTGAGCACGGCTTTTGATCCAGCATTGGTATCTTACGCAAAAGCCTTAGACAAAGAGGTTGCCGAGACTGAAGACGGAGCCGAAGGTTCACGTGCATTTAAAGAAAAAAGAAAACCGCAGTGGAAGTTGCGCTAAGAAAAAAACCTTGAATAATTTAACTTTGGGAGCGAAATCATGAACCGTTATTTTCTAAAGAAGATGACTTGGGTTGGGTTGTTTGCAATATCTTCAATCATCCATGCTCAAGGTTTTCCAGAACGCAACCTAACTGGCGTTGTACCGTTTCCACCAGGTGGAGGAACTGACATTTTTGGTCGCTTGGTCGCCGATCAATTGGGAAAGCAATTGTCTCAAACCATTGTTGTAGAAAACAGGCCTGGAGCCGATGGAAACATAGGAATGGAATATGTATCCAAATCCAATCCAAACGGCTACACCTTGTTGTTTAACTCAAGTGCAGCAACGGTCAATCCGGTTTTGTATTCTAAGTTGCGATTCGATCCACTCAAAGACTTAACACCCATTGGTATCGCATGCGAATACTACAATGTCATCGTCATCAATCCTGAAAAAACTCAGGCCAAGACATTGGCAGAATTTTTAGATCTGATCAAAAAAAATCCTGGAAAAATAAACGCAGGTGCTGGCGGTACCCGATTGGTCATTGACATGTTTACTTCGGCAGGAAAATTAGACGTCGCGGTGATACCCTATAAAGGTGGAGGCGATGCGATTACGGCGGTCTTAAAAGGCGAAGTTGATTTCATCATCATTAATACACCGGGTATTATTCAGTTTTTAAATCAAGGCAAATTAAAAGCCTTGGCCGTCACGGGACCCAAGCGACAATTTGACATTCCTGATGTACCAACAACCAAAGAGGCTGGAATGCCCGATTATGTTTACAGCAGTTTTTTTGGTGTGTATGTTCAAGGCAATACGCCCGATCCGATTAAACGCAAACTCAATTCAGCCCTCAACGAGATTACTCAAAAGCCTGAAGTGATTGCTGCTTTTAGACGCGGGGGTGCGGAGCCTGTTCAAAAATCTGTCGAGGACGCGTCGCAACGTTATCTTGAAGAAATCAAACGACTCAAAGAATTGGCCGTCAAAGTGGGCATCCCTACACTAGATTAAAAATGACACCCAAAATCATCGCGCAAGATTTGTGGTTTCCTGAAGGACCCGTGTGGCTCTCTGATGGAAGTTGTTTGGTTGTTGAGATTCGCAGACAAACGCTCACGCGAATAGAGGCAGAGGGACGTAAATCGATTGTTGCGAATCTGGGGGGTGGACCCAATGGTGCAGCCATTGGACCCGATGGATTTTGTTATGTTTGTAACAACGGTGGCTTTGATTTTCGACAACGCGCTGACGGCGCGTGGGTCAACCATGGGCAACCTCAAGATTACACAACAGGTCGTATTGAACGTGTGAATATCGAAACAGGCGCATTTGAGGTTTTATACGATCACATTGATGGAAAGCGCATTAGGGGACCGAATGATTTGGTGTTTGATGCCTCAGGTGGTTTTTATTTCACTGATCCTGGAAAAACCAGAGCCAATGAATCTGATCGTGGAACGGTCTACTACGCAAAGGCAGATGGCTCGGGCGGTTGGCCTGTCATTTTTCCTATTAGTCGGCCCAATGGCATCGGGCTTTCGCCTGATGGAAAAACCTTGTATGTTGCTGAAACAGAGACCGCTCGTTTATGGGCTTGGGAGTTGAGTGGTCCAGGTCTTTTAAAAGAATCTCCTGTTGCATCAACACAATCACCGCATGGCGGACGATTGATTCATATGTCGCCTGTTTATGCGCGTTTTGATTCGCTGGGTTTACAAGCTGATGGAACAGTATGCGTTGCCAATTTAGATCGAGGTGGTATCTCTATTTGTCCTGTTGATGGTCGTACAGCGTCCTTTGTATCCATTGCAGGTGATACGCATACAACCAATATTTGTTGGGGTGGAGCAGACATGCGCAAAGCGTACATCACACAAGCTTATGCTGGATGTTTGGTTGAAGTCCAATGGCCACAGGCTGGCTTGGTATTGAATTATTCGATTTAATTAAAAAAAGGAATGCAAATGGAAAATATTAAACGTCGTCGCATGTTAAAAACGATGGCTATAAGTGCCCTCTTATTGACAAGTACATGGACAACGCTCAGAGCACAAGATTTTCCAGTTAAACCATTGCGCTTGGTTGTTCCCTTTCCTCCTGGGGGCGCAACAGACGTGATTGCACGTGTCATCGGTAAACGAATGTCTGAGTTGCTGAGTCAACCTGTTATGGTCGATAACCGACCGGGTGCAGGTGGCACCATTGGGATAGCTAATGTAGCAACCTCAGCACCCGATGGATACTCTTTGGTACTGGTGAATGCCATGCAACATACATCAAGTGCATTTCTTTATACAGGATTAAAGTATGACGCTTTGCGAAGCTTTCAAGCCTTGGCAGAAATAGGAACTTTGCGTTATTGGCTGGTTGTTCCTGCATCATCCGATATTAAAGATTATGCGAGCTTTATTCGAGTGATCAAGTCCAATCCCAACAAGTTCAGTTTTGGCTCATCGGGCGTAGGAAGCGCCCCGCACCTAGCGATGGAACTTTATATGCGCCAAGCGGGCATTCAAATGGTTCATGTGCCTTTCAATGGTAGTGGTCCAGCGATGACTGCTTTGGTAGGAGGTCATATACAAGCGGCTATCGATAATGTGGCTGCAATACCGCTGATCAAATCAGGTCGCCTCAAAGCATTGGCGATTACAGGCGATAAACGAAATGAAGAAATCACAGATGTACCCACATTTACAGAATTGGGATTGCCTCAATTTGATGTGGTCGGTCATTTTGGTTTTTTAACGACTGCAAAGCCACCCGCAGGCGTTGTTGAGGTGCTTCAAAGATCAATTCAGCAAGCACTGCAAACCCCCGAAGTTGCCAATGCACTTCTAACTCAAGGCATACAACCCGAATTTGGTAGTGCCAATCAATTCAATCAAGTGATGCAGCGCGAATCTGAAAAGTGGGCGAAGTTAATTCCAGAAGCGCAAATCAAAGCGCAGTGAAATACTTGAGGTTAGGATTTGCAAAAAGGAAATCGCATCGCTTGTCCAGAAAAATGACGTTCTAAATTGTCAAACATCACTTCAAACATACTGTTTCTTGCTTCAACTGTTGAAGCACCTAAGTGAGGCAATATCAATAGATTGGTTAAATTTAAAAATCGTTGATCAGGATGGGGTTCATTATTGCAAACATCTAAACCTGCGCCTAGGATGGCCCCCGTTTGCAAAGCAGAAATCAAATCCTCTTCATTAACAACTGATCCTCTCGCTACATTGACTAAAAATCCTGTCGGTCCCAGCGCATTCAATACATCACTATTGATGATGTTATTCGTTTGAGTCGTCGCAGGACAACAGCAAAATAAAAAATCACTTTTCGATGCTAATTCAATAAGACTTTGAAAGTATTCCAATGAAATATGTGGTTGTTGTTTTCGCCCTGTATAACAAACAGTGAGTCCACAAGCCCTCAAACGATCGGCAAGAGCTTTACCAATTCTTCCAAGACCTACAATGCCTGCAACTTTTCCAGATAAGGATATTGCTAACGGAGTGGGCCCCTGTTTTGACCATAGGCCTTGCTTTACATAGTGATTGCCTTTTGTAATTCCTCGGGCAAGATCAATTGCTAAACCTAATGCAATATCAGCCACCGGTTCGGCCAGAACATCTGGAGCGTGGCCTACGGCGATACCCCTATTCATTGCTGCATCAACATCAATACCGTCGAGACCACTAGAAAAAGATGAAATAATTTCTAAATGAGGTAATTGATTAAAGACGATGGAATCTAATTTTCCAATACCTGGATCTCTTCCAGGAGTTGCGATTGCTCTGATATGAGGGGTCCATTCGTCAGGAATTTTTTTAGATTCATGAGCTGGCATGAGATGGACAATAAATTTTTTTTCCAACAACCGAATTGCTTCGATGGGAAGTTTAGGCATACCAAGTACAGCAGATTTTGACATTGGAATATAAATTTAATCAATCGTTTCAATTTTTGCTCGCCGTGCCACTTCTTTCCATTCCAAAATTTCAGCTTTGTATTCAGCTGCAAATTGTTCTGCCGTGCTCGTTCGTGGCGTCCATCCGAGCTTTGTCATTTCAGATAAAACGAGAGGGTCATTGGTTATTTTATTAAGCAACATATTGAGTTCTTTTATAATTTCAATGGCCGTACCCCCAGGAGCAAAAGCACCAAACAAATAAGAAAATTGTATATCAGGAAAACCGGCTTCGGCTGTTGTCGGTACATTTGGTAAAACATTCATTCGAGACGAACCCGTCACCGCGATAGAGCGAAATTTACCTGTTGATAGAAGTGGAGCAACATTCAAAGCGCTCCCCATAAAAATATCGCATTCACCTGTTAATAATGCGCGCATGGCATCAGCGGAACTTTTATATCGAATAATTTCAACATCAATTGAATTTTTAACTGCAAAAAAACTTTCAACAAGCCCGACGCCTGATGCTGCTAGATTTATTTTTCCAGGTTTATCTTTCGCTATTTCAATTACTTCCTTAAGATTTTGATTTGGAAATTTTAACGAATTGACATTGATCACTTGTTGTGATTCGGCTAATCGCGCAACAGGGATTACATCTTTATTGGGATCAAAATCTAGTTTTTTAAAAAGTGCAGGATTCAAAGTCACAGCACTGGATGAAAACATAATCGTTAAGCCATCAGGCTTTGATTTGGTTAATGCAGATATTCCAATATTTCCAGAGGCTCCTGCACGGTTTTCAATGATCACAGTTCTATCCAGCAAGGTGGCTAGTTTATTGGCATATAAACGTGCCAATGCGTCAGATGACCCTCCTGGTGCAAAAGGAACGATTGCTTTGATGGTTCCTTTTGGGTACTCAGCATGCGCATTTAATAAAATAAAATTGAATATCAAAAAGAAAACTAGCCATGTATTTTTATATTTCATGATCCTTGATTATAATTGAGTTTTAAAAAGAATAAAAATTGTGAGGATTCGTCACCATTAATTTTGTTACTTGAGCGGGCGTTATAGCGATGCACGCAATGTTGTCAATCAGTTTGCCGTCGTCTGGAAAATGATTTTGATTGGGGTGTGGCCAATCGGTGCCCCAAACACACTGATCAGGAAATTCACGCATGAGTTGTCGAGCAATTACAATGCCCTGGGGATAAGGTGGATCTGCGTCAAACACACGATCGATCCGATCGGCACCACTAACTTTGACATGGACGTGTAAATTTTTTAATAAACTACACAAGGCTAAAAAATGTAGCCCGTTGATACCTTCGCGTGCATCAACACGCCCCATGTGATCGATCATCACTGGCACCACGCATTGAGTAATCGCAGGAGTGAGTTCTTCAATCATGTCGCTAGAAAAATGTAATTGTAAATGCAAACCATGAGGTTTGAGTCGTTTTGAAAAATCAACCAACTGTTGCGTTTGTATACCAGTGCTAAAGTGTTTCACAAAGTGAAATCGAATCCCTCGAATACCCGAATGCGCCAGTCGAGCCAGTTCAGCGTCTGCAACATCGTTGGGTACCAATGCAACGCCCAAATAGCGACCGGGTGCAGCTTGCATAGCGTCAATCACAACACGGTTGTCGAATCCATGAACCATCGATTGAACAATCACGCAGCGAGCGACCCCCAGCTTTTTATGCAGTGCAAATAAAGTTTCTTTCGATGCGTCCATCGGAGTGATATTTCTATCGTCTGCAAATGGAAACTTTGCAACAGGGCCAAAGATATGAACGTGCGCATCGCAGGCCAATGCAGGCAAATGAAGGGTGGGCAAACTTGGATTAGGGTTGAATGTTTGGATGGAATTCGTCGATGTGGACATGTTGTTGAATTTAAAAGTTAAAAATAACTGGGGCTAAAACTTGTGGGTTTTAAAATTTTGACTTCTTGTTGAGTAAAACTGCCTTTATTGGTTTCTTTAAACGCAGCCCATTGAGGATCGGCATCCAGATTGGCGCGTCTTTTTTCTCTATCTGCCAAGCTGTCATAAGCCCAAATATGTATCACTTGATTGAGAGGACCTATTTCAGAAACAAAAAAACCTAATAAACGTCCGAGATGTTTACGTTGAATGGGTAGAGCAAATTTTTCATAGCGCTCTAAATACTCATCCATCGTTCCATGTTGAACCGTATAGGTGCGATGTTCATAAATCATGTGAGCTTGGTTCCTATTCAGCTTTGATATTGGCTTCCTTAAGCCAAGGGATCCAACGATCAAAATCGACCTCTAAACGCGCTTTGAAACCATTGGCATCCTTGGGATTCATAAAGCCTGCGTCCGTTAATTTTGCGGCTACATCGGGTTGCTTCACAACTTTGGCCAATGCTTCTTCAATTCGCTTGCGGTTTTCTATACTCACACCTGCAGGCACAAGCACACCATACCAATTGCTCATCAGCATATTGGGCAAACCGGCCTCAACAGCTGTCGGAACATCAGGCAACAACGGGGACCTTTTCGTGTCATAAATGACCAACGCTTTGATGCGATTGTCTTTGACGTAGTTGCGCAAGATTGGCACGTCAGCATTGACAAAGTCAACCGTACCCGCAATCAAGTCTGTGATCGCAGGTGCCGCGCCTTTGTAGGGGATATGAACCACTTGAACATTTGCAGCCTTACCAAATAACTCTGCGCCAATATGCATGGTTCCACCAACACCTGTTGAGCCGTAGTTGAGTTTGTTGGACCCTTTGGCCTTGGTAATTAATTCAGCTAAGGTATTCACACCTAAGTTGTTACGAACGGCCAGCATGGTTTGAACTTCACCCAACAAATATACGGGCTCTAAATCTTTGCGAGGGTTATAAGAAAGATTGGGCGTGATGCCAGCAGTAATCACAAAACTGGATGTGGTCAGCAATAGAGTGTTGCCGTCAGTAGGCGCTTTGGACGCCAACGACACGCCAATGACGCCACCCGCTCCGCCGCGATTGTCAACGACTGTAGTTTTTCCTAATGCAATTGCCAAGGGTGTGGAGATGATGCGCGCTATTTGATCGGCGGGCCCTCCTGCTGCAAAAGGAACGATGATTCTGATGCTATCGGAAGCGGTTTGAGCATACAAAAGAGTAGAAACAAGACTTGATGCAAGCATCAGCAACAAAGATTTTTTATTCATACACATCCATTTCAACAACAACGGTTAACGACGATTATTCAGATCGAATCCCTGCTTTGCGAATCACAGGAATCCATTTTTCAAACTCTGCATTCAACTTGTTTTTGAATGTTGCAGCATCCCCTGGGGCACTCAGGCCTAAATCGGTCAATCGATTAGCAATTTCTGGCGCACGAAATGCTTTGAGCAATGCCAGCTCCATATCAGACTTTACTTTGACCGAAACGCCAGCAGGCATCATCAAGCCATACCAGTTATTCATTTGCAATTCGGGCAAACCCGCTTCAACTGCATGTGGAATTTGAGGCAACCGTGAGGATCGCTGAGAGTCGCATATCACAAGGGCTTTGAGTTTTCCGTCCTTGATGAATGGTGCTAATACAGGTAAATCAGCAATTAAAAAATCAATATTGCCACCCATCAAATCGTTGATTGCAAGAGCTGCGCCTTTGTAAGGCACATGCTGAAAATGGGTGCCTGCACTTAAATTAATTAACTCACTTGCTATATGCATGCTCGACCCCATGCCCGAAGACCCAAAATTAAATTTTGCGCCGTTGCGACCTTTGTTCACCAAGTCATTCAGAGAGTTGACGTCGAGTGAAGGTCGAACAACTAAAACAGTTTGTACTTGACCCATCAGTGCAATCGGTTCTAAATCCTTTCGCGGATCATAGGGCAATGAAGACATGGTGCCCGCTGATAATACAAATGCCCCCGAAGCTAACAAAAGCGTTTTTCCATCGGGTGCAGAAGTAGCAACCGCGCCAACGCCAATCGTGCCACCCGCACCCGCTCGATTTTCAATGATGACGGTTTTGCCTAATTCCTTGGCTAATGCTGGTTGAATAATGCGTGCGACTAAATCAATCGGACCACCTGGAGCAAACGGAACCACAATTTTGATGACTTCATTGCTTTGCGCCCATACAGGGTTGATATTGAAAAACAATGCAATGCAGACAAATAAAATTTTAAACACGTCGTTTCCTTATTTATTATGAAAAACAGGTGTGCCAATGGCTTTGCGAACGATAATTTCAAGTGATGAATCTAACTCCCAATCCAATGCTGCAACAAGCGCTTGTTCATGGCTAGAAAAATCAAAAATTTCAAACCTAGTATTCTTTTTATCGGCCTCATGGTAGCCGCGATATCGCAAACAACCTGTCGCTTGCGACATCCTTTGCTCTCCATTTGATGGAGTTACACTGCCTTTGCTTTCAATGGTGACAATTGCACCAGGCTCTGTGCAAACACCAGAATCCAATATCAAAGATAAATTGAGACGCCTACGTCGCTCACCAAATAATTTTCGAACCCGCGTTGTCCATGGCGTTGGTTTGGCCACTACCCTCTGAAAATGGGGACCCGGCTCTACATGCTCGTCAACGGCTTCATACAAAACCAGATATCTCAATTGGGCTTTCTCAGAAAAATATCGACGACCGCTGATAAAGCCTTCTAAAGAAACAATGTCAGATACATGCTCTAGCTCATACCAATCATTGAATTCTTCTTCGTGTTGTGGGTGAACGTCTAACCACACACACACCATTGCACGCGATTGATGTTGAGAGAGATATTGAGTCATGGTGTTTTCAATCTAAAACAATATTAGAGTTGGCAAATAATAATTTCCACTTGGCTGTTTCAGCTTCTATTTGTCTTGTAAATTCGGATCGAGTTTGCGGTGCAGGATCAATTCCCATCTTTGCAAATTGAGCGCGAATTTCAGGTCGCTCAAGCACGCGCATGAGTTCTGAATGTATGCGATTGAGGACGTCATTAGGCGTGCCCGCAGGCGCCATCAAACCATACCAGGCGCCCGATTCTGAGCCCGTTAATCCAGCCTCAGCAACTGTTGGAACGTTGGGCAATAAAGGTGAACGTTTAAAGTCAGCCACTGCAATTGCGCGCATTTTTCCGCTTTCAATGAGTGGCATCACAGGGGGTACGCCACTGAATAAAATTTGTACGCGTCCCCCCATCAAATCGGTCATTGCTTCACTGTTGCCTTTGTAAGGCACGTGGACAATATCTGATTTAGTTAAATGCTTGAGTAGTTCACCCGCAAGGTGATTACTGGTTCCAAATCCAGAAGACGCATAACTCACTTTTCCAGGGTTCGCTCGAATGTAAGCAACCAATTCCGTCATATTATTCACAGGCAATGAAGGATTGATCAAAACCAAATTGGGACCCGTTGCAATGAGTGAAATCGGCGCGATATCTTTAGCCACGTTGAATGGCATGCTTTTTCTTAAAACGGGATTAACTGTTAGGGGTGCGGGAGAAGCAAATCCCAGCGTGTAACCATCTTTGGGAGCCTTGGCCACATAGTCAGTGGCTAGGTCACCACCTGCGCCAGGTTTGTTGTCAACCACTACTGGAACGCCGAGTTGCTCTGATAGGGGTTTAGAAATTAATCTTGCAATGATGTCAACTGAACTACCGGGTGAATAAGTTGCAATGATGTGTATGGGTTTACTTGGATAGGTTTGTGCAAATGCACATCCAACCATCATGCAGAAGATCCACAATTGAGAAATACGAAATAAAAACATAAGAAACCTTTCAGTTTTATCTATTGGTGAGAATACATGGCCTTGCCAGGTATTTGAAGTTCTACTTTTAAAATTACGGCCTGCTCAGCTTCCGTGATAAAAAGCGTTCTACGTTCGACTCCTCCATAGGCCACGTTGGTAGTTCTGAGTCCCGCGCAAGAGCGTATTCTGTAAATGGGTTCCCCCATTTTGCTAAAGAGCCAAACCGTACCTGCACCAGCATGCACAATGGCTAAATTGCCCGCTTCGTCCAAGGCCATCCCATCGGGGCCTGTGGGACTACCAGACATTTGAATAAATCGACCTGCTTTTTTGACACCTTGATAGTGAGGCTCCAGTGGCAAACTAAAAATTGCATTCTCTCGCGTAACCGCAACATAGAGAATATTTTCGGCGGCATTCAACACCAATCCATTGGGACCCGCTAATCCGTCCATGAGTAAATCAACGGTTTGGGCATCGGCACGCAATCGAAAAACACGGCCTGTAGGATCTTCTAAAGCACTTTCGCCTTGATCAGTGAAATACAAATCACCCTTTGAGCTAAATACCAAATCATTAAGACCTTTCAGACCTTCTCGATTGGCTTGTTTCAATAACGGGTGAATATGCCCTGTACGAGGATCTAAAACCATCACACCATGCTGATGATCCGCAATAAAAACTCGGCCGTCTTGATGAATTTTTAAACCGTTGGGTTCACCCTCATAGGATGCGACTACATCAAACGCACCTGCAGGTGATATTTTAAAAATTCGACCATGGGCTAAATCGACACACCACAGATATCCTTCACGATCAAAAGATGGGCCCTCTAAAAAAGAATGCATTTGAACGTGTCTTGCTTTTAACCAAGCAGAGGATTGATGGGTTAAATGCAAACTTTTGGGAAGTTGTGCATAAACGCTTGTACTCAGAATTTCTGGTAGTGGATACATCGATCAATCCTCTTGGGGCAATTCAATACTTAAGACAATGCTGCTGAGAGTTTTTCCGTGCGGATCTTGTCGTAAAGATCGAGTGACGCCACCTGCCAAAGCATTCTCAAGAACAAAATTGAGTGCTTTTAGACTTTCAATTTCATAGCGCATTACGGGTCCTTGAATTAAATGAGCGTAAGCTTTCATCACCCGATCTGCCGTGAGATGCTTTTTTAATATTTTCCAAGCCTCATCGTTGTAGGCAATCACAGCCACATTGGATGTATTGCCTTTATCTCCTGAACGAGAATGCGCCAAGTCATAAACCAATCGACTCATGCAAGTGCTCCAAAATAAACGACTTCAGTTTTTACCCACTCACGCGGTATCAAAACCGAGTTAACAGCGATGATCTCTTTGGCGCCAAAATTAACAGGTCCGCCTGCTGCTGCGGGTCCTTGCATATTGAGTTGACGCACATGCTCACCCAATAAATTTGCACTTTTTTTATCAGGACACCGGGCCGCAATTCGAAGTCTGACTTCGTAGGGATTGACGCGAGTGCCGTCGTTGGGGTTGCCATGCAAACTCGATATACCAATGAAATCGATTTGTAGTTCGGAGGTGACACCCCCTTCCATTGCAAAGCGTTCTTGAACCACTTGCGCGGCCAGTTGCGCTCTTGCCAGTGCATTGATTCCTGCATAAGAGACTTCACCAACACCAATGTATCCATCAAAATACCCAACAACTACTTTATAGCTTGACGTTCTTTCTTTAGCGCGTGCATTTAAAACACGCACACGATCGATTGATTCCTCTTCAAAATTTAAGTGCATCAAATCCATGACGCAATCGGGTGTGATGTAATGTGAAGGATTATGAATCTCATACAGAGCTTGTTCCGTACAAGTCATTCGATCAATGCGCCCACCTGTACCCTCCACTTTTCCAACCGTTACATCTCCATTAAAAGATATATCAGCATAGGGATAACTTAAATGCGCCAATCGCGGTACTTCTTTTTTACCAGGGTCAGCAAAATATCCACCTGTTAATTGAGTGGAGCACTCCAATAAATGTCCCGCAATCGTGCCAGCAGCCAAACGCGGAAAATCATCATAAGACCAGTCGTGGTGATACATCGCGACGCCCAAAAATAAGGAAGGATCTGCAACTCGTCCCGTCACCACCACATCGGCACCCGTTGCCAGCGCTTGTTTGACTACGTCAGCGCCCAAATAGGCATTGGCCGATGCGAGGCGCGGCAACAAACTCTCAAGTTGTTGGCTACCATCGAGCAATTGCAATTCGGGATGCTTTTGCAATTTTTCTAACACATCATCGCCAATGACGGCCGCACAACTTAAATCTTGAACGCCCACTTGTCGGGCTTCGCGTTGAATCACATGCGCAGCACCCACAGGATTGGCCGCGCCCATGTTGGTGACCAATCGAACCCCCTTTTCTCTCAAGAGAGGCGACAACGCTCTGATGCGTTGCTCTAGCATCGGGGTGTAGCCCTTTTCGGGTGCATTAATGCGATTGAGGGCCTCACGCGCAATGGTTCTTTCGGCTAAGCATTCACACACCATGTAATTGAGTTGGCCCGTTTGTAGCAATTGAACCGCTGGTTCTATTCGATCATCAGCCATGCCTGCGCCAGTACCAATGCGTACGGAGAAAGAAGTCGATTTGGAGTGCATGTCTAACCTAATCTGTTTGTGTCAATGAAGATAGTCCAAAGGGACGACAATCAAAATACGCGGATACCCTCATACAATTGACGAAGTTTCTACTGCACAGGCGTTGTAACGTGTCACATGGTTGACTCAGGTCTCAAGCCATTGGCGTACGCTATCTAAATAGCCGATAAGCTTCATTCCAAACAAGTCAACCAACTTGGTTTCTGGGTAGGTTGTTAAAGGAAATCTTGAGATGAGAAAAATAGACAGTTACGCCCATATTTTGCCCCGCAAATATTTTGATCGCATGGCTGAACTCGCCAAAGACAAAGGGGCTATCAAGCGGTGGTTGAATATACCCGTGCTTCATGATTTAGACGCACGTCTTCAAATGATGGCGCAATTCCCCCAATATCAGCAAATATTGACGCTATCTAATCCGCCCATTGAAATGATTGCAGGCCCCGATCTTTCACCCAAATTAGCAAGTCTTGCCAACGATGAGATGGCGCTCATTTGCAAACAACATCCCCAACAATTTCCTGCGTTTATTGCTTCATTACCAATGAACAATGTACCCGCTTGTTTAATTGAAATGGAACGTGCCATTGTTCAATTGGGTGCAAAGGGCATTCAAATCTTTACTAACGTGAATGGTCGTCCTTTGGACGAACCCGAGTTTTGGCCTATTTTCGAAGCGGCAGTCAAAAAGTACGATGTACCCATTTGGATGCATCCAGCAAGAGGCGCAAACATGCCAGACTATGCCAGCGAGACCAAATCAAAATTTGAAATCTGGTGGACATTCGGTTGGCCTTACGAGACGAGCGCGGCCATGACGCGCATGGTTTTTTCAGGATTTTTTGACAAGCTGCCTAATCTTCGCGTGATCACGCATCACATGGGAGCGATGATTCCATTTTTTGATGGACGATTAGGGCCCGGCTTAGATCAATTTGGTAGTCGAACATCTGATGAAGATTACGAAAAATTGCTTAAAACCATGCCTAAAAGACCGATTGATTACTTTCGACTTTTTTATGCGGACACAGCACTCGCGGGTGGCAGTTCGGGTTTGAGATGTGGTTTGGATTTTTTTGGTTCAAAGCAAGTGGTTTTTGCATCCGATTGCCCTTTTGATCCCGAGGGTGGCCCCATGTTTATTCGTACAATCCCTCTAGCCATTGACAGCTTAAACTTATCAACCGAGGACAGCGAAGGTATTTATTTTCGAAATGCTTTGCGATTACTCAAGATGCCTTGTGATTGTTAGAAAGAAAAATCATGAAAAAATTTACTCATCAACTTTTCTTTATTTTGTGTGCATTCACCCAAGTGCTCTCCTATGCGCAAACTTTTCCAACCAAGCCCGTGCGAATTATTGTGCCTTACGTACCAGGAGGCACTGTTGATTTAGTCGCACGCGTACTAGCGCAGCAATTAACCGAGCAAACAGGACACAATTTCATTGTCGATAACAAGGCGGGTGCAAGTGGTGTGATTGGCAGCGATGCCGTTGCCAAATCTGCGCCTGATGGCTATACGCTGTTGGTTCAATCACCCACGCTCATTGCTAGTCCATTGATGCTCAAAAAAGTACCCTACGATGTCAACAAAGACTTTACCCCTGTCACACTTCTTGGCACCGTTCCCATGATCATGGTGACGCAATCAAAAAATCCAGCTAACAACATGGCTGAGTTCATCAAGTTCACTCAAGACAGCAATCGAAAAGTTAATTTTGGTACATCTGCCACAGGATCACCTATGCATCTCGCCATAGAGTCTTTTAAACATGGAGCCAAACTAACCACCCCTGTGATTGCTTACCGCGGAACGGCTGCAGCTATCAATGATTTGTTAGGCGATCAAATCGATGCCATCATCGATGCGATTCCTTCCACCGCACCGCACATCAATAGTGGAAAACTCAAAGCATTGGCCGTTACTACTAAAAAACGTTTGCCCGCATTTCCCCTCGTGCCAACCTTGGCCGAGTCAGGTTTTCCTGAGTTTGAAATGGTCAGTTGGTATGGGCTGTGGGCGCCTGCCAATTTACCTCCTGCCATTGCAAAACGTCTCGCAGAGTTGGCTGACAAAGCTATGAACAGCAAAGCCGTTCGCGACCAATTGGGCCAACAAGGTTTTATTCCAGAATTAATTTCTGGTGAAAACTTTTCTGTATTTCTTAACAAAGAATTAGCACAATACTCTAAGATTGTGAAGATCAGCCAAATTCAAATGGATTGAGTTTTCTTAACTCTCGAGTTCAAGTATTTTCAAAGCGTTGCCGCCCACAATCGCATCCAATGCATTTTTTTCTAACTGCATCGACGACAACCAAGCGACAGGATCTTTTTCACCCACTGGATAATCGCTGCCCATCACCAGTCGATCCACACCTACGCGTTCAATCAATACATTGAGCACTTGTGGGTCATACACGCAAGCATCGTAATAAAAATTTTTCAAAAAATGGCTGGGCGTTTGTCCATCCATATTTTTTACAGTATCGGGTCGATTGAGCGTGTTTCGATCCAATCGTCCCATGTAGTGCGGAAAATAACCCCCACCGTGCGCCATCACAATTTTTAAATTTGGGCATCGCGTCATTACGCCTTCATAAATCAAAGAGGCCATGCATTTAGTTTCTTCTATCGATTGTCCCAATGAATTCCACAATGCATAGCGTTGAAACCAAGGGTCTTGTACACCTTCTGGATGAATCCAAACCGTGAGATTATTTTTTTCAACCGCTTGCCAAAAGTCATGAAAAAAAGGATCCCCCACATACAAACCTTTGTATTGAGTCGATAAATTAATCACGCGAATATCAAGATCATTGGCGCAACGATGCAATTCTTTGAGTGCTAATTCGATCGATTGCATGGGCAACACCATACTCGCAACCAAACGATTGGGAGATTGGTTTTGACATCGCGCAAGCTGGTTATTTGATTTTTCACAGAGCAATGCATCGGTTTGTGGATCGGCCCACGAAGTGCCTTGTAAAACGGTGCTCGAACTCAATACAGACACATCCACGTGGCGCGTGTCCATGTCTTCTAAAACAGTTTCTGCATGCATACACCGCTCAAGTAATGCTTTTGCACCAGGTCTGGGTTCGGTGACAGGGTTGGCGCCAAAGCCACTGAACACTGTTTTTTGTGCACAGGCTTGAAACACTGTCGGCTCCAACATATGCACATGAAAATCAACGACACGACTCATTGATCTAACTTTTTCATTTTTGCGGTGTCCGCAACTTGTGTCCACTTGATCAAATCGGTGGCCAATAACTTGTAGAGTTCTTCCGATGTACTGCCTTGTGCAATCACTTGTGTATTGGCCATTTGAGCGACCACTTCGGGCATTTTTAAAATTCGATTGATTTCAGTTTCTAATTTTTTGACAATGGCAGGTGGTGTTCCTGCAGGGGCAAAAATGCCTGTCCAAAAGCGAAATTCCAAATCAGGGAGACCCGCTTCAGCCATGGTGGGTACCTGTGGCAATCCAGATAAACGATTGGACGACGTCACCGCTAAGGCTTTGATTTGACCGCCTGCAATCGCGCCCATAGCAGGGCCCGTATCCACCATCGACATCACCAAGTCACCCGTGACCAACGCTGTAATGGTTTCGCTGGTGCTTTTGTATTGAATGAACTCACCCGGAGTTGATGTTTTGATGCGAAACAATTCGCTGGCAAATTGAAATGCAGGACCGGATCCACCATAGTTAGATTTGGCAGGATTGGCTTTCATGTAGGCAATCAAATCTTGCACCGAATTGAGGTTGAGTTTGGTATTAACGGCCAATATCAATGGAAAATTTGCAATTTGCGACACGGGCACAAAATCTTTGGTGGTCGAAAACCTGAGCTTTGTGCTCAACACAGGTGTAAAAACCATATTGCCAATCGGCCCCATCAACAAACTATAGCCATCGGGGTTAGACCTTGCAACACCTTCAGTTGCAATCATGCCCCCCGCGCCAACTTTGTTTTCTACCAGTACAGGTTGCCCCAACGATGTTGTTAATCGTTGCGCAACGATACGAGCCAGCGTATCGTTACCACCACCTGGGCCTTGACCTACAAATATACGAATGGGCTTGGTTGGAAAGTCTTGCGCAAAAGACAAACCCATTCCAAGCATTAAAAAAACAAAACCAAAAATATTTTTAAAATTTTTTGAAATATGCATGTCAAACTCCGAATCTAAAATCAATGCTCTTTTGCAATTCGATTGGACAAAATTCCGATCTTGTCGACTTCCACTTCCACAAGGTCTCCTTCCTTCATCCAAACGGGCGGTGTGCGACGAGAACCGACGCCACCAGGCGTGCCGCTGACAATCACGTCACCAGGAACCAGTGTTGTAAAAGTTGAAACATAGTGAATCAAACGGGGAATCGAAAAAATCATCATGTGAGTGGTGGCTTTTTGCATTACAACGCCATTGAGTCGCGTGCATAAACTTAATTCTTCGTTGTCTTTGATGACGCCACGCGGCACCATGTAAGGACCAAACGCACCGGTCGCAGAAAAGTTTTTGCCGGGTGTGAATTGCGTAGTGTGACGTTGCCAATCGCGCACCGATCCATCGTTGTAAGCGCTATAGCCTGCAATATGCGTCCACGCATCCTTCTCTTGAATGCGGCGACCGCTTTTGCCAATGATCACTGCAATTTCGCACTCATAGTCCAATTGACTCGACTCGGGTGGAATCAACATGGGTTGATCGTGGCCTAATTGTGATTCTGCAACGCGCAAAAATACAGTTGGATTTTCTGTTTTGTCGCGTTGCGTTTCTACGCGGTGCTCTTCATAGTTGTGACCGATACAAATAATTTTGGCTGGATCAGTAATCACGGGTAAAAAAGCAATTTGATTCAATGTGTGTGTGGGCGCACGACGCATGGCTTCTTTGCCGAGTTGTTCAAAAGATCCATCTTCAATGGCACTTTTTAAAGTAGGATGACGATCGCTCATTAACGAGACCACACCTTGATCCGTTGCAATACCCCACATGGGCTTGTTTTGAGATGAGTAACTTAAAAATTTCATGCTTGACTTTCTGCTGACTGAGGTTGAGGAATGATTTGATTTATTCGGGTAAAAGACCGATTTCTTTGGATACTTCGGCCCAGCGCTCCATCTCTTGTTTAAGAAATGCATCGACGCGAGCGGGGGTTCCCATTGCTTCGGCAATAGGTCCAATGGTGAGCATACGCTGAGACAAGTCTGCATCTGCTAGCAATAGATTGACTTCTGTATTCATGCGTTGAATGACATTGGCAGGTGTACCAACGGGCGCGACAATCGCAAACCAACCCGTCATTTCAAAATTAGGAAATAGTTCAGCCAATGAAGGCGTTTGCTCCCAGCCCGCAACGCGTTTACCAGCAGTCACGGCAAGTAAACGCATGCGACCTTGTTTGACCAATTGAGCGGTGGATGCCAAATCCGCAACAATCGCGTCAGCGTGTCCACCCAACACATCTTGAACGGCAACGCTCACCGATGCATAGGGCACCAAGTTGGCTTGCATTTTGGATCGCGAATTAAGAACACGCGCAATGATGCCGCCAAAAGTGCGAGGTCCTTCGTTGGCAATCGTTAATTTGCCAGGCGACGCTTTGGATTGATTGATTAAATCTTGTATCGAAGTAATTAGCGATTCATTTTTAACCAATACGCCAAAAGGACTTTTTGCAATGAATGCAACGGGTACAAAATCTTTGTTCGGGTCATAGGGCATGATTTTGAATAAAAATTTATTCGTTACCAATGCAGCAGTGGTTGCAAAATAAAATGTCTGACCATCGGGTGCCGAGCGAGCTGCAAATTGCGCACCGATGATATTTTGTCCGCCAGGCTTGTTATCAATGACGATGGCTTGATCTAATTTTTTGGCCAATCGCTCACCCAAAAGCCTTGCTACGTTGTCAGGGCCCGAGCCAGAGGGTTGCGACAAAACAAACTTCACGGGGCTTGTTGGCCAATTGCTTGCGGTTTGTGTCCAAGAGGTACTCGCTAGAGCAGTCAATAATAAAAATCCAAATACAGCTTTAAATCGTTGAATAATCATTCAGGTCTCCTTTAATTTTTTAAATATTTGTGTTGTACTGATTCATTAAATCAGACAAAGCTCGATTCATTGACGACGCATCATTGCAGGTTGCAAACACATAGTGATCAGGCCGCACAATTACCGCCTTACACCCGTTTCGAATCATCCAATCGTTGACCACATTTTCTTTTTCCTCGATACCGCCCTCGCCCCATGTTAACTGTTTGAGAGAAATTTTTTTTGCAAACTCAATTTGTATAGGGTTCAATGTGAAGTTAAAGCCTGAACGATACTGCACACGCCAGCCCGAAAAAACATCGTCCATTCTCGCCCATTTCTCACCATCTTTGATCCACGCCTGAGGAAACAAAGTCCCCTTTACGGCGCAGGTATCGGTACTCAAACATCCACCCGTGATAGCAGGCTGAACATCTTGTCTGGGGGTGGGTATCACTTTTCCACCGCACGACTCTAAAAGTTGTCGATCACGCTCCATCGCTTTTTGAGGATCGCGCTCACCAATTAATTTTCCAATTGATTTGATGCGTTGCGTCAATTCAGTCACATGCGCTTTGCGCTCTATTGCATAGGTCGATAATATTTTTTCAGAAGCTTGATTTTTAAATACAGCATCCATCTTCCAAACCAAATTACATGCATCGCGAATTCCTTGACACATGCCTTGACCTAAAAATGGTGGTTGTTGATGCGCGGCGTCACCCGCGATAAAAATCCGATTTGATTGCCACTCTTTTGCAACCAGCGCATGAAAACGATAACTCGCTTGTCGCCAAATCACAGCTTCATCTCGTTCCAACCAACGCGAGAGCAAACTCCAAGCGCCCTCCTCAGTCGCTAAATATTGTGGATCCTCACCTTCATTGATGGAGATCTCCCATCTCCGATGATTTTTGGGGCCCATCACATAGCTTGAAGGGCGCGAAGGCTCACAGTATTGAACGCTCACCTTCGGAACGCGCTTCAATCCTTTTTCATTGACCAACACATCAATCACCAACCATGGCTCGTCAAAGCCCAAATCTTCAAGTTCAATGCCTAACAATCCACGAATAGTGCTGGTAGCGCCGTCACAGGCAATTACATATTTTGCGTCGATGTTTGAGGGATAACCTTTGTTATCTTGAACTTGTAAAGTCACGTGGTCTGTTGATTGATGCAGGCCAACCACTTTTTTTTCAAGCTCAACACTCACGCAATCAATCGATTCAATTCTTTCACGCAACACACGCTCAAGCAAGGGCTGTGAAAAAACCAGCGAAGGGACAAATGTTTGTGGATAAGGTGGCGCCACCGTCGACATGCACTTAATCCAATCGCCTTGCGCACCAAAAAAATGAGAATCAGTAAAAGGTTCAACAAAATCTTTGATCTCCTCTAATATATTAAGTTGTTGAAAAACTCGCATGATTTCATGATCTAAGGCGATCGCTCTGGGCTTGTCATAAATACTTGCTTGAGAGTCAATCACGCAAGTCGATAGGCCTCGCAAACCCAACAGTCCTGCAGCAATCGCACCCGTTGGGCCATAACCGACAACAACAACATCATGCATGATCAATACTCAAACAGGATTAAACAAAATGGCTTTTTGAGCTTGCTTGAGTTTGTCGGTTGGTGGCTTGGAGATGCCCCATTGATCCACACGACCTGCGGGCCATTTCCAATCCTCAGGCATTCCAGTCTTGTAAGTGTCGTCTATCTGTTGAACCTCTGTTGTGTATTCAATCACCAAATCAAAGGGTCCAATGAAATAATTAAATAAATTGTTGCCAGGTCCGTGTCGACCAGGGCCCCATTCAATGTCAAAGCCTGCATCTTTCATCCGACCGCCCCCACGCATCACATCATCAAGTTTTGGCATTAAAAAAGCAATGTGATTGAGCGCGTTGTTATCGGTGTCACCCAGTGCAATGCTGTGATGATCGCTATTGCAACGCAAAAAAGCCATGATGCGTGTTCGATCCGCCAACGAAAAATCAAATGCCTGTTCAAAAAATGGTCTGGCATTTTCAACATCATCACTGTTGAGCACCACATGAGCCAATCGAATCGGTTGATCGCGTTGTTCGCTTGCTGTGTTGACGGTATCCCCGTGCACAATTTGAAAAACACGACCCGCAGGATCTGCCACCACAATGGCTTGGCCACCGCCTGGTTCACTAACTGCATGCTTGGCTTGAACCAGTCGACCTCCAGCAGCCACCGTTTTTTGAGCGACATGTTCAATAGCGTCTAACGAACGTGCTCTGAGCGTCACGTGTTTGATTTTTGCGTTGCCCTCGCAAGGA
>Ga0194055_10000935_pt1 | contig 23699 bp, 20 predicted proteins | sample SepL449m_MetaG_FD_155482 | JGI IMG/M metagenome (GOLD analysis project Ga0194055, IMG submission 155482) | Anoxic zone freshwater microbial communities from boreal shield lake in IISD Experimental Lakes Area, Ontario, Canada - Sep2016-L442-9m | ecosystem: Environmental > Aquatic > Freshwater >... | reverse complement strand
AGTTTCAAACCTCGCAACTGAGGTTTACGCACGAACGATCGGCGCGAAACTGCGCACTCCGGCCTTGAGCGTTGGTCGCGGCAGCCCCTTCAACATGTTCTGGGGCATTACCAAAGGTGGCGCAGGCCAGATCAGCGGTAACGCGATGTTGATGATGGACTCGGGGCCATTGCGGACTGAGGGCGGAATCACGCTTGGCACGCCAGCGATGCCTACTGGCAATACACCACCCAACATTGGCCAGGACCCTCATGGCCTTGGTGGCGGCACTGCGGAAATACGCCGACTCGTGAGCGGCTACGTCCGAACTGGAAAGCTGTTACCTGGCTGCAGCGGGCTGCCATGCGGGATCGGCGGCTGGGTTCCCGGGCTTTAGCAAAACGCGAGTCTTGCGGCCAAGGCCCATTGCCTAAATCTGCCAGTCGCCTGACTTGAGAACGAGCGTCTCTTCGCCATCGGCGCCAATCGCGAGTACCTCAACCTGCTCTGATCCGATCATAAAGTCGACGTGGGTTCCCGACCTGTTCGCCCGTTCGTGATCTTCCGGGTCAACAGCAAACAGGTAGGCGCTCCCTAACGCGATGTGACTGGCAGCATTCTCGTCAAGCAGTGTGTCGTAGAAGGGATGGTTGAGCTTGCCGATTCGGCCTAGACCGTCAACCAAGGCAACTTCACCTAGGCGCGAGGCACCCGGATCGCGCTGGCTAATTGAACGGAGAGCCTCGGCACCGCTTTCGGCATCAATCCGCACCACGCGACCATTCTCGAACTCAACCTCCAGCCCTTCGATCAGTGTGCCAGCGGCCACAAGCGGCTTCGTTGCTCTAACAACTCCGTCGACGCGCTGTGGGTCGGGCGTCGTGAAGATCTCCTCCGATGGCATGTTTGCCATGTGCACAAGCCCGTCATCGCGACTGAACCGCGCGGCAATCCACTTCGAGGTAGGCAGTAACCCGACCGTCAGATCCGTACCGGGCCCTTTGAACTTCAGTGCGTCAGGCTGGAGGGCGCGGAGTCGTGTTCCGACTGACTCGAGCAGATCCATTCGCTCAGACCACGCGGCAATCGGATCCTCCTCATCTAGCCGGCATACATGCGCGATCTCCTCCCAGAGAAGCTCGAGTGCCGCCTCCGGGTCAAGTTCAGGGAAACAGAGCGCCGCCCAGCCAGGTGTTGGGCAAGGGATCGCAGTCCAGTTTGTTGTCCGCTCAGAAACGACACGACCATTCTCAGCTACGAACGGCAGCTGGTCGCGACCCACAAGTGCTGGGTCCAAGTCCTCAAACAGATGCGGTTCAACCGGGCCGGTCAGTCCAATCCGCGCGCAGCGGTTTTCCCCGAGAGCGAGCACCCGCTCGCCGATCCACGGCGGCACCCATCCGAGCGTTTCAGGATCAGCGTGCAAGACCCGCGAGCGTTTGATGTGCGGGTCAAACCAAGCGACATCAACGAACTTCGCCCCAGCCCTGTAGGCGGATTCCGCAAGCGCACGTACCAGCTGCTCCTTGCCAAGTTCAGCTCCGATCGCCAGAACCTGACCGGGCTGAACGTTCGCGGCAAAGTTGACGGCTAGGTCAGCCAGCGCCGAGAGGCGCTGATCGTTTGTCTTTGGCGTAGTCACACTCCCTCGAACCTATCCGCTCAGACGGAAGTAAGGTCAGAGAACTTCGGCGAGAAACGCTTTGGTGCGAGCATGCTGCGGGTTGCCGAGTACTTCCTCTGGTGGGCCGCTCTCAACGATCACTCCGTCATCCATGAAGACAACGCTGTCAGCCGCACTCTTTGCAAAACCGATCTCGTGTGTCACGACAAGCATGGTCATTCCACCTTTGGCAAGTGCTCGCATCACTTCGAGAACTTCGCCTACGAGTTCCGGGTCAAGAGCGGAAGTTGGCTCATCAAACAGCATTAGCTTCGGATCCATTGCCAAGGCCCGAGCGATCGCAACACGCTGCTGCTGGCCTCCGGAAAGCTGCGCCGGGTAGGTATCGCCGCGATCAGCGAGGCCAACCTGCTCGAGCAGCTCGCCAGCCCTCTGCTTGGCCTCCTTGCGCCCAACCCCTCTCACCTTCATTGGGGCGAGCATGATGTTCTGAGCAGCAGTCATATGCGGAAAGAGATTGAAGCGCTGGAAGACCATTCCGATTGCCGAGCGACCCGCAGCGATCTCCTTTTCACTTAACGTCAGCAGCCTGTCGCCATCTTGCCGGTAGCCGACCATCTCGCCGTCAACCCAGAGTCGACCGGCGTTGATCTGCTCGAGATGGTTTACGCAGCGCAGGAAGGTTGACTTGCCCGAACCGGAAGGGCCGAGGATGCACATCACCTCGCCACGGGCGACTTCAAGGTCAATGCCTTTGAGCACGTCTAAAGCACCAAAGCTCTTGTGGACGGCCTCCGCCTTGACCATTGGATTGCCCACTGACATGTCAGGAGCCTTCGGCGGCTGGGAAACGATTTCGCCAGAAAGCGATTACTCGCTGGCGTGGCGTTGGTGGCAGCTCGCGCGCCGTACCACGACCGTAACGGCGCTCTATGTAGTACTGGCAGACATAGAGGACCGAGGTGAGAATCAGGTACCAAATGCTTGCGAGAACCAGCATTGGGATCACCCGGAAGTCAACCGAGGAGAACTTCTGAGATGCGTAGAGCAACTCGGTAATTGAGATTGCTGAGACGAGCGAGGTGGTCTTCAGCATGTTGATTGTCTCATTGCCTGTAGGTGGCACGATTACACGCATCGCCTGCGGCAATACGACATACCTAGTCGTCTGGAGCCTCGTCATGCCCAGCGCGTTAGCCGCCTCAGTCTGACCATGGTCAACCGAGATAATTCCCGAGCGAACAATCTCCGCCATGTAGGCACCTTCATTGAGCGAGAGCGCAAGGAACCCGGCCACGATCGCTGTTATCAGCGTGTTCGAATCAAACGAGAAGATTGCCGCGCCACCGAATGGCACGCCGATGTTGATCTGGCTGTAAAGCGCCGCGATTGAGAACCAAAAGAGGATCTGTACATAGACGGGCGTCCCTCGGAACAGCCAGATGTAAAACCACGAGCTTGCCCGCAGAACCGGATTGGGCGACTGCCGCATCGAAGCGAGAATCACACCAAGGATCACTCCTACGAGCATCGATACGACGGTCAGCTCAATCGTCAGGACTACTCCGTCGATGATCCTCTGCGAAAAGAAACGCTCCCAGACGATGTTCCACTGGATGTTCGGGTTGCGTGCGAATGAGTAGCCAATCGAAGCGAATAGAACCCCAACGACTACTGCCGCTACCCAGCGGCCAGGGTGTCGAACGGGAACTGCCCTGATCTGCTCTGGCAGTTCCCGCCCTTCACCTGGCTGCATCAATTTGCTGTCAGTCACCTAGCCCTTTGATCTAAGGCTGGATCAACTGTCGTCAACTCGTGGCGCCGTTGATCGTCGGCGTCGTTATCGCCCCATCCTCGACGCCCCAGTTGGTAAGGATCTTCTTATAGTCGCCACTTGCGATCAGCGACTTAACCGCGGCCAAGACGGGTTTGTCAAGGCCGCTGTTCTTCGCGATAGCAATGCCGTAAGGCGCCTCACCGTAAGGCGAACCGCTGGGCTTGAACTTGCCGTCAGACTGCTTTACCTGGTAGTCAGCAACTGGCGAATCGGCCATGCTTACCTGAGCGCGACCACTCGAAAGCGCAAGGTTAGTAGCGCTCTGATCAGGGAAGGTCAGGACTGTCAGCTTCTTGTCGGCCGGGCACTTCTTGGCCTGAACTTCAGCGTCAGTCTGCTGGGTTGTGCCCTTCTCAACTGAAACGGTGTAGCCACAGAGGCCGGCGAGTCCGTCAATCGTCGGGCCGCCATTAGCGAGCACGAAGAACGATGTCCCGGCGGTCAAATATGTAACGAAGTCGACTGTCTTCTCGCGTTCCTTCGTATCGGTGAAGGAACTCATGCCAAGGTTGTACTTACCTGAGTCAATACCCGGGATGATCGCGTCAAATGTCGCGTTCTTAACCTGCGCCTTAAGGCCCAGCACGCTGGCAATCGCCTTCGCAAGGTCGACATCCATGCCTATGACGGTCTTGCCATCTTGGTCGAAGAACTCATTTGGTGCATAGCTGGCGTCGGAAGCGACGATCAGAGGCTTGCCCTGGAACTTCGCGGGGACTGTCGCGGCAATCGCAGCATCCTTAGCCGGGTTTACAGCCGTAGTTGTCGTTGTCGAACTTGAGCTTGATGACGAGCTGCCACAGGCTGTGACGGCCACTGCTGCAAGAGCAAGCAATCCAGTTGTTACAACCGAATTGCGAATTCGAGCGAATTTCATTGAACCTCTCCTCAGTAGGTAATCCGAACGTGCGGGACAATAGTGATAGAGCGGGTCGCAGCGCAGCCTTGCTAGGGGCTACGAACCACCTCTCGAAAGACTCAAAGGCCGTTTAGCGTCCTCGCCGCTCCAACGACATCACCAAGGTTCACATGGTTCACCGCAAGGATTGTCGGCAGCATTCCGCGCGCCGTCTTACATGCCCTCGCCCTGGCAACGATTACCGACTTTGCATTGACCGCTGTTGAATCAGCAATCGTTGGTATCCCGAGCCCAGCCGGAGTTACGAAATGGTTCATCAGAAACAGTCCACCAACATCGCCGCCGCGGTTTGCCCGGCAGCTGGTTGCCAGCTGTGATGCAGTAGTCAACAGGCCGCGCGTGCTGAACGAATAAGGAGTCTCGCGCAGCAGCCCTTGATAGGCGGGGTGGTACCAACTGACAGTGCTCGTTGAGGATTCAGTCAGCATTACCAGCCGCTTTCCAGATGTGATCATGCTCCGCAATGTCGGCCATGGCGAGGTAGCACCCTTGTAGACATAGCCACTCAATCCACCCTCAGTTGCAGCAGTGTTGATCGCTTCTGCGCCGACGTAATCCTCAACGACAACAACTAGAACCTCATTTGGATTCTTTGAAAGGAAGCTCGCGATCCAATGGAACCCAACGCTCAATGAGGTTGCCCCCAACTCACAGGTTGAGTGGCATAGGTAGGCCTTGCGGTCGGGGTGCGATGCGCTGACCGTCTTGACATTCAGCACCTTCTTGCTGCCCCACATGTAAGAGCTGGGAATACCCCAGTGCGTATCGATCAACATCGAGCGGATGCCAATGCCGAGCTGGTGAATCATGGAAAGCCGCTGATTTGGAGCCGACCAGTTCATTTCACTGTTCGACATTGCGTTGTGACTACCGGGCAAGACGACTTGGTTAAGTCGCTTGTCGCAGAGCTTCGATGACCCATTACAGACGAGTGTCGCCGCCCCAGCGGAGGAAGCGCCAACCAGTGCGGCTACGAGTAGCGCTGCAGAGACTGACGTCACAAACTTAAGGCGGATTCGATTGCTCATTGCCACAGCATCGCAGTGCGACGGCCGAAGCACAAACGGCAAGCCAAGCTAGACGCTCTTCGTCAGTAGGCTCCTTACCGATTGAAGGCGCGCCGGACGCAAGCGCCGAGAGGCGTACAGTTGAGTCGATGGACTCACCGCCTACCACTGCATCCCACAGCCCAGCCGAGCCGTTGGTTGCATCACCAGTTGAATCGCTGAGCTTCAGATCGCGCTGGACGCGTCTAACTACCGCTGCACCGCGAATCGCCTTGGTGGCAGTCGCAGCAATGATCGCCTACCTGCTCGCCTCGCTGATTACCAGCATTAGCTCGCCGTTCCTCGCACCGATCGCAACGGTCGTAGTAATGGGCGCAACGACTGGCCTTCACACCAAGCGGGCAGTGCAGTTGGCATTGGGTGTCGCACTTGGGATCCTTGTTGCTGACCTGACCGTAAGCCTGATTGGTACCGGCGCTTGGCAGCTTTCCATCATCGTTTTCATCGGCATGTGTGCGGTTGTCTTTGCCGGTGGCGATGAGCTCGCCGCCCGCCAAGCGGCAAGCGCGGCAATTCTAATTGCGGTGCTGGCGATCCCAGAAGACCTGCAGGGAACTGCCAGGTTCATTGATGCGCTGATCGGCGCTGGCGTGGCTCTGGTCTTCAACCTGATTCTCTTTCCAATTCACCCCGGACGGGTAGCTGCAAGAGCAGTCGTTCCGGCCTTTGCTCGGCTCGCAAATGTTTTGGATGGCACTGCAATGGCGCTTGAATCACGTGATCTTGGGCGGATGGATGGAGCGATACGCGAGGCGATCGAACTTGAAAACCATGTTGAGTCAATGCGCTCAGCCGTCGCAGCGAGCGGCGAAACAGCCAGCCTCGCCGTCGCTCGCCGTGGTCATCGCGGCGCGGTCAGCCGTTATTCGACGGCGATGATCCAGGTGTCCCGCGCTCAGCGAAACTGCGTAGGGCTTACGCGTGGAGCTCGCCGCGCGCTCGACATTGGCGACAGCATTCCTCCAGATGTAATTGAGGGGCTGCGCTCGCTGGCCGATGCATCACGGCAAATCGGCTCATCGCTTGGCGATCGCGGCCGCCGCCACCACGCGCGCAGCGCAGCTGTGGAGGCGGCCGCGGTCACAACTGCAGGGCTTGACCTGACCCGCAACCTGTCGGTCAGCATGATCGTCGGCCAGTCTCGACTGATCGCCAAGGACTTGATGCTTGCCAGCGGCATGAAGGGCAGTGACGCCCGTGATGACATCCGCGCGGCCGCCGACCCGAGTGAGGTTCACCCTCACTCCCCCGCGTCCTGATTGGACAGTCGGGATCTTGGCGGATACGCTCCGCAACCATGACTACAAAGAGCCACGCCAACAAGTCCCGATTGATCGCGCTTGCCTGCTGTACAGCCTTCGTAGCGCTCGCCTTTACCGGCACCGCATCAGCGGCCCCATACAAGTGGCTGCGCAGCACGCCATTGGTAATGGCGCATCAGGGCGGCGAAGACGAATTCCCTTCAAACACGATGTATGCCTTCAAGAAGGCGATCAAGGCTGGCGCCAACTCACTAGAGCTCGATATTGGAGTTACGAGCGACAACAAGGTCGTTGTTCGCCATGACACAACGGTTGACAACACCACCAATGGCAGTGGCAATGTCTCGGGCATGACTCTTGCCCAAATTCGCGCGCTCGATGCCGCCTATTGGTTCGCCCCGAACAAGGGCCACCACTACGACCACGGCTACCTTGCATCTGACTACACATTTAGAGGCGTAGCCACCGGTGCCGTACCACCACCAACCGGTTACAAGGCATCTGACTTCCGTGTTGCGACCCTGTCAGAGGTGATGGCAGCCTTCCCAAACACGCCGATCAATATTGAGATCAAGGGCCGCACGCCCGCAGAGGACACCAGCGAATACATCACCAATGCGACTGTGCTCGGCAACCTGTTGAAGACTTCAACCCGTACCGACCTCGTTGTTGTCTCCTTCAAGCAGGAAGCAGTAGACAAGTTCAGCACAATCGCCACAAAGATCCCGACAGCGCCTGGTATCGCTGGTGACCTCAAGTTCTTCTGGGAGAACAGTAAGTACGGCAAGTCAATGTCGAAGCAGACAGTCGCCTTCCAGGTTCCGACGATCTACCGGATTGGGACTCAGAAGCTGCTCGTTGGTAACTGCGGATTCATCGGCATGGCACACAGGGCCGGCTACGCATGGCACTCATGGTTCAGCGGTGACCCGGGAGATACTGATGCTCGTGACACTTGGCGGTGGCTACTTGACCGTCGAGTTGACGGAATCATGACCGCGCGGCCTGCCGCGCTGATCAAGTTCATGAGCACCTACAAGAAGAGCGCAGCAAACAACGTCTGCCACTTCTAGCAGGCAGCAAGCGGCGTACCGACTACCGCCCGGGCAGCTGAGGCTGCCCCGGCGATGTAGCCGACGATCCCAGCAGCAATCACCAACCAAGCAACGGATTGCGGAGCGCCACCTCCGATCAGGCCGGCGATGCCGGTCGGCAGCAGCCAGATCGAACAGCCTCGTACGAGCGCGCCGCTCGGGCGCGCAACTGATGCTTGACCCGGCAGGGTCGCGAGCCCTCGCAGGTCCTCCCATCTCACATAGATCACAGCCCAAATCAGTGGCAGGGTTTGAAGCGTCCAACCCGTCCAAATGTTGTTCGAATTATCGAGTATCCACTCCCCGTACCAACCGGCAAACGAAGCGGCAACGAACGCTAAGCCCCACGCAAGAGTTGCCCTGCGATCGAGCCGATGGCGCATTGCCAGAGGCAGTCGGGCGAGCCTGACGCGCGTGTACTGGGCAGTGAACGGTCTACTTAGCGCTAAGGAACCAAAGGCGAGAAGCGCAAGACCAACATTGCTGAACGTGTCAGCGTGATTATTGAACCAGCCGTTAATTGGAGCACTTCGGATTGCGATTGCCAAGATCAGCAGTGCAGCGAAAAGGACAACATCGGCAACCTCAAGAATCTTCATTGGCTCACCACGCCACTTGGCGCCAAGCATCAGCGCGAGCGAGCTGACCAGGCCAACGGCAACTCCAAGCGCGAAGCTGTGGGTGCCAGTTACGACTGCCATCGCAACCCAGGGCATCACTCCTGTAACGGGGTTGTCGAGGTAGCGAAGCCAGCGATCCTCCTCAAGCGCATCGTGGTGTGGATGCGGCGCCTCAATCGAACTGGTCACCGGCGGAGCCTAGCGCCGCGACTGACAACCGCTAGGCAAAGATCTAATCTCCTCCCAATGGCAAACCGCGTGAGGGTCTCAGTTGGCAGCGAGCAGAACGAGCTCAATCTCGTTTACTCACTCGCGAGCAGTTTCAGCAAGGCGCGTGGTCTGAGTGACAAGGTGGAATCACAGCTACTTGATCTGATCGGTCAACTTGGCGGATGGATTATTGATCGCGCATACCGTGATGACCCAACCGGCGAACTTGCCTTCCAGCTTGAGCTTGCCGAAGGAGAGGTGCGCGTCACGATTGAAGACTGGGGCGAGCCGGTCACATCGTTTGGTGGCGGCGCAAGCCCCGTCCCAGCCGAACTTGCAGATGCAGATGCTTCGACAACCGACCTACGACTCGTAAACTTAGGCCGCGAGGGCAAGCGGTTGAGCTTTGCAATACCTGCACCCGAAGCGAGCAGCGAGGTGCTTGCCGGGTATGGCCATCTGATGCGTTCGGCAGACCCGACGGAAGCATCCAGCGAAGACCTTGAGATTCGCGATTCGACATCAGAGGACGCGGAGGCGATTAGCAGGCTGCTGTTCACCAACTACGGCCTCGGCTACGGCCACCCCGAGTTTTACCGGCCACTATGGCTAATTGAACAGTTAAACAGTGGACATGTCGCGTCAACCGTTGCGGTCGTATCCGGTGAGGTGATCGGCCATCACGCGCTGCTACTTGCCGAGGGTGAAGGATCAGCCGAAACGGGGATTGCCGTCGTCCACCCCGCTTACCGAGGGCTTGGTGCGTTTGGCAAGCTGTTCGACCACACGCTTCAGCGGGCGAAGGGACTTGGCCTTGATGCTGTATTCGGCCGAGCTGTAACCAGCCACCCTTACAGCCAGCGAGCCGAACTATCCCACGGCTATCTGCCATCAGCACTGATGTTGGGAATTGTGCCGGTGCAAGGCCGCGATGACATGACTGCGCGAGGAGCAACGCTGGTTTCCTTCCTGCCGATCAAGCTGTCGAAGCGCGAGGTCAACCTGCCTGCGCGGTACGCGGAAGCGCTCAAGACCATCTACACGCAACTTGGCCTCGAAGCCGTTGAAGCTGGAGCGCCTGCGGCGAGTATTGGAGCTGACCTGCCTGCGGTCACAAGCGTTGCTGACGACGAGCGAAGCTGCTCAACGATCACCGTTCACCGCTTCAGCGACGAGACACGACCGGATCTGATCAAAGCGCTTCGCCACAGCGTTCACCGCCATGACGATGTCGCGATCTGCGACCTCGACCTTCACTCGCTCTCTGCAGCCGAACTTGACGGCGCCGTAGAGCTGCTGCGCGAGTACGACTTCTTCTTCTCCGGGCTAATGCCATTTGGGCCGGCGGGCCATGACCGCCTGCGGCTCCAGGCACTGCTGACTGACAATGTTGAGCTTGATCAAATCCTGCTCGACTCAGACGCTGGTGAACAGCTGAAGACTTGGGTCTTTGAGGACCACAAGTTTGATGAGATTCGCAGCGGCTGAAGTTCGCACCGCCCACATCGCCATCCGCGATTGGCAATAAACCAATGATGGAGCAAGGCAGCTAGTTAAGGATCAAGTTTGGGCCTTACGATGCGGTTCCTTGAACCGCAAGATCGGCTTCTCAACGAGGTAATAGCTCGCTGCCGCCACTGCAGCGGTCAGCGCGCAAACCACAACCAGCGCAACAATGAACCCATGTCCAGCTGGGACCAACCCTGTCTTCATCACCATAATGGTGACCGAACCGTGCCAAAGATAGATGCCGTACGAGACGAGGCCAAGCCAAGCTAACCATCTGAGTGAGAGAACTCGCTTCGGCACACCGCGCTGCCCCCCCTTATGAGCAAAAACCGCTGGAGCGACTAGTGGCGCAACTACAGCCAGTACGAGAACGTGATGCCACGATCCCTCACCTAACCTGAGTGGGCGATCAAACGCTAGCACTGCCGCGAAACCGACAATCGAAAGCAGCCAGAGCCCATTAGGGCTGCGGCCAAGAACGGCTGAGAGCTTTGATCCGATTGACCCGGGTACATGGCCAGCCGCACTGATAACCGCGAAGCCCATGCCAACTGCAAACCAGGCTAGGTAGACCGGCAGCGTCAGTAAAGCTCCGAAGTCTGGGAAGAAGTCGTAGTAGCTCTTGGCGAACCCATTCGCCGCTGAATTGCCCTGAAAGCCGGCGCCAATAATGTTCAGGATCTGATGACGGAAACCGATTGAACCCAAGGCAAGTAATCCCAGCACGACAAATTCGACCGCCAGACGTCGATTGGCTGCCGTGCCACCCAGCCGCCTCAAGGCAATCGCATAAAAGGGCAGAAGTAGGTAGAAGGTCACCTCTACTGACAGGGTCCACGCCTGACCAATCCCACTGTTGTTGAAGCTCAAACCAAAGTTGTTCTGAAGCAGCAGGTAGTACTTCCACCAGTCAGAGCTGAACACTGCTGGTAACGGCTGAAGGAATGCCAGCACTGTAAGCGCCACCCAATAGGCGGGAATGATCCTGAGAACTCTCCGTCGCCAGAAGCGACGCATTGTCGGCTCCCTCCCGCCAGAGATATCTGCCGCAACGAACGGCCGGTAGAGAAGGAAGCCCGAGATAACAAAGAAGATCGTCACGCCGATCGCAAGCTGCGCCTGTAGGTCACCAAGGAAGCTTGGACTTGGGTGAGTAACAGCACCAACATGCGAGACCAGCACGCCCAAGGCTGCTATTGCCCTAAGTCCATCAAAGAGCGGGAAGCGAGGATTACCTGGTGGCGGAGCAACCGCAATTGGCACATCCGCCGCTGCGACGCGCTCACTCACTTCACCGGTGTTGGCAATCTCGGTCAACGCCCGAGCAGCATACTTTGAGGCCCAAACAGCGGAGGGGGTGGGATTCGAACCCACGGTAGACATCAATGCCCACAACGGTTTTCGAGACCGCCCCGTTCAACCGCTCCGGCACCCCTCCTCGATCCGCTAAATGCGGAGACAGCAGCCTAGCGACCGGCTATTGACGGCGCAGGGCGAAGTAGTCACGCAGCTGTGCTGCGGCGACGTCGGCGAATAGGCCATGGTCAACCAGCGGCCTGTGATTGAGTCGTGGTTCGGCAAGAACATCGAAGACCGACCCAGCCGCGCCTGCCTTTGGATCGCGCGTTGCGAATACAACGCGCGGCACACGCGCAAGCACAATCGCGCCAGCGCACATTGCACATGGCTCAAGGGTCACATAGAGGACTGTGTCCAACAGCCGCCAGTTGCCAATCCGCCCGGCCGCTTCGCGCAGGGCAAGAATCTCCGCATGAGCGGTTGGGTCGCCCGTCAACTCCCGCTCATTTCGACCAACACCGATCACCTCACCCTCATGAACGACAACTGCGCCGACCGGCACATCACCGGCTTCTGACGCGCGATCGGCCTCACGCAGCGCCAATCGCATGAAGTGTTCGTCAATTGGGAAGAAGATGGGATTTACCATTGTTTTGCGCGAACTGTCCGCAACTTTGCCAAGCTCATGCTGTCCTGTTAGGTACAGAGTCGAAAGTCTCCTACTGATGATGATGCCAACCCGATCAACAATCACCCTTGCAGCGATAATCGCAGCCGCCCTAGCGCTGCCCGCTGGCGCTACTGCTGCACCCGAAGTACGCCCGGGCCAGCTGATCGTTGGCTACGACCAAACGACCAGCGCTGGGCAGCAGGACAGGATCGCGACGCAGGCTGGCACAAACCCAGGCCGACAGATCAGCCCAACATCACAGGTCGTAAAACTCGAGCCCGGCGAATCAACCGCAGCTGCGCTCAAACGGTTGCGCGCAAGCGATGGCGTTAGCTACGCAGTGCGGAATGTCGTTGCGCACGCGTCGGCATGGCTGCCGAACGATTCGATCAACAGCGGGCCTTGGTCGCATACGCAGTGGAACTTCCTCTCAAAGAGTGGAATTGATGCGCTCGGCGCATGGCGGAACCTGATCGCCGCGCACCGGACAGCTGGTGCCGGCGTGAAAATTGCCGTCGTTGACACAGGTGTCGCCTATCGCGATTGGGGAAACTTCCGTCGCTCGCCTGACTTCAAGGGCACATCGTTTGCTGCGCCTCACGACTTTGTTGCCAATAATGCCTACCCGCTTGACCGCGCTGGCCACGGAACGCATGTTGCGGGAACGATCGGCGAACAGACAAACAACGGCATTTGGCTGACGGGCATTGCCTACAAGGCAACAATCATCCCCGTCCGAGTCTTGGACGCAAATGGCGAGGGCGACTCCGCACAGATCGCCTTAGGGATCCGCTGGGCAGCAAACCATGGAGCGAAGATCATCAACCTGAGTCTTGAATTCACCCCTGACACGATCGCCGCTGACATCCCAGACATCATCAGTGCAATTGACTACGCCACCAATAAGGGATCGCTGGTAATTGGTGCCGCCGGCAATGACCGGGCACGTGCCGCCTCCTACCCAGCCCGGGCAACGAATGCCATTGCTGTTGGAGCGACAACCGAGCACCGCTGCCTTGCCGACTACTCCAACTACGGCAGGGGCATTGACATCGTCGCGCCGGGCGGTGGCAGCGACCGAAACCTGCCGAGCGACGCCCACTGCCGTCCTAACGATGCCCCAGGAGGCGACATCACCCAAGTAAGTCTTGCGACGGTCGGAATGACAAGCACGATCAGCACAAAGCGCTTCATCCTTGACAGTCAGGACGGCACCTCAATGGCGGCGCCACATGTTTCGGCGACAGCAGCGCTTGTCGTCGCAAGCGGTGTGATTGGCAGTAACCCAACGCCCGCCCAGCTTCGCTCGCGATTGCTCAGATCAGCTGACCCGATGGGCACATCGAACATGACGCTGTCCCACCGAAGGGATTACTACGGCGCTGGACTACTTGACGCGGCGCGCGCCACATCACGCTCGTTTAGGTAGTGCGAATAATCAACACCGCGCACGGAGCGTGGTGTGAGATCCGGTTTGGCACCGAACCAAGCAGGAAGCGGCGGGCGCCGGTCATCCCCTTGTTACCCACAACTACAAGGTCGGCACCGATCTCCTCGGCTACATCAAGAATTGCATCAGCCGGATCACCTTGGCGAGCGTGCGTTCCAACCTCAACCCCATCGCCTACCAACCCAGCGGCCGCGGCAAGCGTCGCATCAACCTCTTGGCGTGGGTTTATCGCCCACTCGAGATCCTTGGGAGTCTCAACCGCATCTTCGCGCAGCTGCACTGGGGCGACAGGCTCGTAAGCGCTGACAATTTCCAGCTTCGCACCGGAGGTTCGCGCAAGTTCCCCAGCCCGCTTGACGGCCTCGTTTGCCGTCTCTGACCCGTCGGTTCCGACGATGATGCGCTTGAACATGGGGATATTCCTTTCCGTGGATCAAAGCAACTGAAATATGACGATAGCCCGTTACGCGGCTTTGCGAGCGGTGCGTTAGCTGAGCTTCACGATTGCGATTATCGCGCCCGCGACAATGAAGGCGAATGTGATCGCCTGCAACCAAACCCAAAGCGGCGACATCTTCATGCTTCAGCCAAGTCAGGATCAGTTTCCTCAGTGTCAGGGCCACGAATCAGCATCCAGGCCGCGAAAACTGCGATGACGGTCATTACGACCGCATTACCGACACACCACTGGCAAATTGCCTTGATGTCAAACAGTTCGCGGTAGGTCAGGTAGGCACTGAAGGCGAAGCCAACGATCGCGAGTGTTGCAGTCAGAAGACGGCCTGACTCACCCGGAACGAACAGGCTTATGAAAATCAGTACGTAGCCACTTAGGCCGATTACCGCTACGGGGATGCCAAACAGTTTTGCCCACTCTGAACTCTGAACTTTCTCGCAACCGCCCGAGGCAAGGCAGAGCGGCGCGTCGCCCGAGTAATGAATGATCGTCAGGTAGGTCGCGATCGCAAAGCCGATCAGCGTTAGGACGCCAATCGTGCGGCGCAGGCGCCGCTCACTCACTTGTTGAGTTCAGCGTCGATTGCGTCGCTATATACGGATGCGTCGCCAACATCCGATGGCATCGCAAGCGGAGCCAGGCTGCCACCAGTTGTGCCGAGCAGGAATGAAGGCGTCCCAGTAAATCCGTTGGCTTCAAACTGCTGCTGATTGAGCGCCAACTGAGCGGTGATCTTTGGATTACTCCGCGCCGCTAGAGCCTGCTTCGAATTGAGACCAGGGATCGCAGTGCCGAGCCATGTCAGGTAGCTATCGGTCGAATAGGCGGTCGCCTCATCGCCTTGGTTGTAATAGAAGAGTTCGGCTGCATTCCAACCAAGTGACTGCTGGCCAGAGGCAATCACCCAACGGGCCGCTGCCTCTGAATCACCCGGGTTGGTCGTGTCAGGCGTTTGCGCGTCAAGGAAGTGCAGCAAACGAAGCTCGATCCGCAGCTTGCCGGTCTTCACGTACTTGCGAATCAGCGTTGGCATCGCGTTTACATCGAACTTCTGGCAGACGGGGCACTTCATATCAGCGAACTCGACGAGCGTTAATGGCGCAGTCTTGCTGCCGGCTATTAGTCCCTCTTGAGGAACGCCCTTAAACAGCTCAGTTATTTCAGCGGCTCCGTTTGGTGTGCCACTTTGCGTGCCACCGCCGGAATCAGAACTGGTCGTGACAACCGCGATCGCGATGATTATCGCTGCGGCGATGGCGACGATGCCACCCAGCTGCCAAAGCCTGCGCTTTTTTGCAGCTGCAGCGGCGTCGCTCTGCTCTGCCTGCTTGCGTGCTTCACGCGCTTCATCGCGGCGCTCAGCCTTGGTCTTGCGTGGTTGACCTGTTGACATCGAAATAAGAATAGGGCCAAGTGAAGCGATTCACGCTGCCGCGGTCCGCAATTGCGTTTAGCGTGCCGGTTGTGAAAGTCTCCCGCTGGGTTTGGATAGCCGTTTTAGCTTGCGCGATCGGCGGGTTTGTCTCGCTCCTAATCGCGCCAAGCGCCCTAATCAATGACCCTAATTGGTGGGTCGTCTGGGCTGGCGACCTGCCTTCGGGGACGATTGACCTAACCGGCCAGGGCAATGTCTCTTGGAAGCCGCTGCCAGTTCTCCTAACTGTTCCAGCTAGTGCGATTTCGCAGCAGATCGGTATCCACTTCTGGCTCTGGGTATCCCGCAGTTGCGTACTTGGAACAAGCGTCCTGCTCTACAGGCTGGCTTCGCGGCGTGGCGGCCCCGTCGGCGGGATTGTTGCCGCGCTGCTGCCGCTGCTGATCCAGAACTGGGATCAGTCGATGGTTGGCGGCGCCTCCGAACCGCTGCTGATGGTCCTGATTCTTTCAGCGGTTGAAGCCGCCCTGTCTAACAGGCGTTGGCTGGCGCTATGGCTCGCAGTACTTGCCGCACTGGTTCGTCCTGAGGTAAGTCCCCTGCTGTTGATCTACGGAGTTTGGCTGCTGAGGCGTGACCGGTCACGAGCTCTTGTGCCACTGGCTGCTGGCGTGCTTGTTCTGGCGATCGGATGGTTCGCTCTGCCAGCCTTGTTGATGGGCAATGGCCTGCAAGCGGCGGAGACAACGACCGTCTATCCGGGTCCGATCCCATGGATCGGTGAGCTCTTCCGCATGGCGATTGGTTGGACGGACACCTTCTGGTGGACGCTTGTTCCGCTTGCAGCAGGTCTGTTCGTTGCTGTTAGGGAACGAGACCGGCTGCTGCTTTGGCTGATTGCTGGAGCTGGTATCTGGACGCTCACACTTGTTGCCTTCAGCGCTGGCGGCGTCTCCGGGATGCCTCGTTACACGGTGCCACCAATGATCGTTCTCTGCGTCGTTGCTGGTGCCGGGGCAGGTGCGATCTACCTCGCCTGCCGCCCACTCGCGTTGCGCGTCGCTGTCGTAGTCGCATTGATTGCGGCGCTTGGGTTGAGCATCAATGCCAATGCAGACCGGATCGGACTGTTCTTCGATCTTGGTCATTACCAATTGCTCGCTGTTGACGAGGCGGCGGGAGTGGTTCGCGCGGCTGGTGGCGCCTCGCGATTCAAGGATTGTCAGCCACTGGGCACCAACGCTTCCCTCGGCTACCCCGGCCCACTTGGTCCACGGCTGGGACTGAATGTGCGTTCCCAGTTGAAACCGGCCAAGGCTCCAACGATTCTGATTGTCGGAGCAATGCCGGTCGGCGTCAGGGCAAATGCTGTTGGCAAGCCACCCGGATACCCGGAAGGCGAGGTGAGTCGCAAACTGATTGCCCGCCGCGGCCTCTGGTCTGTGTATTACGTAGCTGGCAAGCGCGACTGTCGCGGCTTTACCCGCTAAACCGCTAAAACCCGTATGGCTTTTATGGTCACTACTCGAGAAAAGCGACACCGCTGGCGTCTTTCGCTGGTCGCCGTGACCGGCAGCCTTGCCCTCCTGTCAGCACCAGCCGCGCAAGCAGCGATGCCGCAACCGCCCGCACCGCCAACGATCACTGTCAAGCCGACCGCTGGTAGCCGATCCTCAATCCCCCGCTCCTTCCTTGGCTTTTCAATTGAGTACTGGACCGTCCCCACATTAATCGGAAAGACGTCAACCCCAGCGGCGCCATTCGTGGCTCTCACCAATGGGCTGGCAGTAAATGGTCCGCTCGTGCTGCGCTTTGGTGGCGATTCCGAGGACCGCTCGTGGTGGCTTCCCAATCCCAAGATCGTCCCAGCGGCGCTGCTTGGCGCTCGCCGGAAGGCTGCAGATATAGCCAATGCACTTCCAGCTGCGCGCGACTCCGAATACTTCATCACTCCCGATTGGATTGATGCGACCGCAGGCGCGCTGCGGACACTTGGCAGCCACGCGATCGTTGGCCTCAACCTTGCCGGCAGGCATGCGGCGCACTCGGCCGCATTCGCAAAGGCTGTGGCAGATGAGTACCCCACGGGCTCGATTGACGCCTTCGAACCGGGTAACGAACCCGAGCTTTATACGCGGTTCCCATCTACATGGCTGCAGCAGGGCGAGCAACTGGTTGCTTCGCCAATAGCTCGCAGCTATAGCTTTGCTGCCTACCTGAGCGATTGGGCTCGCTACCGGGACGCCGTCCGCTCGGCAGTCGGACCAACAACGCCACTAACTGGCACTGCGCTGGGCTGCCCGTGGATGAGTTGGTGTGCTCTGACTGGTGACTTCTTCAACAGGTTCAAAACTGATCTGAAGCTGGCGACCGTCCATGCCTACGCGCTTCGCCAGCCGTTCGATGCCGCCGAGCGCAAGAACCCCAAGAACCCTTTGCGCGCGACAATTCAAAGGCTGATGAGCCCTGAGGCGACCGACGAGGTGGTTGCCGTAGTTGGCCGACAGGCAGCGCTGGCGAAGCGCTTTGGGCTCAAGACGAGGCTCGCAGAAATGAACACCGTCCCCTACGGCGGGGCGCCAGGTGTGAGTGATCGGTTTGCCGCCGCACTGTGGGCGCCGTCAATGCTGTTCGGTCTTCAAGCGGCTGGGATCGCAGGCGTGAATGTTCACTTTGGTTATGGGACCGCCTACCGACCGTTTTGGATCACGCGCCCGGGTGGAATCCCACAGGCACAGGTCGCACCGCTCTATTACGGGTTGAGGTTCTTCGCCGAGGCTGCGGGTAACGGTGGGCAGGTGGTTCCGGTTAAGACAGACAATCCACGCGGCAGCGTCGGAACATGGCTTGTTGAGGACGCCACAAAGCAGCTTCGCTTCGCAGTCGTAAACCGCGGAAGCAATGACGCGACCGTCGCACTTACTGCTGCCGGCCGTGGCGCGGGTGAGTTGCTTCGCCTACGGGCACCTTCGATCAACTCGGCAAGCGGCGTCACCTGGGCTGGGCAGAGCTTCGGCGCGGATGGTGAGCTACAGGGAACCAGACGGAGCCTGGCGGTTACGCCACTTGTTGACACCTATTCGGCGACCGTTCCTCACCACTCCGCAGCACTGCTGATTCTCCCGGCGAAGCGCTGAGTCGGACGGCTGCAGCAAACAGATAGCCTGCCTCACCTAGGGCGCGTAGCTCAGCGGGAGAGCGCTCGCTTCACACGCGAGAGGTCGCTGGTTCGAACCCAGCCGTGCCCATCTTCAGGCCGCCTACGACGCATCGCGACACGGCGCGACAGAACCCGCCAATCGGCTTTGTTTGCAGCGACTTTGGACGACATGGCGCGACATGGCGCGACATTCTTTTTGAGCGGGGCAGTAGCAAGTCTGTAGCAAGGCGAGCAGTTGTCTGTAGCAAATCGGACTTGAGCCGATGTTGGAGAGCTTCGGCCTCCCGATCTACCTCTGAGACGAATCAGAAGATTGTTACCCGCCGTTTGTTACCTCCCCACTGCCCGGAGGTAACAAACGGCTCCTGACGATGTGCGGGGCTAGGTCAGAACCAGCCTGTCGCCCCGCGACTGGATGTGTTTGCGGATTTGTTTACAGGCGGCAGAAAAGCCTCGTCAGGCCATGACCTACGCCACTGACCAGGCGAGAACCGATCGTGATCTGACCTAGTGGCAGGATTGCGCCCATGGTCGGCATTGCTTTGACCTGCGAAGAGTCAACCTTGCCGTGGAAGCACCTGATTGACGACTGGGCGGTCTTTGCGCTGGTCAGGACGTAGTGGTAGATGCCCTTGGGGAACTCAGGCGTCGGGCTCTTTATGCCATTGCACTTGTCAAGCGCGGCAAGGGAGACAGTCTTGCCGCGAATATCTCGCCGACCGTAGATCGGGTATCCGTCCAGAGCGAGGCCGATAATGTGGGAGGGACCAGCGGCACTGTCCACCTGTGAAGCCACGCAGCCTGGCAGTGCGTGGTAGTGGTATTCGCCTGGTGGTGACGGGTGTCCTGAGCATGTGTCGATGAACCACACTTTGGTTCCATCCGTGTCAGTCCGGTAGAAGTTGTCAGCGAGGGCAACCGTCACGCCACCATTCTCAAAGGGGTCGTAGAGCACGGCACCGGAAATCATCATTCCAATCGAACCCTTTGGTGCAGCTGTTGTGGATGACGACCATGTTGGCTTCAGGGGAATCGAAAAGTCATCGCTCTGGGCCTTGGTTGGGTCCTTCTCGATGCTCACTGAGTCCCGGCTTTTGGGAATGGCGAACTTGGCTGGCCGACTGTGATTTGGAATCCCGTTCGACTGCAGTCGAACCTTGGTTGCCGAGTAGGTGACCGTCACGTTCTTTCCCCATTTGGCGGCCTTGATGCCGCTCGATGTGGCAGCAGTCACTGCTGTTGCCACGGTGGATGATGGGCTCGCGGCGGTCGTCTGGGTGTTCGCTGCAAAGAGAGCGATGCCGACGCCGAGCACTCCCAGGCCTCCGAGTACATAGGTGATGAGCTTGGATTTGGGTTTGTCTGGCAGCTTCATGACTGTCTCTTTCAGGTGTTGGTTTTGTCGCAGATTGCACGATGGAGCATGCGGGTGAGAGGAAGGTAAGAACAGGTGATCGGCCTAGCCGGACTAGAGCTCCGCCTAGCAAACGGGTAGCAAGCGCCCGGGTTTCTGTTGCAAGCCCGTAGCAAGCCAGTAGCAAACCCCCCAAATCGCCCGTCAACTCGGTAGTTCGAACCAGCCGCGCCCATGCTTTGGCGTCAGGGGAGAAGGGCCTGTTTGACGACCCAACCGCCCGCAACGTTCGCATCAGTTACCTCAATACCTCCCAAGCGTATATCCGGGCACTCGCTGGTCGTGTCCGTGTAGCTGATCTGCAAGCCAGTCCGCATGTTGATCACAGCCAACTGGTTATGTATGGACACCATCAACTGCCGCTCAGTAAACCCACAGATTTCGGCTGGGAGTGCCCGTGCCCAAAGGCGCTTCCCATCACGTGCTCGCATCGCAACAATCGATGTATCTAATCCATCTTCGCTGACGAAACGCGCCAAGATGACATGTTGTGTTGTGCCAAGTATTTCGGGCGAGTTATTTCTCTCCTGCCAGCGAATCCGCCCTGAAGGGAGTTCTTCCGCTACCACCGCGTACGAGTCACAACCAGTGAGGAAATCACAACCCTTTGGCGCGCCGATGCCTACAATCATTGCGCCGAGCACGCGCTTTACGTGCTTGCCGGAAACTTGGCGTGGTGTTAGCTTGACTAGTGACTAGCGCTAGCGCGCCACAGTCACACAAACTCAATATCTCCCCAGGAGGCCCAGATGAGACGACTTGCAACCCTCACAATCCTGACCGCAGCAGTACTTGCTGCGACCGGAGGTGCGCCAGTTCCCACGACCAGTGCGGCAACCAGCCAGATGGAATGCACCCTCTTTCAGGGCACGCCGCCCAGGGACGCCCTTGACACTCACGAATACCCAACTTGCGTGACCGTTCAGACGAGCATGAGTGCCGCGCCCGCAGTTGGTGCCACCAAACAAGTCAAGGTTGAAGTCACGGCCAGCAAGGGCGTATCAGGCGTTGCCCCGCTCTCCATCGAACTACCAAAGGGCTTGACTGCTTCAAGTCTGCCCAAGGAGTTCACCTCGGCTGCGGTCAGCGCCGCAAAGTCAGATGGCAGCGTTGCGACACGAATCACCGGACGGATCACACTCGCCGCTGGCGCGACCGTGCGACTCCTTTTCAACGTCAAAGCAACCACGGCAGGCGATGGACAGCTGCGCGTCGTTGTCGCAGATCCAACCAAGTCAAGTATCGGGGGGCAGAGCAGCGTCTACCTCACTTACGGAGCAGCCACAGACTCCAAGGCAACGCACTTCGGAATCACCCTTCCAAGCGTCCTCCCCCTCAAGACCATCCCCGCTGGTGCAAACTCAATCGGATTCAAACCAGCGCTCAAGACGCGGCCTGCTGACAGTCAGAGCCTCGTGTTGGGCCGACAGCGCTCTACCCGGGCCCACGCCGCAGGCACCACCTGCGCCAAGGGCAGCTTCAACTACCAGGACCAGAATGGCACCTGGCACCCGTCACCCAACCTCGTGGTGGAAGCAATAGACGACAACTGGAATGGGGATACCACCGTCGCTTCGGGACTGACCAATGCTTTGGGCCAGTACAACCTCTGCTTCAACAACTCCGAGACTGCCTTCGGGGAAGCCGCGACAGTTGACCTTTACGTTCGTATTTCCGCAAGCAACAGCGACTGGAACATTCAGGACACAGCGGGAGATACCTACCGCTGGACGACCCCAGTGACCAACAATGTTCCTGCTGGAAACAAGGACTACGGCGGACTCACAACGGGTAACCCAAACACCATGCGTTCCCTGCACCTCTTTGACGAAATCAACAACGCGTGGTGGGCAATCCCCGGCTGCTGGGATGAACGAAACGCCTGCGAGCAAAAAGTACTGCGCTGGGCGCCAGACCAGGATGTCTGGCCAAACATGAGTGGCTCAGACCACATTGTCAGGGTCCCGGGGCCTGGGCCGGATAGCCCAGTCATAGTCATGCACGAACTGGGACATCAGATCATGTGGGATGCCTTTGAGCACCACTGGCCTGCCACAAGCTGCCCCAGCCCGCATTACATCAACGCCGCCGAAGACGCCGGCTGTGCATGGACGGAAGGCTGGCCAAACTGGTTCGCTGGCCACGTGTTGCAGAACCAGCAGCTTGGCTGGTGGGGTTTCCCTGCCGGCACCAACAACCTGAGTGGATCGTCCCCCGCGAACACCTTGCTTGAGGATGCAACTTGGTACACGGATAACTTTACGACCGCGGGAGACCGTGTTGAAGCCCATGTATCCGGAGCACTGTGGGATCTCGAAGACTCGGCGAACGACCAGCCGTGGGACCGCACATCAGGCGGCTTCGACCAGTTGTGGGCAACCTTCCAGGATCACAACTCCGGAACCTTCCAAGCTTTCTGGACGGACTTGGGGAGCGATGGCTATGCGACATCAAGTTCGAACGCACTGTCCACGCTGTACTCAAACACGATCGATATTGGAACCCTGTTCCGGGACCCCCTTGGCACGGGTCCGGTCTCACGGCCTGACCCACCTCACTATTCGCCAATCGCGAGTGGGTCATCAAACAACCACAACTGGAAGGCCACCCGAACAAGTCGCTGCTACACGATCACAGCGCAGCCCAAGGGAACCCTCCGACTTGGTCTCGGTGTCTATTCGGACTCGGCGATGACGAATCTGATCGCTTCAGCACCATCTGGAACAGGTACCAAGACGCTGACATTCGGCTCTGGCACGACGGCCCCGACCATCGTCTACCCACGCGTCGTTTGGGGTTCTGGCACTGGGGGCTATGACATTTCGACCTCGTCATGCCTTGTGCTCACTAAGTTCCCTGCCTCAGTGTCGATCGCCTCAGCGTTGCCGTCTCGTGCTTACGCGCTTACCCCGACCGGTGGCCGCAAAGTGACTGTCACCGTGACTCCCAAGCCAATTGGCCGCGTTAAGGCAACAGCCAACCCGTCACTGACAATCCTCAGCTCTGTTTCGCAAGGGATAGGCAGCCAAACGGTTGTCACAGTGGACAGAGCTGGCGCGGGCAAGCCAGAGACCCTCACCTTCACTCCACCTGCAGGAAACCAGAATGAGTACGTGATCCGGATTGACACCCTCTCAGGAGTCGGTGCCTACACCCTGTCGGTGAATTAACAAACGTCCCGTGTCTACTTCGTCCGACCGGGGGGCTCAGGCGAAGTAGACTAGGGGGACCTGCTCAGCAACGGAGAGCCTAGGAGGAAGCGCTGGAGTCCCGATAGGCCGAGGAGGGAACCGACGAGCCAAATCAAGGGGATCAGCAGCACTTGCTGCCAACGCCACCTAGACTTACTCAAGGCTGGGTCTTCAACCACCGTAACTCCCCTTCATCGGCATGGAGCGGTTAAGGTTAGCTGACGCCACAGTCAGAGTTTCGGCGCAAACATGAGGGCCTGCTACGGGCCTGTTTGCGAATTGGTGCAATCCGACGTAGCGTCATCTTTCGTAAGGCTTGCTCCCGCCAGCCAATGTTTGGTGTACCGACTGTGCAAGTAGCAACCGAGGTTCTCGCAGCAGGCTGTTCGTAGCACACCTGTAGCAAACACCCCAAATTGCCCGTCAAAGTGGCGGTTCGAACCAGCCGTGCCCATCAAAAACCAGGAACCATGCGGAGTGGTTCCAACCGGCCTCCGCCAATGGATAGGAGAGAGGCAGTAGCACCTCGTCTGGTACCTTGGACGCGTTATGACGGTGGTCG
>Ga0194055_10000934_pt1 | contig 23708 bp, 27 predicted proteins | sample SepL449m_MetaG_FD_155482 | JGI IMG/M metagenome (GOLD analysis project Ga0194055, IMG submission 155482) | Anoxic zone freshwater microbial communities from boreal shield lake in IISD Experimental Lakes Area, Ontario, Canada - Sep2016-L442-9m | ecosystem: Environmental > Aquatic > Freshwater >... | reverse complement strand
AGGCTTGTACACTGACCTGTTCGTAACCCGAGGCGACAAAACAATCAAACTGTTCCGCTCTAACGCTTATTATTATGGGCGCGCGCAAGGTCAATCATGGAATGTGTCAATGGGAGCTACTTCACCAGCCTGGCGAGTCAAAGTGAAAGCAGGCGACATTTTAAGTGTGCAAGTGACTTATGATTCTTCGAAAGCTTCCTGGTATGAATCAATGGGTATTATGCCAGTTCAGATGACTGACGCTCCAGCAGGCGGCATTGATCCTTTCCAAGCTGGCAGCCCTGCTTTAAATCAAAGTGAAGTTTTAACTCATGGCGAGCTGAAAGAGAATCGTGATTATGGCGGCCGTAAAATCAATGCTTACGCTGACGCCCGCAAATTAGCTGACGGTCCCACATTAACACAAGTACAAGTCAAAGACTTCCTCTACCAGCAAGGCGATTTGAGTATGCCAGGTAAGAAAGGATTGCCGCCAGTCATTAAGCAAGGGTCATCTTTGCGTTTCATTAATCGAGATCCACCAACTGAGATTTATCACACTGTCACGCCTTGCAAAGCGCCATGTGATTTGAGTTCCGGCATTAGCTATCCTTTAGCTAACGGTGAACGAATTGATTCCGGAGAGCTAGGCTTCCCGTATGCTGGCGCTGTCGTGCAGCAAGCAGCAGCAGGGCGAGATGAATGGTCAACTCCTAAATCTTTAGCTGCTGGCACTTACACCTATTTCTGCCGCGTTCATCCTTTCATGCGCGGCGCATACCGCGTCAAATAACCTGCCGGCTTAAGCTGCTAAGCAGAATCAAGGGCGAGAGCCAGCTATTATTGTGTTATGCTGAAATCCGTACATCTGCAACTGAGAGCCCCAGCGCTAATCGCAATTATACTAGTGGCCTTATTAACGGCATTCTCAGCTAATCACGCTAACGCCGCCGCCCTTAAGATGACTACCACCCGGGCGTCAGTTGCTGCTAGTAATAATTCTTTAACGCTTTCATGGAATGCAATCAAAGGCGCGTCTAGCTACCGGGTTAGCTGGCGCAGCCATGTCATGAAAGCTGGCAAGCCGACATCTGCCTGGGCTAAACAATGGTCAGGATTAAGCAGACTCAAACCTTCAGTTCGCTCATATAAAGCCTCAGGGCTGATCAACGGACGTAAGTATCAAATCAGATTAGAGTCTAAGACGAAAGCTAAGAAGTCACGTTGGACTGTTAAGTCCACTTTAACAGCTACACCCAATCCAACCGTCCCTGATCCGCCTACTAATGTCACTGGCGTGGCTGGAGATAACCAAGTAACCGTGTCATGGAAAGATCCTTTAAATAATGGTGGGTCAGTCATTACTAGCTATCGAGTTGTTGCTTCCACTGCTAACTCTACGGGGCAGTCCTGCACGGCGCAAAGCCAAGCAGCCACCACTTGTACTGTAACAGGCTTAGCTAACGAAATTCCTTACACTTTTATTGTGACTGCTATCAGCGGAGTCGGTGAGCGGCCTTCCATAGCTTCAGCGCCTGTCACACCATATGGTGTTCTTGGAGCACCAACTAATGTTGCCGCTTTGGCTGGTAACACTTCGGCCGAGGTTTCATGGTCCGCTCCCGCTAACAATGGTGGTTCCGCAATCACTGGCTATATAGTAACTACGGTTGGCGGTGGCGGAGGATGCACAACAACAACAGCTTTATCTTGCTCAGTTGTTGCACTCACTAATGGCGCTGATTACGCGTTTACGGTTAGGGCAGCTAACGCCCGCGGAAATTCCGCTGCTTCAGTGGCCTCCAGCTTAGTAAAGCCATTTGGTCTACCTGGAGCGCCAACTAATGTCACGGCGTCAGCTGCTAGCAACTCAGCAATAGTTTCATGGACCGCTCCCACTGATAATGGTGGATCGGTAATCACTGGCTATACAGTAACGGCCTCCACTGGTGGCGCACAATCAACTAAGAGCTGCAGTTCTACCCCTTGCACAGTCACTAGCCTTAGCAACGTTACTTCTTACACGTTTACGGTTAAAGCAACTAATGCCCGCGGAGATTCCGCTGATTCAACAGCTTCAGGTGCGGTTATACCACTTAGCTCTGGCGTCCAGCCTGACAACCCTGAGCTTACTGTCGGCAACCCAACTCTAGAGCCCGAATCGCTTTTCGCAGCGCTCTTACCGCAGCTTATCGGCGCACCAACTGTCAATGCGCCAGACCTCACTGAAGCCTCTGGCCTTGCCGAGAGCTCGCTCAATCCCGGTGTCTACTGGACTCATAATGACAGTGGCGATCGCGCGCGCCTGTTCGCGATCGATGCCGCGACCGGCGATCTGCGCGCAATCTTCGAATTGCCTGGAGTTACGGCCACCGACTGGGAAGATCTCGCTATAGCGCCAGACGCTGACGGCAATGACGCCTTCTACATCGCCGACATAGGCGACAACGGAGCTGGACGTAGCTCAGTCAAGATATACCGCACAGCCGAGCCTATACTGCCGGCCTTCGGCGGCGGAGCGGCGACAATCAATGCTGGCGCCGTCAGCTCGCAGCGAGTGAGCTACCCTGGCGGCCCGCGCGACGCTGAGTCACTTGCTGTTGGCGCTGATGGAGCGCTGACCATCATCTCCAAGCGCGAAGCGCAGGTAGGCGTATACCGGCTGGCTGACCCACAATTCAATGGCGAGATTTCAGTGCTCAGTTTGGTCGGCCAGCTACCTCTAACCTGGGTCGTCGGAGCCTCGGCTTCGGCTGATGGTTCGTTCGTACTTATCAAAACCGCCAGCGCGGTGCGCGGCTACGTGATTAACAGCAACGAAAGCGTGGCCGCAGCATTGGTGCGTGGCGGCTCCGGTGTAAATCTTCCTTACAGTCCAGAGCCTCAAGGTGAAGCGGTCGCCGCATCGCTAAGCGGACGCGGCCATGCGACGCTCTCTGAAGGCGTCTCGCAGCCACTGCGACAGTGGCGCTGGTAAACACTGTGCAGATCCAGCGAAAGCTGTGAATTATTACCAGAGCAGTAGTAGAGCTTGTTAAATTTTCTAGCTGCTCAGCTAATCTCAAATAGCTGTCTAACTCAGCCAGCAGGCGACATCAGGAGCAGCCGCCTGCTATTATTATTTGATGTCGAAACTCTTACTTTCTTTAGTAATAATGCTTTGCGGAGCAGCTTTGCTAAGCAGTTTTACTGCTTCTGCTTCCAGTATCAAAACAGTGCGGGTTAAAGATTCAGTTTTCGCTCCTTCCGCTATTTCAGTTAGCAAAGGCAGCAAACTGCGTTTCGTGTGGGTAGGTAAACTGCCCCATAACCTGGTGGGAGGCGGAGTGAATTACAGCAGCCGCACTCACGGCTCAGTGACTATCAAAGTTAATCGTTCCGCTACTTATGTCTGTCAATTACATAATGGTATGAAGCTCAAAGTTACTGCACGTTAAAGTAGTTCACATTGATTGAAGAAAGGTACCCAAGCATGGCCATTGCTATTCCATTTGAAGACAAGACCGATGAGCAGCAGGCGATCACTGAGATGGTGCGCCAGTTTGCTGATGAGCAGATTCTCCCGAGCGCTGAACATTTCGACCATGAGGACGAGTTCCCGGCCGAAATCGTTGAGCAGATGAAAGAGCTTGGTCTGTTTGGAGTAACGATCCCTGAGCAGTACGGCGGCATGGGGCTTGACCTCACCACTTACGTGATGATCGTCGAGGAGCTCAGCCGCGGCTGGATCTCAATTTCCGGAATCATCAACACCCACTTCATTGGCTCTTACCTGCTGATGAAATACGGCACCGACCAGCAAAAGGAGAAGTACTTGCCGCGGACCTGAAAGGCGCGAACCTGGACGACGCGAAGCTGATAGACGCGGACCTGATAGACGCGGACCTGATAGACGCGAACCTGGGCTTCGCGAACCTGGGAGGCCTCGCGGACCTGAAAGGCGCGAACCTGAAAGGCGCGGACCTGAAAGGCGCGGACCTGAGAAACGCGGTCCTGGCAGGCGCGGGGCTGAAAGACGCGAACCTGGACGACGCGAAGCTGATAGACGCGGACCTGATAGACGCGAGTGAGGAAGACTACCTTTCACCTGAGCAACGCGAACAGGTTACTTTCGTTTCTTAAACACTACCAGCTAGACTTAGAGATCCTTCTCCCGAGCCTCTAAGCCAGGTGTCGAGGCCAAAGCCAGTTAAGTCCGCAGGGCCTGGCCAGGGGGCTGATCATTGACTGATTTTCGCTCAAGCTGGCCAGTCTGCAAGAGTTCTCGGTTAAGAAAGAGAATTTCTTAGCCTGATTGCTACTTCTCTGGGCAGAACTTCTTCCAGCTGCTGCTGAGAGGCTTCCATGACTTCGTCCAGGCCTCCAAAGCGCTTAATCAGAGCTTTTCTTCTTTGTGGCCCTATGCCAGGCACTGCGTCCAAAGGAGAGGAAGTGGCGTCACGGTCTCTTCTTCTTCGATGAGCTGAGATTGCCGCTTGGTGGGTACGGTCTCGCAGCTTCTGCAAAATCCTTAGTGCTTTGCCCTGAGGACGCAGTGGCTCGCTTCTGCCTGGCATGTAAACTAGCTCTTCTTTCTTAGCTAAGGAAACTAAAACCATTCCGGCGTCAGTCCAAGGCTTCATTACTTTAGCCGCTCGGCCCAGCTGGCCTTTGCCGCCGTCGATCACCATAAGATCAGGACGAGAATGAAAGCTTTCAAGCTCCAGCCTTCTTTTAAGCAGCTCGCCTATCGCCGCCACGTCGTTAGGTTTGGATCTTTCAGCCAAGTTAAGTGCCCGGCTTTCAAACTTCTTGCCAGCCGACATGCGAACAATTCCGCCCGTGGTTTGTCTGGCGCCCAGATTAGAGATGTCAAAGCATTCAATTTCCAAAGGCAGGCTTTGCATCGAAAGTAGGCCGGCAAGTTCTTCTAGCGCGTCAAGCGGATTAGCTTCCGCTTCCGCCCCGGGGCGCCCCAGGGCCCTTTGAGCCCCCGCACGGGCGGAGAGCAAAACTTCCAGCCTGCGGCCTTTTTGAGGAACCACAAAGCGTAAGGGCTTAGGACGAACAATCTGCTGCTGAGGCTTATGCAAAAGAACAACCGTTGCTTCCAGTTCGCCGGCATAGTCTTGAAGAAACTGGCGCATTATTTCGTCGTCGGACAAAAGCGGGTCGGTTTCAATTCTCAGCCTTGTCACGTCAACTAGCTGATCCAAGCGCACGCGGCGCAGCTCTAAGCAGGCCTTGTCTTTATTGCGGGCTAAGGCAACGACGTCGTAGCTGCCTCCGCCCACCAGGTAGCGCTTACCGGTTAGTTTAGAGAGCGATTGGATGCGGTCTCGAAGCAGCGCCGCCTGCTCATAGTTTCTTGCCCGAGCCGCTTTCTGCATCTGCTCTTCAAGTCGCTTGGAAAGCTGGGCATGATTACCTTTGAGCACCTCAACTGCCGACTCGACTTGGCTCATGTACTGCTTCTGGTCGACCCTGGAATCACAAGGAGCTGAGCAGCGACCCATGAAAAAGTCCAGGCAAGGCGACTGCTGGCGGCCAGGTTCTTTGCCTTCGCACGAGCGAAGCATGAAAGTGGATTCCAGCGTGTCCAGAAGTCTGCCAGCTTGACCGGGGCTTTCATAAGGTCCGAAAGCCAGCCAGCCTTTTTGCGGCGCAAGCCTGGTTAAAACTAGTCGAGGGTACTGATCATCAGTCACGCAAAGCATCAAAGGCCTTGAAGGCAGGCGAATGTTGCGCGAAGGTCTATAGCGGCCAATCATCTCGCGCTCCAATGACAAGGCGGCGTTCTCATCGGCGCAATCAAAAGCTTCGACGCTTACTGCTCCTTCCAGAAGTCCGTCGCGCATAGGCCGCTCAAGATGTTGAGCTACGCGGCGACGGATGTTGATAGCTTTGCCTATGTAAAGGGCCTGGCCGGAGGAATCGTCGAAGCGGTAAACCCCCGGCGTCTTGGGTAAAAGAGCGGCTTGCTGTTTGAGGCTTTTCATTTGCTTTGCAAAAGCGGCGCCAGATAAATGCCGGTCTGGGATTTTTTGCTGTTGGCGATCTGCTGAGGAGTTCCTTGGCGAATTAACCTGCCTCCGCCTTGGCCGCCTTCTGGACCTAAGTCCACAACCCAGTCGGCGCATTTAATTACGTCAAGGTTGTGTTCGATCACCAAGATGGTGTTGCCGGAAGCTGCCAGACGATCAAGCACTTTAAGTAGCTTGTCGACGTCGGCAAAATGCAGGCCGGTAGTCGGCTCGTCTAAGACGTATAGGGTTTTACCGGTGGCTACTTTAGAAAGCTCAGCGGCCAGCTTGACCCGCTGGGCTTCGCCACCAGAGAGAGTTGTTGCCGGCTGCCCTAGCTTTAAATAGCCCAGGCCCACGTCTTCTAGAGCATCAAGGCGGCGTTTGGCGGGAGTGATGGCGGAGAAGAATTTGCAAGCTTCGGAAACCGGCATTTCCAGAACTTCGGCAATGGTCTTGCCTTTGTATCTCACTTCAAGCGTCTCGCGGTTATATCTTTTGCCTGCGCAGGATTCGCATGGCACTTCTACGTCAGGCAGGAAATGCATTTCGATTGTCAAAACCCCGTCGCCTTTGCAGGTTTCACATCTTCCGCCTTGAACGTTGAAAGAGAAGCGCCCCGGCTTGTAGCCGCGCGAACGAGATTCCTTAGTTTTAGAGAACAAGTCGCGAATCACGTCAAACAGCCCGATGTAGGTGGCGGCATTGGAGCGAGGGGTTCGTCCAATCGGAGCCTGGTCGACGCCAATCACCTTATCCAATTGGTCTGCTCCCTTGATCTCTTTATAAGGCAGAGGATGAGAGGCTTGGCCCATCAGCTGGCGGCGCAAAGCAGGTAAGACAGTGCCAGTCACCAAAGTAGACTTGCCAGAGCCAGAGACGCCGCTAATAGCGCTGATAGCTCCAAGCGGGAATATTACGTCCAGAGATTTCAGGTTATGACCACTAGCGCCGATGATCTCAAGCATTCCGCTGCCTTGCCGAACCGAAGAGGGGCGGCTGATGCTTTTACGCCCCGACAGGTAAGCCCCAGTGGGCGACTTTTTAACCCTAGACACTTGTTCAGCTGTGCCCTGAGCCATCAACCTGCCGCCGTCTTCCCCCGCCCCAGGACCCAGGTCGATCACTTGGTCGGCGGCGCGCATGGTCTGCTCGTCATGCTCCACAACTAAGACAGTGTTGCCAAGATCTCGCAGCCGCTCCAGGGTTGCTATCAGGCGGTCATTATCACGCTGATGCAGGCCAATAGAAGGCTCGTCCAGCACGTAAAGCACCCCGGTCAAGGCTGATCCGATCTGGGTTGCTAGCCGAAGCCGCTGGCTTTCCCCTCCTGAGAGGCCTCCCGATGCGCGATCCAGCGACAAGTAGCCGACACCTACATCTTTGAGGAAGCTAAGCCGCTCGGAAATTTCTTTAATTATCGGCGAGGCAAAATGCTTTTGAGCTTCAGGCAAAGAAAGCGCCAAAGTCCATTTGAGTGCGTCGTCGACCGACATTGCCGAAAGCTGCGGAAGGCTGGTTCCGGCCACTAAAACAGCGCAAGACTGAGGCTTCAGCCTTTTACCTTTGCAGGCGCTGCAGGCAGAAAGACGGATGAACTGCTCCAGCTTGCTTTTACTCCATTCAGAGGCCGATGCATAGCGGCGCTCAGTGTCGGCCACCACTCCTTTGAACTGGATTTGGCGACTGCGAGTAGGCCCGAAAGCTCGCTCATAAGTTATGTCTAAAGGCTCAGAGACGCCTTCCAGAATTCCTTTACGCACTTTAGCTGGAAGCTTCTTAAAAGGAGTGTCTATCGATACTGAGAAATGCTCCACCAGGGCTTGTTCTAACTGGCGCCAAAAGTCGGCATCGGACTGGGCCCAGGGAAGGATTGCTCCCTCAGCGATTGAGCGCTCAGGCAAAATAACCAGGTCGGGATCTACGGCCGGGAGAAAGCCCAGTCCAGAGCACTTTTCGCAGGCTCCATGAGGGGAATTGAAGGAGAATATCCTCGGCTCAAGCTCTGGCAGAACAGCCCCGTGCTCGGAGCAGGCGAAAGCCTCTGAGAACAGTATTTCTTGGCCGTCTTCTTGGACCATTCCCACTAGCCCTTCGCCTAAAAGTGATGCTGTCTCAACGGCGTCAGCCAACCTTCGGCGCATGTCTTCGCGGCGCACCAGGCGGTCCACCACAACCGAAATGTCGTGACGCTTTTGTTTGTCGATTTTGATCTCCTCTTCCAGAAGGAATATCTGGCCGTCGACTCTCACTCGGCTGAAGCCTTCTGCCTTGAGCCTTTCCAAAAGCTCCTCGTACTGCCCTTTTCTGCCTCGAACTAAAGGAGCGGTCAACATGAACTTGTCACCTAACTTGGTCTCTTCCAGTATCTGCTCGGTGATTTGATCGGTGGACTGGGCCGCTATTAGCTGATTACAGATGTGGCAGTGGGCCACTCCGGCGCGGGCCCATAAGAGCCTCAGGTAGTCATGAATCTCAGTGACGGTGGCAACTGTTGAGCGAGGGTTGCGCGAAGTGGTCTTCTGGTCGATTGAAATAGCCGGCGAAAGACCATCGATGGAGTCCACCGCCGGCTTGTCCATCTGGCCTAAGAACTGGCGAGCATAAGCCGACAAGGACTCCACGTAGCGCCTTTGGCCTTCGGCGTAGATAGTGTCGAAAGCTAGAGAAGATTTGCCTGAGCCTGAAAGGCCGGTAATAACCACCAGCTTGTCGCGGGGCACGTCGACGTCCAGCCCGCGCAGGTTGTGCACGCGGGCTCCTCTGACTCTTATTTTGCCTGCCTTAGAGATAAAACAATACTACCTGAAGCATTAAGCCTGGGTGTGGGTTTACTGAGCCCGCCGAGCTCTGGCCATAAACAAGAAGCTAAATGGGCTAAGTGGCATGATTTAAAGGTGAGCTTTAAGCTTTCCTTAACACCAACTTTGCCCCAGAAGAAGGCTATTGAACAGCTGATTGCCTGTATGGATTCGAGGGCTGTGACTTTGCAAGGGGCCACCGGCACAGGAAAGACCATGGTGGCCGCTTCGATCATCTCAAAGCTTGAGCGACCTGCTTTGATCATTGCCCACAATAAAACCTTAGCCGCCCAGCTAACCAGCGAAATGAGGGCACTTTTGCCCGAGGCGGCAGTCGAATATTTTGTCTCCTACTACGACTACTACCAGCCGGAAGCTTACCTGCCGGCAAGGGATCTTTACATTGAGAAAGAATCGCAGATCAACGCCGAAATTGATCGGCTGCGCCATGCGGCAACGGCCGCCCTTTTAACCCGCAAAGATGTAGTGATAGTGGCTTCAGTTTCTTGTATTTATGGTCTGGGCGACCCGCAAATGTATAAAGAGCGCTCATTAGGGCTGGGGCAAGGGCAGCAGATGGAGAGGGACGACCTCTTAGACAAGCTGGTGGCCTTAGGTTATTCGCGCCATGATTTAGCGCCGGAGCGAGGCCAGTTCAGGGCCAGAGGCGACATTGTTGACGTCATTGCCTCCAGCCAAAAAGAAGCTCTGAGGATTAGCTTCTACGGCGATCAGATTGAATCATTGGCCACTGTCGAGCCCGCTTCAGGCAAGACTTTGCATAGTCTTGAGCAGGCGCTTGTCACTTCCGCCACTCATTACGCTTTGCCAGAAGACAGCGACGACATCATTGCCTCCATCCGTAAGGAGATGGAAAAGCAGGTAAAGGTACTTGAGAAAAGAGGCATGGCATTAGAGGCGGAGCGACTTCACAAGCGAACCAGTTACGACTTGGAGCTGCTCCGCGAAAATGGCTTTTGCCCCGGCATTGAAAATTACTCAAGCCATCTGGATCGACGAAAGAAAGGTGAACGGCCCTGGTGCTTGCTGGACTACTTCCCAGAAGACTACATCTGCTTCTTGGACGAGTCGCATCAGACTATTCCTCAGATTGCAGCTATGTCCCGAGGCGACAAGGCACGCAAGGAGACTCTTATCTCGCACGGCTTCCGCATGCCTTCAGCGCTCGACAATCGCCCGCAAACCTTCCCCGAGTTTCTCTCAGGAGCAAAGCAGATTGTCTGCCTTTCAGCAACCCCCGCCCAGTGGGAGCAAGACTATCCGATTGTGGATCTGTCGATTAGGCCCACAGCGATCGCCGATCCGGTGATTGAAATAAAGAAGCGCGAAGGGCAGGCTGACCACCTCCTCTCCCAGATCCGTGAGCGGGTTGAGAAAGACGAAAGAGTGCTGGTGACCTGCCTGACTAAGAAGATGGCGGAGCGCATGGCTGAGTTCTTGGCCTCTAATGATGTACGCAGTCGCTACCTGCACTCTGATGTGGACACGCTGGAGCGGATCGCCATTTTAAGAGATCTGCGCGCCGGGAAGTTCGACGTCTTAGTAGGAGTGAACCTGCTACGCGAAGGTCTGGATTTGCCGGAGGTTTCTTTAGTTGCAATATTAGACGCCGACCAGGAAGGATTTCTGCGCGGCAAAACAGCACTTTTGCAGACCATTGGTCGGGCCGCACGCCATCCAAAAGGCAAAGTTATTATGTACGCCGATAAGACCAGTCGGGCCATGAAGGACGCAATTGAGGAAACCGACAAGCGTCGCGAACTACAGCTTGAATACAACCGCCAGCATGGGCTAAGGCCAAGCCCAATAGTCAAAGCTATCTCTTCCGGGATCCAAGCCGCAACCCCCAGAAAGTCTTCCTCTAAGCAAGAAGACATTGAGGCGATGATGCTGGAAGCTGCGGAAAGACTGGATTTCGAAGAGGCAGCCAGGCTGCGTGATCAGCTTTCTTCAATCCGCCGCGACTAGCTCGCTGTGCGGGCGATAAGTTCAGCAATGAGCCATATGGGTGTAATCCAACTACAAGGCAGGCTGCTAGAGATAGCCGAAGAGCTTGGCTACCAGGTAATCATGGGACATAAATGGCTGGGAGGCAGCACTGGGTCATGCTGGGACAACCAGCGCCGGCAGGGCACACTTAGATAATGGCAATTCGATCGAGACTCATTTGCCCTGATTTGTGCTTTGGATGGAATTTTGGCCATGGACTGCCCGATACTGCTTTGATGATCAAGCGACTGACTGTTTTGATTGCCAGCTTAACGGCAATGCTGTGCCTGGCCTCACCGCCTCAAGGACGCCGGCGAGCGCGCAGAGATGGAAGCTGGAATGGCGAAACTCTTCGCCTCTGAAGCTGGCCGCTTCTGCGTTGAGGAATCATTCCGCATTCATGGCGGCTACGGCTACTCGAAGGAGTATGAGATTGAGCGTCTTTACCGCGACGCGCCATTGCTACTGATTGGTGAAGAAACTTCTGAGATCCAGCGCATGGTGATCGGTAAGACGCTGCTCCGACGCCACAAGATTTAAACCCAGAAGGTTAAAGCAGCTCAGCTAAAGAGCTATTGGGGCTATCTTGAACTGTTAAGCGGCCTAGCAGGGCAGCGAACTGCTGCTGATCGCCTTTGATCACAATCTGATCTTTCCATACATCAACTTCTAAGCCCAAAGGCTTAAGTGCTTCACGGTAGCTTCTGTTAATGCCTCGGCTAACACGATGATCAGAGCGCCGCTGCTCACGTTTACGTTTGAAGTCTTCCCAAGTGTCTTCAATGCTAAAAATGCGATTCTTGAAATTGCCGCGCCCGGAGCTGAACTGATGCTTATTCTGAAAGCTTCGGCCCATGCTGAGCTCCACGTAATGCTGCCCGTCCTGACGCCATATGCGGTCCAGCCGCGCCCGCTGAGTGTAGACCGCATACATTTCACCTACTTGAAGCTGATCAACTCGCATACTGATACATTATCAGCCGTTAAAGGACTGATAGGTCGAAGACTCAGGATGTTGATGAAGCTGACTGAACGGATTCAGCAATTACTTGAAGGCAGAGCGGACATCCGCAATCATGCTGAGCTTGTAGAATAGAATCTTCAACGTCAGTATTACGCCTTCCAAGCAGTGGACGCCAGCGCAGAAGGCCAGACGGAACATGAGCAACAGCATCCAAATCATCCTGGCCAGGGCTTCGAGCGACCACTGAGCGCAGCCAGCGATAACTGGCAGTAATGTCTATCCGCCGCGACTCACCTCTTAGAAGTCGGGGCCCGCCGAAAAAAAGGACGTAGACAGTAAACGCAACAGCAATGATAAGCAGCACTATGCCTATTGGACCGCCGTAAATACCATCAATTTTTGCTAAATGAGTCATCAATAAAATAATGCCCGCCCAATAACAAGGAGAACCTGTTTTAGGGCAAGTCTCAGACCGAAAGAAAAGAAGGGCCGCGGCAGATTAATAAGGAAGCTCAAGCTATTTATTTACTTGCGTAAGCTAAGGCAGCTATTGCAGCGCCTGAGGATAGTAGAAGAACTGCAATTAATTTAAACCAGTTCCAGGCTTGACGATTCGCAATAAAGCCTATACTCAAAGAGACCAGAGGATAGGCAGCACAAATCACTAAGACTTGCGCTGCGGGCCCTTTGTCTAAGGCTAAGAAAGTCATCCAAGAGGTGAAGCCGCCCACTAGCCAACAAGAACATTTAACAGCCGCCACTTTCAGCGGAATTTTAAGGCTTTTACCTTGACGCAGAACTTCGGCTACTAACACTAAGCCGACTACTATCGCAACTACAGCGCTGCCAGCTGTTAGATCAATAGCTGATGCTTGCTCAGAGGCTTGCCAAGAAGCTAAAGACCATAAGCCCCAAACAAAGCTTGCCGCTAAAGACCATACCAACCCGTGCGTGCCGTGAGAAATAGAGCCTTTAGCTACAAACCCTCCCGCTACCACCAGTAGGCAGGCTGATGCCACTAACCACCCCACCTGCTGACCCAAAATAATAAGAACAAATACTGCTGGTAGCGTGTAAGTAGCTGAGAGAGCAACTGATAATTCGCTATTTTCGCGCTGCAAGGCGTGCATATAACAAAGCCAGCCGCCAGCCAATAGAACCCCTGCCATGGTGAGCCAAAACCATGCTAACCCAGAAAGATTCCACCATTCAACCCCCGCAACTGAAAGCACCATGGTAGCTATAAGACCGTACACGGTACGCCAGGCCACGCCCACCCAGGGGTCAATGCGCTTAGCAACCCATGAATCCCAGCTGGCCGCTATCCCTGTACAAAACGCAACAATTAGAGAGAGAGAGACGGCGCTCATAAGTAACTCTAAGTAAGCTCAGCTGCTCTGATTGCCTTTTTAGGAATTGCAAGAGCAATAGTATCTGACCCGCATTGTGCCCGTCAGACCGAAAGAAAAGAAGGGCCACGGCAGATTGCCAAACTGCGACTCAAGTAATCATGAAAGATCACTATGCTCTTTCCGGACCGAAATCCGAGGACTCTGAGCTACGCCGCCCATTAAATATACTTCAAAGAGAGCAGAGAGGGGGAGGTTGGCAGGAAGCTGAAATAGATTGCAGCTGAACAAGAAAGCCGCCTGAGACAAGGAGGCGTTCCTTATAGTTATTGATGGATCTGGTTCTGAAAGGCGTGCTGGTAGGTGTCATGGTGATACTAGTAGGCTGGTTCGCTAAACGCGACCAAGGTGCCCTAACAGGCCTACTAATTAATGTGCCTATTTTCTCATTTGGCGCTTTCTGGGTGGCAGCTACTGTTAGCCGCACCTCAGCACAGAACGCTATTGGAGGCTCTTTAGCTTCTACTCCAGTTTGGCTGGGATGGGTGATAACTAGCTACTTGCTAGTCCGTTTCACCTCATTACCGGTTTGGGCTGCCCTGCTAGGAGGACTCATAGTATGGGTGTTAGGAGCCACGGTTTATCTTTGGCTGAGCAGCAAATGAATCCTTTCATTGCGCTCGCCATCGTCTGGACTGTCGGACACTCGAACCATGATTTCGACCACTTCGCTGGCCTGCTCGCGAGCCAGTCGATCGAGGTCGTCGTCGACGTCCGGTCATACCCCTACTCGAAGTACTGCCCGCACTTCGACCGCGAAGCGCTTAAGAAGGCGCTCGAATCAAAGGGATTGTGCTACCTCTACCTCGGCGAGGAGCTAGGCGGCCGGCCGACAAAGGACTCGCAACACGACGAAGACGGCCACGCTCTTTACGGCGAGATGGCCCAGGAACCCGACTTCCGCGCTGCCATTGGGCGAGTGGTCGAAGGCGCGCGGAAGTTCCGCCTAGCGCTCGTTTGTAGCGAAGGAGACCCGCACGACTGCCACCGTCGGCTGCTCGTCGGCAAGGTACTCACAGATGGCGGGGTAGAATTGAGGCACATCCTGCCCGACGCTGAAGTTATTGCGGAAACTACTGTTGAGTTGGGTAACCGGGATGGCCAAGAATCGCTCTTCGAGGAGGAAGTCCCGTGGAGATCTACACAATCGGTTTCACACAGACAACGGCTGAACACTTCTTTGGACGAGCAGTAAATGAATCCTTTCATTGCGGTCGCCATCGCCCTGGCTTACGCCGCTATTGATGCTGCTTATGTGCTTTACACTGCTGCTATTGTGAAAAAGCAAGCTCTGCAAGCAGCTTCAGCTTCAGTCATTATTTATCTGCTTGTTGGTAGTGGCATCATTGCTTTCAGCACTAATGCCTGGTATTTGTTGCCAGCTGCGGCCGGAGGTTTTCTGGGTACTTATTTAACTGTGAAATGGCAGAGCAGGTAAGCAAACAGCTAAGGCTGTGAGGTTTGAGCAGGCAAGCCCGGCCGGCAGAAGGAGTGCGACAAGAAGACTAAGTAGGCTGCGGGCCGCGGTTAGGGTGTGATGTCTAGTTGAGCTATTGGCGTGGAAGGATGAAGCTCAATTTCGAAGCGGCCTGTTTTGTCAGCCACAAAAATGAGTTGCGCTGGCTTACCGGGCCCTACTACATCCTCAATTTCATAACCATGAACATGGATCTCACTGTTAGCTTGATCAGATGAGATTGACAGCATGACAGTGGAATTCTTGCGATAATCCAGTTTGACTATTCCCCCTACTGGCTTGCCTGCCTTAAGAACAATGTCGTATTTGCGTTTCGTTTTGCCTTTAGCAGTTGTAAGATTAGTGTTTTGCACTAGCTGGGCGGGAGTGAGCTGCTGCGGGCTGGAAGGGCGCAGCATAACAAAGCAGATTATCAATGCGGCCATGGCAACTATTACTAGTAGCGCTTTCTTAGTGTTAGGGGCTATGATGCCATTATGCCTTGGCTCTGCTAGCTGGGAGACATTTATTTATCTGACTGGTGCCTTCGCTGCTGTCATTAGCCGGCTTGCTAATTAACTTATATAGCATTGATTGAGTGGCAATCTAGTTCCTGACGAAGGCCGGCAGTTACAGTGGTTCATGCTGGTTGCTATCTGCCATCAAGGCCCTTATCCGGATTGGCTGCTTAGTATCAGTAAAGCTTTGCGAGCCCGAAAGGCTGATCCTGTCTCAATACAAGCCCAGCATGACATCCGTCATGATGGCAGCTTCCAGGCAGGGTACTTAAGGGCCTTTGGCACAGTTCCTTATCATCATTTCCAAGCCGCGCAGCAATTACAAGACGCTGGTACTCGGTTTCTTAATGGGCCGGCAGCTCATGAAGCCTGCCATGATAAGCTATCCACGCAATCAGTTTTGCAGGCTAAGCAAATCAGTATGCCTCAAGTTTGGGAGTTTGCTGATCCACCACCTGCTAGTAGTTTTCCTGTAGTGTGTAAGCCGCGTTACGGCTCGCGCGGGATGGGGATTATTTTGGCGCATGATTTGCAGCAAGCCCAGCGGCACCAGCAGCAGCTCGGACAGCCGTGCTTAATGCAAAGCTGGATCACTGAAGGCCGCTGCTTACGAGTTATAACAGGGGGGGGCAGGTAAAAAGAGTGTATGAGAAACGCCCTCAGGCCGGGCAATTAGTAGCCAGTGCATCATTAGGTGCTAAACGGATGGCAGTGAATCAGATGCCCTCAGTAGAGAAACTAGCATTACAAATAGCTGACATCTTAGAGCTGCCTTTAGCAGGCTTAGACTTCCTGGAAGATAAGCAAGGCCAGCTATGGGCCTTAGAAGCTAATGCTAGTTTCGGCTTTGATGCCAGCGATAAGGATTTAGCGGACTGGATTGCTAAGCAGATCCTGATGTTGTAAGCAGCCAATACTTTCATGCCCTTGTTTGTTAGTGCGACTGGCTTAGGCGGCTGCTTAGCTAGGTTTGACAGGTAGTTGTTTGAGTTGGTTGAGGAAACCAGAACTAATCCAGCGTGGCTGGCCGTCTAGGGCCAGGTCAGGATATCTGGCCAGTGTTTCTTCTAGCAGGATTTTGAGTTCTAGTCTGGCTAGGGCCGCTCCTAAGCAGAAATGTCTGCCGCCAGCTCCAAAAGCTTGATGCTGAGGATTTCTGGTTACATCAAACTGATCTGGGTTCTCATACACCGACTCATCGCGGCCGGAGGCTAGATACCACATCACGACTTTGTCACCTTGCTTAATTTGTTGCCCGCCTAGTTCTGTGTCCTGAGTGGCAGTGCGGCGGAAATGTGAGAAAGCAGGAAACATTCTTAAGGCTTCTTCTACTGCTGAAGGGATAAGCTCAGGGTCTTGCAATAGTTTGTCTTTCTGATCTGGGTTTTGCATTAGCGCCAGCATGGCTGAACAGAAAGTTGCTTTAGTGGAGTCATTGCCGGCTGCCATTAAGAGAAAAAAGCCCATGATGATTTCATGTTCTTCTAGTTTGCCTCCATCAACTTCAGCGTGAACTAGGACGCTAGTTAAATCATCAGTCGGATTTTCTTTGCGTTCAGCGATCAGTATGCGGCAACGTTCAAATACTTCCGGCAAGTCACGTTCCATTACTGCTGCCACGCCTTCTGGATTAATGTCCGGATCTGAGGAACCAAGAATGGAGTTAGTAATTGAAGCCCATAGCATGTCATCTTCTGGCGGTAAGCCCATGAAACGGCAAATCACGCGGGCCACTACAGGCTGCGCAAGGTCTTCCACTAAGTCAAAGCTTTCTCTGCCTTGTAGTTTATCTAATGTGTCGGTGGTGATTAAGCGGATTGCTTGCTCATGATCAGCGATTCTTGCTGGAGTGAAGCCGCGCTGAAACAGTGCTTTAAGGCGGTCATGTCTTGGCGGATCCATGGCAATGAACATTGCGGTTTGTAGTTCAAGGGGTAGTGCGGCATCAACTGCTAAGATGCCTCCTTGTTCAGAGGAGAAAGTTTTGAAATCCAGTGAAGCTTGGCGGATGTGCTTAGCGAGCGTGAGCGACCAGTAGCCGGCTTCTTCAGGGAATTCTTCAATGCCGTCAGTGAAGCTAACTGGGCATTTGTCACGCATTTCTTTGAATTCTGCGTGCGGAGGACCGAACTGCTCCCAGTCATGAATGCTGAATGATTGACGAGTGAGGCGGCCTTCTCGATCTTCTTTGAATTCCATGTCTTGATTATAGTGTGTCTCTGCTAGCCCTGACAACAAAAACGAAAAAGCTTCAGGGCTCCTGCCGCTAAGCGAGAGTGAAGAATGGCTGGATGGTTAGTTAAGAGACTCTGCTGCTTTTGCTGCTGCTGCTACCTAAACGAACTCTAGCTGGGGCATCTGGAGCTAACTGATCATGTGGGCCGCGGCGGCGAGGAGCAGGCGGGGAAGGGGGTGGCGTTTTGGATCCCCCTGAAGGCCCTGAAAGCCCTGGCTCTGGCTGTGGCGGAGCTTGTTTAATAGCCCACCAAATAATAGCTAAGGCAGCTAACACTGGAATTTTCAGAACTAGCATCAGCACAATTAAAGGCCCGGTTTCCATGTCTTCTATAGTAATAGATAAGGGTCAGTGGCAGCAAGTTAGATAGCCGCAAGAGAAATCAAATGAAGGAAGCGTCTAATAATGCGTAAAGCTGGTAATTAACTTCATTTTTGTGCTATATTCAGTGCATCAAACGCTTCTTTTTAAATAATGAGCTGCTAGCTAAACGAGAAGAGCAGCTAACGGCTTTGCTGGATACCCGCTATCCCCTAATTGGCAATCCTAAACGCTCGCCTTGGCGTAACACTATTCTGCATGACATCCGCGATAAGCCGCAAACCTTGAAACTAATCCGGCTGATTGGTGAAGGCAATCCTGACATCAAAGAGCTAATGAGCTATTCGGGTGCAGCGCGCCAAACGGTTGTGCAAACCCGCCAGCAAATCAGGAAATACTGCCGGGACTGGCAAAGCCGAGTGGTGTTCGATAATGAAGTGCAGATTGATGAGCTCTTCTTAAGAAGCAAGAAGCAAGCAGGCCGTAAGAATGATGCAGTGTTAGTCATCACATCAAGCGATAATAAGCAATGTGTCTATCTGCCGCTGGCAGATCAGAAAGCAGCATCTATTGAAAAGCTTATTAAGCAGCATGTAGCTGCCGGCTGCACAATCCGAACTGACGGCTGGGTTGGCTACAAAGGTCTTACTGAGCTAGGTTATGATCATAAAGCTTCATTGAAGGACAAACTTCCGGCAGCTCATACCGCCATTAATTCATGGCGAGCTTTCATTGGCCGCGACCGCCGCGCCGAAGTGGACCTGGCTGGCAAATGCGCTCATGCTTCGTTCTTATATTCGCATCGCAATTTAGGCCAGGCGCGGGCTGACGCATTGCTTGATGCTTGCATGCATCTTGCGAGGCCACGCTGCGAAACTGGAACGCATACTGTTCGTTTATCCATTGCTCCTAGCCGCGTTGAGCAGGACATGCTCTTCCGTCGCTTACAGCATCAGGATCTTTTCGTAAGGCTGCTGCAGCACTGGGCCCGAGGCAAGTTGTACAACACCGTTACCAGCAAGGCTTGGCGCGAAGCCAGCCACAAGGAGCGTATCGCGTTATGGGATGCGATTGGGTTCTCCCGTAAAGACCTCGACTCCGCCGCCACTGCGATCTTGGGCAGTAATCCTGACGCTGCTAATTATGTGGATCGCGCTACAGCTAATAGTTTAGTGATGGAGATTTACACTAGCTTCCGTAAGGCAGCCTGGGGCGGCCATACTTTGCCGAGAGCGAAGCCGCGCACTGCCTGGCATGGCAATAATCAGCGGCAAGGATTGCGGCTGCTAGATGGCTTCATTATTCATTCCACCGCCAAAATGAAAGCTGATCATAAGCTTCATATTCCCTTGTCCTGGAATAGCTTGGGTAAGAAGCGGGAGGCATATTATGATCAGCGCCAAGATTCTTTGCGGCGCATTTCAATTAAGCGCGAATGGGTTCGAGGGCAAATGAAATGGTTTGTGCTACTCACTTTCGAATGCCTACCATACCGAGAGGAAGGATACTTAAATTCGGTCGCTAAGAAAGATGTGATCGGATTAGATGTCAACAAAGGCGGCATCGGAGTGGCAGCCCCTAATGGCGCCACCACCATTGACCTATCTCAGTTAGCTAAAAGCCTGACTGCTAAAGCTGATCTGCTGCGCTCAGAACGAGACCAGCTCAAAGAACGCAACCCAGACTGGATGAACAGCAAACGCTACTGGCGACTGCACAATCGTTTCATGAGAGCTAGTCGCAATGCGCGCCTCACTCGCGATAACGCCTGGCGGGCAGTTGCCAGAAGCCTGCGGCAAGCCGGCAGCACTTTAGTGACGGAGAAAGATCATGTCGCAGCCTGGAAACGCGGCCGAGCGCGAGACACCATCGCTCAAAGTGTTGCCCCGGCCAGACTGAAACAGCTCATCGAAATGGAATACGCTGCCACCGGCGGCAGCTATGTGGAAGTACCAGCCAAGGTCACTAAGGCGACAGCCACCTGCCCGGGCTGCGGCACCGTAGCAGGCAAAGAATCCAGGCAACGAATTCATAATTGCGCTTGCGGCTGCACAATGGGTCGCGATACCGCTGCCGCCATCAACTTAGCCCGCTATGCCTTGGGCAAGAAACAGTCTTACCTGATTAGGAGTCAGGGCGTCTTGCAATTTGCGGACGCGAAAGCGAGTGATCCTGTTGGGGGTCAGTTGATGGTTACGACCATTAGCGATACGCCAACAGCGATGCGATCACCTAGCAAAAAGTTATGCTTTTACCAGCATAACTAATAACTAGACCCTTCCCTCAAATGAAAGTATGAGAATAGCTATTGGCGGCCGGCAGTAGTCAGTCCAGCCCCAGCTAAAACACCCCAGTTTCGTGACACGCCTAACTTGTAGTTTGTAGTGCTTACTACCGCTGGCCCAAGTAAAGGCTTATCAAGGCCTGGCTTAGCTTAAGAGTGGGAGAGGGCAGCGAGATGACAGCCATGTAGCCAAACTAATTTTTCGGGTGGCCAACTCATGTAGCTCAAATGATCCCGAGCTGCAGAAGCTGCCTGAATGCTTGCGGTAGTTCATAATACGATCACGCATAACTACGCCCGGAAAGCGGCCTGTAACAGCGATTAACATTCCTAGCTCTTCGCCTTGCGGCAAACACTGCCAACCCCCTACTGAAAGCAAAGAGGCGCGACGAAAGGCAGTTGCGGCAGCCCAGAAAGGCATGGTCTTCTCAGGCGCAGACCATGCCGTAAATACTGCCCCGGCAGGATGAAGTCCGGACGGCATAAGCGGATATACCGCCTTCTCTTCTCTCTCATCTTGATAGACATCGACTAAAGTGCCGGCCGCCCAGTGAGCGGACGGGAAAGTATCAAAAGCAGCTACCAGCACGGCAAGCGCCTGCCGATCTAAAGTGTCATCATCATCTAAAGATATAATATAATCGCCCTCCGCCCGAGCTAACGCTAAGTTGCGTGAAACCCCGGGTCCAGTGCGGCGCATATTACATTCCACTTTAATGCGACTGTCATCAGGTAAGACAGCCTGAACCGCATCTTTATCTTCTTCAGGTCCGTCTACCTGAATTAGCCATTCTTGCAGCTCAGGCTGAGACTTAATGCTCTCCCAAGCCAGCAATAAAAATTCTCTTCGCTCAGCTTGTCCGAGGGTGGCAGTAATAACTGAAACGCGGCCTGACATACAAAAATATTACATCGGCATGAGATAAGAGGCAATCTTATTCCATGTTTGAGCTGCCACTAGTATCGGTTATTACCCCAATTTTTCAGGTCAACCAAGAATATCTGTTAGCAGCGTACCAGAGCTTGCAGGCTCAGACAATTGAGTGGGAATGGTTGTTGCAATGGGATGGCGAAAAAAGTGTTTTGCCAGATCAGATTGCTAAAGACCCGCGCGTCAAAGTTGATGCTAATAATCAGCATCTTGGGACCGCTATTACTCGTAACCGCGCATTGATGCGAGCTTCCACACAGATGATTCAAAATCTAGATGCAGATGATTTCCTAGCACCAAACGCGCTGGCACTACTTTTTGGTATGCTCAACAGTCATCCTGACGCAGCCTTTGCATTTGGCGACACAGCAGATCTTCTTCCTAGCGGGGCTACTTATATCAATGACGAGCCGAATAATTATTTAGGATTAGTATCGCCTGGCGAGCTATTTGAGGCTTGGCAGCGCACTGGGTTTAATGCTCTTCCCATCCATCCGGCGGGATTGATGTGGCGCAAACAAAACCTTTTAGCCCTGGGCGGCTGGGCTGCAATGAGTGGTGCCGAAGACACTTCTATTGTTATGGCAGCCAGTACTTTATGGTTGTCAGTCGCTAGTAATGAGATTACTCTTTTTTATCGCAAACACCCAGCCCAAACCACAGCTCAAGCATCACACACAGACATGAAAGATAAGCATTGGCAGTTTGTTCAAGACCGAGTATCAGCCATAAAAGCTCTGCTGGTTAAACCATAAGACTTGTCCTGTAATTACTTCAGAGGCAAAGAGCAGGGCGATGCATTAAGCAGACAAAGAATTGGCATTCAGGCCCCGCTGTGTCTCCGGCATGCTTCAAGCAGCTGAGAGGCACTAGTGTCAGGAGTCACTCCATCTATCACTTCTAAAATCAGGCGGCTGCTATTTAGCAGGAAAGTAGTGCGAGAAGCCCAGCGGCCGCCCCACACCCCATAAGACTCACATACTGAGGCATCACTGTCAGCCAGCAAAGGGAAAGTTAACTGATACTGCTCAGCAAATTCTGCTACTGCCGGCTGAAGGTCAGCTGACACCCCAATCACTGTCACTCCTACCTGCTGCAGCTGCAAGCGATTATCGCGAACTTGGCAAGCCTGAGTAGTGCAACCTGGAGTGGAGGCAGCCGGATAGAAGTAGAGAGCAATCAGCTCACCTTCTTGCTCAGATAAAGTTACTGGATTATTGTGCTGATCAGGAAGCGTGAAGTCAGGGGCTGTATCACCAGTAGAAAGCATGCTCTTAACATATCACAGCTAAGCAAAGAACCTAAGCCGCTGCCGGGCCTAGACACCAGCTAAGGCTTCCAGCGGCAGGCTTCGATTCGGCTCTAAGGAAGACTATTTTTGTTGTAGTGCCCGCATCTGCGCTTTTATGTCAACTAGTGAATTTTGAGCATGTGGGCCTTCTGGGTCTAGTGCTTTAAAGAGTGGGGTGTCATTCAGGGAATCTGAGCTTAGGTAAGGATTTACGAATCCTTGCGTGAAAGCGTAAGCGGCATTCGAGCTAGCGCCATAATGACGTAGGTCTTTAGCAGTAGCCTCAAGCTGCTTGTTGGTGGAGTCGAAATAGAATAAGGACACCCCGCTGAGCCTGCGTAATGAGCGCGGCGCTTTCTTAGCGGCAAAACTATCTGCCTGCCAAGCCTCAGCGGCAGCACATAAATCAGCGGGAGAAATATAGAAGCCATCAACGAAAGCAGCCATCGCTTGGAAGGACTCAAGACCCCGGTAGAGTCGCTTGCCTTGGCCGCTAATGGAAGATTCTGAATACAATAGCTTTTCGTTGAGCGGCAAAACCTTGTCAAACAAGAAGTCGTTACGGATTAAGCGCAGTGAGTCATTAGTTCCAATGTTGTTAACCATGGCGCCGGCGGCAAAGGATAAGCTGAGAGAGGCCTGAAATGCCACAGTAGGATTTTGAATATTGCCGGCGGCAGTGAAAGCCGGCAGACAAGCAGCTTCAGCTTCAGCCAAGGCGGCCTGAGAGTCAAGCTTAGCTTGTGGAGCAGCGGCTTTCCATGCGGCATGAGTGGTATTAACACTTTTAGCTAGCGAGCGGTAAGCCTTAAGCAGGTGCTTATTGGAGGCGTTAGCGGGGGCAGAAATAGCTAACATCAGGAGGGAGGATAATAGTGCGAGGCGAGTTATTTGTTTAAGCATGCCCTGAGAGTAACGTTAATCACGTATGACAACAAGTTTGCTAGGTGTGTCCGAGTCAAAGACCGGAGTGCGGTAATACAGGCGTGGTTTTAAGCCCAGGATGACTTCTTCAACCCGCCCTAATACTGTGACACGCAGAACTAAGCTAATTAGGCTGGCTGCCGGGCGAGAGCTTTCAGTGTTGTGCTTACCTGCCCTTTAAACCTAGGCAGCGCATCTGAGCCGGCCTGCCATAGTCATAGCCGGCTTCAGTCAACACAGCCTAAACAAAGCATAATGAACTAGGAGGGATGGGAGAGAGAGCGTGAGAGGGCGTGAGAGGGTGGGAGGTCAGGCTTGGTTAGGCATAGCCAGAATGTTGATTTCGCCATCAATAGTGTCAGCCGCTATTTCCATTAGCATCAAAGCTGGAATGTCATTCAAATTATAAATTCCAGGAATACGAATTTCATAATGCAGTGAACGTAAATCACTCAGCAAATCAGCAGCAGATAAGCCGGAAGCAGCCAGCGCTTTCGGCGCGAACTCCATTAAGATGCGCGGGCGATATTTTTCCAGTAGTTCATACATACCTCTCACCACATGAGCTTCGCTGCCTTGCAC
>Ga0194055_10000933_pt1 | contig 23715 bp, 18 predicted proteins | sample SepL449m_MetaG_FD_155482 | JGI IMG/M metagenome (GOLD analysis project Ga0194055, IMG submission 155482) | Anoxic zone freshwater microbial communities from boreal shield lake in IISD Experimental Lakes Area, Ontario, Canada - Sep2016-L442-9m | ecosystem: Environmental > Aquatic > Freshwater >... | reverse complement strand
ATGCCAACTGCAACAGGGTTGCTTGCACTTTACCTAATGGTCGGATTGGGTCTTGTTGGTGTGGCCGATGACTATTTGAAGATCTTCAAGCGACGAAGTACGGGCATCCGCGCTCGGACTAAATTAATCGGTCAAGCACTCGTTGCATTGAGTTTTGGCTGGCTAGGTTTGCAATTTCCAGATGCGCAAGGACGTCATCCGTTATCGCACGCAATTTCCGTAGTTCGAGATACGCCATGGATTTTGCCAACAGGTGTTGTCCTGCTTTGGGTTTGGTTCTTGATTACCGGCATCACCAATGGTGTTAATCTGACCGACGGGCTTGATGGCCTAGCTTGCGGCGCAGCAGTAATGGCGTTCATTGCGTACACCGTTCTTTGTGTGTGGCAGTACGGACAGAACTGCCAATTCGGAGATGTCGCGCGCTGTTACACCGTGCGCGATCCACTTGATTTAGCAATGTTTGCAGCGATGTGTGCTGGTTCATGCTTTGGGTTCTTGTGGTGGAACACTAGCCCAGCAAAAATCTTTATGGGAGATACTGGTTCTTTGTCTTTGGGCGGGGCAATTGCAGCACTGGCACTTTTGACCAGAACTGAACTGTTACTGCCGCTTTTCGGTGGTCTTTTTGTGATCATCACGCTTTCCGTTATTGCCCAGGTGACGTCCTATAAGTTAACTGGCAAACGGGTTTTATTAATGGCGCCGCTACATCACCATTTTGAAATGCTGGGCTGGCCAGAAACATTAATCGTTGTTCGGTTTTGGATTATCCAAGGCGTTTGCGTCGGTGGCGCTATGGCACTTTTCTATGCTGAGTGGGTCCGACAATGAGGCCTGATTTAGATGCATGAAGTAAGTAAATTGAATCGAACTTCGGACTGGTCGCAAATTCGTGTCGCAGTTGTTGGTTTTGGTCTTGCCGGCTTTGCCGCTGCAGACGCGTTGATCCAGATGGATGCCCAAGTTCTAATAATTGATGGCGCACCCCGAGATAAGTATGCAGACAAGGCTCAGCTACTTGAAATTCTTGGCGCCGAATTTCAGTTTGATGATGATGTAACTTTGCCAAGCGATTTAGATGTGTTGGTTTTATCTCCTGGAGTTTCACCGCTTGCACCGATTGTTAAAGCAGCCCAAAGTGCTGAGGTAACTATTTGGGGTGAGTTGGAATTAGCTTGGAGATTGCGAGACCCAGAAACGGCGGCTCCTTGGGTTGCTATTACCGGGACTAACGGCAAAACCACAACCACCCGAATGGTTGAATCCATCCTCGCGGAAAAATACGGCGCACAGAATGTGCGAGCAGCGGGCAATATTGGTTTGCCAATGTGCGAGGTAGTTATGGACCCAAATCCACTCGCGGCGATTGTCGTTGAAGTAGGTGCGCCACAACTTCCATTTGTACATTCCGTTTCACCGGTTGCCTCTGTTTGTCTGAACTTGGCGCCTGATCACATCGACCTATTTGGGTCATTTGAGGCATATCGCGATGCGAAGGCCCGCATTTATCGCAATACTCAAATCGCTGCCATCTACAACGAGCAAGATGAAGCCACTGAACGCATGGTTGAACAAGCAGATGTAGTCGAAGGTTGCCGAGCAGTTTCGTTCACGCTGAGTATTCCGCGTAGTTCGATGGTTGGGTTAGTTGAAGACATTTTGGTAGATCGAGCTTTTCTTTCGCAGCGCGCAACTTCTGCACTTGAAATAATTGAGTTGTCTGATTTGCCGAGTAATGCCCCACACAATGTTCAAAATGCGTTAGCCGCTATTGCACTTGCTCGAGCAATCGAAATTGAACCTGCATTCATCAAAGCCGGCTTAATGAATTGGCAGGCAGAGCCACATCGGATTACACATGTTGACCAGGTAAATGGTGTTGACTATGTCGATGATTCCAAGGCGACGAACACGCATGCGGCATTCACTTCTATTCGTGCTTACGAGTCTGTTGTGTGGATTGCTGGGGGATTAGCAAAAGGTCAGGATTTCACCGAGCTGGTAGAAAAATCAGCAAGTCGGCTTCGTGGGGTCGTCCTTTTAGGCGCAGATCAGGAGTTGATTGCGCAGGCATTGACTAAATTTGCCCCCGATGTTCCAGTGCACAGAGTGCACAGCACCCAGATAGATGCAATGACTTCTGTGGTTGCATTGGCCGCACAGTTAGCCAGCAGAGGGGACACTGTGTTACTCGCTCCAGGCTGCGCATCATGGGATATGTATCGAGATTACGCGCATCGTGGCGACGCATTTGCGCAGGCAGTTCGAGAGTTAGGGACATTATGACCGTCATACAGAACGCGGAGCCGAAAGCAGATACTAAATCTATTTGGCAGAAACTAGAACACCCGATGGCTCTCTACAACATCATCTTCTGGAGCACTATTGCGCTATTGGTCTCTGGCCTTGTGATGGTGGCTTCGGCATCAAGTATTTTCGCTTATGAAAATTTCAACGGTAATCAGTGGGCGCTTGTGGAACGCCAAGTGTTATTTGCTGGAATTGGCGTTTTCGGATTGCTCGTGATGGCTAAGCAAGATAACGAACGAATCAAGAAGTATTCTGGGCCGTTTTTGATAACTGTTGTCGGCCTGCTTTGCGCGGTTCTGGTGATCGGATCATCGGTAAATGGGCAAAGGAACTGGATTGAGTTCGGTTCGCTCATTCGTTTCCAGCCTTCGGAATTCGCCAAAATTGGCATCATTCTTTACGGGGCGAAAATTCTGGCAAATTATGAAGGCGAATTGCATCTAGTTTCTCGGCTCTTAAATCCATATGGTGTGGTCTGTGTAGTTGTTCTGTTCTTAATCCTTGCGGAAAAAGACTTAGGTACCGCAATGATCATGATGCCCATTATGGCTTCAGCGCTTTACTTTGTTGGCGCTCCGCGCAAATGGTTCTGGATGTTAGCGGGATTATTTGTCGGGTTGATTGTTCTGTTGACCATTGCCGCGCCTTATCGAATGGCGCGCTTTACTTCATGGTTGAACCCAAATGCTGATCCGCAAGGTACTGGCTACCAACTAATCCATGGGCAGCGGGCTATGGGATCTGGCGGTTGGCTCGGAGTAGGACTTGGTGGTTCAAAAGAAAAGTGGGGCACTCTTCCGGAAGCTCACACCGATTTCATTTACGCAGTTGTGGGTGAAGAAGTTGGGATTGTTGGAACACTAATTGTTCTGGTGTTATTTGTGGCCATAATTTTCTCTGGTTTGCGCATTGCCCGACTATCTGACGATTTATTCACTCGCTTAGTCACCCTTGGAATTGTTACTTGGATTGCAACGCAGGCTTTTGTGAATATCGGGGCAGTTCTGGGCATCATGCCAATCACTGGTGTCCCGCTTCCGCTAGTTAGTTATGGCGGCTCCTCACTGATTCCAACATTGGCTGGTCTGGGTATTTTGCTGGCGTTTGCTAAAAAGCAAGCAGAGTCAGCGGAGCAAACTACATGAAGATAGTTGTGGCTGGCGGCGGAACCGCTGGACATATTGAACCGGCATTAAACGTGGCCGATGCGATAGTTGAGCGTCATCCTGACGTGAAGATTGTTGCACTTGGCACTGAACGCGGATTAGAGACCACGCTCGTCCCGGCGCGCGGATATCGTTTGGAACTTATCCCGGCCGTCCCACTGCCGCGCAGAATAAATCAAGAACTGTTTACTGTGCCAATAAGGTTGAAGGCTGCAGTTGCCCAATGCCGTGAGGTTTTGCAAGATGCCGATGTATTAATTGGTTTTGGTGGCTATGTGGCGCTTCCTGCTTACCTGGCCGCACGAGGCAGGGTGCCTATTGTCATTCATGAGGCAAATGCCCGACCGGGCCTTGCCAACAGAGTAGGCGCACGGTTTGCAAGCGCAGTAGCTGAAACCGTTTCAGGCTCGATGAGCCATGGTATTTTAACTGGCATTCCGCTTCGGACTTCGATCCAGAACTTTGATCGAGGCAGCCTATTGATCGAAGCTCGAAATCATTTCAACATTGCGCTAGATGCAACCGTGATTTTAGTATTTGGCGGATCGCAAGGCGCAGTGAAACTTAATACGGTTATTGAGCAGTGTCGGCAGGAAGGAAGATTTAAGGATGTTCACATTATTCATGCTGTTGGCCTGAAAAATGAGTTACCAATAGCTAGTGGTAACACCTATCACGCAGTTCATTACATCGAACAAATGAATCTTGCCTATGCAGCTGCAGATTTTGTGATTGCGCGTTCGGGGGCGATGACTGTGGCTGAACTAACCGCAGTTGGTTTACCTGCATGTTATGTGCCACTACCAATTGGTAATGGCGAACAGAAACTAAATGCCGAGCATGTGGTTAAGGCCGGGGGAGCGATTCTGGTTACAGATACAGATTTCACCGCTAAGTTCGTTGCAGATGCAGTAATGCCTGTTGTGACTGACAAATTAAAATTGGCCAGTATGGCTCAAATTTCTGCCAGCTTCGGTCGTCGTGATGCGAGTAGTCGAATTGTTGACATCATCGATCGGGTAATTGCGGGTGGCGCATGACGGTTTTATCGGGGCATGTTCACATAGTCGGTATAGGTGGCGCAGGAATGAGCGGAATAGCCCGCGTACTTCTTGCCCGTGGTGTTCAAGTGAGTGGAAGTGATGCAAAAGAGTCGCGCAGGCTCACTTCACTTAAGCCACTAGGCGCAGATGTATATGTCGGACACAATGGCGCTCGCATGCTGGAATCGGGCAAGCCAGATGTATTAGTGATTTCAACCGCGATTCCTGACACAAATCCAGAAGTTCAAGCGGCGATAAAACATGGAATTGCTGTAGTTAATCGGGCAACAGCATTAGCCGAAATCGTCTCGGGTTCAATTGGGGTCAGTGTTGCTGGAACGCATGGAAAAACTACGACAACCTCGATGCTAACTGTTGTGCTCCAGCATGCAGGACTTGATCCATCCTTCGTTATTGGTTCGGAGATGAATGAGTCCGGCAGTAATGCGCATTCTGGTTCTGGTGAGCATTTTGTTGTTGAAGCGGATGAAAGCGATGGAACATTTCTACGGTTGCCAACTACTGCTGCCATAGTCACAAATGTCGAGCCAGATCACTTAAATTACTGGGGTTCATTTGCGGCCCTTGAACAAGCTTTTGTTGACTTTATAGTTGGTACTGGAAAAAGTGCCGGTTTCTCAGTCGTTTGTGGCGATGATGCTGGAGCTAAAAAAGCTGCAGATGCTGCTAGCGCGTTAGGTGCTCGGGTCATTACCTATGGCACTAATACCCACAATGATGCAGTCGTTTCAATGCTGCAAACCCAATCGGTTGGGTCTGTTTTCACCATTACTTATCTTGGTCAAACCTACGGTCCAATTAATCTAGTGGTGCCAGGTGAACACAACGCACTTAACGCAACCGCGGCTTTTGTTATGGCTTTAGAGCTTGGTTGTTCAGCCCAGACGGCATGTGATGGGTTAGCTAGATTTACTGGGACGCATCGGCGTTTTGAATTTCGCGGCGAGGTCGCAGGCGTTCGAGTGTTTGATGACTACGCCCATCATCCAACGGAAATTACTGCCGTTCTAAATGCAGCTCGCACCGTAGTTGGATCCGGGCGAGTGCTCGTGGCTTTTCAAGCTCACCACTTTTATCGCACAGCGCTGTTCTCTAAAGAATTTGGTCAAGCGCTTGGCCTTGCCGATTTCGTTGTAGTGCTTGAAGTTTTCGCGCCAGGTGAAACGCCAATTCCAGGTGCATCCGGAAGTGTGATGGCTAGCAATGTTCCGCTTTTGGACGAGGCAGTTGTTTTTGAACCGTCTTGGTCAGCAGTGCCAGCTACTTTGGTCGAGCATGCCAAGGCAGGCGATATCATTATGACTTTAGGTGCTGGAGACATCGGAATGATGTGCCCGCAAATTCTTGAATTACTTTCTGGGCGAGGACATTAATGAGCGGGACAACTATTCGCACTGGTGAGGCAGTTCGTAAACGTCGATCTCGTATGCCTTGGATGTTTTGGCTCTTCGGTATTTTTCTGGTTATCACTTGGTGGACTTTGTATCAGTCCAAATTATTTCTCGTTGAAGATCTAAAGATTGTGGGGACTCACAGACTTAAAGCTGAGAAAGTAATGCAAATGGCTAATGTGCATGTTGGCCAGTCATTGATTTCGGTTGACCCAAAATCAATTTCCAAGACGTTGACTAGGATTCCCCAAATTAAATCTGCTCGGGTTGAACGTGGATGGCCGCACAGCGTTTTGATTACAGTTACCGAACGCTCACCAGTTGCGGTGGTTAAGTCTGGTGACGGGTTTAATTTAATTGACGATGAGGGAATGCTCGCTGGCAAAATTGATCACCAGCCCAAGAAGATGCGCTTGATTAGTGCCAAGCCAAATACTGCGGCTATGAAATCTGCAGTACAGATTGCGCTAGCCATCCCAGCCAAATGGAAAGTGGCCCGTATTTCTGCAGCGAACAGCAACAGTGTGATTGTGGAACTAACGCGTGGACAATCAATTGCTTTCGGATCAGGGGACCAGGCCAAACTAAAAATTAAAGTTGTTGGTTCGTTACTTATTAATAAATACCGGCACATCAATGTGAGCTCACCGCTTAATCCAACTGTGCGTCAGTAGCCGTTTGCCGCGGTAATTGCCGACACGCCGAGTCAGTCATTACCGAGATTTTCCTAGTTAGCCAATACCTTTTACTTGTTACAGGTTGACATAACTATAACGCTCTTGTTGAGGTTTACAGTTAGTCCGCAGCACCCAGGAGGCGCAATTATGCCGGCACCACAGAATTATTTAGCAGTTATTAAAGTCGTAGGTATTGGCGGTGGCGGCGTTAACGCTGTAAACCGCATGATCGAATACGGTTTGAAAGGCGTCGAATTCGTCGCCATCAACACTGATGCCCAGCATCTGTTGATGAGCGATGCTGACGTCAAACTCGATATCGGCCGCGACTTAACTCGTGGACTCGGCGCCGGCGCAGATCCTGAAGTTGGTCGCCAAGCTGCCGAAGATCATCGTCAAGACATCGAAGACGTGCTCAAAGGTTCCGACATGGTCTTTGTCGCTGCTGGTGAAGGCGGCGGAACTGGTACCGGTGGCGCTCCAATTGTTGCCGAGATTGCCCGTAGTTTGGGCGCACTAACTATCGGCGTTGTAACCCGACCATTTAGTTTTGAAGGCAATACTCGCGCGGAACGTGCCAGTATTGGTATTGAGTCACTTCGTAGCCAAGTAGATACCCTGATCGTTATTCCAAATGACCGGCTACTTGAGGTTTCCGATAGCACCATCAGCGCAGTCGATGCCTGGCGTCATGCTGACTCTGTTTTGTTCCAGGGAGTCAGCGGCATCACCGATGTAATTACGACGCCGGGTCTAATCAACCTGGACTACGCAGATGTTCGTAGCATCATGAAGGACGCAGGCTCCGCCCTGATGGGTGTTGGTGAAGCTCGTGGACCATCTCGCGCTATTGAGGCTGCCACTTTGGCAATTGCTAGTCCGCTTCTTGAAGCCAGTATCGAAGGCGCCCGCGGCGTACTCATTGCAGTATCTGGCGCTAGCGACTTGGGTCTGTTTGAAATTAACGAGGCAGCTCGAATGATTCAAAACGCTGTTCACCCGGATGCGCAGATTATTTTCGGAACCGCAATTGATGACACTCTTGGCGACATGGTTAAGGTCACCGTTATCGCAGCCGGTTTTGATGGAGGTGAACCACTTTCTTCTAAAGTGACATCGCCATACGCTCGTAAAGTTCTAGACGAGACACCAATAGCTGCGCAGGCTGCGCACGCTGTAGCAAAAGAAGGACAGACTCCAGTAATTCCGGTTGCAGCTGACTACAGTTCCGAGCCGGCTGAAGTTTCAGTTCCAGACGTATTCGCACCAGCGGGCGATCACTTTGACGCTATGTTCGGCGAGCAAGATGAAGTCGAACAAGCCGATGAAACCGAGCCGGCTGCAGTTGAACCTGAAGAAGATGGCTTAGCTGTTCCTGATTTCTTGCGTTGAGCAAATCACCACTTTTCGCCGAGCGCAATTTCGGAGAAATTTCGGTCGTTGTAACCAGTCGGTTCGGTGGTTACAGCAACGGAGCATTTAGTTCACTAAATCTGGCCGACCATGTTGGCGACGATGACAGTGCAGTAACAAAAAATCGTGAATTGCTTAGTCAATTAATCGACGCTGATTGTTTGAAAGTCTTGACTGCAACTCATGGCAGCGATGTTTCCTTTGTTGAAACACAAACTAAAGTGATGCCCGGCGATGGATTTGTCACTAAGTCAAAAAATCTTGGTTTAGTTGCCCTAGCCGCCGATTGCGCGCCCTTTGCGCTAGTTGACCCAGTCGCGCAAATAGTGGCGGTCGGACATTGCGGATGGCTTGGTCTTGCCGCCGAACTGCCAAAATCCTTAGCCACTGCATTTTTGAGTCAAGGCGCGGTTCCGAGTCGCTCAGTTGCCATTTTGGGTCCAACAATATGTGGAAAATGTTATGAAGTAACCGCTGATCGGGTCAGTCTGGTCGGTGCCAAATGTCCAGAGGCGATCGTGGATAGTCGCCATCTCGATATCGCTGCCGGAGTTAAAGAACAACTCGGCAAGTTTGGTTTTGCAATAGAACAACTAGCATCCTGTCCGGCAGAAAACGAAGATCTTTATTCCTATCGCCGTGATGGAATAACTGGTCGGCATGCACTTGCTGTTGTGATTCATCAGCGTGAGAATTAAGTGTGATGTCCCGTCTTGATGAGTTGTCCCTGAACTGGACCCAAACTACCGCGCAAGTTGAATCTGCTTGCCTAGCGGCTAACCGCAATTTTTCTGAGGTCACGATAATTGCGGTAACTAAAACTTGGCCGGCCGCGGATGTTGATCTTTTGGCACATCTGGGGGTAACCAATGTGGGGGAGAATCGCGACCAAGAAGCGGCCGCAAAGAAACTAGAAGTTCAAGCATCAAATTTGACTTGGCATGCAATTGGGCAGGTCCAGACAAATAAAGCGAAGAGTATTGTGCAATGGGCCGATGCAGTACACAGTGTGGACCGCATAGAGCTAGTGCATGCGTTAGCCAAAGTTATGCCCACGCGCAATCGCCCGCTTGATGTGTTTATTCAAATTAATCTCGATCCAGATGTGCGCCAAGAGCGCGGCGGACTTCGTGATGGCGATGTACTCGAACTTGCCGAACAAATCTGCGCGATACCCGGCCTGAATCTGATGGGCGTGATGGGGGTTGCGCCAGTTAACGAGGACGCTGCCCAAGCATTTGCCGCACTTGAACGCAGTTCACTTCAGCTGCGCCAACATATGCCGGCTGCGCAATATATTTCGGCTGGAATGAGCGCAGACTACGAAATTGCCCTCAAATATGGCGCGACACACCTACGGTTAGGTTCGGTAATACTCGGACATCGCTGATTTTGCAGGTAACTTCGTAGGGAAGAAGTTTCCCCGATAGGAGTTGGCAATTATGGCAAGTGCATTGCGCAAGGTTGCAGAATATTTAGGTCTAGTAGATGGCGATGGCTTCGGTGACGAGCCAACTTACTATGCGCAAGAGGCGCAAGAAGCAGTTGAACAGCCAAATCTGCAGGTAGTGACCCCAGAGAATGCTCATCAGGTTGCCAAGTCAGCACCTGCAATTGATCCGTACCGCATTGTTAGCATTCAGCCAACAACATTTAATGATGCTCGTCGCATCGGCGAAGAATTCCGTTCTGGTTCACCAGTTATCTTGAACTTGAGCGAACTTGAATATGCAGACCAGGTGCGAGTTGTAGATTTCTCGGCTGGCCTCGTGCATGGACTTGAGGGCACCTTAGAAAAGGTAGCTAAAGAAGTGTTCTTGCTCTCACCGGCCAACATTGATGTCTCTTTGGCTGCTCGCGCCCAACTGCGTGATGAGCCATTTTTCAACCAACGCTAAGGATTTCCGGCTTTGTCGCTAGTCAGCCAATGGCTGTCTTTTGCCCTTGAAATTTATTGGTACATTTTGGTCGCAAGACTAATTTTCGAATGGATTCCAGCATTTTCGCCAACTTGGCGTCCCCGAGGCGTTTTGCTTTTACTAGCTGAAGTCCTTTACACCCTCACTGATCCACCGGTTCGTCTAGTGCGCAAAGTGATACCACCTGTGCGAATTGGTGAGGTCAGTTTAGATTTAAGTTTCTTGGTTCTGCTGTTTGCCATAAACATCGCACAGCGGATACTGCTTAACTTTTGATCCGCAGCCGGTGCCAGCCAGTCACCAGAGCGCACGATTTTAGCCAGCAGCGAAATTGTTTAGTTGCACATTCTGGCTAGTTTTCCCTACGCTAGGGTTCAGCAGTTTGGTAGAGTGTCTGCCCTGACGCAGTACTACATGAAAGGGTCCGACCATGGCGCTAACGCCCGAAGAAATTCACAACAAAACATTTAATGAGACCACATTTAAAAAAGGTTACGACCAGATTGAGGTAGATGATTTTCTTGATTCAATCGAAATCACTGTCTCCGCTTTGGTTAAGGAAGTCGACGATTTGCGTTCCGCAACTCGTGGCGAAATTCCAGCATCGGTAACGGCCAAACTAGATGAACTAACTGCTGACAACGAAAACCTTTCTTCAGCACTTGCGCAGGCGCAAACTGAAGCTGAAACCTTACGCAACCAGAATTCTGAACTTGCCTCAGCAAGCTCACAAGGTGATTCAGCAGTTGCAGATCAACTAAGCGCACAGCTACACGCCGTTACGCAAGAGTTATCTGTTGCTCAACAAACACTTTCTGCGTTAGAAAACGAAAAGGCTGCGCTAGAGAACGAAAAGGCTGCGCTAGTTGCGCAGGTTGATCAGCTCAGTGCACACAATGAAGAATTGTCGCAGGGGGCAGTAGTTGCACCAATCTCTGCATCTGATGCAAGTGTTTCTGCAGTACGCATGCTTGAACTTGCGCAGCGCACTGCAGATGAAACTGTTGCATCAGCGCGCATCGAAGGCGAACAGTTCCTTACTGAAGCGTCATCACAGGCTGAACGCATCATGAGTGAGACCACAAGCAATGTGGCAAACATCACTCGTGAGTTTGAAGGTCAGAAAGCTGGTCTTGAGCGCAAGATTGAAGAGTTGCGCGCCTACGAGCGTGAGTACCGTGGACGTCTGCGCAGTTACCTAGAGGGTCAGTTACGTGAACTTGAGGCCAAAAAGCTTGATGTTGAACTCGAATCTGGTCCAGCAGACGACGAATAACCGAAAATCGATTTCTTAGGCTTTCGCTAACAGAATCGAAACACCTAGTTCTTCATCGCGCAGGGTGGCACCATTGGTGTCGCCCTGTTGCCATGTGGTGGCCAATACTTCTGCGGCAATTCGCTCGCCGTAAGTCGCAAGTGCGACTAGGGCATTAGCCTCGCTAGCACTCCAAGTAACAACAATTCGATCTGTTATGTCGAAGCCTGAAGTTTTACGGGCATCTTGAATCATTCGGGTGATGTCGCGGGCAATACCTTGTGCAAGTAAATCGTCATTCAGTGCTAAGTCAAGTGCAAGTGACTCACCATCAGCGGATGCGACGGTCCAACCTTCACGTGGGACTTCAGTGATAACCACATCATCCAAGGAAATGTCATGTGTTGTTCCAGCAACTACAACTACTGCTGTGTTCTGGCGCAGCGCCGCGACAAACTCTGCGGCATTCTGCGCGGCAATAGCTGCTGCGATTACTGGCGTATCTTTTGCAAACCGGGCGCCTAGTGATTTGAAATTTGCTTTAACCGATACATCGACAAGTTCGCTTGATTCACCGAGCTCTTCTAGGGCAAGTACATTGACTTCATCGCGAATTTGCTCTTGCAAACTTTCTGGAATTTGCGACCAGCCAGCAGCAGCAACTAGAGCGCGTTGCAGAGGCTGGCGAGTTTTAACACCAGATGTCGCTCGGGCAGCGCGGCCCAGTTCAACAATGCGACGCGTTAAAGCAACTTGTTCATTCAATGTGTCGTCGATGGTGGCGCTTTGCCAATCTGGCCAACTGCTTAAGTGCACAGATTCAGTATCAGGTGTTACGAATAGATCTTGCCACACTCGCTCGGTAATAAACGGGGTGAATGGAGCCATAACCTGCGTGACAATCTTTAGGCACTGATGAAGTGTGCTTAGGGCAACAGCGTCGCCATCCCAGAATCGACGACGGGAACGGCGCACATACCAATTGGATAGATCGTCTACGTATTCAGCAATTAGGCGCCCGGCTCGTTGGGTGTCGAATTGCGTAAGCGCATCATCGACTTCGCGCGCTAGGCGGTTTGCCTCGCTAAGCGCCCAGCGGTCCAGATCTGTTGGGTTCTCTAGAGTCAGAACCGAACCATCCCATTGGCTACTGCGCGCATACAGGCTCTGGAAGGCCACTGTGTTCCAGTAGGTAAGAAGTGTCTTGCGAACTACCTCTGCGATGGTTGTGTGTCCCACGCGCCGTGCCTGCCACGGGGAACCGCTAACAGCCATGAACCAGCGAAGTGCATCGGCGCCATGCTCATCCATAAGCGGAATTGGCTCGAGCACATTGCCTAGGTGCTTACTCATTTTGCGGCCATCTTCATCAAGAATATGGCCAAGGCAAAGAACATTTTTATATGCTGACTCGTCAAACACCAGAGTTCCAATAGCCATCAATGTGTAAAACCAGCCACGGGTTTGATCGATAGCTTCACAGATAAAGTCAGCGGGGTAGCCAGCCTCAAATTTATCCACATTTGCTTGTGGGTAGCCGTATTGCGCAAATGGCATAGCGCCAGAATCAAACCAGCAGTCGATGACTTCCGGAACTCGGCTAGCAGTTTCGCCACAAGTTGGGCAAGGGAAAGTTACATCATCTACGAACGGACGATGTGGATCCATCTCTAACGCAGCATCACCGGCATGTTGCGCTAGTTCGGCGCGACCACCAACGCAAGTTAAGTGGCCCTCATCGCAGCGCCAAATCGGTAGCGGAGTTCCCCAATACCGGTTACGCGAAAGTGCCCAGTCCACATTGTTATTGAGCCAGTCGCCAAAGCGACCATTCTTGATCGTGTCTGGGAACCAGTTGGTTTTTTCATTCTGGGCGATTAACTGATCTTTAATCGCTGTTGTGCGGATATACCAAGATGGTTGCGCGTAATAAATCAAAGCGGTGTGACAGCGCCAGCAATGTGGGTATGAGTGTTCGTAAGGCAAGTGCTTGAACAAGATGCCTTCTTGTTGCAAGATTTCAACCAGCTTGATGTCGGCAGTCTTAAAGAAAACGCCGCCAACATGTGGAATCTCTGCAACAAACTCGCCATTGGGCGCCACTGGATTTACCACAGGCAGGCCATAAGCACGACAGGTAGCTAAATCCTCTGCGCCGAATGCCGGTGACTGATGCACGATGCCAGTGCCATCTTCAGTAGTTACATACTCGGCCAGCAGAACTGTATGAATCGGCGCATCGGTTTCTGGGAATTCAACCCAATTGAATGGTCTTTGGTATGGCGTACCTTCAAGATCTTGGCCGGTTACTGTAGCCAGCACGGTTGAGTCTTCGCCAAGTACAGATTCGCGAAGCGTTTTTGCGATTACAAAGATTTCGCCCGCTTCGCTTTTAGCAATGTCATATTCAACTTTTGGATTTACTGCTGCCGCGGTATTTGAAACCAAAGTCCAAGGAGTGGTTGTCCAAATCAGTAATGCAATTCCCGGGAATTGGTCGGCAAGTTTTCCGCTGGTGATTGGCAACTTAACAAATACCGAAGCGTCAACAACATCCTCGTAGCCTTGAGCTAATTCGTGATCAGATAATCCAGTTCCGCATCGCGGGCAATATGGTGAAACGCGATGATCTTGAACCAAAAGTCCCTTGTCGAAGATTTTCTTAAGACTCCACCAAACGCTGTCAACGTAACTCGCGTCCATAGTCCAGTAGGCCTGATCCATATCGACCCAATAGCCCATTCGTTCGGTCATTGCGGCAAATTCGTCTACGTTTCGAACAACTGACTCGCGACAACGCGCATTAAATTGCGCAATTCCATATTTTTCAATGTCCTGTTTTCCAACAAAACCGAGTTCTTTTTCAACGGCAAGTTCAACAGGTAACCCGTGGCAATCCCAGCCAGCTTTGCGCGGAACGTGATAGCCCTTCATCGTGCGAAAACGTGGGAATACATCCTTGAATACTCGAGCTTCCACATGGTGAGTACCAGGTTTACCGTTTGCTGTTGGCGGGCCTTCATAGAAAACCCATGTTGGACCATCGATACTTTTCGAGAGTGATTTTTCAAAGATTGCAGCCTGCTGCCAAAATCCTAAAATCTCACGTTCCATCAAAGGTAGATCGATTTTGGCTGGGACATCGCGATATGTCATTTTTGGGCCGGCTCCAGGTCTAGGTTTAGATGATTTTGTAGTTAGTTACCTAACTTGCCTAGTTAGCAAGATTACTGAACAATCAACCTACTTTGCCAATGTGGGTAAGCCAATGCAGAGATGTCACAGCCACTAGTACATTTGTTGTGCGCACGGTCAAATCTAGGAATTTGATGCCTATTAGGTACGAAAGTTGATATTTTGACCAAAATTGGGCTAACGTGCCGCAAAGAGTTTCGTAATTATCGGTAGAGTCAAGCACTTAGACGTAATTAAAGGACAAGGATTATGGCAACAAAACCTACATCGAAGACTCCGGCTAAGAAAGCGCCAGCTAAGAAAGCTCCGGCAAAAGTAGTAGCCAAAAAGTCCCCTGCTAAAAAGGCTCCAGCAAAAGCGCCAGCCAAGAAAGCGCCGGCCAAGGCAGTAGCCAAGAAGGCTCCGGCGAAAGCGCCTGCCAAGAAAGCGCCGGCCAAGAAAGCGCCGGCCAAGGCAGTAGCCAAGAAGGCCCCGGCGAAGAAAACTGTTGCACCTAAGAAAGCGCCGGCCAAAGTAGTAGCCAAGAAAGCGCCAGCTAAGAAAGTCGCGCCTCAGAAGCCAGTTGCCAAAAAAGTTGCCCCAGTTAAGCCAGTTAAAGAGGCAAAAGTTAAGCCAGTTAAAGAGGCAAAAGTTAAGCCAGTTAAAGAAGCAGTAGTAAAAGTAGCCCCCGTTGTAGTAGTCCCACCAGTACCAGTTGTGAACCCAATTGCTGGCGCCAACATTCCACAGGTGCGTAAAGCTGTACCTGGAAAAAAGCCTGCGCCAAAGCAGCCAACAGTGCAAGAAGATGAATCTAACTGGACTAAAAGTGAATTAGAGAAAGTTCGCAAAGTTCTAGAAAAAGAATCTGCAGCTCTACAAATTGAAATTGAACAGGCAGGCGAGAAGTTCCAGGACCTAATTTTTGAAAGCGGCGAAGGCGCTGGCGACGATCAAGCTGACGCTGGCACAAAAACTTTCGAACGCGAACAAGAAATCTCATTGCTAGCCAATAAGCGCGACCTCTTGGATCAAATACATCATGCCCTTGCTCGCATTGCTTCTGGCACGTACGGTCGGTGCGAAAACTGTGGAAATCCAATTGGCAAGTTGCGCTTAATCGAAGCTAATCCGCGTGCAACGCTTTGTATGCCTTGCCGGCAAAAGCAAGACCGTAGCTAATTAGCCCAGTGAGTGTTCACCAACGCAAATTAGCAATAACTGCATTGACTGTAGTTGTGCTCGATCAAATATCCAAGACACTTGCTGTCATGCATTTAGAAAATAATGCATCCGTCAATGTATTGGGATCACTGGTCAAACTCTCATTCGCCCGAAATTCCGGGGCAGCGTTCTCGTTTGCAACCGGTGCAACGTTTATTTTTACTGCTTTGGCATTTGCGGCCTGCATCGCAATCATCTGGTTCTCAGCAAAGATCTCATCTAGATCCTGGGCCATTGTTTTTGGCTCGATTTTTGGTGGCGCGTTTGGAAATCTTCTTGATCGAATTTTTAGAGCGCCGCAGGGGTTCCAAGGTCACGTTGTTGATTTCATTGAATTTCCAAATTATCCGATTTTCAATTTGGCCGATAGCGCAATTTTCTGCGCAGCAGTTGCTGGCATAGTACTGACTATGCGCGCAGTGCCAATAACCGAAGCGCAGGCGCAGAAATGATCCGGATGTGGCCAGTTGCGTTAGAAGAAACAGACGGACGTATCGACGCAGTTCTTGCGAATTTAAGCGGGTTTTCGCGGGTGGCCTGCGCAGCTCTGCTTGATGAAAATCGAGTTAAATTAAATGGCAAGACTGTCCTAAAAAGTGCTCGGGTCCAATTTGGCGACGTAATTGAGGTCGAATTCCCAGACTCCGAAGTTGGGCAAGCCGAACCAACAGTTGAGTTGCCTATTGTATTTTCTGATGATGATTTTGTGGTCATTGACAAGCCAACTGGCGTAGCTGCGCATCCAAGTGTTGGTTGGAGCGGCCCAACTGTAATTGGTTCACTTGTTGCGATGGGACATGTATTAACGGCCTACGGCCCAGCTGAACGCAAAGGTATTGTGCACCGGCTCGATGTGGGCACAAGCGGCCTGATGGTGGTAGCTAAGTCTGAGCGAGCCTATGTTGGCCTGAAAGACCAGTTCAGAGATCGAACGGTCAACAAGATTTATCACACTCTGGTCCAGGGACGATTAGATCCGATGAGCGGAACTATCGATGCACCAATCGATCGACATCCAACTTCGTCCTACCGCTTTGCGGTTCTTGATAGCGGGCGAGCAAGTATTACGCACTACGACACTCTGGATGCATTCGCTTATGCGAGTTTGCTGGAAATACATCTAGAAACCGGTCGAACCCACCAGATTCGGGTGCACATGTCAGCGCTTCGTCACCCATGCTGTGGCGATTTAACTTATGGCGCAGACCCTAAATTGGCTGCCAAGCTAGGGCTAGACCGGCAGTGGTTACATGCGGTTACGTTGGGCTTTATGCATCCTGGAACTTTTGAGCAGGTGTCCTTTTCTAGTAAGTATGCACTTGATTTGCAGGCGGCACTCGACAAAGTTTCGGACCTCTAATCACAACTCTGAGCCCAACCGCGAGTAATCTAAGAAAGCGCGATTTTTTCTTCCCACGCGTCATTTCACACACTGTGTTTTCATCGGTGTGCGCGGGTAGGAGTAAATCATGAGTGACAAGTCATTTGTTCACCTTCATGTACATACTGACTACTCAATGCTCGATGGCGCGGCCCGAGTTGGGGATTTATTTAAGGCAGCTGCCGAACTGGAAATGCCAGCACTGGCCATGACTGATCATGGCAATCTGTTTGGCGCATTCGACTTTTGGAAAAAAGGTGTTGAGTACGGCGTAAAGCCGATCATTGGAATCGAAGGATACTTCGCTCCGCAGGGTCGCCGAGTAAGAACTCCGTTTGATTTCGGCGAACCAGTACATAAGAACGCTGCCGGCGAGGGCATAGGCGCTGGACGCAACAACTACGCACACATGACGTTATGGGCCGAAAACAACACTGGCCTGCACAACCTTTTTCACTTATCGAGTTTGGCGAGTTTGGAAGGCTATTACTACCATCCACGATTCGATCGTGAATTGCTTTCTCGTTATGGAAAAGGACTAATTGGCACCACTGGTTGTCCAAGCGGGGAAGTTAATCGTTGGCTCCAGGCCGGAAATTACAAAAAAGCGCGCGAAGTCGCAGCTGACATGCGCGACATTTTGGGTCCCGAAAACTATTTCGTCGAACTGATGGATCACGACATAGATGTTGAAAAAGTAACTCGCGATGAGTTGTTGCGCCTAGCTAAAGACTTGAACATCCCGCTTGTTGCAACTAACGACTTGCATTATGTACACCAACATGATGCACCGGTTCACGAAGCTTTGCTCTGTGTTCAAACTCGAACAAACCTTAGCGACCCAAAACGATTCAAATTTGATGGCTCAGATTTCTATTTGAAGAGTTCGCAAGAGATGCGACATTTGTGGCGAGATTTTCCAGAAGCATGTGACAACACTTTATTGATTGCAGAGCGTTGCGAAATTAGCTTCACTGAAAATCAAGACCTGATGCCGAACTTCGAAGTCCCCACTGGCCATACCGAAGATAGTTGGCTAGTCGAGCAGGTTCATGCCGGACTCAAGTTCCGTTTTGGTGATAAAGAAGTCCCAGCAGAATATCTTGAGCGCGCAAAATACGAACTAGACGTTGTCGCACAGATGGGATTCCCTGGCTACTTCCTCGTTGTGGCCGATTTATGTCTTTATGCTCGTGACAATGGCATACGTGTTGGTCCCGGACGTGGTTCGGCTGCCGGCGCAGTAATTGCTTGGGCACTTCGAATCACCGAACTTGATCCAATCCTGCACGGCCTCTTTTTCGAGCGCTTCCTAAACCCTGAACGTGTGTCCATGCCCGACATTGACATTGACTTTGACGAGCGTCGCCGCAGCGAAATGATTCGATACACAACTGAAAAATATGGCGAAGACCGAGTAGCGCAGATCGTGACATTTGGCGTGATCAAAGCGAAAGCAGCTGTGCGCGATGCGGCTCGAGTTCTTGGCTTGCCTCCGGGAATAGGCGATCGCATTACAAAGGCAATGCCAGCTGCTGTTATGGGCAAAGACATAACGCTTACTGGAATTTTTGATCCAAACGAGTCGCGTTATAGCGAAGCCGGTGAAGTGCGAGACATGTACGAAAATGATCGCGAAGTTAAAGAAGTCATTGACATGGCGCGCGGGCTTGAAGGATTTAAGCGTCAAACTGGGGTGCATGCTGCTGGGGTGATCTTATGTAAAGAACCACTGATGGATATCTTGCCAATTTTCCGACGTGAACAAGATGGCTCGATCATCACTCAGTTCGACATGGGCGCTTGTGAAAAACTTGGCCTGCTCAAGATGGATTACTTGGGTCTACGAAATCTCACAGTTCTGGACGACACATTAGAAAACATTGAACGCAATCGTGGTGAAAAAGTTGTTCTTGAAGAGTTAACTCTTGACGATAAGGCAACTTACGAATTGCTAGCTAGTGGCGACACTCTCGGAGTATTCCAACTCGATGGTGGTCCAATGCGCGCACTGCTTAAATCGATGGTGCCAAGTAGTTTCGAAGATATTTCAGCTGTCATTGCGCTATACCGCCCAGGGCCGATGGGTGCGAATGCTCATAACGATTACGCCGACTATAAAAACAAACGCAAACCTGAAGTTCCGATTCATCCTGAACTTGAAACAGTTCTTGCCCCAATTCTTGGCGATACCTACGGCCTGATTGTCTATCAGGAACAGGTTATGTCTATTGCTCAAACAGTTGCTGGTTACTCGCTTGGTAAAGCAGATTTGTTGCGCCGGGCAATGGGCAAGAAAAAGGCTGAAGAGCTAGCCCGCGAGTACATTCCGTTCCAGCAAGGTATGAAGGATCGCGACTTCTCTGATTCCTCCATTAAAGCGCTTTGGGACAAACTGATCCCGTTCTCTGATTACGCGTTTAACAAGGCGCACAGCGCGGGCTATGGATTGGTTTCGTATTGGACCGCGTATCTAAAAGCGAATTACCCAGCCGAATATATGGCGGCGCTCCTAACAAGTGTTAAAGATGATAAAGATAAATCGGCAATTTATTTAAATGAATGCCGACACATGGGAATTAGCGTTTTACCACCGGACGTAAACGAGTCTGAAGTCGAGTTCATTGCAATAGATAAAGACATTCGATTCGGCCTGTCTGCACTTCGCAATGTTGGCCAAAATGTGGTTGAGTCGCTAATCGCATCACGCAAAGCCGAAGGTAACTTCACCTCTTTTGTTGATTTCTTGAATAAAGTCGATGCCTCCGTTTGTAATAAGCGGGTGATTGAGTCGCTAATTAAAGCTGGTGCTTTTGATTCCCTTGGACACACCCGAAAGGGTTTGTTGACTGTGCACATTGATGCGGTTGAATCAATCTCGGTTACCAAGAAATCACAGGCTGTGGGCCAGTACGACCTATTCGGCATGTTCGATGACCAATCCGAGAACTCAATTGCTGGAATCGAGCTGCACATTCCAGAAGACGAATGGGATAAAAAACTTTTGCTCGCACATGAGCGCGACATGCTCGGACTTTACGTAAGTGACCACCCGTTGCTTGGCGTTGAACATGTACTTGCATCTCTGACCACGAAATCAATTGCAGACGTGCCTGAATTGAGTTCCGGCTCAATGGTCACATTGGGTGGAATCATCGGAAGCGTTCAGTTAAAAACTGCTCGCGCAACTGGTAACCGCTGGGCCATAGTTCAACTGGAAGACTTAGCTGGAACGATTGAAATTAATGTTTACTCAAGTCAGTATGAAAAACTTGGGCACTTGCTAAATCAAGACTCCATTGTTCTCATGAAAGTTAGAGTCGATGGTGGCGATGAGGGCCGGCAACGACTTAGTGCATTTGAAATTTCGGTTCCCGATTTGGGACAGGCAAAAACTGGCCCTGTTGAAATTTATATTCCACAGTCTCGAGTCAATCCCGCAATGATGGACTCGCTGCGCAACGTGCTGGCAAGTCATCCCGGTTCGATTCCAGTTCATCTCACTGTGGTTATGCCAGATCGGCAAGTTTCTACGAGGCTTGAAGATTCTCTGCGCGTTTCGGCTAATGGCGCGTTGTATGGCGACCTGAAAGCTCTACTTGGTGCTAACTGTCTGGACGGCCCGCTCGTTCGTCGGGCGTAGAAAATTGTAAAATCCTTTAGAATTGGTAGATGCTAAAGACTCTGGACTTGCGTGGTGGGACCCGCAATTCGCGCGAACTACGTGATGTTGTGCCTAGGGCGCAATTTGATTTAGATGCCGTACTCGAGCAGGTACGCCCAATTGTTGAGGATGTGGCCGCTCGCGGCGAAATAGCAGCCCAAGAGTGGTCGACCAAACTCGATGGTGTTTGCGCCCCGCAGCTGCGAGTTCCGTTAGAAATAATCCAGGGCTGCCTTGCAAACCTAGATTCGGATGTGCGCGAAAGTCTTGAAGAGGCAATTCGCCGAGTTCGGATTGTGCACCAATCTCAGGTTCGGGGTGAGTCATCTGTAACTGTTGCCCCAGGCGGCGTAGTAAGTGAACGTTGGATTCCTGTTGAGCGCGTGGGCTTATACGTTCCAGGTGGGCGAGCCGTTTACCCAAGCAGTGTGGTGATGAATGTTGTGCCAGCTCAAATTGCTGGGGTGCAATCCATTGCTGTGGTTTCGCCTCCGCAGAAGGACAATAATGGTTGGCCACATCCAACAATTTTGGCGGCGTGTGCAATTCTTGGCGTAGAAGAAGTTTATGCAGTGGGTGGCGCACAAGCTATCGCTTTGTTGGCATACGGATCAAAACAAATTGATCCAGTAAATCTTGTTACTGGTCCTGGCAACATGTGGGTCACCGCAGCAAAGCGGCTACTCAAAGGTCGCATTGGTATTGATTCTGAAGCTGGTCCAACTGAAATTGCAATTTTGGCTGACGATTCAGCCAATGCTGTTTATGTTGCAGCAGATCTGATTAGCCAAGCCGAACACGATGTTGTGGCGGCATCAGTTCTGGTGACCGACAGTTTGGAATTAGCACAAGCGGTGCAAGCTGAAGTAATTCGCCAGGTACAGCTAACTAAGCACACCGAGCGAGTAACAACTGCGCTAACTGGACAGCAATCAGCCATTGTTCTGGTTGACGATTTGAGCCACGGGCTTGCGGTTGTTGATGCCTACGCTGCCGAGCATTTAGAGATTCATACTCGTGATGCGGCAAATGTTGCTCGCCAAGTGAAGAATGCTGGCGCAATTTTTGTTGGTGACTACTCGCCAGTTTCATTAGGCGACTATGCAGCTGGCAGTAACCACGTTCTGCCTACAGGTGGTTGTGCCTGTCATTCATCTGGACTTTCGGTGCAGACATTTTTGCGCGGAATTCACTATGTTGAATATTCCAAGGGTGCACTTGAAGACATCTCGAAAACCGTCATCACTTTGGCCAATGCCGAAGATTTGCCGGGTCACGCTGCCGCTGTAGAAGTTCGCCTACCATGAGTGAATTACGGCTTCGCTCAGATCTAGTTGGTCGTAGTCCTTACGGAGCTCCACAACTAGATGTTCCGGTGCGGCTGAACGTGAATGAAAATCCATTTCCGCCCTCTGTTCAGCTAGTCCAAGCCATTGGGCAGGCCGTAATGGATGCTGCCGCGCAATTGAATCGTTATCCTGACCGGGATTCGATTGCATTACGTAAAGATTTGGCTACTTACATAAACTCTGAGTCAAGCATCGATGTCAGTTGGGAAAACATCTGGCCAGCAAATGGCAGCAACGAAGTTATGCATCACTTACTCCAGGCTTATGGTGGCCCAGGGCGTCGACTCGTTACTTTCGGCCCTACCTATTCAATGTATCCAGATTATTGTCGTGAAACATTCACGGAATATGTAGAAGTTGCTCGCAGTAACGACTTTGGCATTGATGCTGATTCGATTTCATCGGCTTTGGCTTTAAATCCTGATATCGTCGTTTTATGCTCGCCAAACAATCCGACAGGAACAGTTTTAGCGGCACATGTCCTAGATCACTTGGTGCAAAACTTTGCTGGCCTAATCATTGTTGATGAGGCGTACGCAGAATTTCGAGACCCGAGTCAGCCAAGTGCGCTTTCCACATACGCTAACCATCCACGAGTTGTTGTAACGCGAACCATGAGCAAGGCTTTTTCTTGCGCCGGTTTGCGTCTTGGTTATGCGGTAGCCCACCCCGATGTTATTTCAGCTTGCCAACTTGTGCGCCTGCCTTATCACTTATCCGCTGTGACGCAGGCTGTTGCTCGAGCAGCTCTAGCGCATAGTACCGAGTTACTTGGTCAGGTCGCTTTGCTAAGAACCGAGCGAGATTCGTTGTCCGCGTGGCTGATTGAACACGGTTTCTTGGTGAGCCCAAGCGGGGCAAACTTCATTTTGTTCGGTACTTTTGCGGATAGGGATGATGTTTGGCAGCAGTTACTGCAACAGGGAGTGCTAATTCGCCAAAGTGGACCAGCTGGCTGGTTACGAGTCTCGATTGGCACGCCAGAAGAAAATGAAAGTTTCCGTAAGGCATTATTAAGTGTTGAACTTTAATTAATTCACGAACAGGAAGAAGTAGAAAATGGCACGCACAGCAAAAGTCGAACGCGCTACTAAAGAAAGTTCAGTCCTTGTCGACTTGAACCTTGATGGCACAGGCAAAGTGGACATTGAAACTGGCGTTCCATTTTTCGACCACATGCTTGCGCAATTGGGTAAGCATGGCGGCTTCGACTTATACGTTCGCACAACAGGTGATGTTGACGTTGACTCGCATCACACCGTCGAGGACACTGCGCTTGCCTTTGGCCAAGCACTTCGTGAAGCACTGGGTGACAAAGTTGGCATCCGTCGCTTCGGTGATTCGTATGTGCCACTCGATGACACCGGATGTCAGGCAGCAGTCGATCTTTCCGGTCGCCCATATTTAGTGCATGAAGCTCCGTTGACCGTTGAATTAATTGGAACTTACGACACCACTTTGACTAAGCACATTTGGGAATCAATCACCGCTGCCGCTCAAATCTGTATTCACGTTCGAGTTCTTGGCGGCAACAACGCACATCACGTCTCAGAAGCACAGTTCAAAGCTGTTGCCCGCGCATTGCGCGACGCAGTTGCCTTAGATAGCAGAGTTACCGACATCCCATCCACAAAGGGAAGTCTGTAAGTTCGTGACCAATGTTGTGGTTTTGGACTACGGTTCAGGCAACCTGCGTTCGGCAGCTAAGGCTCTTGAGACAACTGG
>Ga0194055_10000932_pt1 | contig 23726 bp, 17 predicted proteins | sample SepL449m_MetaG_FD_155482 | JGI IMG/M metagenome (GOLD analysis project Ga0194055, IMG submission 155482) | Anoxic zone freshwater microbial communities from boreal shield lake in IISD Experimental Lakes Area, Ontario, Canada - Sep2016-L442-9m | ecosystem: Environmental > Aquatic > Freshwater >... | reverse complement strand
AGAGCGCTGATTACCTTTGATATTCGAAGCAGCTTCGGCTTGAAAAATTCCGGGTAGGGTAACGCCAAAGGGGGCCAATGCCCCTATGCGCAGAAAATTACGCCTGTTGACGCCATCGCAAAAATTACTCATCGGTGTATTATTCATGATAACCCTCAAGGTATGCTTATAAAGTAATAATAGCACGGATTCGCAATATCGGGAAATATTAAACTTTAAAATCCAAGCTTTTAGCTTCTCTTTGCATTCGACAACCCCACCCTGCATCCTTGAGCCTAAAACTAGGGTTTGCTTTGGGAAAACCTGACCCTTTTTCTACAGATATCAACCTTTTGCGCTTAAAAACACATATATTAAGATTTATGCATATTATTTTCATCGATGCTGATGCCTGCCCGGTCAAAGACGAAATTTATCGCGTCGCCTGCAGATATTCCATGCGAGTTGAAGTCGTAGCCAATTCCACCATGCGGGTGCCTGCGAACCCCTTATTCACCATGGTAGTTCGGCCAGGATTTGGAACTGCCGATGATTGGATCGCTGAAAACACAGGCCCGGGCGATCTCGTCATCACTGCAGATATCCCGCTTGCTGCCCGCTGCCTCGAAAAAGGTTCGCTGGTTCTTAGTGCCAAAGGAAAACAATTCACAGAAAACGACATCGGCACGGCTCTGGGAATGCGCAGCCTGATGGAAGAACTTCGCCAAAGTAATTTGATTTCGGGGGGCCCTTCCCCCATGGGCGCAAAGGATCGTTCCAAATTCCTTTCCAAATTTGATGAACTTATTAATGCAGTTCGAAAAACTTACCCGCCACGAAAATAACCATCCCCTTCTAATGTTCCCCACAACAATTAGCACTTAAAATCTTCAATCAACTGGATTATCAACAATACTTTGTGCATAATTGGTCTTTTGCTACTGTCCTTCAAGAGGAGATTTCATGAACAACTTATCACGCAGAAGTTTACTTGCTGGCGCAACTATTGTTGGGTTATCAGGCACCCAAGTTCTGGCATTTCCAGATAATAAAAAGCCCTTCAAATTCATGCTGAACACCAGCACCATCCGCGGACAGAAACTTCCCCTTAAAGACCAAGTCGAGGTTGCTGCTAAGGCTGGGTACGATGCCATCGAACCTTGGATCAGCGATATTGACCAATTCATCAAGGATGGTGGAAATCTCAAGGATATGGGCAAGCGAATTAAAGATAGTGGCTTGACCATGGAAAGCGCAATCGGGTTCTTCGAGTGGATTGTTGATGATGATGAAAAACGAAAACAAGCAATCGAGCTTGCAAAAAAGACGCTAGATAATCTTGCATTGCTTGGAGGAAAAAGGCTTGCAGCACCGCCTGTTGGTGCTACCAACAAGCCTGGGATTGATTTATATGCTGCAGCCCAGCGATACCGGGCCTTGCTTATAGCAGCGAGTTCTACGGGCGTGGTTCCCCAAGTTGAGCTTTGGGGCTTTTCAAAAAACCTGAGCAAACTTGGGGAAGTAGCTTTGGTTGCAATCGAGGCCAAGCACAAAGATGCCTGCATCCTAGCGGATGTTTACCATTTGTTTAAAGGTGGGTCTGATTTCGAAGGCCTCAAACAACTTGGGCAAGGTGCGCTTCAGGTTTTCCACATGAATGATTACCCCAAGAATTTAAACTCGACCGAGATTCAAGATAAGGATCGTGTTTACCCAGGCGATGGTATTGCGCCTTTAACAAGCATGCTTAAAACTTTACGCGACAACGGGTTTAACGGGTTTCTATCGTTAGAGCTATTCAATCGAGACTATTGGATGCAAGATGCAAACTTGGTTGCAAAAACAGGGCTCGAGAAAATGAAAGAAGTCGTGCAAAAAAGTTTGAGCTAGTTCGCAACTACGATAGTACTAAACATAATTATGGGGAGGAAAAGCGGCAAAACTCTTGCCCTGCTTTCCTCCCTTATCTATTCAAAGGGTTATCCCTCGCCTTTACTATCCCTTCTCGCCTTGACTCGATTCTTCAAATAGGTATTGTTCCCAACTTCTTGAGATGGGGCAAAGATTTTTCCGCCCGTAAGTTTTTCTTACTGGTATTTAGGTCCGAATCGGAAGGTGTATTCATGCGAAGTAAAACATTTATGCAAAAGAAAACAATAAAAGCTGTTCATTGGAGCATGGTATTAGTGCTTTCATTGCTCTCCACACTTCCGGGGTGCATGACTCAAACCCCAAGATTAGTTGCAGAAGAAGAAACCGAACGCGATCGCTACGGAGTTCGCACTTTGGGTGAATTTTGCACGGTCGGTAATGCAGACCCCCTTCCCTTGGGCGGGATTGGCTTGGTCGTGGGACTTGATGGAACAGGAGCAGCACCTACAAATGATACAAATCGAACCATGCTTGAAGATGATCTGCGCAAGCAAGGGGTTCGAAATATTAAAGAAATGCTCTCAAGCAATAATGTAGCTTTGGTGTTGATATCTGCAGCGATCCCACCCGGAACCCGAAAGGGCGACACCTTGGATATCGAAGTAACACTACCCCCTCGTAGCAAGGCAACAAGCTTACAAGGTGGCTATCTGAAAGAGTGCATTTTATATAATTACGACTTTGCAAAAAATCTCTCACCAACTTACAACGGACCCAAAGGCACCTTGCGTGGGCACCCAGTTGCCAAGGCTGAAGGTCCACTTTTAGTAGGCTTTGGCAAAGCAGGCGAAGACGATGAAGGCCGGGTAAAATCTGGTAGAATATGGGGAGGTGGAAAAACCCAGATCGATTGGCCCTTCACCCTTATCTTAAATCAGGATCAGCAATTTGCCCGTGTATCTGGCATGATTTCTGATCAGGTAAACGAAACTTTCCAGATCGGTAAGGGCGATCCAGGCGCTGTTATTGCAAGCACTAAAAACAATATCTCCGTTTCGCTTAGGGTCCCTGCACAGTATAAATTAAATCACCCACGATTTCTTAGAGTGGTTAGGCTCATCCCCACCAAAGAAAATGATGCGGGTAAAGGCGGACAAGGGCGTGCCAACTATATCAAAAAACTTAACGAAGACCTTATGGATCCTAGCCGTTGCGTAACTGCTGCTCTCAGACTTGAAGCGTTGGGGCAGGAAACAATCGGCACTTTAAAAAATGGCCTCAAGAACGAACACCCATTGATCCGATTTAGTTCCGCTGAATCGCTGGCCTATTTGGGCAGCCCTTCTTGTGGTGAAGAATTGGCAAGATCTGTTATTGATCAACCCATGCTTAGAGCTTTTTCCTTAACAGCAATGGCATCACTCGACGAAGCTATTTGTCAGGTCAAGTTACGCGAAATTCTTTATTCGTGCACGGATGATGAAACCCGTTACGGTGCATTCCGAGCTTTACGAGCCCTTGATGAAAAGAATGAAACAATCCAAGGCGAATTTTTGAACGAATCATTCTGGTTGCATCGGGTTTCACCTGACACACCCGGCATGGTTCATATCTCTACAAGTAAGCGCCCAGAAATTGTTTTGTTTGGAAAGGAACCCGCCTTCAGGCCACCTTTCTCTTTGATCGCGGGCGAATTCACCCTCACTTCGGGTAAGGATGACGAAAAATGCAACATCTCTCGCATTCCCCTTCGAAGCGGGAAAACTCTCCGAAAATCAACCGGACTTACCGTTAATGAAATTCTCCAAACTTTGGCAGACATGGGCGCTCTCTACCCAGATGTTACCGAACTCCTTCGCCAAGCTGATACCACACAGGCTCTTACCTGCAGAGTGAGAAATGATGCACTTCCACAGGCTGTTTCAGTGTATGATTTAGTTAAGGCGGGAAAAATGAAAAAAGGCAAGGGCGAAGAAATCGGACTCGCTATGGACGCAAGACCTGATCCTGCTGCCACTCCCAATTTATATGCCCCTGTTAAACCGTTAAGCTTTTCAAACACTGAGGATCAAGAAGCTTTGCTCAATAAAAAACCTGCATCCAAGGATAAAGCGACCGCTGAACGAATTAAAAATGGGCAGGATAAATAATCTATCACCGGGGGCATTAGAGCATCTTGCTCTTTGCTACACCCTTAAACGGAATTCTGCATGCTTAAAAGTTTGGAATTAATCGGCTTCAAATCCTTTGCCGATAAAACAGACTTTAATTTCCCTCTTGGTATCACTGCCATCGTTGGGCCCAATGGTTCAGGCAAAAGCAATATCGTCGATGCTATTCGCTGGGTATTAGGCGAACAGAGCGCCCGCAGCCTTCGAGGCGGAGAAATGACCGATGTTATCTTCAACGGTTCGGCATCTCGAAAAGGCAACGGCCTTGCAGAAGTTTCTCTCGTCTTCGACAACACAAAAAAAATATTCCAAACTGAAAGCGCAGAAGTTCAAGTAACACGCAGGGTTTACAGGAATGGTGATAGCGAATACCTAATCAACCGCAAAATATGCAGGTTAAAAGATATAAAAGACCTTTTCATGGGAAGCGGCGCAGGTTCAGATGCTTACTGCATCATCGAACAGGGGAAAGTGGATGGGCTTTTACAATCTTCACCCAAAGAGCGAAGAATCATTTTTGATGAAGCTGCGGGTATCAGCCGTTTCAAAGTCAAAAAACTTGAATCGCTTCGCAGACTTGAGCGAGTTGATCAAAATGTTGAACGCCTAAAAGATATTTTGGAAGAAGTCGAAAGGCAGTTGAAAACAGTACGGTTACAAGCAACGAAGGCTCAGAAATGGCAGGAATATTCAGACAGGCTGAAAGAATTACGCTTAAACCTTGGCCTTCAGGAATACTCCCAGCTTACCGAAAACCTCGAAGCCGAATATACCAAACTTTCCTCCCTTAAGAACGACTTAGAGCAAGGATTATCGCAAACCGATGAACTTGAGAAAAAAGCTAGGGAGAAAGAATCTCTGGCAGCACAACTGGATGAACAAATACGAAGCGGAGACCTGCTGATTTCGGAAGCCAGACAAAATATTGCTGCGGGCGATTCTTCCAAAAAAAGCGATCGCGAATCACTCGAAACCTCTGAACGAGATCTCTCTCAAGCTCGCAAATCCTTGATGGATCACAACAAAAGATTATCCCTCCTTGAATCGCAACTTGATTCCCTCAAGCAAGAGGCGGAACTTGCAGAATCGAATTGCACTGCTTCGAAAGAAATCGTTGAAATTCTTGAAAAAGCAGAAAAAGAGGCTTCCGAAGAAGATTCTTCCCTACGCATTCTAGTCCTAAAATCAAAGGAAGATCATCTCGATAACATGCGCATGCTTGCGCGATTGCAAAACTCCCTTACAGGCTCTAGGGCCAAACTCGAATCTTATCATCGTGAAGCCGAAAGGCTTCGGCTACGCAATGAAAATACCGTGGGAAGTCTGGCAGTTCTTGATGCAGAACTTGGCGAATTAGCAATCGCTGACGAAATTTTACAAATAAGATTAGCTGCTTCGAAGACCACTCTTTTGGATTTGGGAAAAGAGAAGGAAGCATTAGAGTTGGCACGAGACCAATTCGCCAAGGAGCTTTCTGAATTGCAGGCGAATCGAAGTGGAACAGTAAGTCGTTTGGAAGTTCTCGAAGGATTGGAAAAAAGTTTGGAAGGGTTTGGGGTAGGTCTAAAAGAAATTCTTGAACTTAGCAAAGACCCATCATCACAGTTATGGAATACTATTCTGGGAGTTGTTGCAGATTTTCTTGAAGTTTCAACTGAATTTGCAGCCCTTATCGACCTTGCTCTTGGAGAAAAATCCCAGCGCGTTCTGGTGCAAGATCAAGAATCACTGATCAAAGCCCTGGCAGTCCATTCCCAAACTTTTTCAAGCAGGGTTTCTTTCCAAGGCTTTATACAACAGAACATTCAGGTTCCTACTTTCTCTTCTGAATCTTCAATGCTCCTTGAGCAACAATCCGAAATCGTTGGCTGGGCCCATGAATTTGTCAAATGTAACAATCCAGATTTCCCCAACCTGCCTCAATGGCTTCTGGGGCAAACTCTTATCGTAAAATCCATGGATTTTGCTAGAACACTTTCCATCTCTCATCCTTCAATTAGAATTCTTACCCTTTTAGGCGAAATTCTTGAACCTGATGGCACCCTAACCATGGGAACCCATCATGCTGAAACAGGTATTCTTTCCCGCAAAGCTGAGCTAAGGGAATTAAAAAACACCCTCATTCAGACTGAAGATTTCATCGCTTTGGCTCAATCAAGTTTGGATGAAACGAAAAGTGCAATCTCCCTTGCAGATACGCGGATTGAAAACCAACGACGCGATATTGATATCCTCTCAGAACAATTGAGCGATCTTCGAGCCAGAATCGAACGACAAAAACAACGCAAAGATGGTATGGATGAAGAATTAAAAGTGAGCGGCAACGAACTACGAAACCTTGATGATGACACAGAAAAAGAAACCAAGGAACTGGAAGGTTTTAAAAAACAAGCTGAAGAACTTGAAGAAATCTGCCTGAAAATGGAAGAAAGCGTAAAAGTGGGGGAAGAAAGATTACGCGACATTGAACTCCAAAGACGCGCTAGAACTGAAAAAACCACGGTTGCAAGAGTTGCTTTCGCACAAGCCAAAGAGCGGGCAGACGCTTTTAAAACAAGATTCAATTCCGCCAACGAAGAACTTTCAGACAGAAAAATAGAACAAGCTAGAAACATTACACAAATTCATGAAATAAAACTTCGATCAGATACCCTCAACCTTTCCATTCTCAATGTCACATCGCAACTAGCTTTATGGTTTCTGAAAAAAGACCAGGCAGTGGAAAAGGCAAGAATCCTTCTATTGGAAAAAACCACCGCAGTCAAAGAAAAAGAAATATTCGTATCTAAAGCTTACTCTGACAGATCCGCTTGGAGAAATAAACAAGAGTTAGTACATGGCCGCGAGTTGGCAGTTAACGATCTGCAAGTCAGACGCGACACCTTATGTACACGCATGAAAGATGATTACGAAATCGACCTTGGCGAACTTTATTTACAAAGTAAAAACACCAAGCAGGATATTGAGCAAAGTAGTACAATGCCTCCAATTGAAACCACGGTAATTGCAGATGAGATTACTGAACTACGCAACAAGATTCACAGATTGGGAAATGTAAATATTGAATCGCTTGAAGAATTGGCAAACTTGGAATTCAGACATTCAAGCCTTAAAATACAATACGACGACTTGGTTGCAGGAAAAAAAGCCCTCGAAGAAATTATCAGCAAGATCAATGCGGACAGCCGCTCTCTATTCATTGAAACCTTTCAAAATGTACGAACTCACTTTCAAGATTTATTTCGAAAACTATTTGGCGGCGGTATGGCAGATGTCATTCTTGAAGATGAACAAGATGTTTTGGAATGCGGTATTGAAATCAAAGCAAAACCGCCAGGGAAAGAGTTACGCAGCATTTCTTTAATGAGCGGTGGCGAAAAAACCATGACTGCTGTAGCGCTTCTATTAGCGATTTTTCGAAATAAACCCAGTCCTTTCTGCCTTCTCGATGAAGTTGACGCCGCCCTTGACGAGGCAAATGTGAATCGGTTTACGAATGTCTTGCGGGATTTCATGGACAAAAGTCAATTTATCCTTATTACTCATTCGAAAAGAACCATGGCTTGTGCAGATGTTCTTTACGGGATCACCATGCAGGAATCGGGCATATCCCGAAGAATGGCTATACGATTTCAAGATTGGCCGGCAGACGAGAAGAAAGAAACCCCAACTGCTTAATACAACAGTTCAATAATTATGCCTATTTTACCAGCATAAGTGTATTGAAATGAATATCTAGCTATTCAGATTAAAACTGGTCTTTCCACAAATTAATAATGAGGATAAAGGCTGATAGTTCATTTATTTTTTTGGAAGATACAATTGTGAAATACCCATTTTGGCTTAAAAAAACACTTGCAGAGGCAGGCCTAGGCAACTGGATTCCAGGTGCTGCAAATCTTTTCAACTCTCCAAATAATATTCTTGGAAGTTGTAGTGATTCAATTTTACAGTGTGATTTTCAATCTTTTGCAAACGATGAAAATTATCAAACCACTCCTTCCCCTGATTATCTTGATCTTTCTTGCGATCAAATCCAAGGTTTGGGAATGCCAGTTCAAGTACTTCCTAGAACCCTGCCCTTCAAGGATTTATCTTCTCCCGAAGGATGTTCTGAAACTAGGGATGCAGTTTCAAATTATCTAGATCTGGAATATGGGGTTCCATTTAATCCAATCAAGGAAGTGTTAATTACAAATGGGATAACCCACGCAATTCAAACCGCGTTAGAAACTTTTGTTAACCCTGGCGAAAATGTTCTACTACCAGATCCTTGCCCCCCCAGCCATGAACAACTTGTTCGCAATCATGGTGCAAATCCGATCTGGATGACATTACGACATGAAAATGGTCGGTTGCATTTTTCCGAAACAGAATTAAAAAGGCAGATGCGAAAAAGCAGGGTATCGATTTTATCAAATCCATCAATTCCAACGGGCGGGGTTTTTCACGAGGAAGATTTTCTAAGAATAGGCACCTCTGCTTTAAAAAATAATTGCCTGCTGATCTGGGATCACTCTTTGATGGGTTTACAATTGGATGGAAGTCCTTTTCACCCTGGGAATTTAAATGAAACCAGAAATTTATCACTTAATGCAGGAAGTTTAAGTATAAGCCACGGAATTTCTGCAGCCAATGTAGGATGGCTTAGTGGGAATGAGAACTTAATTGCTCCATGCAAATTATTATTGAAAATGCGCAACACAAGCACAAGCATACTGAGCCAGCATATTCTTGTTAATGCAATCGAAAAAGCACAATCAAACGAATGGTACGAGTTTTTGCATCGTCTTGGGGAAAACAGAAAACACAATTTCCAGAAGCTTGCAGATATGGGATTTGATCCATTCTGGCCTGCGGGAGGCCCCTATATATGGATACCGATTTGGCGTAAAGAAATCAGCTCTGCACATTTTTGTGAAGAACTGGAATTAAAATACAAAGTTTTGATCAAACCGGGGACTTTCTTTGGCCCGTCCGGTGCAGGCTATGCCAGAGTAAGTTTTGGTGTTGATGAAGGTAGGTCGATTGAAGCTTTACGAAGGATGGAACTTTATCTGGAAAATAAACCTTTGATGAAGCCCGAACAAATCAGGCTTGCAGCTTAAAGATAATCTTCGCGAATCGGGTTGAAGATATCAAGAGCTTCAGCACCCTCATCAAGAGACCAAACCTGATGAACCACATTGGATGGAATGCGATAAAAGTCGCCAACTGCAAGCTCTTTTTTTTCATCGCCTATTTTAAAAATCGCCCTGCCTTTTAGGACTATTCCAACTTGCTCATGTGGGTGGGAATGGCTTTTAACTTCTGAATTAGGATCCATCTTAACAAGCGACATCATCATTTGCGAAGCAGCGCAGGTGGTGATACCAACGCCTGGGAATATCGAATGCTTAGCCAGTTCATTAGGCAGGGGGAAAAATTCACTCATAACAATTATGCCCGGATAAATGCATCAGTTACTTGGAACCAACCATAAAATGAAACTCTGCTGTTTGCCTAATGATTAGAGACATGGTACTAGGTTCAAACACAATTGAACCGGCACCTTCAGGCTGCCAGCTTTTGGGATCAAGCGCCATGATACTGTTGATGATATTTTGCACATTTTGAATAAACACGGATTGGTTATAGTTCCCGGGAAGATTCATGTTCATATTACCAATAATATCGCCAATGGGGTAAGCGCGTGTGGTCATGGTTTCTTTAGCACGATCAGGGCTGGTGATATTGATTGTTTTTTCTTTGATGACATAAGAAAGGCCAAGATCAGAAAGCACTTTCCGAAGGATCGTGCGGGTACTCCAACCGCGGGAATTGACTGTAATAGGCGTTTCAGTCGTGATGTTCAATAATTGCAACGCTTGTTGATCAATCACCAGCGGGCTACCAAACTGTTTTTCCATAATATCGAGGAACGATTGAAAGGGTTCATTCTTCAGATTAAAAGTTAAAGGCGAAGACATGGTATTCATGATTTTACGATCTTCTTCGCTAACTTTAGCACCAGCAGTACGGCGTTTTGATTTCTCAACCCAATCATCAGGAAACGAAATATCACCAGTAACGGGAATGGAAGCTTTGAGAATATCTCGCTGAAGAGCAAGCATCATGTCGGATCTTGTGGCTCGAATCTTGGATTCAGCGCTGATATTATCTTGAAACTTACTGAGTCTGCCAAGCGCTTGAATTTCTAGGTTATTGGGATACTTTTTGGCAAGCTCATCAAAGCTACGGTTAGCTTCTGCGGTCTGGCCATCTTTACGAAGATTTTTAATCGAATCGATATTTCTGGCAAGCTTTTCATTATCGCGTGCTAGACGATCAATGTCAGCAAGGCGATCATTAATTTGGGCTTGCGATTGTGCTGCTTCCAAATTCTTGGAATTAGAAACACCCACATTCTTTTCGTAAACCTTTATTTGCGACTTCAGAATTCTAGCAAGGGAATCGCGTTTTTCTGCAGGAAGCTGCTCATCGCTCTCAATACTTTCAAGAATAGGTTTTAAATATTCAGCAGCCCTTGTAAGCGAGAACTTAGAAAGTCTTGAAGCTTCAGTCATCGCCTGTCTGGCTTCATTCTCTCTTTTCTGAATCGCTACTTCCCGGAGTTGGCGGGCCCGAGTCACTAGTTCATCTTCCGCAAATGCGGCAGAACCATTAATTGAAGTTATCACCATAAAAGCTGTGGTGATTACCAATACATTTTTGCGGTATGACGAAAACATGTCCGAGATCCTCCCGAACCAGAAAACTGGTTGATTAATTCCTAACATCATTATACTACCAAAAAAGAGCTTAGTACTTAAACCAATAATTAATTTGTCACTAATTATATCTTGAAACAAAAACTTTAATAAATCTAACCAGCGAAACCACAATCATTTGACAGAAATTAGTTTTGAAAGGATCGGGGAGATTTCTCCTGCTAGAAACACCGATCCGGTGATGCACAGAATACCGGGCTTGGGTGTCACCAAAAACGCTTTTCTTGCAGCTTCTTCTAAAGTTCCACTAAGAAAAGCTTCCGCAGTGCAGTTTTGGGCCCATATTTCTGACAATTCTGCCGGCTTTGACGCTCTTGGGCTGTTTATCGATTGCGCAAAGATAACCTTGGTAAATATTCCAGAGAACTCCTTAAACATGCCTGAAATGTCTTTGTCGGAACTTGCACCAAAGAGCAACACCCGTGGAACCTCAGGAAAACTTTCTCTAAGTGTTCGCACTAATGCACCTGCTGAGGCACCATTATGAGCGCAATCAATTACAACCCAGGGGCTATGGCACAAAACCTGCATTCGGGCAGGCCATCTCGTATTACCTAATCCCCAGCGCACCGCCTCATCTGAAATCCCAATCCCCAACAAACGCAACTCCTCAACCGCACTAACAACAAGTGCTGCATTCGCAGCCTGATGCTCTCCGAGCAACACCATTTCCATCGAAGGCCAGTGTGTGTGTTTCGTTTTAATCTGTACCGAAGGAGATAAAACTAAATCAGCTTTAAAGATGCCTGGATTATAATCCCATGTAAAATCGACTTTGGCTTGAACCAACTTAGCGCCCATCTTGGAGGCAACATCCTCAATAACCTGCCTAGGCCCTGAGTTGCAAACTCCACTGACAACCGGAACTCCAGATTTAATGATCCCAGCTTTTTCTTTGGCAATATGAACAAGTGTGGGGCCGAGCTGTTTTTCATGATCCATGCTGATGCTGGTGATGATGGAAAGCAAAGGATTGCAAACATTGGTAGAATCTAAACGCCCTCCCAAACCAACCTCAAGAATTGCAACATCAACTTTATGTTCCAAAAAATGAAGGAAAGCAACCACCGTTGCAACTTCAAAGAAAGTAGGAACAAAACCAAGGGGCTCGCACTCCGGAAACCCAATCACCATCTTGATGTTGGCAAGAATCAAATCCAGTGCACTTGCAGAGATATTTTGACCATCGATACTGAATCGCTCTTCCACATGAACCAAATGGGGGGAAGTATACAACCCGGTGCGCAAACCTTGTTGAGAAAGGATGGCAGCAAGCATGGCAGAGGTGGAACCTTTGCCCTTACTACCAGCAACATGAACAAACTTAAGTTTTTTTTCTGGGTTACCGAGAAGGTCTAATACCTTTCTCATGCGGTCGAGTTTAAAATCATCAGGAGTGGGAAGGCGATGCTCGAAATTAATCAAGCCGTACCAGAATCCACGCGGTGATTCATCAGGGTGTTTTGAAGAAAGCATAAATGCCGACTCATCCCAAGATGGCTAAGGTTCAACACAGGCAAACGCCTACCTATAGCTTATTCACCTTGGACGGGCATGCAAATCTGCTCGAGCAATTTTTCGCATTTTTCTTGAACCAGATTGGCAAGATTAGGCAAAGGCTGGCCTTCAACCAATCCCTCCGCCAAGCTTGCTAAAATCCTTGGGAACGCATAAAGAGATGCGCAACCATCCAAGGTAAGAGGCTCCAACCTGCTATGCCTTCCTTTTTTCTCCATGTCTTGCCAGGCTTGTTTTCCCTTACCCACAAGCATCATATCTGCCTCGGGCCTAAGAAGAATCAAGTGATCAATTACCGCAGGTTCCAACTCCCATGCGGAAAGTTTAACCGCGAGATCCCTGGATTTCCCCTGACCATTCGCAAGGAAAAGTCCGATCCCCACCTTCCAAGGTTGGCCATCTCTGCAAACCCAATGCGCAAGCGTAATCGCTCCGTAGGTGGGATGGTCGCCAAATGTCCATTCAGACACCACATGCTGCAAACGCCATGGCCCAACCTTAATACCTTGATCATGGCAAAGATGAAGCAAGCTACCGAGTCCGGCTTGAAGTTCTTTGGTCGCACCAGCAAGGGCTCCCTCAGGCATCAACTGCTCTTTTGCAAGAGAAAATTCCTTAGCCCATAACAGACTTAAAGCTTCGGGCTGAAGTTCTTGAATTCTTTTTTCTTCTTTGAGGCCCGCGTCATTACCTGGCTGCGTCTCTGGAACCTGAGTGGGTGAAAAGCTATTCCTATGCTCGGCTTTTCCAATCTGGGTTTCTGGAGTTGCATCCAAAATCACCATCGATCGAACACCTTCAGGCAATTGATCCAGGGGAACTTCCATCTCAACAGAATCAACATGATAACCCACAGAGGATGGTGCAACCTCGGTGATCGATTCGCTTTCTGCACCATAAACAATTTTGTCGAAGAAATGTCTAAACTGTTGAAGCATATCTCGAAGAGTCGGTTCGGTTCGTGCGATACGGTCGATTTGCTCCAAGGTAAAAGGATAAAACTCTGGGAGGCTTTTAAAATTAGGCAAGCCATGAAGTGCGGGCTCAAGCCTTGCCATCACAACTTTCCGCACCAATTCAAATGGAGGCGCCTCAAGCTTCATGCATTTGATGGTGCCATACCCTGGAACATGAACCGGATTATTTAGCCTGTCTTGAATATAACCATCAAGAGAGGGAATGAATCTGTTCCATAATCCTCGTTCCGCAAATACGAGAAAGCTTATGCCATCAAGTTGATGCATCGCTTTTACAATACCTGCGAAAAAAGTCTCAGCAGTTTTATGCGCATCATCATTTCTTCGGGCAAGCAAAAGATCTTCCAATTGATCAAACGCAATAACTACGGGGAGGCGTAGTTCCTGCATCACTCCCATCATGGCCTTGAAAAGTGCAAGCACCAGATCCTGCCTACACGGATGCATTTTAAAATCAAGCTCTGCAAATCCATAGGTGAGAAAGCTTGCCAACTCGGTTTCATCCTGAAGCAGAACCGATCTTGCAAACCCCTGCAAGATTGCATGACGCATCATGGCGGCGGCATCATGGCCGGAAGTGCGATCCACATAATCACAAACAAGTTCAAATGCACGATTGCAGGTTAACCCAGCTTCATCACAAAGCTTGCGCACCATTCCAGGCGACTTAGCATCTTGGCTTGGCCGAGATAAAGCATCGATCAACCATTGAGTTCTTTCAAGAGCTTGAGTACTGCCTAGGCCAAAAGTTTTAGCAATCCACCCCAAGCCCGGTGGTGGGAAAAGGTCAAGCCTTTCCTCCGAGGATAGATCTGCAAGGGTGCGACTTAAAAGCATGCGGATCAACTGCTCGCCAACATATTCGAGCGGCCTACTGTTGCGTTGTTTACCGCCACCAAGCAAAGTATCTAACAATTGAAACAACAGGTACTCTAAAAAATCGGTGTCTCGTTGATAAGAACCAGGGGTGACAAGCAATTGCCAATTACCTTCCATGCCATGCTTGATGGAATGCAAAAGGTGGGTTTTACCAGCGCCCTTATTCCCAAGAATTGGAACCACTTCAGAATGCGTATTAGGGGTGTATCGATATTGATCTACAACCCTGAGTAACTGCTCGCGTTCGCGGGCATAAAGTTCGGGAACATGATAAATCGAACAAACTTCGTCGTCCGGATTGCGGGCAAAATAATTCCTGAACGGATTACCCTGACGCTTAAGCCAGTCGATTGCGTTCTGGTGATTCGTTTCGTTAATTAAAAGTTGCGACATATTAACTCCATTTGGTAAATCAACCAGCACCGCACAAGGCAAATGAACTGTCATCCGGATTAAATACTGCAGCAGCAGGGCCTAAACTCGCATAACAAGCAATTTCGTGGCCGGCCATCATAGCTAACTCAGGCTTGGGAATTTCATAAAGTGGGCCGGTCCAGGGATGCAACTCGATGAGTTTTTTCTGCCTTAAATCACGCAGTGCATCATGAAAAGTGCCTGGGGTAATTTCGGGGCATCGGCACGATAACTGTTGATAAAGATGATAAAGTTGACAATCCCCCGCCCTGCCCGTATCACTCCACTCCTTCAAAAGAATGAAAATGTGTTTGGCAGGCACACTGGAATCATCCGATAAGGGTGCGCCCAATTTTAGTGCGATCAATCCCGCTGCTTTCTCCATAGATTTATAGAAAACAGCATCCTCGCTCCCAGGATTATTTACATTCTTATCACCCGAAGATTCGATTAGCGCTGCTGCGTTTTCCAACAACTTATCAATCTTAATACCTTCCAATACCGAACGAATTCCCAAGCGGGTTATCTTGACCATTTCAGTAAAGGGTTTGGTGGATTGTTCGACAACTTTCAACAGACGATTCTCAAAACAATATTTCGCTGCAAGCTTTCCAGATGCGGATAACGGAAACAACCCCTGCACACCCTTTTTGTTAAACAAAGAGCAAACACCTGCAGATTCCAAGGCAAAGCTTAAGGCATGCAATATGATGATTTGTTGATCCGCCATGCCCCCTCCTTGGGTCTTATTTTTGCTCACCTAAAATCCACTTCTTCCATGAAGCAGCGCAATCAGGCAATGTTCCAAAGGTAACATAACTTTTTGGGGGCCAGAAAGGCAAGATCACAAACGAAACCAGTTCATAACGATTTAAGAGGAAAGAGTGAAGCTGCAAATCAGGGCAAGCAAGGGGGATTGGAAGCTTTGGCGCAGATTAGGAATTTGATCTTACCCAGAAAGAATCTAAGGCGTCAGATCGATATCAAGTTCCTTAAGTTTAGCGCCCTGTAAAATCAAATCCAACAAATCCTCGGGTTTCGATGCGACCAATAGGAGTTCCCTGAATTTTGGCTTTACAAACCCCTGCCCTATCATTTGATCAATCCATACCAGCAAAGGATCAAAAAAACCCTCCGTGTTTAGAATTCCGATTGGATTATGATGAATACCTAATTGCGCCCAAGTTAGTATTTCAAACAATTCATCGCAGGTACCAAACCCACCTGGCAAGGCGATAAAAGCATCCGATTTCGAAGCCATCAGGGCTTTTCTTTCATGCATGGAATCAACAATAAAAATTTCTGTTAAGCCTTTGTGGGCAACTTCTTTATCCACTAATTTCGTGGGGATAACACCAATGACATGGCCACTTGCTGCAAGGCAAGCATCCGCAATGACACCCATAAGGCCTATATTTCCCGCCCCATAGATGAGCTTAATTTTTTTATTTGCGATCAAAGTTCCCAACTGAGATGCAGCGCTGGAAAAGATAGGATTATCTCCACATCTTGAGCCACAAAAAACGCTGATACTTTCAATTTTAGCAGGCATAAAAGTTCCTCATAATGCCATCTCATATTGAATTTTAAAAGTTGTCCCCAACCCTTTTTGCGAAGAGACGACCATTTTTCCACCCGACTTATCCAGCACCGATTGCACAAAGGAAAGCCCTAGGCCCATACCCGAACCAAGGCCCTCAAATATGGCACTTTCCCTGCGTGTTGAAAAATAAGCTTCGGTACACCTTGCAACAACCTCGGGGGTCATTCCTGCACCATTATCCCGCACTTCCAAAATAATATTATTCGAAAGAGAAGAAAGGTCGAAGCAAATCCTACCACGCCAGGAAGCAGCCTCAATGATCGTCACTTTCGATTTTTGTATATCATTAACTTGCTGACTTCGAGCCTGTTCTCGTAAAGCAAGGCGCTGTTCAAAAACAGCATCCCGAGCGTTAAATATGAGGTTTTCAAGAATTTGTTGAAGATGCGAGGGGTCGGCATTTATAAAGCTTTCGCCTTCCAAATGCACATTAATTTCAAGATCGATCTTCCATTTATCATCAGCGATGGAATTCCAATTAGCAACAGTACGACAAACCAACTCTTTCAAATCAAACCGTACGGGTTCAAATTTATCACCCTGCCTGCGAACTGCGTTAAGAATTTGTTCAAGCCTAACAGCAACTGCACCAAGTGTATTTTCCACCTCGCCCAACATGGATGAAGTCTGTTGATCAAGCGACTTGTCTGCAATACATCTTCGCAAGAGATCAAGAGGCCGCACTAGAAGGTTTTTTATATTATGGGCATAAGAACCCGCCATGATCCCCACACCAGCATACATTTGAGATCTAAGTTCTATAGAATCTTTCTCAGCGGCTTTTGCAACAAGCTGCTGAGCCAGCATTTCTTTTTCCGCAAAAGCTGCAGCCTGATTTACCTTTTGTGCCTGAATAAATCTGGTTCGTTCTCTGAAATAGCTGTATAGGGATTGCAGAGTGACAGCGAGAGCTAAGCCGGCACCCACTAGAAAAAGCCAGCGCCCGCGGGAAAGTTTCTCCTGCTCGATTGATCTTCTGCGATCGTATGCATGAAGCTGGTAATAAAGCTTAACCTTGGCATTTTCTGCAATCATGTATTCAAGAACCTGGCATTGTTCGGGGCGAAAAGGAAGCCCCGAAGCCCAGCGAATGGGGCGATCTGACTCCTCTGCGATTGTAATTTCAATTTCATAAAAAGTGGGGAATAGAGGAAGAATGTCGGGGTGGATTTTTGTCGGGGGCTCTCCCAAGGCACGAAGATGTTGATCTATTTCTTCCCTGCGAACCAGCACCATTTGCTTCAACTCATCCTGTGGGGGGCCCAACTTGGTGCTATCCCGGCTTATGAGTTTTCGATAGTTATCTATAAGTTCTGGTAATGATTTGCGAAACACCCTGGCCTCTTCAAGCCATTCTTTCAAAATGTTCTGCTCATACTTTGCCTCGCCCTTGATCCAAAACAATAACGCATCGGAAATTGCAAACAATGCGATAGCCCAAAAGAACAAAGGCAAAAGAAAAAGGTACCAGCCACTTCGTGGAGTAGTGTTTTTTTCTTGAAGTAAAGGGGAGGAAATCATCACCTTTTTGACCCCGAACTAAATGATAATTCTGAACGGAGTGTAGGCAAAGGAAGTTGATTTATACCTTGTGAAAGTAAGGACCATATTTCCAATTTTGCTGAAGTTCGGTCGTTTGGATTTAACAAGGGTTTAAGAACACCAATGAATTCGCCTGTTCCTGCGTTGCGATTTCCTACCGCATCAAACAAAGGAACACCTTTTCCCACTGTAATCCGTTCCCCATTCCAAGTAAGCTTTTTAAGTTGTGTAGACAAATCAGATGTATCCACAAAAAGGCCTGGAAGAAGCCCTTCAAGAATCTGACTCGAGAAGATCAACTCTTCGGTACTGGTGGCTTTTGCCAAATGCTCCGTATCCGCCCAATCGTTAATGGCTCTGAACCCCGCATCATGAGAAACAGGATTTGCATGGCTAAAAAAAACGACTTTGCAAGGGAGCTCAGAAACCGGCCAAGCAACTTCACGATCTCGGTAAACGGTATTTAGGGAAAGAGTATCGCCTGTTACGACCACCATTTTTCTCGCAAGCGTTGGATCAGAAAGGGAAAGTTCTCGCAAAAACCTTCTGGCTTGAACCGCCTGAGAACCTACAACCATCAAGGGTTGGGTTTGCTCTGGTTTCAAATTAATATCCAAGAGCAAAAACTTCAAAGCTTCTTTTTCAAAACGATTGGCTGTGTAGCGAACCCCAATGCTTGAATCAATTGTCTGCGGAATAGGCGGAGTAATCATTTTAAAAGCGGATGCTTTTTCTCCTAACAAATGCAAGGGTGGCGCCAAAAGAAATGCGAAGTTTGTATTTTGCTGTGCTAACACGGCAGAAGAAGCCCAGCAATACGCTGCCAATCCATCTGCAACTGTTTGTTTGTTGAGGGAAGCCCAAAAGGTTGCAACGAAATCGCGTGCATAAGAATCGTCCTCCCACAGCACAATATGAACCGGGTCTGAATCGGGTTTCAAATCCGAGTTCGACCAAAGCAAACGGATTATTGCATCAGACATGATTCGGTTATCAAAACCAAATCTAAAAGTCTTTTCAGGATAAATCCCCATTAATCCGATATCTTCTCCCTGATTGGGCCCTAGCGTTGCGTTAAATTCTTTTGCAAGTGTATTTGAAGAAGCGGTGGTCAGAATTAACGGCGGTGGTTTTTCAACTTTTATTTTCGCTAAAATCTTGGAAATGGCTTGGACTATCGCCATGGCATCGTCTGTTGTTGGCCCGCCAACTATTGCTGATGGAATTATGGTTCGAGAAAATAATTTTTCCATCCAGTTTTCATACTTCATATCACTGGAAATCTTGTACCACTTGACAACAATTGTCAGGCTCGAATCTGGGTGCGATATTTTAAAATAGGGAACACTCGCAGTTAACTCGGGAAAGGTCTGACTTCCTGTTTCAAACTTTACCTTGGAAAGAAAAGGGTCTGGATGATTTGCAAGCAGTTTACCGGAAGATACGAGCCTTTCCCACGCAGAGGAATAACTTGCAGGATATACCCATGCTATCTCTTTTTGATTGGCTGATAATTCCTCTTCTTTACTTTTAAATACTGAGGGATTCCACCAAAAAAGTAGAAACAACACCAATCCCAAACTTAACAACAACACCTTGCGCAACTGTTTCCCCATTCCGATAAAAAAAAGTATATGGCACCACCCGCTACAACATTTATTTTACCTTCCTAAAACTTCAAATGTCTGTCATAATTCATAAATTGTTTACAAGGATAATTTGGAAAGACCTTCGGGAGTATTGTAGCGTTCTTTCCAAGAGAACTCCTCATCTAGTTTCAACAAGGTTTTTTATGGCTAACTGCCCGACAACGATTGTAATATTTGGCGCTTCTGGTGATTTAACTTCACGAAAGCTTATCCCTTCACTTTTCCGCATGGATCGGAAGGGCAGACTCCCCGAAAACATCAAGATTATTGGCGTAGCAAGGTCGCCATTCGATGATGAATCGTTTCGCTTAAAAATGGCAGACGCAATCAAATCTTTATCTGCAAACGATTGGAATGAAGAAGCTTGGAATAAATTTGCACCCCGTTTGGGATATGCCCGAGGCGATGCCTCCATGGATGGCGGATTGGAAAATCTTCAAAACCAGCTCGAAGCCATCGAGAAAGGTTCTGCGGGCAACAGGCTTTATTATCTTTCCGTTGCCCCCCAGCTATATCCAGAAATAACAAAAAATCTTGGTAAATTGGGCATGGCTAGCTCTGTTGAAGGAAGCGCTTCCAACCCCGGATGGCGCAGACTTATCATTGAAAAGCCTTTCGGCCATGATCTTTCTACTGCAAAAAGTCTGAATAGGGTTATTCGAACTCATTTCCATGAGGATCAAATCTACCGAATCGACCATTACCTTGGTAAGGAAACTGTGCAGAACCTTTTGGTTTTCCGTTTTGCAAACACGCTTTTCGAACCGCTTTGGAACAGTAACTACATCGATCATGTGCAAATCACGGTTGCTGAAACAGTAACCATAGGCAACCGCGCAGACTACTACGATAACGCTGGTATTTTACGCGATATGTTTCAAAATCATCTTTTGCAACTCCTTTGCCTAGTAGCAATGGAAGCCCCTGCAAGATACGCAGCGGATCCTCTTCGAAATGAAAAAACCAAGGTGCTTGATGCCATGCCTGTTTTTTCTGTTGAAGAAGCCAGACAGCGAATTGCAACAGGAAGGTATCAAGGATATTTGAATGAACGAGGCGTTAAACCCAAATCCCAAACGCCGACCTTTGCTGCAGTAGAATTTGCAATCGATAACTGGCGTTGGAGAGGTGTGCCCTTCTACCTTCGCTCTGGTAAAGGCCTGGCTTTACGCTCTAGCGAAGTGGTTATCCAATTTCGTTGCCCCCCACACTTAATGTTTCCAATGCCCCCCGGAAGTTCAATTCAATGCAACAGACTTGCCATTTGCATTCAACCTGATGAGGGAATTCATCTAAACTTCATCACTAAGGAACCCGACCGTGATGGCACCGTTCTTGTACCTTCCGATATGGAGTTTCACTATCGAAACGCTTACGCCAATGTTAAAATCCCAGAGGCCTACGAAAGATTGCTTCAAGATGCCCTAAATGGAGATGCCTCGCTGTTTATGCGAAGCGATGAAATTGAAAGATCTTGGGAATTAATCGAACCCTTTTTACTCGCAACCGAAGATTCACATGCAAAAACCCCCGAGGATTACCACATCGGGACCATGGGTACCGCCGGGGCAGACGCATTGCTTGCTAAGAATGGCCGATCTTGGATCTCGATGGGATTAGCAAAAAAGCCTAAGGATTAGCCAAGATTCTGATTGGCCTTGCCCAGATTTACAAAAGCGTTACGCTACTGCCTTATGCTGAAACTTTAGTTCCAGGCAAAAGGCGGGTTTCCATGGATTGGATTTTGTATTTCGTTGATTTGATCAGGCATTTGGATGTGCATCTTAACGACCTAGTAGGAACCATGGGCCCGTGGTTTTATCTTGCGATGTTTGCTATCATTTTCTGTGAAACAGGCTTGGTGGTAACCCCATTTCTTCCGGGCGACTCTTTGCTTTTCACCCTAGGCGCAATGTGCATGTCGATCAATAGCGAACTCAACCTTCCCGCTATGGGCCTCACTCTTTTGGTCGCCGCAGTTTTAGGCGACGCTGTAAATTATTCTTTGGGATATTGGACCGGGCCACGGGTATTCAAATCTGAAAAATCCTTTTTGTTAAACAAAGACCACCTTTTAAAAGCTCAGGGTTTCTACGAAAAGTATGGAAAGAAAATGATTATTCTAGCAAGATTTGTCCCAATAATTCGTACCTTTGCACCTTTTGTCGCAGGCATAGGCAAAATGAATTACCCAACTTTTTTAGCATTCAATGTAGTCGGAGCCATTGCCTGGGTCGGACTTTGCATGGGCGCTGGAGTCCAATTTGGACAAATCCCATGGGTTAAGAAAAACTTCGAAGTGGTAATTCTTGGCGTCATCTTTATCTCGGTTTTGCCCTTGGTCTACGAATTTGTTCTCAGCCGTTATTCTGCGCAAAAAAAAACAACACTTGATTCAAAAGACCATACCCCTGTTAATTCAAAGACCCAAAGTAAAGCAGGATAAAATGCCAAAAATTATCTCCGCACCCATTCAGATTAAAGATGCAGGCACAGGCAATAAAATTATTCATGAATTTTTTGGCAAACTTGCCTCTTCAGATTCCAACATCAGTATTGCTAAAATGATTAGCCCTGAAGGTTGGTCTGAACCGGGCCAAACACCTGAATTCGATGAATTTACCCTCGTATTAAAGGGGTGCATGCATGTTGAAACAAAAACTGGCTTTAACATTATAAAGGCGGGGCAGGCAATCCAAACTTTTGCAGGAGAATGGATTCGCTACAGCACCCCGGAAAAAGATGGGGCAGAATACATTGCCATTTGTATTCCAGCTTTTACCCCTGAATCAGTCAACCGCGACGAATAATTCATTTTTTAATCCATTACAATTTGGTAAACTATTCTTGGTATAGTTAATGAACAACCATTCTATTGGTTAGCCATCTAGGAATCGCTATGGATAGTCTTCTGCATCATAACCTGTCCGAAACTCAATGGGTTTCACTTATTACCCTTTTGGTAATCGGCCTGCCTGTTTCTGCATACATCTTACGAACCTGCCTCAGCCTATTTAATGAGGAAATGCCTTCTTATCGAAGAGCGATGTTCATTGTTCCCGTAGTGGCGCTAGGAACTTATCTTGCATTTGATGTGCTTTCTTATTTAGTGCTGTTAGCTATCAGAGATAGCAGAGTCATTCAGCGTACGCCTTATGGGCACCCCAGCTTCGGGTTTCAACAATGGTTATTTACTGCATTACCGATTAAATGGGCCGTGGTTTCTTTCATCCCACTAATCCGATACACGCTCGTATTTATTGTGATAGCAATTGCAGGGATCCTGCAGGTTTTCTTTCTTACGATTCCATTTAGGAAAGCGCTATTCATATTTGTAGCACAATGGAGCGCCAACTTCTTTGCCTACTTCATCATCAGCAGTGCGTTACATTTCTTCTCAGGAATTATGGGGCATTCCACTGGTTTGCATATTGATATGCAAACTATTCATGACAAGTATGAATCAGTAGTTTCCAATGATAAAGCAAAAGAGGTTGTAAAAGATGCAAATGAAACCGTAAAAACCGGGCTTCATGCTGTGCATGAAAGGGCTGATCCAATACTCAAGGAACTAAAAGAAAACCTAAAACCAATAACAGATAGGTTGCCCGCATCTGTAAATCATTTTCTAGATTCTGGTGGCTGGTGGTTAGTAATTGGGTTGTTGAGTGTAGTGTTTTTCTTTTGGGCTAGATCGCTCTGGAATAAGCTCAAACGATCGTTTAGAAAAGGTAATCCCAACAAGAAAAAGCTTTTAATATCGTCTGAAAAATGGGCGGCAGGAGAACTGGTCGAAGATCTTTCTAAAATGACGCCACCGATCAATAGGCCTGGAAAAGATCGTGTCACGGTAAAAGGAATTTCTTCTAGAATTTTCCTAATCATCATGGCAAAGGCAGGTGGTGCTGGCCCTGATCTAAGCGAAGACCAATCCGAGGCCATTTTAGATTATGTATTATCAGGTCTAGGCGAAGTTTCGAGCAGAGATTATCCACGAGTGCGAGTTTGGGAACCTCAGTACAGCCCAGAAGGATTCACCCAGATATTCAATCAAAATGTAAGAGTACCAGAGCCCAAAGGAACTAAATCGAACTGGATATTAGCCAATGGCGCAGTGAAAATGGGTCGTGATAAAATCTATCTAGGCATCGCCTTTTTTGCAGATGAGCCAAACCTTATCCGAAGTATTGCGATTACCGATGAGCAATGGCTTGATGTATTACGGATTGAAACGACTGTTTAAAATCAATCAACGGTTTCAACTGCATCATCAGGCGGGTTACGCCATTTGCAAAACGACTCAATGCTGTAGGAAATAACTCCGCCCATAATTAAACAAACCAAGCTCATAA
>Ga0194055_10000931_pt1 | contig 23743 bp, 25 predicted proteins | sample SepL449m_MetaG_FD_155482 | JGI IMG/M metagenome (GOLD analysis project Ga0194055, IMG submission 155482) | Anoxic zone freshwater microbial communities from boreal shield lake in IISD Experimental Lakes Area, Ontario, Canada - Sep2016-L442-9m | ecosystem: Environmental > Aquatic > Freshwater >... | reverse complement strand
CAGTCACGAAGTTCGCGGCCGGTCAAGTGCAAGAAGACGTGATGAAGATTCGGTGTTTGGACCTCCAAATCGCGAACGGTACCACCCGCCTGGGACACTTTTGCAATCCATTGGGGGAGTTCATCGATCAAATTCTCAACGGTGCAATGAAATCGGGAGCGAGCGGCGTCCCATTCCAGTCCTGCTGGAGGAGCGATCATGTCTCCCTCGATGTCCAGCAGTAGTTGACGCGACGATCCGATGGTGGACTCGATCAGTTGATGAATGGTTCCATCTGCGATGACTTGGCCATGATCGACGATCACGATGCGATCGCTTCGCTGCTCGGCTTCATCGAGATGGTGGGTGGTCAGTACGATACTGGTTCCCATGTCCCTCAATTCATCCAGCATGTCGAAGATTCGTTGGCGGCTTTGAGGATCGACTCCGACTGTTGGTTCGTCGAGCAATAGCAAGCCCGGTCGATGAAGGACCCCGCATGCGATGTTGACCCGCCGCTTCATCCCTCCTGAAAACCGACTGGTTAGCTCGGAAGCTCGATCTTCCAGGGAGATCCATTGCAAAGCCCATTGCACCCGCTCCCTCAGGGCTCGGCCTCGCAAACCATGCAGTCGGCCAAAACACTCCAGATTCTCGCGCGCCGTCAGATCGCTATAAATCGCCAAGTCCTGAGGGACGACACCGAGTTGCTGGGTCGCTTTGGGATGCGACAGGGGTTTGCCAAAGAGTTTGATGGTCCCCTGATCTTTGGCAATGCGGCCGCTGATGCAGCGGATGAGGGTCGTTTTCCCGGCTCCGTTGGGTCCGAGCAGGGCGACCCGTTCTCCGGCTTGGACCGAGAAGGAAACCCCTTTCAAGGCATGATGGCCAGCATAGGATTTTTGAACGCCGAACACTTCCAAGGCAATAGGATGTGGTGTCGCGTCTAGCTCGAGAGGTGTTCGCCCCCTCAAAAGGGTCGGTCCAGCAAACCAGGAGGAAGTGGTCATTCAAAGGCTCCTTCCGTGAAATGGATCGTTCAACCTCGATTTTTTGGGCTTCGGCAGGGATTGCTTTCTTAGGAAATACGAGGGCATGGTAGCGGCAAAACCATCGGGATCACAATGCTGAAAAGAGGGAGAAAGGAACGGCGACACCACAATGAAAGGACTATTGCCAAGGACAAATTGGGGCCTAGCCAAGGAAACAAGCCATTACCGCTATCACTCCAGGCTAGGGACTTTACTGCCAACGAAGATATAATAAGGTCGTGAATCTTCTCCGCCGACCTAGTCCGCGATCCAATGTTGCTCGATCGATCGTCGCACTCGAATCGTTCCGTCGGACGAATCGCAACGAGCCTTGGAACCGAGAAATCGCTGTTTGGCACTCCTCCAATCCATCGGATATCCATGGGTATTTTTGATAGCATGTTCAAACGCTCGACCGCGAAACCGGTCGACATCGAGCTTCGTTTTGAACGATTGCGGTCGGCGATCAGCGGCACGATGAGCAACTTTTTTGTCGCGAAGGATCGGTTCAACGAGAATCGCATCGTTGGCGTCAAACTTTGTGATACCGACAAGGTTGCGTTCTTTGAAAGTCGCTTCAAAGGGTTGAACAAGCCGTCCGAAGGAGAAATCGCGCTCCAGATGAGCCACCCCAATATCGTTCAGACGTACGAATTTGGGACATCGACCAAGGGGCAGCAGTTTCTGGTGATGGAATACATCGATGGTCCAGGATTGCAATTGCTCATTTCAGAACGCCAAGAGTCGCGATTGGCCGGTAAGCGATTGGACATGATTCGCCAGATGGCCGAAGCCCTGGCCTATGTCCATCGAAGAGAATTTATCCACCGCGATATCTGCCCGCGCAACTACATGGCCACAGAGGATCTTAAGACGGTCAAACTGATTGACTTTGGATTGACGTTGCCTGCGACTAAGGTTTTTATGGCGCCTGGCAATCGAACGGGCACACCGTTGTACATGTCACCCGAGATTGTGCGTCGACGGAGTACGGACCATCGGGTCGACATCTTCTCTTTTGCGATGACCTGTTACCATCTGATTACGTTTGATTTGCCATGGCAAATGTCCGATACCACGGGGCGAGCGGCTCTCCACCACGACACGTCACCTCCTCGCAATATCCTCGAACTTTGCCCCGATATGGATCCCCATCTCGCGTCGGCCATCATGTCGGCCATGGCAGCCAATCCAGATCAGCGAACGCCTGATATCGATACGTTTTTAAAGCAGATCCGAAACGTCAAGCGATCGCCGTGATCGGCTCTGCATCGAGTCGGTTCTGAATCGCGCGATTCTAAATCGAATGAGTGCTTATTCCGCAACGCGCGCAATCAACGATGCCGCACCTTGCAGACTCACCGAGGCAATCGTGTGAGGCCCATCGAATTCGACGTATTCGATCGGGAGTGGAAGTTTCTTCAAGAAAGAATGAAGAGCGCGTCCGGTGGGAATCGGGAGGACGGTGTCTTGACGTCCGTGCGACTGAAATACGGGAAACTCTCGAGCGTTGGATTGCTGTGCGGCAGCCCAAGCCGATTCACAGATGAGGGCTCCTGACCAGGCAATGACCCCTGCCGCATCGATCCGTTTCGAACGTAAAGCCGTATCGACCGAAAGCATGGCTCCTTGCGAAAACCCTCCGAGGATCAACTTGGGATCCGACCATTTCTTTTGTTCGAGACATTGGAGGATGCAATTCTCAAGGGCCGTGCGAGCTTCGTCGATACCCGGCGGAATTTCGTTGGCCAGTTCGTCATAGCTGGCGGCCGCGGTCAATTCGGCTAATCGAGCCATGTTGATTAGCCACCAAGCTCGCGCGCCCGACATGCCATATTCTTGCTGTAGATCCATCAGCCCTTTCGGAAACAAGAAAGCCGGCGCGTCGATCGCATCGGGCAATTCAGGAACGAGTTCTTCCGCCAACGATACCAAGTCCGTCCCCGGCGCGCCGAAACCATGGCAGAGCGTCACCAGAGTCTTGGGTGTGCTATTCCTCGGGGCGATCAGAATTCCGTCCAATTCTCCCCAGGTTCCTCGCTCCAGGAACCAACCCTCCGTGTCAAATTTCATGGCTACCCTTTGCCTGTGGCTAGATATCGCAATAGGTTCAATCGACCAACCGCGGATGATGACGTGGCTGCATGCAAACGATACCGCATCCCGGAGGATACTCGATAGTCGGACCATCGCAACGGCCGCCGCAGAGACCCACGGGCCGGTCGGTTGCTTTGGCTCACATGCGCGATTACTTCTGTTCCTTGAGTGCGGTCCATGCTAGATAGCCCAGCAAACCCGCGCACACGATGAAGACACCGTCCATCAAGTAGCTCGGGTACCAGAAGATGCTACCCATGCCCAAAATCGACATGATTAGGTCGACCAGGAACAGCAGAAACACAAGGCCAGCGACGATGAGACCTAAAAAACACAACAATCTGGGCATCAATTACCTCGTTGCTCTTCGGGGATGCTCTCAGCAGATGGAGTGAACTGGTACATGCTGTACTTCTAGGAAAGCATTCGAGGATCAGAGCGGACGCATGACGAGATTTGCCGGCGGGGGTGCACGCTGGAAGTCCCAGCCTAGGCTGGCAATCCCAACCGACGTGGTCCAAGAAGTGTCATCCGATCGGCGTCGATGGCGCCGACGGCTCTACTCCTTGTCCGTGGGCTAGTATAGTTGAAGTTTTCTCACTGTCATCGGGCTCCCATTGCCTCTTCCATTTTTATTGAAAAACGCGTTACCGAGGCCAAAATCATGGGAATTGTCGCTACAGGCAGCATGAAAAACCAAGTGCGAGAGAACTTTCGAAGCCAGATGCCCGTCGCGAATGCGTGGGCCTACTTCGATCACGCAGCCGTCGGGCCACTCCCTTTTCGTTCGTCGCAGGCCATCCAGCAATGGGCTCAAGCCGCCTGCGAGGACGGGGATGTGCGATGGCCGGAATGGGCTGCCGCAGCAACGCAACTCCGCTCTCTGGCTTGCCAATTGTTCCATGGATCTCGCGATGAAGTGGCCCTTATTCCGAATACGACCTTCGGCGTGAACATCGTCGCCCATTGTTTTCCATGGAAGACAGGCGATAGTGTGGTCCTCCTCGAAAACGAGTTTCCGAGCAACATGCTCCCCTGGTTGGATTTGGTCGAGCGGGGAGTGGAGGTCCGCAAAGTCCCCACCGCTCCAGACGGTTCGGTGTCACTGGATCGCATCCGAGCCACGATGGATCAGTCCACGCGATTGGTGTCGATCAGTTGGGTGGGTTATTCGACCGGCTATCGAGTCGATTTGGCAAAGGTCTGCACCATGGTCCACGAAGCGGGGGCGAAACTCTTCGTTGACGCGATTCAAGGACTCGGCGTCTTCTCGCTCAACACGCAAGAGATCCCGATCGACTTCGCTGCCGCCGATGGCCACAAATGGATGCTCGGTCCCGAGGGTGCTGGATTGCTCTACATCCGTCGTTCCAATCTGGAGTCTCTACGGCCGATGATGACGGGCTGGGGATCGATCGAATCGAGTCATGAATTCAAGAGCGATGGAGCCATTATCAAAAAGAATGCCTCGCGCTACGAAGGGGGCTCAGCAAATCACGTCGGACAGATTGGATTCTCCGAGAGCCTGCAACTGCTGCTCGAACTCGGATGCCACGAAGACGACAACAACGTGGCCCGTGCGATTCTTGAGAATGCAGATCATGTCCGCGAGGAACTCCAGCGAAGTGGCGCCAAACTTACCTACCCTCGACCTCCTCAAGCCGACAGCATCCATGGCCACGGGAGTGGCATCGTCAGTTTTGATGTCCCCGATCACGATCCGCTCCTCCTTCGCAAGCGATTGATGTCGGCAGGAGTCGTCCTGAGTGTGCGTCATCACCATTTGCGCGTTGCAACGCATGCGTACAACGATTCGAGCGATATCGAGCGGCTTGGGATCGCTTTGCGATCGGCCATCGCGGAATCATCGACGATCTCATTACCTTCTCCTTCCTAGGGCAAGCCCAGGGACACTGCATGATGGTATCGAAAAGACAAGTGGTTGGATTGGGGGAAGTCCTGTGGGATGTCTTCGACGATAGGAAGCTGTTCGGTGGAGCGCCTGCGAACTTTGCATGCCACGCGGCTAGTCTAGGAGCCGAAGCACATATCCTCAGCGCGGTGGGGCACGATGCGTTGGGAGATGAAGCGCTGGCGTGGCTTCAACAGAGGTCTCTTTCCGTCCTGGGCATCGAGCGGGATCGATTGCACCCAACGGGCTCCGTGCGTATCCAACTCGATGCCGCGGGCCGACCGACCTATACCTTTGCCTCGGATGTAGCTTGGGATCATCTCGAGTGCAGTTCGTATTGGTTGCAAGTCGCAAACCAAACCGATGCGGTTTGCTTTGGAACCCTCGCGCAGCGGTCGGAAACCAGCCGACGAGCCATCTCTCAATTTTTGGAGAGAGTACCGAAGGGATGCTTGCGAGTGTTCGATGTGAATCTGCGCCAAAGTTTCTATAGCCCCGAGATTATTCGCGATTCTCTCTCTCGCAGCGACGTGCTCAAATTGAACGATGAAGAATTGCCGATCTTAGCCGATGCACTCGGGATCGATGTGGGAGGAGCAGGTTCTCGCGGCCCAATCTCCAAACCTTCTACAACAGATGCCGAAACACTCAAAATCCTCGATGCCATCGCAACGGCGTACGATTTGAATTGCGTAGCGTTGACATTGGGATCAGAAGGTTCTTTGGTTTGGTTGGAGGGGGATTGGGATCGCCAACCAACACCGAGCAATGTGGAAGTGATGGATACAGTGGGAGCTGGTGACGCCTTCTCAGCGGCTTTGATCATGGGACTATTGCACGGCGATCCATTGCCTGCATTGCATCGCCGCGCGGCTCGAATCGCAGCCTATGTATGTACCCAGCGCGGAGCGGTTCCCCCATTGCCTTCGGAGTTGATTGACTGAGTGTGGATGAAAACGGAAACGATGCAGGGTTTTGAAGGATGATTCATGACCTGTTCCGCGTAACGCAATGCCGTAAAGCAAGGTGCCGCTTTTGAAGTTTCGCTCGTTTGGCTTTGTCTCGTACTCGTACTCAATGAAATGGTACTCGTACTCGTAGTCGAAGATATCGCAGCGAGTACGAGTACCGCTATCGCTGAGTACGAGTACGAGTACGAAAAAGCCAGGGAAGACATGGATTGAGACACCGAGATACTCGAATCGCGCATTATCAAAAGGTGCCATCCAGGTTTTTTAAGATTTGAGAAACCAGAGTGCCATTGGTCGGTGGTACGAATGGCCTTTGCCTTTGATTTCATTGTCAGCAGTGCCTGTCCCTGTTTTAACCGCTGACGGACTGAGCGCACCAAAGTGAAACCAAATCCAAACGTAGGGTGATACAATTGGGGTCTCGAATGGTTCGTTTTTTGGATAGCACTTCCTTCCAACGCAAACCCACCTCCATGAATCGAATTTCAATACGGCGTCGACGATCCATCGGCCTTACGGTGTTAACGCTCATCCTTATTGTCTTCGTGAGGGAGCCAACGTTCGTTACGGCGCAAATTCCTGCGGCTTCCTTATCGGACACATCCAAAACAGAACCAGGAACGAACGAGATTCTATGGTATGGCGAACTCGATGCAGGCACTCGGCTGTTTCGGTTCTTGTTCAAGGCCCCTGTGGAAGAATTGGGCAAAGGGGGGGCAACGCTTATAAGTATTGATGAGGGTGAAACGGAGTTCGTGCTGAAGGACGTAGCATTGGATGAGAATGGTTTTTCTTTCAGCCTTCCGGCGACCAAGGCGAGCTATTCGGGGACTTTGAATACGGATGGAGATTCCATCGAGGGAGTGTGGTCGCAACGTGGAGCCAAGCTCCCTTTGAAGCTCCGGAAAGTTGCATCCAAGCCAGTGGACGCAGCGAAAGAAATCTGGATCGGGACAATAAACGCTGGTCTTCAAAAGCTTGTCATCCAATTTCGAATCTATGCCGACGCTTCGGGAAAGCTGTCCGCGTTGATGGATAGTGTTTCCCAAAAGGCAGGAGGATTCAAAGCGGATGTGAACGTGGATGGAAACAACTTGAGTTTGAATGTCGGATCGCTAAATGCGAAGTTCGCAGGGGAGAAGAATGCAACGGGGACGGAGTTGGTCGGCAAATGGACGCAAGGAGCTGAAATTCCACTTGCGATGAAGCGCGTTGAGGCAGAGGCAGATTCGAAGAGCCTAGAACCAAAGCGCCCTCAAACACCCAAAGGGCCGTTTCCGTACGATTCGAAAGAGGTGACTTTTAAGAACCCATCCGCGGGTGTTGAACTGTCAGGCACATTGACTTACCCCAAGTTGGACAAGCCCGTGGCCGTTGCGATCTTGATTTCAGGATCCGGACCACAGGATCGTGACGAAACACTTTTGGGGCACAAACCCTTCGCCGTCCTCGCCGACTATTTGTCGCGAAATGGCATCGCTGTTCTTCGCTTCGATGATCGCGGTGTTGGAAAGTCAACGGGTAACTTCAATCTTGCATCCTCGAAAGATTTCTCGAGTGACGTGGAAGCGGCCATCGACTTTTTGAAACTGGATCCGAGAGTAGACCCCCTGCAGATTGGACTCATCGGTCATAGCGAAGGAGGCTTGATAGCACCTGGAGTAGCGGCGAGTCGTTCGGATGTCGCTTGGATCATCTTGATGGCGGGTACAGGAGTCAATGGAAAGGAGATCTTGTACTCGCAAGGGCAATTGATTGTGGCTGCCAACGGAGGAGACGATAAATCGCTGCGAACGCAAAGGACCCTTCAGGAGGTTGCGTTCGATCAAGTGGAGTCGCTGGAACCCGGAGCCGACACGGCCAGTGTTGTTGAGGAGTGCGCTGCAAAGGTCTTGGAAAAGATGACCAAGGAAGGAGATGCACCCGAAGGGACCGATTTGGAACCGTTCGAAAAGGAGATGCAGGTGACGGTTCGGGGCGTACTGCAAACGGTCAACACACCTTGGATGCGATACTTCTTGACCTATGAGCCTGGCCCTGCTTTGGAAAAAACCAAATGCCCGGCTCTCGCCATCAACGGCGAAAAAGACTTGCAAGTGGATCCGAAACTGAACTTAACCAAGATCGAACAGGCATTGAAAGTCAGTGGAAACAAGGACTATACGATTCTAACGCTTCCGGGATTGAACCATTTGTTTCAAACATGCTCGACAGGTAGTCCGAATGAATACGAATCCATTGAAGAAACGTTGTCCCCTCGGTTTTTAGAGACGGTCGGTAATTGGCTCAAGGCGCACGTGAAATAAAGTAGGGTGCGATCTGAATTTCGCGGAACAACCTTGCGATTAGCGGCAGTGACCTTACCCGAGAAGAGTGGACAGTGAATTGCGGCTCACCCAACGTGGTTAGGTCCAGTACTTCTATGGCGTAAGCGATCCCACCTCTATTGGCCATAGTCGATCACTCGTAGCTTTGAAACTCGCTGAAACTCTGTCGCGTTCGTCGTCAGGAGATCGTAGTCGTATTTGAGTGCCGTTGCTGCGATCCAAGAGTCATGGGGGCCGATCGCAGTTCCTTTCTGCGTTAGGTCAGCAACAATCAGCGAGTGAAGATCAGCGACCGCCGTATCGATATCCAGCGTCGTAACGCATGAAAGCACCGTTTCAACAAACTGCTTTCGATTCGACCGCCGTTCCGGAGTATTCGCACGATGAATACCAACTTTTAGCTCCGATACGGTTACAACACTTACGAAGGGTTCGCCGAACAACATCCATTTGGAAAAATCGATACCCCGTCCTTCACGTTCCCATCGGATGAATACCCCGGTGTCGACTACGACTCCCATGGGTCATCCAAAGGCTTCATGGATGAACGAATCTCTTGGACATCGGCTTCGAAGCATTCCGCATCGTCTCCCAATGGTGGCAATTTGCGAAGAGCTTTATCTAGGTCCGAAAATGACTTGGGTTTGTGGATTGGAACAAGCCTCGCCAATGCAACTTGACCATCGGCAAGCTCGACAACCACTTGATCTTCAGCCACGTGCCGAACCAGATCCGGCCAATTGATTTCTGGTGAAAGTATTTCATGTCTTTCCATCTTATACCTCGCCCTTGATTATAGCGTCATGCAAGGGAGTGATCAAAGTTATGTCCGGGGATTCCCTGAGGTTCAGTCCGCCTTGGTCTTGGCAGTAGCATTCGAAACGGGGTTGCATGAAGCGGATAGACAATCCGAGTCGCCGACCGTGTTTTGGTATTTGGATAAAGTTGTGCGTTTCTTGGAACCCTTCAGGGCTGAGGCGGCTTTTCTATTGTGTCCGATGCAACTCGAACCGGGAAAAACGCGGAAGTGACGATTGAAAACGAGACGAACAACGAGCCGAAGTTCCATGGGCGACCAGAACGAGAGATCGTCGACATCGCCAAATCGGATCCGACGGCTATTTCCTATCTCTATCGTGAGCATTATGGGGCGATCCATCGCTACGTGCATCGTCGCATTGGTAATGCACACGACACGAACGATATCGTCGCTGAAGTGTTCCTGTCGATGGTGAGATACTTGCCTCGCTTTCGATGGACGGGAGCACCCTTCCGATGTTGGCTTCTGGTACTGACGACCACACAAATCAATCGGTGGATTCGGAAACGACGGTTTTCAAGTCTGTGGCGATCCATGGACTCAATCGATCCGCAAGCGACCGATTCTATCGATGCGTCGGATGAGCGGGTCGAACCGATGCGAAAGGCACTGTTGGGATTGCCACTGAATATTCAAACCGTATTGACACTGCATTATTTCGAGGACCTTTCCGTCGCTGCGATCGCAGAAATGATGAATTGCCGTCCCGGGACGGTCAAATCGCGACTGTCACGTGGTCGGGAATTGCTGCGACAAACACTCACGAAATCGGAGGAGAAATCAAATGAACAACGACCAAATCGAAGAGTACTTAATGGGTTTGAAGTCTAGCTCACGTGAGCCGGACGCGATTGATGGAGAACTAGAGGAACGTATGATGAATTTGCATTTGAGCATGGGTAAGAAGCGATTGCGAAGCAGGCGACTGGCCGTTGCGATGGCTCTTGGTCTGGTATTTGGAACGAGCTTTGTTGCGATGGGTGGCGACACGGCCGTGATCAACTTCGTCTCCCCCTCGACGGAGAAAGATGAAGACGGTAATCCGATCCCTCACGACTTTAGCGTTGGGAAGTGGCTGCATCAGGCCCATGACCATTTGTATAAGCACTTCCGCGAATTTCACGGCGTCAAGGAATAAGCTGCGGTCGGTTGCAAGCCTTCGGTCGGCCAACGGCCGGACGAGTGCCTGCAATTAGGACTGTTCTAATTCGTTCGCTTGACTGGCTTCTTGTTTTCTTTCAAAAGTTCGCTGACGCCGGACTGAGTTTCACGGATTGCACCTCGCATAGAGTGGCAAGCGGCGTGAACGTGCGAAGCGTGGCGTCATTTGATCATCACTTCCAAACAACGAGTCGCTTTGTCCTCCTGCCGTAAAATCAATGGCTCGAATCCATGCGAAGTAAGAGACGGCTTGGGCTATAGGGACTTGCCCCCGATTTCTGTTCCTGCCGGTCGACTTCATCGCTTTGATCGTGGCCTGCTCATCATAGAATTCGCAGAACGTCCAATACTCCCATGGGAAAGCGCTATTTGTGGATGTCACTTATCTTCCATGCGGTATCGCTTGAACATCACCTGAGAAACCCACAGATACGAATAAAATCTGCCATTTTCCTAGAATTGACGGTTTTTTCACTGGATGCCCTCTCCATATGTTTGCATCACCCACCGCGATAGATTAGAAAGCAGGCAGCTCAAAGATTCGTTGGAGGTTCGTCGATACGTCACCCCAAGATGCACTTTTATCTGGAATGAGTAAGAAAAATGGTTGCGCGAAATTTGATTCGAATGGCTTGCGTTGTTCTGCCCATAATCATTGCTGCACAGGTTCAGGCCGGAGTTGTTTTTTCCGACTTAAGTTACACGAGCAACTCGCTCACGTTTACCATCGATGGTCAATTGTCAGGATATGCGACGCCTGGCCAAGACGATCAATTTTCGATTCGTTACGAATCTGGCGATGTTTGGGCAGGCACCACGTCTGGTTCTTCCGCAAACTCATGGTCAACACCCGTATTCGATGGCACAACTTTCTCACTCCAGGGTAACACTGGAGATTTTGGTGGACCTCCTTACACTTGGTCTATGTATACCGCAAGTCTTCAGGACGCTGTGGCGACCCATCGCACGGTGACGGTGACCTTCGGCGACAACTATCTTAATACCAACGCCCTTAACCCTATTTTTGATTTTTACTGGGGGAATGGACATGTCGAATCGACACAAACGTTTATTGGCTCAGCTTCTCCGGTCAGCGCTGTTCCTGAACCCACCTCCATGTTGATTTTTGGTGCGGGCACAATCGGTATGGGTTTGGTAGCTCGTCGTCGCGCAATGAGACGTACGACTGTCTAGCTAACCCTTCAAGCCAATTAGCAAAAGCCAAACTGGGAATTCCTTGTTTGGCTTTTTTTGTTTTCGTGCGCATAAGAAAAGCACTGCCCGCTGGTTTCGCTATCAATGACATAAATAGCTAAGCCAGGACATGCACTTCGCTGAATCTTTAGCATAGTGAGGATCAAGAAAATGCGCTAGTCGCCCGCTTTTGGTTGCAGCACGGCTTGCAAGCCATACGCTCAATCGTCGTGGTACCTGTGGCCTCTAGCCCGAAGGGAGCCCTCTTCTGTGCCCTCGCCCCGCCTCCAAATCGTCGGTCCCGACGTCACTCGCTGGTATCACTGCATTTCGAGCTGCGTGCGACGAGCCTTTCTCTTGGCGGAAAACCATCGGCAGCAGTGACTGCCCCGGGTTTCCCCTTTGGATTCTACTAGGACCCAATCAAATAAAGGACACTTGGAATGTTCCGTTGTACAATGGGATCGGAGTCGCCCAAGGAATTCAACAGGATCTTCACGATGGTTATTCGAGGTACCGTTCACAACGGCCAAATCAAATTGGAAGGCTCTTCGCTTCCAGAGGGAACGCAGGTGCTGATTTCCCCGATTGAGTCCACCGATGTAGAAATTCTTCCGATCGGTGATTTAAAAGTGCTAAAGGCAGAGATTCACCGCATCGCGGGGCTTCCGTGCGAGAATGATTCGAACGATGCGTTCTCCGGTGCGAATCATGACAAAATTCTCTACGGAAATTGATCGTGGTATTTGTTGATACTGGAGTATGGTTTTCGCTTCTTGTCTCCAAGGATCCGAACTATGCACGAACAACTCAATGGTTTGAGGCACTCAATGATAGGGTGGTTACGAGTGACTACGTAGTTGACGAAACGCTCACCCTTCTTCTGATGCGAGGAGAGCGTTCCAAGGCGATCGAGTTCGGTAACCTTGTGATCGTTGGTTCCCTTGCAATCTTGCACAAGGTGACCGAGGATCAATTCCATCGAAGTTGGATCTTCTTTCAAAAGTTCGCTGGCGCCGGATTGAGTTTCACGGATTGCACCACACATATAGTGGCCAACGACTTGAATGTGCGAAGCGTGGCATCATTTGATCATCACTTCCAAACAACGGGTCGTTTCGTCCTCGTGCCGTAAAATCAATCGGCAATCATCAAGTGCCACCCACGAATAACCCTTTGACTTGCTTCTTGTCCTGAAACTGTGAAACCGCAGAAACGGCAACACAGGACATGCACGGTGCTGAATCGCCGGCGTTTCGAGGCTCAAGCACGCGGTCCAATTGCCCGCTTTTGGTTGCATCGCAGATTGGCAAGCGTTACGCTCAAGCGTCTTGATTTCTCCCGATTCTAGCCCGAAGGGAGTCCTTTTCTGTCGACCAATTCAACCCGGCAGCTCGGCTCGAAGACGGATGAATTCGTGCTCGAATTGGTACTCAGACGCAGGGATGCAACAGGTCGCCAGGTAGTTTCATACATCCCTCAGCGGCTGCGCGATGAAACCTTGATGGAGTGTTTCTCTAACTGGAATTTACTAGTCATTCGATGGAAGTGTACGAATTAGGTAGAATCGTCGACAACCCACTTTTTGAAGGCTTCGGTTACGAGGACGCACCATCCCTATTAGGCCGCAGCACGATCGGCGATGATTTTTTCCCAGAGGATTCATGCTGTTGGGAATGGACCATTGAGCCGTTGTCCAAGATCTGGAAACCGCTTGTCGTGCTGGGGCGAGTGCGTTCGTTTAACGATTACCCCAAACTTGCGCTGTTGATCCCTGCATTTAGCCGCCGAGCGGTGGATGCTCTTCAAGATTTCCTCGAACCGAATGGTGAAGCACTACCGTTGATTCATCCTGCGGGCGAGTACTATGCGTATAACTGTCGCACGATCGTGGAGATTTTGAATCATGACAAAACTGTCGCTAACTGGAGCTGTGTGGAACCTCGAATGGCGAGCAACGTTCGATTTTTCTCGATTTACTCGGATCGGCTCACTGGATTGACTATCTTCCGGATGCGAGAAATGCCCAATCGCGTCTTCGTTACATCACCATTTGTAGAGAGAGTCAATCAAACGGGATTGAATGGATTCCATTTCAAAAAAGTATGGCCATTTCCTGTGGGTATTGACTATTGGATGGAAGACAAGAAGAGCCGGAAGGCAGCAACCCAAATCCATGCCTCATCGGGGTCGGTGAGTTTCAAAGCCCAGTCTCTCGTCTTGCGTTTAACGCTTGCTGGCCCAAAGCTGTCGAAGGACGAGAAGAAGCGAATCGCATTCATTGAAGATGAGCTGGACGCACAATTGTTCACTCCCTCATTAGAGTCCCCGTTCTTTGGGTGCCTGGAGGGCAAAAAGACGTCCAAGGGAGTAACCACGTTGTTTCTGAGTTGCCCGGACTCCGAGAAGCTTTATGAGATACTTTCCAACTGGCTTGAGTCCCTTCGATGGACGCCTAGACCCACGGTAGTTCTTCGCAAGGTGCCATTTGATGATTTTGGTATCGACGGAAAAGAGATCCGACGGTGAACGTCGCTTCATCAGGTGAGTGCCATTCGCGGGTGGAATCCATTAGCCGCACCGAACAGCCGTCCTGTTGGTTCGTCAACCACCGATCGATCGGGCTCGCGAAAACTAGAACAGCCAGGTGGTATCCAAGCCGCCGACGAATTGGCTTTTGGACGCATTGTCGTTGAACGGGTTGCCGCTGCCGGTGAACCAGTCGTAGCGAACTTCGGGACGGATCATCAGCGACCGGGTTCCTTGCCAATTGAGTCCGGTCGACAGCGAGTACATATCACCGATGTACGGAGGTTTGTTCGGGTTACTGGGGCGGTTCAATCCCAGTCGCACGCCGTCCTGGTCTTTGAACCATTCCATGCGCACGCCTGCTCTTAATCGATCGCGCAGAGTATAGAACAGGTATTGATCCAAGCCGTACCACGCGGCGCTGCTGCCATTGGCGAAGAATTGGTCCTGGGCACCCAGCCATTGATGCGCCACGTACTGTGCGCGATCTCCGAGGTTTTGAGCGAAGATGATGCTGTAACGCGAGCGGTTGGAGGAAGCCGTCGCGGCTTGGTTGGCTTCGTTGCCGGTGATGATGCCGAAGCTGAGTTTTGTTCCGATGGCATCGCTTCCCAGGGTGACACGGTTCAAGAACGACACGCTGTCGCTGACGCGGTCAAAGCCGTTCCAGCCATTGACGAGTCCTGCGTCCACCGTCAGGTTGTCGGAGATGGCCCAGGTCCCGACCGTACCCCAGTGCGTGAAGGGACCGGCAAACATGTACGAGTTGCTCTTGCTGTAAAAGAAGTTGACCGGGGCGGGGACCCCTTCGTACCCGACTAAAGTGTAAAAGTGCCCGACCTTGAGGTACGCATCGCGGTTCCCCATCGATACGTAGGCTTGTGGGATGGCGATCCCGAGATTCTCTTTGTTCCAACCACCCGTGCCATCGGGATTGACTTCGATGCCGATCGATTGCGCGAGAAGAAAGTCGCGGCCGTATAGCACGTCGAGCCTACCGCCGAAGATGTTGGCGTCGGATTTTTCGACCGGCTTCTCGGCGATAGCATAGACTTGATTCAACATCCCGCCGTCGTAGTCGGTTTGGTTGTACAAACCATTGAAGCGGCTGGCTGGAGAATGGTTGTTCGCGAACACGCCACCGCTAATCCAACCGCGAAATCCCCAAGCCACATTCTTTCCTGAGGCAGCTCCGACCCACTCGTCGCACTGAACATCGCATGGAACAGTGGTTTTGGTTTCGCATGTGGTTTGTTGTGGTGCCGGCGCTGCGTCTTGTCCGACAGCGGATATTGAAAGGCTGGTGCCCATGAAGCATGCACAAGCCAATTTCCACGAGAGAGTCTTTTTCATTGCCATTGGTTTCCGAAGAGCATGCCCCTATCGCATGGCCGCGAAAGCAGATCGAATCGCAGGGCGAAGGCCGCGAACGGGGCGAGCGCTGAACGAGACGGAATGGGCGTAAGGCTTGCCCAAGCAGATTTTCGAGAACTTCCGGTAGAAACGTTCATAGAAATCCATGCAGCAGGTCTATTCTCCCTGCTCGGGCCAAGTCGCCGCGTTTACCTATTTTGCCGGAGTCGATGGGCTCTGGTAGCAGAACCAGAAGCAGGAATCAGCTGCAACAGGGAGTAGCAGAAACCAGAACGGCAGGCTCTACCGGTAGCTAGACCAATGTGCTGGCACCGCCTAGCTACCGGTGGCCACAGAGATCATGTAGACAGCTCGCGCGAAGGGGAATCCAATCTTGGGTTTCAAGACGAAGTTGCAATTCGTAGGTGGCACCGAATGGCCCCGAATGGCCATTTACGTCTCAAGGCATGCCGAGCAGGTAAAGATCCAGTTGCGAGTCTCGTCGAAATGGACACGATAGAGAAGGTCAAAGGTTTTTGGCAATGGTCACATGGTTGAGTACGCATACGTTGGATAGGCATCTTACCTGTTCTTCTGGTCGGGACAGCGGAAGCGTCCGACTTCGAAACCCCGCAGCGCAACATGCTTTGTCTTGCGGCCGACGGTCCTGGCTCGCCACAATCGGAACGAAGATGGCTTTAGCTGGCTTCGCATTAAGGCGATGACCTGGCCGGGAGTCAAACCAAATTGGTTGCGAATCGCGTCGAAGCTCGTTCGGTCCTCCCAAGCCATTTGGATGATTCGGTCGATTTCTGACGCTGAGATGTTTTTGACTGCGGGTGATTTCACGGTATCTGACGACCTGGATTGTTACGGACCTATACTCCCCCTAAACCGTCACGTGCAACCAACTATAACTCCAGGTTCCCGCGATGTCTTTCAATAGCGCACCTGCCGAGGACATTCTGCGCTCAATGTCAGCGGTCATTCAATGCACGGTCTATATTGACCCACCAGCGAGGATCTGTTTTGCTAGGAGGAGACATAACAGGAAAGAAGGAGATTTCTGCATGCTTAGACGCGGGCTTCTGATAATCATTGTTCTGGTATTCGCAACCATGGGATGCATTACGCTTCCTTCGGAAGGTAAATCAAAAAGACCTCCGATTCTGCGAGGGAGTAACGAACAGATTCAAGAGCGACTGCTTGCACGCATCCCGGTAGGGACATCTCGTGACGAAGCAGAGCGTGTCATTCAATCACTCGGACTGGAATTGAAGCCCAAGTCAGATTTTGGATTCGATCCACTTGATGTGATCGAATGTCAGTATTCAGGTCGCAAGGGACTAATCTATGAAGCAACTTGGATCATTGAGATCAGGTGTCCAAATGGTAAAGTCTCCGACATCATTTGCGAGCACATGGTTATTGGATATTGAATCAGCCGTAAACCAGGACATGCAGAGGGCTTAGCCGTCAGTCTAGTGATGCTCATGCATAGACGACAGACGCATGCTTTTGATTGCAGCACGGATTGGCAAGCGATACGCTCAATCGTCTTGGTTTCCACTGCTTCTAACCCGATGGGAGCCCCCTTCGATGACGTTGCCTCCCACCAAAATCGTCGATCGCGGTTTTCACCCTGCTGAACGAATCGGGCCGCAATTGAACCAACTATCACAACCCGGGCCGAATCCGTTTTCCCACACGGAGGCACCGAGACACTGAGAAATAGCAATACTTTGTGCCACAATCAAATGGCACTGACAGAATAGACGCCGACGAGCAAACACTCTGATTTTCGTCGTGTTTTGGCCTTTTGGATTCCTCTTGATCGATGTTGCGAACGTGGGCTGCGCTCGCTGCATTGGGAGCAACTTCTAGGCTGCGGACGGTGCATTCACCGCCCGTTAGAGATGCGCAAAGCCAATCATGACCTTCATCCGCTTGCTTAAACGCGAGGCTTGTGGGATGTACTAGCTCACTACCTTGAACACCATCTCCTTAAACGCCGAGGGTTTTCTTGGGACTCGCAATTTGTACGGTGCCATTCGTGTTACTCAGGTTATTTAGGATTTGAAAAACCAGGGGCTCGGCTAAAATGCCGTGTCTCAATCATGAACGAATACGAATATGACATCTTGGTCGTGGGTGCTGGACATGCCGGTACCGAAGCTGCCGCCGCTGCGGCTCGAGTCGGCGCGCGCGTTGCCCTGCTGACGGGCAATCTCGATACCGTCGGGCAGATGAGCTGCAATCCCGCCATCGGTGGTGTGGCCAAAGGTCAAATCGTTCGCGAGATCGATGCGCTAGGTGGATTGATGGGAGAAACCATCGATCGGACCGGTATCCAATTTCGATTGCTGAACAGCCGCAAAGGTCCCGCGATGCACTCGCCGCGTGCCCAAGCCGACAAGAAGGCCTATCAGTTCGACATCAAAAGCCAAATCGAAGAAAATCCCAACATCGATTTGCGACAGGAGCTCGTCGAAGACCTGCTGACAGAAACCCATCTTGGTCAAGAACGGATCGTCGGAGTCGCGGTTCGCGGAGATGCGCGGTATCGGGCTCGTGCTGTCGTCTTGACCACGGGCACATTTCTGCAAGCCATCATGCACACGGGGGAGGCCAAGACTCCCGGTGGACGGGCAGGTGAAGGAACTTCGTCAGGGATCAGTGGCGCGCTCCATCGGCTCGGCTTTCGGATCGAACGGTTTAAGACCGGAACACCCGCTCGCCTCAACAGCCGCACCATCGACTATACGAAAACGGAGATCCAACCGGGGGATGCGAAGCCTCAGCCCTTTTCCTATATGACCGGCGCTCTCCCCGAACCGCAGATGCCCTGCTGGATTACTTACACCAACGACGCGGTCCATGAACTGATCCGAGCCAACCTGCATCGAGCACCGATGTACACCGGTCAAATCCGATCCTCGGGGCCTCGCTACTGCCCCTCGATCGAGGACAAAGTCGTTCGCTTCGCAGACAAGGATCGACATCAATTGTTTCTCGAGCCCGAGGGACGGAGCACGCAAGAAATCTATGTCAACGGAATCTCGACCTCCCTCCCTCGCGATGTGCAGGATCAAATGCTTCGTTTGATACCAGGGTTGGAGCGGGCTCAGATCATGCGTTATGGCTATGCGGTCGAATACGACTTTTGTCCCCCGGATCAACTCACTCCGTGGCTCGAAACGAAAGCCATTAGCGGCTTGTACTTTGCGGGACAACTCAACGGTACGACCGGTTATGAAGAGGCCGGAGCCCAAGGCTTGATGGCCGGCGCCAACGCGGCCCTGCGACTCCAGGGGCGGGACGGATGGGTATTGCAGCGAGATCAGGCCTATATCGGTGTGCTGGTCGATGATTTGGTAACCTGCGGCGTGGATGAACCGTACCGCATGTTCACCAGCCGCGCGGAATATCGCATGATGTTGCGGCAGGATAATGCTGATCGCCGATTGACGCAGGTGGGTTATGAAATCGGATTGGTCAGTCGCGAACGGTACGAACGCTTCGTCGATAAAGTCGAGCATATCAAGAATGCGAAACGTGCGGTTGCGGCCCTTCGCATCGGCGATGTTCCGGGAGATCGATACTTAAAAAGGAATGAAGTCACGTGGGAACAATTGCGTGAGATGTTCCCAGAGAGTTTGGCTTCATTCCCGGAAGAAATCGGGTTGCAAGTCGAATACGACACCAAGTACGAAGGCTATGTGTCGCGTCAGCAAATCCAAGTCGAACGGCAGCAGCGGATGCTGGATAAGAGAATCCCCGCCGACTTTGATTTTGCGGCGATCGTGAGTCTGAGAAACGAGGCTAAGCAAAAATTTACTCGTATTCGTCCAATGAACTTGGATCAAGCCGGACGGATCAGCGGCATCACCCCTTCGGATGTGGCGTTAGTGTTGGCCTACTTGGAAAATCCTCGCCTGCGAAGCATCGCACGGACCCGTTCTGAATCGCTTGGTTGCAATCTCGAAAGCAACCTCGATAGCAACTCCGACGATGGAGTGTCGGTCGAGTGACTCTGGACGTCGTCATCGTCGGTGCGGGATTGTCAGGGCTGGCAGCGGCACGGTCATTGACTCGCGCCGGTCGCAGCGTATCGGTGATTGAAGCCTCGGAATCGGTCGGTGGTCGCATCAAAACATCGAATGTCGATGGCTTCCTGTTGGATCACGGTTTCCAAGTCTACTTGACCGGGTACGAGCTGGCCGCGAAGCAACTGGATCTCGATGCATTGGGATTGCAATGTTTTGCGGCTGGGGCTCGCGTCCGCATCGGGCATCGATGGTCCCTGGTCACCGATCCATTGCGTTCGCCGATCGATAAACGATTGAGCCATGCGGTACAAACGGCTTTTTCGCCCGTCGCGTCGCTCGCGGACAAATGGCATTTGTGGCGATTTCGTCGAGCGTTGGTAAAACAAACCGCACAGGAACTATTGAATCACGGAGGGGTCGCTTCCATCGATCGATTGAGGTCCTTCGGCTTTTCCGATCGCGTCATCGATCGCTTTTTTCGGCCGTTTCTAGGTGGCATCTTTTTGGATCGATCCCTGAGTACGGCCTCTTCCCGCATGGAGTTTGTTTTTCGCGCGTTCAGTATAGGTTTGGCAGCGTTACCGAGAGACGGGATGCAGGCTATCCCCGAGCAGATCGCGTCGGACTTGCCACCGGGCGTCCTGCGATTGAATACGACGGCGGCGGGCATCGAACAAGGGTGCCTCGTCCTGTCCGACGGTACGCGAGTGAATGCCCGAGCGATCCTGATTGCAACCGAAGAATCGGCGGCTGCCAGGCTGTTGCGGTCCGTGGAGGTGGGATGCAGTGCTCGCCCCGGGTCATCGACGACGAATATTGTCTTCGCAGCCGATCAAGTACCGACGCGCGAGCCGATTTTGTTTCTTAACGGGAACGATTTTGGACGCGTGCACCATGTCGCGTTTCCAAGCCTCGTGCAACCCAGTTATGCACCTCCCGGAAAGCATCTGGTAAGTGTCAATATCGTCGGCAAACCGGATCTGATGGGAGATGCGTTGGTTTTGGCAGTTCAAGAAGAGATGGTCGAGTGGTTTGGCTGGGAAGCGGGTTTGTGGCGGCATCTTCGAACCTTCCATGTTCCTTATGCGTTGCCCGATCAGTCCGCGGAGGCAAATCGAAGCCGATCGCATGACGCTCAGAGGGGCTCAGGAGTGTTTGTTTGCGGCGACTATTGTGAATCGGGAAGCATTGAAGGAGCGATTCAAAGCGGGATCACGGTTGCCGAGAGGATCGATGAAACACTGGGCTAGTGGCAAGAAGCATCCATTCGGTCATCTCATGAATGCAATGAAATGAACCCAGTTATTCGCCTCCCAAATGCAGGCCGGCCGTATGCCCGGTACTCCATGCGGCTTGAAAGTTATAGCCGCCGATCGGGCCATCCAAGTCGAGGATTTCGCCTGCGAAGAAGAGTCCGGGTTGTTTGCGACTTTGCATGTCTTGAAAATTGACTTCACCCAAGGCAACCCCGCCGGCGGTGACTTCGGCTTTGGGATAGCCCTTCGTACCGTGGATGGGGATCGAACATTGTTTCAGCGAATCGATGATCTGACCACGAAGCTTTTTTGGAAGCTCCGCCATGTGCGGGTCATGCACTGCACCCAGGCGATCTAGGATGGCTAGTGCTAAGCGTTTCGGGATGCGTTGGCTCAAGACGGTTGAGATGGCGCGATTGCTTTTGGTTCCCTCTTCGAGCAGCCATGCTTCGCAGGATTGGGCATTTTGATCGGGTAGCAAATCCAATCCAATGCTCATTCGAGATTCCTCGTTACGATCGGAGAAGCATCGTGAGACATTCATGGCTGTGGGGCCGCTGCATCCGGTATGGGTCCACAGAAAACCGCCGCGCGACACGGCCCGTTCCAATTTCTCCGAGGTACCATTGGGGGCTGATGCATGAGCAGTGACAGCAATGTCATCAAGGGTCAGACCACTCAGTTCATGGACCCATGCTTCATTGGATACTAACGGAGTCAGGGCTGGCCGCAGGGGTTCGATCGTGTGCCCCATGGCCTTTGCCCAAGCGTAACCATCCCCGGTGGTTCCGCAGCCACTGTAACTGAGTCCACCCGTGGTGATCAAAACGGTCTTGCTCAACAAACAAAGTCGATCGGTTTGGGTGTGTGCCGTCACATCGAAGCCAATTCCTGTCGAGCTAGGTGTCACCGATTCCACGGCGCAGCCGGTGATCAGCTCGGCTCCATGACGCGCCAGTCTTCGAACAACCGCATCGCGCACATCGATTGCGTGGTCGCTGACGGGAAAGACTTTGCCGGTATCTTCGACTTTGGTGGCAACCCCTTCCGATTCGAATTCACGGACGACATCCTGGGGAGATAATCGGCTGAGGACAGAGAGCAGGACCCTGCCCTTTTTACCGAATGCATCGGCGATTTTGCGACTATCGCAATGATGCGTGATGTTGCATCGGGTTCCGCCCGACATCAGGATCTTCACACCCGCTTTGTTGTTTTTCTCCAGCACCAGCACATGCTTGAGGCGCTGGGCGGCGGTTCCGGCAGCCCAAAGCCCTGCGGCACCTCCTCCGATGATGATGGCATCCCACTGGGTTCGCATTGACGGTCAGGCTGGGCTCAGGAAGAGGCGTTTGGGATGTACTTTTATCGCTACGGTAGTTGCCTAACGTGGCAATGATGCAACCCTGAAGAGTAACAGCGAGCGACAAAAAAGGCCATAGCCGTACGACCTGATCAGCTTAAATCGTGAACTCGAATATCCCATTCGCGAAATGCCAAGCGCCCGGTCACTAACCTGCGCAGGTGGCTGTCAACTAGGCAGGTTGGACCGCGGGAGCACTCACAAGGAACGTGCTTCCCAAGTAGAATAGAAGGCCGCCCAAAAGGACGGCAGCAGGGAGAGTTAGTATCCATGCCATCAGGATCTTCTGAATCGTGCTCCCTTGGATCCCCGATTTGTTAGCCCACATCGTTCCCGCGATGCCTGAGGATAAGACGTGCGTCGTGCTCACAGGCATGTGGAAAAAGTCCGCTAGGCCAATCGTGATCGCGGCAACCGTTTCAGCGGCGGCGCCCTGTGCGTACGTCAGGTGCGTCTTGCCAATCTTTTCTGCGATCGTAACTACAATTCGCTTATATCCGATCGTGGTACCAATACCGAGAGCCAAGGCCACGCCAACGATCACCCAAAAGGGAACATACTCGATTGCCTTCTTCAGTGGAGCATTCGCTACATCGATTGCCTTGCGGGAATCAGCGTCCAATTCAATGCCTGCCAACTCTTTCCGAAAGCGAAATATCGATTGGCGTACTTCCCAGCGTCGATCGGCTGGGACTTCATACAGAGAGCTCTTACCCTCTAGCAATGACGTGATGTTCTGCAACTCTCTTTCGATCGCTGGGTTCGACTTGCCACTGGAATTGAGGGCCGCATTGATTGCAATCGCCGAGTCGTGTACTTCGCTCGCCAATTTGGGGTGCGTCAAATCCATGGAGTAATACGCAGGCAAGAAACCGATCAGGGCCAGCAGAATCAAGCCCATGCCCTTCTGGCCGTCGTTCGATCCGTGGGCAAAACTCACTCCTCCGCACGTAGCAAGCAGGACGCCCCGGATCCACGACGGAGGGTTGTCCCCTTCGCCGGGAGGATGATAGAGGTTGGGATTTCGAAAAAATATTCTCATTACAAGGAGAAACACGGCAGCGAAGATGAATCCGATGATTGGAGAAATAATCAGCGCCTTGCCAACGTCGAGTGCTTTGGCCCAGTTGACCCCTTCGAGGGTGCCCGATGTCATCAAGCTGTTTGCAAGTCCAACACCGAGGATGGAACCGATCAACGTATGGGAACTCGAGACCGGCAAACCCATCCACCATGTTCCCAAGTTCCAAATAACTCCTGCGAGAAGGAGGGACATAACCATCACGATGGATTTTGCCCCGGTCCCATTGATCAGCAAATCGACGGGGAGCAAGTTAACAATGCTAAAAGCGACAGTTGTACCCCCCAGAAGCACTCCGAGAAAATTCATGAAGCCAGAAAACAAGACCGCCGGGGTGGGCTTCAACGTTTGAGTGTAGATAACGGTAGTAACTGCATTGGCGGTATCGTGAAAGCCGTTGATGAATTCAAACGCGAAGGCAGTTGCCAGAGCCAAAATGAATAGAAGAAGTCCATTGGTGGAAAGCTGCTGGATCGCGTCCCAAAAGATCGAGTTCATGTTGGCAATTGGTTAAGTTAGAGGTCGTAGCCTTGGGAGATCATTCCGGATCATCGCGGCAACGGCAAGCGGTAAAGGATGGCTCCCATCGCAGGTATACCCAAGATTGGACACAGTTATAG